>Ga0116172_10000216_pt1 | contig 60417 bp, 52 predicted proteins | sample AD_UKC083_MetaG_FD_89799 | JGI IMG/M metagenome (GOLD analysis project Ga0116172, IMG submission 89799) | Active sludge microbial communities of municipal wastewater-treating anaerobic digesters from USA - AD_UKC083_MetaG | ecosystem: Engineered > Bioreactor > Anaerobic > Digestate | place: USA... | reverse complement strand
TGGATCGCATCGCGCGCAAGTTCAATTTCATCCTCATCCCGCGGGTGCTCCCACAGGACGAGGATGTCTCGGCGCGGGTCACAGAACGCGTCACAGCCTTGCTCGAAGCCAAATACCGCGCCAAGGACAATGTCGAGAAGGAACGGCTGCGTCGCTTCCAGCCCCTGGCGCAGAGCCTGGCCGACAACAGCGACCTCAACAGCGTCATCGCCATGCTGCTCGACGAGTTCTATCAGCAGCTCCTGCACGCCCCCGTGCAGACCACGGACAGCGTCCAGGCTGAGGAACAGCAGATCGAGAGGGAGAGGGAAAGGGAGAGCAGCCAGCCCCAACACAGGAACAACCGGCCCCGCCGCCGCGGTGGACGCCACCGCAGGCCCGGCGGACGTCCACAAGCCAATCCCATCGAGTAAGCTCCAATCCGAAACCACTCGGCGCGCTGGCGAACCTTTGCCAGCGCGCCTTCGTCTTTCAGCCAGCAGAGGTCATTCACATGAAATATCTCGGAGCCCACGTCAGCGCCAGCGGCGGACTGGAAAACGCCCCCCTCAATGCCCACGACATCGGCGCGAAAGCCTTCGCCCTCTTCACCAAAAACCAGCGGCAGTGGCTCGCCAAGGATCTCACCACCATAGAGATTGACCGCTTCAAGCTTCGCTGCTCGGAACTGGGCTATTCTCCGGACTACATCATGCCCCACGACAGCTACCTGATCAATCTCGGCCACCCCGAGAAAGAGGGAGTGGAAAAATCCCGCGCCGCCTTCCTGGACGAGATGAAGCGCTGTGAGGAACTCGGCTTGACCCTGCTCAATTTTCATCCCGGCTCCCATCTCGGCCAGATTCCCCTCGAAAGCAGCCTCCAGCGCGTCGCCGAGTCCATCAACATCGCCCTCGGCAAAACCCGCGGGGTCAGCGCCGTCATCGAAAACACCGCGGGACAGGGCAGTAACCTCGGCTCAAGATTCGAAGAGCTGGCCGAGATCATCGCACAGGTCGATGACCAAAGCCGGGTCGGCGTCTGCCTCGACACCTGCCATCTCTTCACCTCGGGATATGATCTCCGCACCGCGGAGGCCTATGCCGCAACCATGGAACATTTTGATGCCGTCATCGGTTTCGACCGGCTCAGGGGGGTGCATCTCAATGACGCCAAAAAGGAACTGGGTACACGGGTGGACCGCCATGCCCCGATCGGGGAGGGCTATCTCGGTCTTGAGGCCTTTCGTCTGCTGATGCAGGATCCCCGTTTTGATGACATCCCCCTGATCCTTGAAACACCCGAACCAGAGCGGTGGCCGGACGAAATCCGCCTGCTTTACTCCCTCGCTGCGGAAGCCTAACCCGCCCCATTATGGCAAAAAAAAACCACCGGAAGCTGTAATCCGCGCTTCCGGTGGCTGCATCCAAAACCATCTTTGATCAGAAGACCTTGATATCCCCCAATCCCACCCTGGTGATGACCAGCAGACGGGCCGAGGCCTCGTCGTAGCGGGGCGTCTGGTAAGCCATCTCCTGATTGAATCCCGCCGCCTTTTGGTCGAAGACCTTGATATCACCCAGTCCCACATGCGCCTGTACCTTGACCGCCATACCCGGCATAAGATCGAGGTGGACATCGCCCATACCACTGCGCAGGTAGAGACGGTGTTCGCCCGGTTCAAGCACGGTCTGGGAGGCATCGATGACGACTGACCCGACAAGGGTCTTGACCACTCCGCCGTTGAATCCCTGCACGGGGAGTTTGACCCGCAAATCGCCCACCAGGGAATCCCGGTAGAGGCTGCCCTCGACCGGGGGTGCAGCCGCGGCTATATCCGAGGGGGTTTCATATCCGCTTCCCCCAGGACGGCGATGACCCATGACCAGATAGAGCCCCAGGGCGATCAGACCAACCGGCCAGAAGTGGAAGATCCAGCGGATGATATCAAACAGCGATGGACCGTCGAAAAGAAGGAGAAAGCCGATCACGATGAGCACCAGGCCCATGATAAACGATCCCCGATTAGATTGGGAGGCCATTTTTATCCTCATGAAAATTCATCAAATCCGCGTTCACTGGTGATCATGTTCTTCCTTTACCGGCTTGGGTAGCCACGACCCTCATTTTCTGCGATATATTTTTCGGTTTCGATCGCCGCAGCGCAGCCGGAGGCGGCGGCAGTGATCGCCTGCCGATAGATGGCATCCTGGACATCGCCGCATGCCAGAACACCCGGCACATTGGTATGGGTACGGTGGTCGGTCTCGATATAGCCGGTCTCATCCAGCCGGACCTGGCCGGTGAAGAGTTCGGTGTTGGGCTTGTGACCGATAAAAACAAAGACCCCGTTCACCGGAAAATTGGATACTGCTCCGGTCTTGACATTTTTTAGCCGCAGGTGAGTCACTGCAGTGCCGCCCATAACCTCCTCCACGACGGTATCCCAGATGAAGGCCATCTTTTCATGTTTCAGCGCCCGTTCCTGGAGGATGGCATCCGCACGCAGCCGGTCGCGGCGGTGAATAATGGTCACCTTTTCAGCAAAGCGGGTCAGGAAGAGCCCCTCATCGAGGGCGCTGTTGCCGCCGCCGACCACCACCACCTGCTTGCCGCTGAAGAAAAAGCCGTCGCAGGTGGCGCAGTAGGAGACTCCTTTGCCGATATATTTGTCCTCACCGGGGACTCCCAGACGCTTGGGCGTTGAACCGGTGGCGATGATGACCACACGGGCTTCGAAAGTCTCGGTCGCGGTTTTGACGATCTTGACCTCGCCGGTGAGATCCACGCTCTGCACGACATCGTAGAGCATCTCCGCCCCGAAGCGTACCGCCTGCTTCTCAAAGAGCTGGTACATCTCAAAACCGCTCACCCCGTCCGGAAAGCCGGGAAAGTTCTCCAGATCATTGGTCAGTGTAACCTGCCCCCCCTGCTCCAGTCCGCTGATCACCAGGGGACGCAGATTGGCGCGCCCGGCATAGATGGCTGCCGTCAATCCGGCTGGCCCCGATCCGATGATGATGACGTCTCGCATGACTCGTTTATCTCCCATCCTGTTTAATAGTACGTTGATTTGCGCTAATTAGATTCACAATCAGCCACAAGTATTCAAACTATTTTCCCGGATCAGGCGGGATTGGGGATGTCGATGAATTCGACCTCGACCCCTGTTTTGCGCATGAGGTTCTCACCCAGAGCGCGGATGCCCAGACGTTCCGTCGCATAATGGCCGGCGGCGAAAAAGTGGATTCCCGCCTCCTGCGCGAGATGCATGGTCGGTTCGCGCACATCCCCGGTGATGAAGGCATCGAGTCCCTCCTCGATCGCAAGGGCCAGGTCACCGGCGGCGCCGCCCGAGCAGTAGCCGATGTGACGGATCTTTGCCGGTCCGAAACTGAAGGCAAAGGGCTCGTGATCGAAGACATAGAGGAGAAGCTGTTGAAGTTCGGCGAAATCCAATTCCTCGATCGAGCCCTTGAGGCCGATCTCGCCAAGGGGCGCGACGTTATGCATCCCCAACGCCTTGGCCGCCAGGGCATTGTTGCCAACCTCCTCGTGTACGTCGAGGCAGAGGTGGTAGGCCAGCAGGCTGACATCGTGATCCAGGAGGGCCTTGAGGCGCTGTTTGAAAGGCCCCTGCACCACCCGGCTCTCCTTGTCCCAGAGAATGCCGTGATGAACCAGGATCATGTCGGCCTCTCTCTTAAAGGCTTCCTCGAACAGGGCAAGACTGGCGGAGACCCCGGTCACAATGCGCCGGACCTGGGTACGGCCCTCCACCTGCAGTCCCACGGGGCCGTAATCCTTGATCTCCCCGACTCGGAGATAATCGGCCAGATAAGTAACCACATCATCGCGCAGGAGCATAGACCATCCTCTCGATTGGTGTACCGCCGGATTGCACGGACAGGCCGTTTTTCTTGAATCCACCCAGCCAACACTAATTTAAAGACCAGGAAATGAAACGCAAGCAAAATTGTTTCCAAATTCACTCCCGTTTTAGAAGCCCTTTGGAGTGGCGGCTGCGCTCCGCCCCGGCCGACCGCGCCGCTGCATACCTATCCAAAAAGCACTTGGCTTTGTTTCTATTATATCCTATATTTAACAAAATATCGCGCCGCCGGCCCCCGGACGGCGTACAGATCTTGATCATGTCAACTTTGAGTCGCTTGTGGAAATCAGATATAAATCGGTGAGCGGCACCCGCGACGTCCTTCCGGAAGAGCAACCCTACTGGCGCTTCATTGAGAAAAAAATTGCCGAGATTACCGCTCTTTTCGGCTACCAGCGGGTTGATCCCCCAATTTTTGAAGAAACCCCTCTTTTCATTCGCGGGGTGGGTGAGACCACCGACATCGTGGAGAAAGAGATGTACAGCTTTCTCGACAAGGGCAAAACCCCACTGACCCTGCGCCCCGAGTTCACTGCCGGGGTCATGCGCCTCTACCTGCAAAACGGGCTGCATATGCTCTCCAAGCCGGTCAAGCTCTATTCGATCGGTCCGGTCTTCCGCTTTGAACGACCTCAGGCCGGCAGGTTCCGCCAGCACACCCAGTTCAATGTCGAAGCCCTCGGCGAGCAGGATCCGGCCATCGATCTGGAGGTCATGTCGGTCGCCTGGCAGCTCTACGCCGAACTGGGCTTCTCTGATCTCGCCTTTCAGCTCAACAGCACCGGCTGTCCGCAGTGCCGCCCCCTCTACATCGAGAGGCTCAAGGCCTACTACCGGGAACATCTGCATGAGATCTGTGAGGACTGCAAGCGCCGGCTGGAGCGCAACGCCCTCCGTCTGCTCGACTGCAAGGTGGCCGGCTGCCAGCCGGTCATCGCTGCCGCCCCGGTGATCAGCGAACACCTCTGCCCCGAGTGCGACAATCATTTTTCCGCCCTGACCAGCTATCTTCGCGGCCTGGGCAAACCCTACATCATCAATCACAAACTGGTGCGCGGGCTCGACTATTACACCAAGACCGTCTTTGAGGTTTGGGCCAAAGGGATCGGCGCGCAGAATGCGATGTGCGGAGGGGGCCGCTACGACGGACTGATCGAGCAGCTCGGGGGGGATCCCACTCCCGGTATCGGCTTCGGATCGGGCATCGAGCGCATCATCCTCAGCATGAAGGAGCAGGGTCTCACTCCTGAGCCGCTGCCCGCGCCGCGGATTCTCGTCGCTCATGCGGGCAGCGCCGCCAAAACGGCCGCCATTGAAGTAGTCTTCCGGCTGCGCAGCCACGGGATCGGCGCGCTCATGGCCTTCGGCGAGCGCAGCCTTAAATCCCAGATGCGCGAGGCCAACCGGCTCAATGCCGGCGTGGTCATCATCATCGCCGAACATGAAGTGGAGGCGCAGACCCTCACGGTCAAGAATCTGACGGACGGCTCCCAGGAGGAGATTCCCGCCGCCGATCTAATCTTGCACTGCAAGACCTTGGGCCTGCACTGAGCCGGAACGGCCGACCATGTCCCTTTCCAGACAGCAGATCAGGGATCTGCGCCGTTTGCAGCAGAAAAAATATCGCGAAGAGGAACGGGCCTTTCTCATCGAGGGGGTCCGGCTTTGTGAGGAAGCCCTGGCGGCGGGCGCTCCGGTGGAATGCGCCTTTTTTTTCCCGGATGGGATGGAGAATCCGCGCGCCCGCAGCCTGCTTCAGGCCCTCTCCGGCAGGGAAATTCCGCTCCAGCCCGTAGACGCCACCACCCTCGCCGCGCTGACAGAAACCCGCAGCCCGCAGGGGATAGCAGCCCTGGTCCGTGCCGGCGAAGCCGGGCCATTTTCACCCGCCGGGAACCGGGAACCCCTCGTACTCGCCGTCGACGACCTGGCTGATCCGGGCAATCTCGGTACCCTGCTGCGGACCGCGGTGTGGTTCGGCGTCAAAAGCCTGCTGCTCAGCCGTGACACCGTAGAGCTTCACAATCCCAAGGTGGTCCGCAGCAGCATGGGCGCGCTGTTTCGTCTGCGCATCCACGAGGGAATCGATCTGGAGCAGACGGCCGCAGCGGCCCGGTCAGCCGGATGGCGGCTGCTCGCCGCCGAGGCGGCCGGAGGCCAGCCGGCGCACCGGATATCCGGCGGCGGGCGCGATCTGCTCATCATCGGCAGTGAGGCGCACGGCCTCAAAAGCGGTCTGGATCAACTGATTGATCTGCGTATCACCATCCCCGGCAGCGGCGGCGTGGAATCGCTCAACGCCGCCATTGCCGCGGGCATCCTGCTCTACCAATTAACCGGCTCCCACTAAGGCCAATGGATTACGATGGAACCTGAAGTCGACAACAGCCTCCTCGATGCCCGGGCGCTCTCCAGAATCATGCTGTGGACGCTCGCCATGTTCCTCTTCAGCATCTTTTTCGGCGCCGTGATGGTCTTTCTCGCCGGTCCCAAAACGGGACTGCTCGCAGAGACCCTCTTCATTATCCCGGCGCTGTTATTTGTCTACAGGCGGAGAATGCCTTTCGCGCGCACCTTCCGGTTCAATCCGGTCTCCCCCCAGATCCTCTTTTATACCCTGCTGCTCGCACTGCCAGTCATGATACTGGGTGATGAACTGGACCGTCTCATCGCCATTTTCTTCCCGCTGCCCTCCTGGTTCGATGTCGGGGACCTGATGTCGATTCATTCCCTCAGCGATGGCTTCCTCATCATCGGCAACGGGGTTATTGTGGCTGCTATTGCCGAGGAGATGCTCTTCCGCGGCTTGATTCAGCGTTCGCTTGAGCGCATGCACGACATCGCCACGGCCATTGCCCTTTCGGCCATCATCTTTGCCATGTTCCATTTCAACATCTGGTGGATGATTCAGATCACCCTGCTGGGCCTGGTGCTGGGGTATATCGCCTGGCGCAGCGACAGCATCTGGCCCGCCATCCTCATCCACGGATTCAACAACCTGCTCTCGATTCTCGCCGCCAATGCCGCTGAGGAGAAACTTGCCTGGTATACCTCCGGCGAGCATGTCCACTGGATATGGCTCGCCGCCTCCCTGCTGCTCCTGATCCCGGCCTTCGCCGGCTTTCAAAAGGCCTGCACTGCACGCCGCCTACCGGCTGCCACCGACCGAACCATAGGAGATGACCATGATTAAGAGCATGCCTCAGGTCCGCATCGGCATGATTCAGTCCGCCGAGACCATCCGCTTCCAGTGTACCTCCGGCTTTGCCCTGCTCGATCTGCAGGACCGCCGCATCGCGGAGGGAACGGCTGGCGCTGTGCAGGAAGCGGTGATCGCCCGGGCCGAGAGCGCCAGCCTCCACTTCCGCGTCCGCCTTGCTATCGCCCTGACCGGGGAAGAGGCGCACCTGCTGCAGGAAAAGCTTGCTGCCCGGAATATTGCCACTTTCCTCTGGCGCCCTGGGGTCGTGCTCGAACTCGCCGATTTCGTCATGGACAATCGTGAGTACTGGATCGTCACCGAGCCTTTCGCCGACGAGGCCGCCGCCAAATCCTTTGCCGCAGGATATGAACCCGTTGGTGAGGCAGTGGTGGTCAAGGAGATCGTCCGCAAGGCCACCGGCACGCTGAGGGTGATGGATCAAACCATCACCGATGGCTGCCGGGTCGTCCCGGAGGATCCCGAGGCCCATATCCAGCTCCTCGATGTCACCGTTGGCATCGAATTTCACTGGCAGCATAAACGCACTCAGCTCCTGCCCGGCATCCTCGAAATCTGCTTCAACAACGCCGGCCGGCTTCAAGCCATCAATGAGCTGGATGTCGAGACCTATCTGATCAGCGTCAACTCTTCGGAGATGACCAAGGAGAATCCCATCGAGCTGCTCAAGGCCCAGACCATCGCCGCCCGCAGCACCATCCTGGCCACCATGGGCAAACACCACTACGATGAGAGATTCCACCTTTGCTCCGATGACCACTGCCAGTGCTATCACGGCGTGGCCAACATTTCGGAGCACTCCCGTTTTGCCGCGCAAGAAACCGAGGGCGTCAACCTCATCCACGGCGGCCGGGTCTGTGATGCGCGCTACGCCAAGATCTGCGGCGGCATTATGGAGGACTATGGGCATATCTGGGACAACCGCGAGGTCCCCTATCTCGTCTCCGGTGTCGACGGCCGGGAAAAGCTGGAGTACCCCCTCGCCAACGAAACCCAGGTCAAAGCCTATATCGACAGCTCCCCGGATGTCTGGTGCAACACCCAGCGCTACGAGATTCCCTCCTCGCTGCCCTACAATACCAGGGAGCTCTTCCGCTGGCGGGTCTCCTATCCGCGTCTCGAACTGGGAGAGTTGATCAGCCGGCGGCTGAACATCACCTTCGGTGAGCTGGTGGACCTCATTCCGGGCGACCGCGCTCCAGGCGGAAGGCTCATCCACCTGGATGTGGTCGGCAGTGAACGCACGGTGCGCATCGGCAAGGAACTGGTCATCCGCCGCGCCCTCTCCGAAAGCCATCTTTACAGCGCCTGCTTCTACATCGAGCGCGACCGGGACTCCGGGGGGCGGGTGACCCATTTCCATTTCGTCGGGGCCGGCTGGGGCCATGGGGTCGGTCTCTGCCAGGTGGGCGCCACCGTCATGGCCCAACAGGGCTTTGACCATCAGGCTATATTGAGCCACTATTACCGGGACAGCCGGCTGGTAAAACTCTACTAAAATCCTTTCCGCAGACCCGGCCCTCTGTCACTATCTTACTATAGATTAGTACAATGCAGGCCCGCCAACTGACTGCGGAATGGTATGAAGATAGTGATTTATAACGACGAGCTGCGCTCCGGGATGCAGATGTATCTGGCCTTGAGCAGCCGTCATGATGTGCGCGTCGCCCAGGATGTGGATGATCTTTTCACCATGCTGGATCAGACCGCCGCCGACCTGACCATCCTCGATCTGGTCTCGCCGGCGACCCCTGACGAGCAGGTGGATGGCTTCGACATCGCCCACAAGATCCAGGCCCAGCACCCCCAGGTCAAACTCGTCGGGATCTACGATCAGGGAGATCAAAACCTGGTTAAAAAAGCCCGGGCTAACGGGATTGCCGAGCTTATCGCCCGACCAATTAAAAACCGCGAACTTCTCGGACTGATCGAAAAATAGGGTTGGCGGGAAAAATTAACAGCACGGGCATATGCCGCTGTAAGGCCGGTCTCTTTATCGCCGGCCTTTTTTTATTAACAAACCTGTTGCATCTGGTGTGCATAAGCTGTACTTTTACTGAAAAAGACAAGAGCGATATGAGCATGGAAACCGATTTTCTCGTCATCGGCAGCGGAATCGGCGGGCTTTCGGCCGCTCTCAAGCTGGCTAAAAAGGGCACGGTTGCGATCATCACCAAAAAGCACAAGTCGGAATCGAACACCAACTACGCCCAGGGCGGCATTGCCTCAGTTTTCGACAAGGGGGACACGTACGAGCTCCACATCCAGGATACCCTCACTGCCGGAGCCGGCCTTTGCCATGAAGATGCCGTCCGCCTGATCGTCGAGCAGGGACCGAAGCGGGTCAAGGAACTCTTCAATATCGGCGTCCCTTTCACGCGCAACGCTTCTGGCCAGTTCGATCTCGGCCGGGAGGGCGGCCATCACCACAACCGCATCGTCCACGTCAAGGACCACACCGGCCGGGATGTCGAGAGCGCTCTGCTCGAGGCCGTGCGCCAGAATCCCCAGATCACCGTCTTTGAACACCATATGGCCGTCGAGCTCATCACCGAGCATCATGTCTTCGCCGCGCGGCCGGCCACCGATCTCTCGATCAACTGCTGGGGCGCCTACGTGCTGGACATCAACGACAACCGGATCGAGCAGTTTATCGCCAGGGCTACCGTGCTCGCCACCGGCGGCTGCGGTCAGGTCTACCTCCATACCACCAATCCCTCCATCGCCACCGGCGATGGCATGGCCCTCGCCTTTCGCGCCGGAGCCACCATCGCCAACATGGAGTTCATGCAGTTTCATCCCACCTCCCTCTATCATCCGGAGGCGAACTCCTTCCTAATCTCCGAAGCGGTGCGCGGCTTCGGCGGGCGGCTCATCCACAAGGATGGGGAGTCCTTCATGGAAAAGTACCACCCCATGGCTGCCCTCGCCCCGCGGGATATCGTCGCCCGTGCCATCGACACCGAACTCAAGAAGCGGGGCGTCCCCTGCGTCTTTCTTGATGTCAGCCATCTGGAGCCTGAGGCCGTCCGCAACCGCTTCCCCAACATCTATGAGAACTGCATGCGTTACAAGATCGATATCACCAAAGAGCCCATCCCGGTGGTTCCTGCCGCCCATTATGCCTGCGGCGGGGTCAGGACCGATCTCAAGGGGCGCACCAGCATCGCCGGCCTCTTCGCCTGCGGGGAGGTGACCTGCACGGGGGTTCATGGCGCCAACCGTCTCGCCTCCAACTCCCTGCTTGAAGCCGTCGTCTTTGCCCATGAGGCCAGTCAGGCCGCCATCCGGTTTGCCGCCAAACGGAACAGGATACCCACTCCCATCCCCCAATGGGATGACAGCGGCACCTTCAACCAGGAGGAGTGGGTTCTGATCTCCCATGACCGCCTGGAGATCCAGAACATCATGTGGGATTATGTCGGTATCGTGCGCTCAAATGCCCGCCTCGAGCGCGCCCTGAGCCGCATCCGCCTCATCCGCCAGGAGATAGAAAACTATTACAAGCGCACGCGGGTCACCGAGGGCCTCCTCGAGCTGCGCAACCTGGCCACAGTGGCTCAGCTGATGATCCTGTCGGCGATGCTGCGCAAGGAAAGCCGCGGACTTCATTATACCACCGATTACCCGAAAAGGGATGATGATGCCTTTCTGCATGACACCCTCATAGATCGCTCGGGTGTCTAGCCAAACCAGGACTCACTTGCCGGAGTGCGCCGATGATCATTTCAAAGATTGAAATTCGCGCCTTCAAGTCGATTTACGAGCTGACCCTGCCGCTGGATCCCCATATCAATGTCCTCATCGGCGCCAATGAGAGCGGGAAATCGAACATCCTCAAGGCCCTCGAAGCCTTCCGGGACAAGGTGGCATTGGACGCCTCCTTCACCTGTCAATACTCCAACCACTACTATCTGGCCAAGGCTCCAGAACTCGCCCTGGAGTTTACCGGCTTCACCAAGGAAAACCGGCGGCTGCTCCAGCTGCTCTCCGACACCTTCAAGGAGGTCGACCGGTTCACCATCCGCAAGGACGGCCCGACCCTCAATGACTACCATCTCTTTATCGATGGCAGCGCGGTAGAGTCGGTCGATATCGCCAAACTCCTGCGCGTACTGCCCAAGATCCTCTACTTTCCTGACATCCGGCTGCTGAAGAACCGGGTGGACTTTGACGATCTCCTTGCCGGCCTGCCCGACTGCGCCACCGAACGCAACCTCCTGAAAATCGGCGGTGTCGACAACTATGAGTTGATCTTTGAGGACAATGCCCGCGGACGGCGCGCCCTTGAGGAGGCCAGCCGCATCATCACCGAGCAGCTGCGCCGCGTCTGGTCCCAGGAACCCTCGATCGAGGTCAAACTCAACGTCAACGGCCGCTCGCTCTATATCGATTTCAGCGACAGCACCACTGTCTTCGATACCCCGGAATCGCGCAGCCTTGGCTTCCGCTGGTACCTCTCCTTTTATGTCAATTTTCTCGCCCAAACCTTCGAGGCCCAGGCCAACGAATACCTCTTTCTATTCGATGAACCGGGCATCCATCTCCACCCCGCCGGGCAGAAGGACCTCATGAAGGTCCTCGAGGAGCTGGCCCTCAAAAATCAGGTGGTTTTCACCACCCATTCGCCCTTCATGATCGATCGCCAGTTTCCTGAACGGGTCATCCTGGTCGTGAAAGACAAAAACGGCACCCGCATTGACCACCAGGCCTATCGCGACCACTGGAAGCCTCTGCGTGAAGAGATCGGCCTGAAGGTCGGCGATCTCTTTTTCTTCAGCGACTCCAGCATCATCGTCGAACTCCCCACCAGAAAGTCTGGCCTCCTCGAAAAACTCAAGGGCAAAGCCGAGTGACCGCATGCCAGCTGTGACCATCGCACCCGCATGCTGGCGGCAAAGCCCCGGCAGCGGTCTGAACCGGAGTGAGGGCGGGGCGGCATGAGCGAGCCGACTGCCTATAAGGAGAGGTACTGGCTCTATCAGTATCGCCTCGGCCGCGAATACCTTTTGCCCCTGCTGGCGGAGTGGGGGATCGGTCTGGAGGGGCGCCGCGTGCTCGATATCGGCTGTGCGGAGGCGGGCATACTCTGCGCGGTGGCTGATGCAGGCGGGAGCAGCGTCGGCGTGGAATTGAGTCCCAGCCGTCTCCGGCTGGCCAGGCAGTTCGCTTCCCCCACCCATCTCACCAGGATGGAGCTCATCGCCGCCGATTTTTTTCACATGCCGCTCAAACCCCAGGCTTGCGACTTTGACCTGATCCTCCTTCGGGATGTTTTCGAGCACCTGCCCGACAAGGCGGCGGCCTTTTCCGCCCTCGTCCGGCTCATGGAGCCGGAGACGCGGCTCATCCTGACTTTTCCGCCTTTCTACTCCCCCTTTGGAGGGCACCAGCAGATGCTCGGCGGTTTTCTCCGCCGCATGCCCTGGTTTCACATCCTGCCCGGACCCCTGTGGTGGTTTTTCGCCGGCCATATCAAAAAACGCGATCCCAACCCCCGCTTCCTTCTCGAGATGGAGAAACTGCGCCGGCACAGGATGACCATTGCCCTCTGCAAGCGGCTGGCCCGGCGGCATGGTCTTGAAATCGAGGGGCAGAGATACTATTTCAGCCGCCCCAGCTACCAGCTGCGTTTCGGCTGGCCCGTCATCCAGGCGCAGACGATAGGCCGCATCCCGGTGCTGCGCGAACTCTTCATCACCGGCGCCGTCATCATGATGAGAAGAAAATGGCCCGCGTCCTGATCACCACTTACTACTTTCCCCCTGCCGGGGGCGCCGGCGTCCAGCGCACACTCAAATTCGTCAAGTATTTGCGAGAATTCGGCTGGGAGCCTGTAGTGCTGACCGCCCGGGACGCCGACTATCCAGCCTTCGATGAATCCCTGGCTGATGAACTCCCCGCTGATCTGAAAATCTACCGTGCGCCTCTCTTTGAGCCTTACCGCCTCTACCGCCGCTTCACCGGCAAGGCCGCTGGCACCGCCACGGACATCGCCACCCTCACCAGGGATGACAAAAGCCAGCAGAAAACGAGCGAACGGATCTCCGAATGGATCCGCGCCGCCCTTTTTGTGCCGGATGCCCGCATGACCTGGCTCTACCCCGCCTGTGCCCTCGGCCGAAAAATTATTCGCGAGGAGAAGATCGACTTGCTCTTCTCCTCAGCGCCCCCCTACACCACCCACCTCATCGGCCGCAAGCTCAAGCGGTCTTCGGGACTCCCCTGGGTGGCCGATTTCCGGGACAGCTGGATCGGCTGGCTCTCGACGCCGCAGTGGCGGCCCGCTCCCGCCCGGGCCCTGGAGCGACGCATGGAACGCGAGGTTCTAACGGAAGCGGACCGCATCCTCACCGTTTCCCCTGGTGTCGAAGAGGACCTGCTCAGCCGCCACCCCGCGCTCCGGGATGCGCGCTGGCGCCGCCTGCCCAATGGCTTCGACGCAGCCGATCTGGAGGGCATCACTCCGGCGCCCAGATCGCCCGGCTTCACCCTGATCTACACCGGCTCCATGTACGGCAACCGCAATCCCCGCGCCCTGCTGCGCGCCCTCGAACGTCTGCAGGATACGCGTTATCCGGGGCTTGAAGGGCTGCGCGTCCGCCTGGTGGGCCGCGTCGGCGAGCCCATCCTGCAGGAAATCACCGCCTCCCCTGCGGGCCGCCACTTCGAGCATATCCCCTACGTCACCCACACCTCAAGCTTGCAGCACCTGCTCGCCGCCGATGCCGCCCTGCTCATTATCGACGACGCCCCCGCCAACCGCGGCATCGTCACCGGCAAGGTTTATGAATATATCGGCGCACGCCTGCCCATCCTCGCCCTCGCCCCGGAAGGGGATGCCGCCGCCCTCATCCGCGATCATGGCCTGGGCTGGTGCGCTCCTCCGGCGGATATCGAGGCCATCACCGCCGCCCTCCGCAGCCTGCTTGAACGACGGCAGCCCCCTGGGGCGGAGCGGAAAGAAACAGCGTGGCAGCTCTTCGAACGCCGGGAACAGACACGGCAGCTGGCCGGAATCTTCAACGAAGTGGTCCGTTCCGCCAAATAAAAACGGCCGCTGCAGATGCAAGCGGCCGCTCTCAAAGGATTTGCGCAGAGATCAAAGGGAAGGCTGTTGGTCGGCTGTTTTTAACTCAAATAGATGGGTCCTGCTCCGACCGACCGTGAGACGCAGGAAAGGCCGGACCCCGCTCAGGTAGAAGAGGGGATGGTACCAGGCAATGCGGGTTTGGTGCCGCACAACGGCAAAACCGGCGGAATCGAGCAGATGCTTGAAGCGCAGCTGGTCATATTCATGGAAATGCTGGTTGTTCCAGAAAAGATGGGGCCGATAGGGCGTAGTGAGAAATATGCGCGTATCCTGGCTGATATAGCGATGCAGACCGTCAAGAAAGTGGAGCGGATTCATCAGATGCTCAATCACTTCAAAACAGAAAACATAGTCATATTTCTGTTCCGGCGCGCTCCACTCCCGGTCAAAATCTCCCGAGGTAAACGAGATCGGCAGATTGAATTGTTCGGCCATGAGGGTGTCGAATCGGTTTTCGGTCCCGATGGAGAGTACGGCTCCGTTTCCGGTGATGCCCTCCTGCACGAATTTCCGGGTGAACTTGAAGCGCACCCTGCCCTGAAAATCACGGACATCGCTCGAATCGACTTTTAGGTTGAGTTTTTTGGCCATAGATACCTTTCCTTGTTGATGACCGGGATGATTCGCACCGACTGCGAACAAGTTAGAAAAATCCTCAAAATAATACAAGCAGATATTCTCCCCGGCGCATGCGGGCCCGGTATCGGCCATGCGGCCCGGGGGAGATCGGAACCTCTTGTTAATCCACGAGAAACTCCTTGATTCTCTACCACGATTGCTTTACATTACCCCATGCCTAAAACGGTCCTGTTCATCAAACCATCCAACAGCACCTTCATTCTCAAGGACGAAACCTTCCTCCAGGAGGAGTACCGCCTCTTCAGCCACCACTATGTGTATGGCAACGCCCTCCGCCACCTCTGCAGCACCATCCATCTGTTCTTCTGGCTGCTCCGGCGTCTTGCCGCAGCGGATGTGGTGATCGTCTGGTTTGCCGATTATCACAGCTGGCTGCCGGTTGTGCTGGCCAGAATTCTGGGCAAGCCGTCGATCGTAATGGTGGCGGGTTATGATGTCGCCCGCCTGCCGGAGTTCAACTATGGTGTCTTCGTCCGCCGCTTCAGGGGCTGGTGCGCGCGTATCGCTCTGCGCAACGCGGACCACCTCTGTCCGGTTGCCGCATCGCTGGTCGAGGACATCCGCACCCACATCGGCGCGGTGAAGGGCCGCATCCAGGTCATCCCCTTCGGCTTTTCAGCGCAGAAATGGTATCCGGCTGGAGAAAAGGAGAACAATCTCATCCTCACCGTCTCAGTCGGTGAGGACCTGCGCAGAATGCGCATCAAGGGACTGGATCTCTTTGCAGCAGCGGCCCAACGGCTGCCGGAAGGCCAGTTCATGATTATCGGACCCCAGGGAGAGATGCTGAACCATCTGCGCGAGCTGCAGATCCCCAATCTGCAGCTGCTGCCCCCGCTTCCCCCCGCTGAGCTGCTCTCCCATTTTCAGCGCGCCGCAGTCTATGCCCAATTCTCGATCCGCGAGGGCCTCCCCAATGCCATCCTCGAAGGCATGCTCTGTGAATGCATCCCCGTCGGCGTGCCCGCCGGTGGCATCCCGGAAGCCATCGGCGATGCCGGTTTTATGGCCGCCAGCCGCAGTGTCGAAACGGTGGTGGAAGCCTTGCACCAGGCCCTGGCAGCCGACCGGCAGCTGGGCCGGAAAGCCCGTGAACGGACGATGATCCTCTTTTCTGAAGAGCGCAGGCGCAGCGCCCTCAGGGAGATCATCGCTGGGGCGGCCCCTCACGCCAACTGAAACCTTGCCGCGCAATAATCGCTGGATTTTATGGATAAATTGTCTTATAATAGACCATAAGCAGCATCTTGATCTGTCAAGCAATGAGGCTCCCGTGAAAAAGAAAAAAGTCGCAAAGGAAAAAACCCTGGCGCCACTGCAACCGGAAAAGGAGACCATCATCAGCCGCCACCCACTGGCTGTGCTTCTGGTGATCGCCTTCCTCCTGCTGCTCATCTTCTATAGCCAGGTCATGCTGGCGGGGAAGACCTTTCAAATGCCCGATCAGCAGAGCTCGCGTGCGACCGCGCCTTTTGTCAAGGAGGCCCTCGCCCGCGGCATCACCCCGCTCTGGTGCCCCTACATATTCAGCGGCATGCCCTCTTTCGGATCGCTGTTGAGTGCTCCACACGTAAACCGCCTGGATGAATTCTTCACCGGGCTCTTCCGCACCGCCATGATGCCCGAGTTCACCTTCATCTTTTTCAATTATCTCCTCCTGGCGCTTTTTATGTTTCTGCTCATGCGCGGGCTCGCCGTCGAGCCGCTGCCGGCCCTCTTCTCAGGCCTGGCGGTCATCTTTATACCCCAATTCATCGCTTTCACCGCCTATGGCCACAACACCAAATTCCTCGCCGTCGTGCTGATTCCGGTCATCCTCCTCCTCGCCAAAAAAATGATGGAGGAGAAAAACGCCCTCTGGTTCAGCCTGACCGCCCTGGCCATCGGCTTCCAGATGGTCCGCGCCCATATCCAGGTCTCCTATTACACCTTTCTTCTCCTCGGCATCTACTTCCTCTACAAGGAGATCGCTGATTTCCGCCGCAGCGGGGAATTCAAACCCCTCCTCACCTCCGCCGGACTTTTGGCGGGAGCTGTCTTCGCGGGGGTTCTCCTTTCCATGACCCTCTATACCTCGGTCCTCGACTATCAGCGCTACTCCATCCGCGGCGGCAGCGGTGAAGGAGGCGGGCTCGAATTCGACTATGCCGCCAACTGGTCCTTCCATCCCCTCGAAATGGTGACCTTCTTCATCCCCTCGTTCATGGGATTCGGCGGCGCCACCTACTGGGGCAAAATGCCCTTCACGGATTATCCCCTCTATTTCAGCGTCATCGTTTTCCTCCTTGCCGGCCTGGCCATCCTGCTGCGTCGCGATCGTACGACCTGGATCATGACCATCGTCGCGCTATTTTCTTTGCTGGTCTCCTTCGGCAAGCATCTGCCCCTGCTTTACGGGCCCCTCTTCAAGCTTCTGCCTTATTTCAACAAATTCCGCGTTCCCAGCATGATCCATATCATCCTGGATATCGCCATGCTCATCCTGGCCGGTATCGGCCTGCAGGCTCTCTTTGAGCTGCGCACCCAGCTGCCTCAGCTCAAACCCATGGAACGCAGCCGCAAGATGAAGGGAGTGAAACGCTATCTCTATGCCTTCACCGGGATTGTCCTCCTCCTCGTCCTCATCGTCCTGCTCGGCAAATCTATCTATATGGGGATGGCCGGAAGCGGGGGACATACCCTTAATGAAGCCCAGCGCCTGGAGGCCTACAACAAGGCTCTGCTCGACAGCTTTAAATCCATCGGCCTGCTTGCCCTGGCTATCGTGCTGATTTTCCAGTTTCTCAAAAACAACCTCACCCGACTGACTTTGACTCTCTCCCTCTCGGCTATGGTCATCTTTGATCTGATCATGGTGGATGCCAAGATCATCCATCCCCGTGACAAATCGGATGAAAAGGCCTTTTTTGCCGCCACACCGGCCGTTCAGTATCTCAAGCAGGAGAAGGAGCTATACCGGATCTTTCCGGTCCTGGATGACAAGAGTGGCAACTGGTACATGTACCATCTCATCCCCAACATCTCCGGCTACAGCGCCGCCAAGGTCCGCCTCTATCAGGATTTTCTCGACGAGACCGGCTTCGGCTCGCAGGATCGCTACGGCCTCAACAGCTTCATGTCCAAATACTGGCGGGTGGGCATGCGCGATAACCGCGTCACTCCGGTCGAGGTGCCTCTCGATCAGATCGCCCCGGAGAGGCGCGCCTTTGATTCGGCCATGCTCGACATGCTCAACGTCAAGTACCTGGTTCTGCAATATCTGCCCCTCAACGACCCACGCTACCAGCCCGTGGCCGATCCAGAGCAGATCCCTCTCTACCGCAACACCACCGTCCTGCCGCGCGCATTTTTCGCCGATTCCACACGGCAGTTCACGGGCCGCAAGAACATCTTTGATTTCATGAAGAGCGGCCGTTTTGATCCGCGCCGGGTGGCGATCATCGAGGAGAATCCCCCCTTCGCCGTGGCGCCAGCCGGCGCCAACACGGCGGAGATCACCCGCCATGATCTCCATCAGATCGATATCGCCGCCCAGGTGAAGTCACCGACCATCCTGGTCCTCAGTGAAATCTATTATCCTGCAGGCTGGAAAGCCTACGTCGACGGCAAGGAGACCAGGATTTTCAAGACCAACTATCTGCTGCGCGGCCTCTTCTTGCGGCCGGGCGATCACCAGATCGTCTTCAAATTTGATCCGGCTTCCTACCGGGCCGGGAAGTGGATCAGCACGCTGACCCTGCTCCTGTTGCTCGGACTGCTCGGATATGCCCTCTGGCTGCTTTATCAGAGGCGCCGCAAACAACCGCCGGTGACCGCTTGATCTCGAGGGTGGGCCTTTCGCCCACCCTTTTTTTGACAAGGAGAGGGATGATGTCCTTCCGCAAAACGCTCTACATGTTCTCCGGAACCCTGCGCAGCCTCTTCGTGCTCGTGGTCATCCTCAGCATCGCCGCCGTCAATTTCTACGTCCAGGGACTGGTCCGGGATTTGCGCAAGCAGTCGCGGGACATCGCCGAATTCTATGCCCTCACCTACCAGCGGCTGGCGGTGGCGGCGGACCAGCCCGAGGTCCTCGACTGGCTCTTCGTCAACATTATCAGCCGGGCCACCTTTCCCCTCATCCTCACCGACCGCGACGGCAATCCCAGTTCCTGGCAGGGTCTTGCCATTCCCGATACCGCCCGGTCGCCCGAGGCGATCAGGCAGGTGCGCAAGGTGCTCGAGAAGATGCGCCAGGAGAATGAGCCCATCCCCATCACCTACCAGGAGTACGTTCTCAGCTATCTTTATTTCGGGGACTCGATGTTGATCACCCGGCTGCAGTACCTGCCCTGGGTCACCATCAGCGGTCTCGGGCTGCTGGTGCTCGTGGCCTTTCTCAGCTTCCGCAGCATCAAGAGCAGCGAGCAGCGCTTCATCTGGGTGGGCATGGCCAAGGAAACCGCCCATCAGCTCGGCACCCCCATCTCCTCCCTCATGGGCTGGCTTGAACTGCTCAAATCCTCCAACCACGAGGGGCCCAACCGGGAACAGACCCTGACGGATATGGAGGCGGATATCAAACGGCTCGAAAAAATCGCCGCCCGCTTCTCCCACATCGGCTCCGAAACCCTGCTCGATCCCCAGGATCTCCAGCCGATCCTGCACGATGTCTGCGCCTACCTGCGCAAGCGACTGCCCAAATCGGGAAATCCCATAGAACTGATCGAGAATTACAGCGAGCTCAAACCCGTGCCCCTCAACCGCGAGCTTTTCGAATGGGCGATCGAGAACCTGGTCAAGAATGCCATCGACGCGGTGAAGGGCAAACGAGGAAGAATTGAAATCACCACCACCCTGCTTACGGGCAAAAAACGCGTTGCCATCGACATCAGTGACAACGGCGCCGGGATCACCGCAAAACGGCGCAATGATGTCTTCAAGGCGGGCTACAGCACGAAAAAAAGGGGATGGGGCCTGGGGCTGAATTTCGCCAAGCGGATCATTGAAGAATACCACCACGGCCGTCTCTTCATCAAGGAGACCCATATCGGCAAAGGGACAACCATGCGGATTATCCTATGAGCGGCACAGAGAGAAGACTGGAGGGAAGGGTCGCGCTGGTGACCGGCAGCGCCAGGGGATTGGGGCGGGGCATGGCCTGCGCCCTCGCCGACCGCGGCGCTGCGCTGGCGATCCACTATCGCCAAAGCGACCGGGAGGCCGCCCGGCTGGTCGAGGAGCTGCATGCGCAGGGGGTTGAAGCAGACCTCTTTAAGGCTGATCTCCGCCGGTCGGAAGAGGCCGGCCGGCTGCAGGAAGAGGTCCTTGTGCGGTTCGGCCGCCTCGATATCCTCGTCAATAATGTCGGGCCATTTATCGAAAAACCATGGAATGAACTGACGCCGGCGGAATGGGAGGAGATGGTGGAGGGCAATCTCAACAGCGTCTATTATCTCTGCCGGGCCTTCTGGCCGGTAATGGTGGCGCAGCATTGGGGCCGCATCATTAATATCGGCCTGGCTAACAGCGACCGGATTCAGGCCTATCGTCAGGTCCTCCCCTACGCCATTGCCAAAACCGGCGTTCTCATCCTGAGCAAATCCCTTGCCGTCGAAGGGGCCCCACACCATATCACCGTCAACGTCCTAGCCCCCGGCCTCATGGACAACGGCACCCTGAACGCATCTGGCCGCCGCGCCGCTGCCGCGAGGATCCCTGCCGGCCGCCCCGGCACCGCCGAGGATCTGGCCGGCGCTCTGCTCTACCTGTGCAGCGAAGAGGCCGCCTACGTCACCGGCGCCCACATCCCCGTCAGCGGAGGCTGGGGACTCTAGTGCCGCACATCCTCCGGACGACGCGGATAGCGCCGCTCCTGATGCGGCGCTGCTTCCCTACTCTCGCGCTTGAGAGCCGCCGGCGTTTTCCCCGCGCTCTCGATCCTCACTCCTTCTTCATCCGCATAGACATCATACCCGCCTGACCAGAGCGGATCCACCCTGCCGCTGCGATGGGTAGTGATGCGAGCCGCCTTGAATATCCGGTTGGCCCCCTGCACTGCCTTCCAGATTCCCTCCGCGGCGGTTCCGGTCAGTTTCACCTCACTCCCCTTGCGTGCACTGCCGCCCTGACCGTAATGGCCATCGATCGCCGTCAGGCGGAACATCGTGCGCAGACCGACTTTTCCGAGCGCCGGTTTCCAGTGCAGTACCTCTCCCTTGAGCGACCAGGCGGCTCCCTTGATGGGATAGGATTGCGCCTTGCCGGGCTGGCCATTCTCGTAGGGAATCAGGATGAGACTGAAATCCCCCTTGCTGCCGCCCTCCTTTTCGAATTCCACACGGGCGACGCGGGTCTCACCTTTGAGCGGGGTATAATAGTGAAGATAGACCGCAAAAAAGAGCAAAACCATGGCCGAGGCGGCCAGAAGCAGCATCAGCAGCAAGCTTTTTGAGGGCGTCCTGGACTTTTTCCGCGCAGGCGCCTTCTTCTTGCGCCCTGCCGAGCCGCCGAATCCCAGCATCATAAAGGCTGCAATCGTGGAGACCACAAGCAGCAACAGCAAGACCGTGTTGGTATCGGCCGGCAGTATCTTGTTCATATCCACCTCATTGAGCGATGATCACATGTTCATCCCAGGCCATGGCGCCGAAAACCCCGATCCCGCCCCGGACTCGCCAGATCGGGACCTCATCCTCCTGGACACGCAGGTATTCATTATAATTGCGGTCCACCGCCGCCACCTTGAGGACATAGCGATCCGGCTGTGCCAGATAAAAGGGGAAAAAATCGACCGCCGTCGAATCGGTCTTCGTTTCGGCGTTGTGGCCGCTGGTGATGCCCCGCACGCTGACAATATAACCGGGCGTTCCCTGCTCTCCGCGCCATGAGATGGGCAGAGAGGCATAGGCCTCCACCCGCTCCTGCTCGGCCGGCGCGATGATATCAGGTGGAACCGGCATGGTGCATTCGGCTTCAACCCGGCGGCCATCAGGCAAAAGCGCCAAAAGTTCGTAAGTTACACCGGGGATGAGCCGCAGCTTTTCACCTTCTTCCGCATAGATGCCGCCCCCCTGATGCCTGTATGCCACCCGCTGCTCCCCCCCCTGGATAGAGAGCTCCGCTCCTGCAATGCCCCGGTCATCGGGCAGGGGATCCATGCTGCGGCTGGTCTCTTCCAGACGGATGATCGTCTGCTGGGAATTCAGCAGCAGAAGGGCGAAGAGATTGACCTCCGGTTCGTAATTGAACTCATTGACATCCGGCCCATGGTCGCACGCCAGGAGCAGGATGAAGGCCGGGAGGAGTGCTTTCAAGAGTCTAGAAGGCAAAGTCCACCCCCACCGTCGGCAGCAGCGGGAACATGGTGACCGTCGTCAGGCGGGACGGATTGACATCATGATCCCAGAAGTAGAAAAAGACATTCTTGTGATTGTAGAGATTGATGATCTGGAGATAGGGCGAGGTGGAGATTCCGAAGAGGCGCCCCTGCTTGCGCAGGCTTAGATCCATACGGTGATAAAGAGGATAGCGGGCGCTGTTTCTCCCTCCCGGCCGGTCCGTTAACTCGCCTTTGAGAGCGTTTTCATCGAGCCGCCACTCGTAGTGCATGTACTTGCCAGGCATCGGGGTATAGGGCATGCCTGAACCATAGGAAAAGACGGTGCCGAGGGTCCATCCCCGGCCGAGTGTGTAATTGAGCACAAGATGGAAGGCATGCCGCTGATCATACTTGGGATAGTAGAATATCCCATCCGATTGCCGGCGGGTCCGGCTCCAGGCGTAGCCCAGCCATCCCTGCAGGTTGCCCGTCTGCCGCTTGACCATCAATTCAACGCCCCGCGCCGTGCCCTCAGCGACAAAATAGTCATCCGTCGGGTCAGAGGCAATCCCCTGTTCATTCAGATCGAGAAGGCCGGAAAAGGTCTTATAATAGCCTTCGAAGGTGAAGATCAGTTCGTGCGGCAGCCACCATTCCAGACCGGCGACGTAGTGTCTGGCGGTCTGGGGATCGTAGGAAGCGTTGATGGGCAGCCAGAGATCCATAAAGGCAAAGTTCTGTTCACCGCTGGCCACGGTTGTGAGATATTGGGTGTAGTGGCCAAAGCTCGCCTTGAGGGCGAGGTTGGAGGTCAGCTGATACTGCACTCCCAGCCTGGGCGAGAGGAACCAGCGGTCGCCGAGGCTGTAGTGTTCAGCGCGGGCTCCGGCCTTGAGCATCAGCCGGGGATAGAGCTGCCAGTGGTCCTGGGCGTAGAGGGCGAAGAGCGCCGGACGGGAGGAATAGGAGAACAGTTGATAGTCGTTGATTGAGATGCCGTAGGTGAAATCCAGATCGGAGTAGGCTCCGCCGAGCTTGATGGTGTGGCCGCTGAGGCCGAAATAGTTGAAATCGGTGCGGGCACTGTAATCGTCGATCTCGTTGTTAAGGGCCAGATTGGCCGAGCCGCTGCTGCTGACGACCGCACTGAGCCTGTTTTTAAAACGGCTGTGCGAAAGCAGGGTCTCTGCAAAGAGATCGGGACGGATAATGTAGCGCCAGTTCAGGCTGGTGGTGCGGTTCCCCCACACCCAGTCCAGATCCACGTCCAGCTCATCTTCATCCTCTGCCTCCGATGAAAAATCGAGGACATCGTCACCATAGAAACCGCTGAATGTCAGCCGGTGGCGATGCGAAAGATCGAGATTGATCTTGCCCTGGAAATCGTAAAAATAATAGGGAAAGGCGTAGTCGCTCTTTTTGAAGACCTGATCGAAGTAGGTCCTCCGGCCGGCGATCAGAAAGGAGCCGGCCGGAATGGGGCCCTCGACCATCGCCCGGGCGGAGAGGAGGCTGATGCTGGCGACCCCGCCGTACGATCGCGCATCTCCCTCGCGGTTGGTGATAGAGAGCACCGACGAGAGCCGGCCCCCGTATTCAACCGGAAAGCCACCGCTGAGAAACTCCAGTTCCTTGATCGCGTCTACATTGAAGGTGCTGAAGACACCGCCGAGATGGAAGGGATTATAGACGCTGACCCCATCCAGGAGGACGAGGTTTTGATCCGGGCTGCCCCCCCGGACGTAGAGTTGGCTGGAAAAGTCGCTGCGGCTGACCACCCCTGGCAGCAGCTGCAGGGTGCGAAAAACATCCGCCTCGGCCAGAGTCGGCACTTGCTGAAGCTGGCGCATGGAGAGGGCGGTGGTGGAAATCTGCACCTCGCGCTCAAAACGCTCCCGCTGTGCGGTCCGGGTCACCTCCCCCATCTGGATCGCCACGGGGGTCAAGGCGATCGCCAGCACAGTGTCCTGGCCCGCGCGCAGCCGGAGTTCCCGTTGCCAGCGCTCATAGCCGAGCAAAGAGACGGTGAAGAGATAGCGCCCTTCCTCCAGATGCGGGATGACGAAATAGCCGCGCAGGCTGGTGAGGCTTCCGAACCGTGTCCCATCCAGATAGACATTGGCGTAGGGCAGAGGTTCGCTGTTGGTGGCATCGCGAACGAACCCGCTGATGGATGCGGGTTTGACCTCTGCGCCTGCTTGCACCCCGCTGACCCCGAGAAGAAGCTTAAGAACCAAGAGAAAAACGGGGGGTTTTACGGGCGGGGCTTTCATGGCGAATGGCCGGGGGACTAGTTTTCGATTTTAACTTTATCGAGTTCCATCCTGACTGATCCCAGCGGCGCACGGCTCTTGATCCGAACCGGCAAGCAGCGGTCGTCCATGGAGAGCCAGATCCACATTTCTCCCTTAAGCTCCTCCGTCGAACCGGGGCGCTTGCCTGGCACCAGCAGCAGACAATCGAATTTGCCGGCCGGCACCTCGATCTTTTCCTGTTTTTCGACCGTCATCGTCAGGGGATAGACGTTTTTGTCAATATAGCTGTCCAGGTCGATCTTCTGTCCGACTTTCAGATCAAGGGTGCGCACATAATAGATGATCGAGAGGACATCCTGACTGTATGAGGGCACGGCAAGTGTATCCTTACCCTCAAAGGCGCGAGCATTGAGGGGATCGAAGCGCGCTTTGCGGAAGGCCTTGAATTTTCCCTCCCGCAGAATCCGCTCATATCCCCACGGGAAGAGCCCCTCGCGGTCGAGAATGCTCGTCATGACGTCATCCACCCGATAAAAGCTGGAGAAAAAATCGTTGGTCCAGAGCCGCATCGTGAGCAGATAGGTGCTGCGGCCGTTATATTCCTCCCCATCCTTCAGCCAGAGGGATCCCCGGCCGGCGCTCATCTTGCCGAAATGAACCCGGTATTCCAGATATTCGCCCGCCTGAAACTCCTGGTGCGGAAAAAGGCGCAGTTCCTCCGGATTCGCGGCTTGTGTATAGCTTTGACCATGGAGAGTGAAAAGGGCGCCGCAGAGCATAGCGAGCGCCCAGGCTGTTTTATTCCAGTTTTTCATATTTTCCCCGGCGGTATGACCGCGCTGTTCAGGAGTTGTTCCTTTACTTTTGCAAACACCCGGTCGCTGGTTATTAATTCCATGCAGTTGGAATGGGCACAGCGCTCTCCCGTGCATTTTCCGCAGGCTGGCAGCGGCGGCGTCAGCACAGAGTCCAGATGTCCATACGGACCCCAGCGCACCGGAGCGCAAGCAGCCAGCGGGCAGTAGAGCCCGACCACGGGACAGCCCACGGCGACCGCCATGTGAAGCGGCCCGGTGCTGTTCGCCACCAGCAGATGAGCCCGGCTCAACAAGGCCAAAAGCTCCTTGATCGAGAGCGCACCATCCAGCCGCCTGGGCTTGCTCTGCATCATGCTGCATAACCGGTCAACGAGCGGGGCCTCCGCTTTGTTCCCGGTGATCACTATCGTAAGAGACAGCTCCTCCTGGATGCGATCGGCCAGGATGGCGAAGCCGGAGAGGGGCCAATCCATCGCCGACCCGCCGCTGCCAGGATGGAGGACAACAAAGCCGCTGCCGGGTGAAATTCCAAGTTCTTCCAGCCGCGACGCCACCGCACTGTGCGCCTCTTCAGGAATGTGCAGGTAAAAACCGACGTGATCTAGCGGGGCGCCCAAAGCACGGGCCAGATCGAGATTGAGATCCAGCTCGTGACGGCCCGATTTCCGGCGATGGTGAAAGAGACGATGATTGAAGAGGAAAGAATAGGCCCGGTAGCCAGTGCCAGTCCGGTGCCGAATGTGGGCCAGGAGACAGAGCAGGGCCAGCCTGAGGGAGGGATGGAGAAGAAGGACGGTATCAAAACGACGGCTGCGCACCAGGCGCAGCAGACGTAAAAATCCTGCCAGGCCGGCATGCTCGCCCGAGCCATCATCGAGCAGGATCTCGTCGGCATGGGGGTGCCCGCTGACCAGCTCCCGGGTATAAGGGCGCACCATCATGGCGATAAAAGCGGAGGGGAAGGCCTGGCGCAGCGCGGTGAGGACCGGAGTGGAGAGCACGACATCACCGATCCGGTCTGTCCGGATCACCAGAATCCGCTCCGGTGTATAGCCGGGGGTTTTCTTGCCCGTCGAGGTCAATCGCTTTCCAGCACAGTATCGATCTCCAGCCTGGAGATGGCGCCCTCGCGCAGTACACGCACGGGCAGCCTGGTCACATCGACCACCGTGGAGGGTGTCGTCGAGAGGGTTTCGGAACCGTCGATGATCAAATCGAGCTCATCACCGAATTTTTCATTCACCTGCTCCGCAGTCACCGCCGGGGGCTCATTGCTCCGGTTGGCGCTTGTGGAGATGATCGGAAAACCGCTGCTCTTGAGCAGCGCCAGGCAGATGGGGCAGTCGGGAATCCGGACGGCGATGGTGTGGGAACGATGAAAGGGCGAGCCCACCAGCTCCCTGGATGCGCGAAAAACCATGGTCAAGGGACCAGGCCAAAAATTCTACATCAGACGCTCTGCCGCCTCCGGTATCTCCTCCACCAGATCGCCGACCTGGATGATATCGGCTGCGATGACGATCAGGGCCTTGCTGCGATCGCGGCTTTTTAGATTGTAGATCCGGTCGACCGCGGCAGCAGAAAAGATGTTCGAACCGATGCCGTAGACGGTTTCAGTGGGGTAGCCGATGACTCCGTCCTTGCGCAGTATGCGGACAGCGCGGCTGATCAGATCGTCCTCGGGCTGCTTGGAATTAATTTTGATGGTTTCGCTCATGCTTGCTCTTCCGCATGATGAGATTGCTCAGCTCCGCAAAGACCATTTCGGGCGGAATCCCGGTCATGCATTTATGCGTACCGATGGGACAGCTATTGCCGCCGTGAATCGAACAGGGCCGGCAGGGCAATTCAATTTGAACGATCACAGAGCCCGCGCTGAGGGGACCAAAACCGAACTTGGGTATGGTGGGACCGAAGAGAGCCACCGCCGCCGTGCCCATGGCGGAGGCGAGATGCAGGGGGGCGCTGTCATTGCTCACCAGCACCTCCGCGCGTCCTATCAGCTCGGCGGACTGACGCAGGCTGAGCTCGCCGGCGCTGTTGACCCAGAATCCGGTCAGCCCCTCGCTGATCTCCGTACACAGGGTCCGGTCGCCCCTGCTGCCGATCCAGACCAGACGCCATCCGGACGCCAGGACCATCTCCGCCAGCCTGCGATAGGATTCCGCTGGCCAGCGTTTGGTTGCCCAGATCGATCCCGGCGCGATGGCAATAAGCGCACCGGTCGTCCCGCCCAGGCTGGCCAGCATCCGATCGACAGCACGATGGTCGGCCTCGTCCGGGAATATCTCCGGCGGCACCAGACCCGGCTCTTGGCCCAACGCTCCGAGCAGGGCCAGGTTTCTCTCAACCTCATGGCGCTTCCGGTCATAAACCACCCGGTGAGTGAAAAGAAAAGCAGCGCTGCTGGTGGTAAAGCCGACACGCAGGGCCGCCCGCGTCCACCAGGCTAAAAACGCACTGCGCAGGGAGCGGTGCGGTACCAGGACCAGATCATACCTTTCACGCCGCAGCCGACCGGCCAAGGCAAGCAGGGAACGCACGCCCGCATCGCGCCCGCGCTTGTCATAGAGGGTGAGACGGTGCAGCGCGGGATTGTTCTCCAGGCTGTTCGCGGCTGACGGAATGACCAGGGCGTCGATCGACGCCTGCGGAAAAAGATCATGGCTCGCCCGGATCAAGGGCGACACCAGCACGACATCACCGATAAAGGCGGTTTGAATGATCAGTATCTTTTCAATCTTGTGCAACCGGATTCCCATCCTCTGCCGGACCCGCCGGGGGTGATGTCTTCCATCGCTTGTGCATCCACAGCCAGTGGTCGGGATGGAGACGGATATAGTTTTCGAGCAATCGGGCGTGCCGCTGGGTAAGCTCGTGAATATTCTCGGGCGTGACCCCCTGCAGGTCCCGATGATCGATCTCCTCAAGCTGAAGTGTATGCCGGCCCGCTTGCCCGCGCACAACCACGCCGAAGATGAGAGGCGCCCCCGTCTTGAGAGCGAAAAGGGCCGGCCCGGACGCCGTCGAGGAGGGCCGATTGAGGAAATCGACAAAAACTCCCTCGTTGTGCGCATCCTGATCCGCGAGGATGGTCACGAACTTGTTGGCTTTGAGGGCGCGAAAGATCGTGCGCACGCCCATACCCAGATGGGTGATCTCCACCCCCCAGCCGGTTCGCGTCTGATTGATGAGCTTGTTGACCAGGGGATTGCGCTGGTCGCGCGCCAATCCCACCATGGGAAATCCCAACCGGTGAATCACGGCGGGGAAGAACTCCCAGTTGCCAAAATGTCCGGAGAGACAAATGGCGCCGCGGCCTTCATGCCCCGCACGCTCAAGCAGTTCACCACCCACGACGCTGATATACTCCCGGTAAAAGCGGTCGTCCATCTTCGGCATGCGGATGAACTCGACGATGTTCTGGCCGAAGTTGCGGTAGACCTGTCTGCAGATAGCACGTACCTCGTCATCACTTTTTTCCGGGAAGGAACGGGCGATATTCTGCAGCGCCACCTCCCTGCGGATGGGGACGATATGATAGACAAAGCCGCCCAGCCTGACGCCCAAACGCAGGGCGAGCCGATGCGGCATGAGACGAACCGGAAAAACCAGGAGCTGGACGAGCAGATACTCGACGACATTCTGGATCTGTTTCATCTTTTAATGTACTGAAATCTGCAGAAATATTCAAGATCTGATTCCATCCTCCCCGCCGGGCTCCCCTTCCGGCGGCTCCTCCTCATCATCCTCTTCATCCCGGCGCGGCATGAGATGGGGCGCAACCCAGGGGGTCTCGTATCCCCCCTCCCCCTCGGCGGGCAGGCGCAGTACATCCCCCTCCCCGAGCTGGCGGGCGCTCTCCCATTCACGCAGCTTGCGCCGGTTGCGCCGACGGACCAGCAAGACCACAATGAGAAACAGCAAGGGAAGAGCGAGCCAGATCAGTTCGTCCACTTCGCTGAGCCAGAGCCACTTTTCCGTTGTTTCAAGATGGCCGCGCCATTCCTCCTCAAATCCGCTCATCGTGCTTCCGGTGGCGCGCATGAAGATCGCATCACTGCTCTCGCCCGCGGCGTACCCATCCAGAATGGCGCGCAAAGCCTCGATATCATAAGTGGCCAGCAGGTAGCGCACCGCTGAATAGCTTTGTTCGTAGGCCAGTTGGGCGCGATCGCGGTGAAAATTGAGGACCTCATCGATCTCCTGCAGCGGTATCAGCGATCCGGTGGCGAGGGCGCGCGAGATCCGACTTCTCTTTTCGTACTGTTCATGCTCGGAATAAAAGATCGCCAATCCCTCGTCGAGCCAGCGCGGCAGCTCCCGGTTCCCGAGCCTTTGATGAAGCAGCAAGTGTAACAGCTCATGCACCAGACTCTGGCTGTAGGAGGATTCAGGGCGGTCCCAGCGCGGGGAGCGGACCATCATTGTCGAGGTGGCAGGCACAGCGAAAGCCTGGGTCCATTCCGGCATATGGCCGCGCAGATAGTCCCTGAAGCTCTCCCTGGTCGGAACAATCATGACGCGGAGGGTATCGCGGGGTACTAGTTGCAGATCATGTGCAATCTCCTCAGCGGCCCGCTCCAGAATGGAACGGGTCTCCTCCAGCAGCCTGCTGTCTTCTATAGTGTAATAGATACAGAGAGTACCGGAGCAGTGCCGGAGGTAGCTCACGCCCTCTGTTGAAGCCGTAGCCGCGAAGGAAAAGGCGAGGAGAAGGGTAATAATGAGGAGAGCCAGCGGGACTCTCATAGCGCATCCGGCCTGTGCATATATTCGCTGACAGCAGCGCCCATAGCGAGGATCTGTTCCATGGCGGCTTCGCGCATGCACTCGGGATGATGTTCAGCACATTCTTGCAGGCGGCATTGCCTGAGTTGGGCCGGACAGCCCTTCGCCGCCCTGAGATCGCCCCGGGCCCGCAGCGCCATCTGCAGCTCCTCCTGGGGGAATCTGCGGCCGCGCATTTTGATGCCGAATTCGACGGTCTTTTCCCACACAAAGCGGTGGGCTTCGAGCAGCCCGGCCGGGGGCAGCGCCTCCAGCTGCTCCTGCAGACCGCCGCCGCAGAGGAGCGCGCGCAGCAGATCCAGCTTTGTACTATAGGGCAGCGCCATGATCATCCCGTCTCCAGCAAGGTCATTGGCTTCATGCCTCCATACTCCTCACAGCTTCTCCAGCAGCAGGTCGAGCAGGGTCGTCACCACCTTGCGGACGCTTGCCGGTTTGTGCCCCTGATAAAAGAGAAATCTGGCGGAGGAGGAGAGGGCAATGTGCGGCCGTACTGCACTCTCGGGCACCGGCAGGGGTTGCAGGCCATGATCGGCCGCGATCACAAAGGGAGCCGCAAAAGAGGAGGATGCGAAGGTGACCATCTCCCGGCAGGCGGCATAGGCCTCTTCATCAAACCAGTTGAAGCAGAGCAGATACCCCAGCATCTTGCGGCCGACCAGATCCCAGGCGAAGCTGCGATCATAGCCGATGCCGTAACAGTAGAGCACCAGTTCACGGTTGATCGGCATTTCCCCGAGCAGGATGCCGGCCTCGGTCTCATGAAGGATGGGACAAAAAGAGTGCAGAAATGCGCCTTTGCCGTCACCCTCCGGTCCGACGACGACAATCTCAGCCATACGCTGAATGCCGCTTTCTTCGGATCGTCGCTGCATAGGGATGAGACCTTATTGAAGGGGCCGGGAACACCCCCTGCCGCGGCGGCAGGGAGATGATGCCGGCAGATAATCAGGGTCGATGGGCGAGAAGCTTCTGGCGAATAAGCAGCAGATCCGCCCGGTGCAGAAAAAGGGTATGGGTCAGGTTCGGGGAACCACCACCGGGCGCATCGGAACCATCAGCCTTCAAGAGAGGTTTTTTTTTTGATGGCCGTTGCGGGTGAAAAAAGAGGCCATGCGGGAGTAGGGTTCGGCCGACCTTTGGCGCGATTCCGAAACCTGCCTTATCATGCTGCTGGCGATGAGATCCGCATCCGAGGCCTTTCCCGGTGAAATCACGATCAATTTCCGCTCCCAAAGCGCCTGGATCACCTCGATGGTGCGCAGCTCATCCTCGCCGAGTGAGGCGACCAGCAACCGGATGGGCTGCGGCCGTTCGAGGAGTTCCCAGATGCGCGCCTCCCGCTCCGGCAGCTCCGGGCGGACCACATCCGCTGCGCGCGCGACATAACTCTCCACAGAGGGCAGCTGCGCACTCCGCTGCCTGTACTCGTGGAGGCGTTGTGCCCCGGCCAGCAGCAGCTCTCGGTTCGACCTGATAATCCTGCGCTCACGCTGCACTGGCTGCATCGTCAGTTCGAAATAGCCATGCAGCCACAACATCAGATTATCGAGCGCCTCCTCGGCGGTAGAATCCCTCAGCACTGCATCCACAACCTCCCCCTGGTCGACGAAAAGGTAGCCCTCATCGGGCTCCTGCACCAGATGAATCATCGCGGATTTCTTGCCGAGTTCGAGGGTCTGGATCAGATCCATGAGGCTCATCTCTTCGAGGCTGCCCGTGAAACCCTGGTTCAAGGGAACATCCCCACCGGGTGTGACCGCGCTTTCGCGCAGAATCGATTCCACACGGGCCACCACCTCTTCGGGATAATAGGGTTTGGCGATAAAATCATCGATCTCCAGGGAGAGAAGCTTGAGGCGCGTCTCCAGCTCCGGCAGCCGGGTGATGAAGATGAAGGGGGTGTCCTGGGTGTCGGCATGAGCGCGAATCCGCCTGAAGAGATCGGCGCCGTCGATGCCCGGCTGCTCGAGCTCACTGAGAATAAGCAGTGGAGGAGCTGCGAAGGCGTGCTCAAGGGCGGCGGCGCTTTCAGCGATGACTATGCTCTCGAGATGATGGTCATGCAGGGCGTTGACCAGCTGCGTGGTCGCCGCTGAGGCTGCATCGACAATGAGGATGTTCTGCCTGGGAGTATTAGGGCCTGACATGTCCGTTTCCAAACCTCAGGAGGTAGTCTGTATGGTCTTGGTCCGCGCATCGCGCCGGGCCTGAGGCCGGTAAAAAGTCTCAAAGAGGCGGAAGATGATCCGCCGGGAATTGACGACCGAGAAATCACTGACCAGCTGCAGGCCGTCCCGCTCCCGCAATCCCAGCCTCTGACGGATGGTCTGCACCTCGAGCGGTTTTTTCAGGTATTCATTATAGCTAAAGACAATGATCGCCGGCAGGCTGGTTTTTTCGCGCAGCACCTGGCGGAGGTAGCGCTGATACCCCCAATCCACACTGCGGCCGTCGATGAGGAAGATAAAGCCGAGCAGGGAGCCGGCGAAAAAGTCGATGACCGGGGCGAACTCTCGTTCCAGCGAGAGGGCGATGAGATTGAGCAGATGGCCACCCTTGAACTCGGCGGTGCCGAGGATCAAATCCGAATCGGCGGGCTGCAGGGCGCTCTTCTCCTGCACCGCATCGATGGCGAGGTTGGCGATCATCTGGCGGCACAGTTCGCGGTTGTTGCCGAGAATCAGGATGCTGCCGTGGGCACTGCGGAATTTCTCCTGTATCCTGACATGCTGCTCCAGTTCGCGCACCTCGTCCGCCCCCTCCTCTTCTTCGGGAACGGGTTCAGAAGGCGGGGCTTCGGCCAATTCCTCTTCCGCACCGATTTCGAGCAGGGCATCGGCGGGATGGTGCGGAATGACCCGGTCGAGATCGGAAAAGACCGATCCCCCCTCCAGGCTCCTGCTGCCGGCGAAAAGATCCTGGCCCTCCTCCTCGGCGCGGCGAAGATCATAAAAGAGATCCTTGTCGAAGCTGCTGTCGGAATTCCACGCGGAGGAATCCGGAGCAAGGGGCTGGAGCACACCCGGCTCCTCCACAAAGAGGGGCGTCTCCTCTCCGGCAGGAAGGGGCTCCGCTTCGGGGGAGCTCCCGTCGATCTGCTCGTGCAGCAGCTCCTCTGTGGTTTCCGATCCGATCGCTTTTTCCACATGTTCCAGACCGGAAGAAGGAAGGACTCCCGCCTGACCCGCCATCTCCGGCGCCTGCTCCACTGCACGGGAAGTTTCACCCAGCTCGTCGGCCGGCTCAAAATCCCGCAAAGAATGGAGAAATCCGAGTTCGTAGAGCTTGAGAATCCGGTTCAGAGTGGTGATTTCATCATACTTGCTCTCATCGATGATCCGGCCGAGTGAATGGGCGCCATCGAACAGCCGGACAAAATACTCAAGATCGGAGGCCAATTCTTTTTTCGCGATGATCTTTTTAAAGTTTTGCGTCGTCACCAGAACCGTCTCCAGCGCGGGCAACCTGTGCAACAGCTCTTCGCGTTGTTCCATTCTCTTGGCTCCTTGCAGTAACAACCCCATATTGCTGACGCCGATCTCATCTGTCCCATCAACAGGAGCAAAAACCATAGTGAAGCGGCCCTTTTTCCACGAGAGCATTTTCAGGACCGCCTCCTCGCTGCGCTGCAGGCCGGCTGAGGCGCGAATGACCGCCCCCTCCTTGAAGACTATCCGCCCCGAAACTCCGTTCTCATTGTTCAGGGTGAGCACGCCGCTTTTACGCTCGGCGCCGAAGACCTCGATCAACTCGACCGCGCCGAGATCGGCCAGACGGCCGCTGAATTGGCTGCGGCTCCGCTTCAAGAGCTGCCGGTAGCGCTCCTGGCGCTTGAGCACCATCTGCACGTGCATGACAATCTCACGGACGTGGATCGGCTTGATGATGTAATCCTTGGCGCCCAGCTTGAAGCTTTTAACCCGGTTCCAGACATCGCTCTTCTGGGTGAGAAAGATCACTGAGCAGCTGCGGTTGAGGGGCGACTGCTGGGCCTGTTCCAGAAGGGCATAGCCGTCTATTCCGGGAGCAGATACTTCAGACAAAATGGCGTCAAAGGAACGGGCGGTGATCTTCTCAAGGGCTTCGCTATCGTTGGCGGCGGTATCGACATCAAACTGGAGATCGAGGAAATTATTGCGCAAAATGCGGACATTTTTGGGATCGGGATCTATGAGCAGAATACTGAGCGGATTCATGGGATGCATTTCCGGGTTGCCAATACAATGAGTGTGTTTTTAACCGATAAAAATTTATCTAAAAATATGCCCTATGTCAAGGTTTTTCTTAAAAAAGAAAGCCGGGAAAACTCCCGGCTCTGTGTCCTTCATCGTCATTGTCGCATCTGCTCCAGCCGCCTCAGAGGAGCATCTCCTGAACCCGGTTCACGAGTTTGGGCCTGCCCGCAGCCCTTTTTTTCATCGAAAAGTAAAGCAGGCGGTTGTTGAGATATTCAAAATTGGTGAGAGGGATCTTGGCCGCCCCGGCGAGGTTGAAATCGGTTTTCTCGAACAACCCGGGAGCCTCGAGCCGGCAGGGTGCACTTCCTCCTTCGGCCTTGCTCCAGAGAAAGAGAGAGACCTCGTTGTGCAGGGGGTCGCTGTAGAGCATCACCCCGATCTGATCCCGGCTCAGATTGAAATCGGTCAGGCTGGTTTTGCTGCCGTCACCGTTGGCGGAGAAGGCCAGTGTGGCCAGGTAGGCCTTGCCCCGCTGCCGGTCTTTCTCCGGGATCGGGCGGCAAATCAGCAAACCATATTTGACCTTGTTGCAGGCGCGCTTTTTGCAGAAATCCAGCAATCCGGGCCGCACCGGCCTCTCCAACTCCTCGGAAAGGATGGCATAAAAGGCGTACAGGTTTTGCATCTTTCTGGCGCAGCGCGGGCAGCTTTTAACGTGGACCTTGATTTGCTCTCTGGTCTCCGCCGCGGTCAGTTCGTCAAGACAGTATAACTCGAGCTCTCTGGTTCCGGGGCAGTCGACTTTACGATGGCGCTCGCTCATGGTCTGTGTTTATCCAGGCTATGGCCTGGCTCCCTGTTTGTTACACCCTCCTATTACTAATATGTAACATACAGACAAAAGCGAGCAACTACGGAAAAATTAAAGCATTTCACACAAATATTTTCGAAATTCTTTTTTCGCCAGCTTGGCCAGATATTCAAAAACTGAACGTTCCTGCTGCCGATACGCCTTCTGGGTCAGTTCGGGCATATAGAATTTGAGGTTTCGATAATAGGAGGAGGTGTCCCGTTTCTGAATGAGATCATAGAGCACATCGCGGAGTGCGCGATGATAGATCGCCGCCTTTTTCGCAGGCAGCTTGTGGGTGCGCAGATACTGGAAATCCAGCCGCGACCAGATGCTCTCCATCACCACGCTGATATACTCCTCCATCTCCTTGCTTTCCAGTTCATCGGAGGGCGTCGAAACCGATTCCCCGGCAGCCAGCCGTTCGCGGCAGACATCGAACTTGACGTAACGGACCAGTTTGACCACAGCGTCCAGGGCGCAGAAATTCTGATTGTCGGCGAGGGAATGAATGGCTTCCAGCAAACGGCGGATGGAGACGGAAACGGAATCGCCGGAGCGGTAGTTGTCCAGAAAAAGCTTGTGCAGCATCTCCTCGGGGATCGGCGGCAGGGTGCGGCGCAGATAGAGGGCCAGCCGGGCGCTCGGCACGCCTCCCTGTTCATTCTTCGGCACCGGGCCGTGAAATACATATTCCTTGCCCAGTTCACGGAAAAGATGCAGGTCGGCAGCCGTGCGGATCGCCACCTTGATGTTGCGTACGATCTTCGCCCCCTCCGGATCCCGCTCCCGGAAAATTCGCGAAAGCTCCTGCTTGGTCTTGCGCACGATCAGACGCCGTGTGAGGATCAGAACCTCAGCATCATTGATAAAAGGCATCTCTGCAAATTTGCCTTCGTAATATTTTTTCAGCTGCGGAAAACGGCCCGACTCGTCACGGCCGAAAAGCTCGGCGATGCAATCCATCGCCAGGTCAGCCAACTCGAGATCCGCCTCCCAGGCATCTCCGCTGATACGCTTGCCCAGCATCTCCTGGTATTTGAGATAGCTGAGGGAAATCTTCTGCGCCAGATTAATGTACTGGATCAATCCGGACTGACTATAGCTCCCGTCGCAGATGCTGTACACAAGCTGCGTTAGATTCGCATTTTTCATAGGATCGCGTCGCACTTCCTTGTTCATCAATGGCCACCCCCCTCCACCAGCACCTCCCCGCCCCGATCATCGCCCCCATGGACCCCACCGCTCACGAGGGTACAGAATCCCGCTGGTCATCCCCGCCGGCTGCTGACTGCCGGCGACCCCGCACCCCGCACACAATCCGGGGTTCACATAGCCTGCGCAAATCGTGTACCAAGAATTGTGCTGCGGAGCACTTTGGTAAATTATTGTTATTATTGTTTTGAAAAGAAGGGGGAGCAGGTTTTACGGGAAGGGGGCTGTGACAGCCTGATACAATGTGCCGGGATGAAACATAAAAAAAGGCGCAAAGCAATTTTGCTGTGCGCCCGGTCACAAAATCAAAATATCATCTAGCTCTTTACCATCGGGAGTCCGTATTTTTTCGCCTTGCGGTAGATGGTCGCCCGCCCGATGCCGAGCTTCTTGGCGGTCTGGGAGATGTTGCCCTCGCATTCCAGCAGAGCCTGGCGCAGGGCCTCCTCCTCAAGCTTTTCGATCCAGCTGGCGAGGGTGTTGTCCGATTCGTAGATGCGCTTTTCGCCCAGGGAACGGACCGCCGCCGGCAGATCCTTGGCGCCGATCTCCGGGCCGCTGGCCAGCACCATCGCCCGCTCCATGGCATTCTCCAACTCGCGCACATTGCCCGGCCAGTGGTAGGCCATCATCAGATCCAGGGCATCCGGGGTGATCCCTTCAATGCTCTTGCCCTCCTGCTTGGCGTACTTTTGCAGGAAATGACCGGCCAGCAGAGGGATGTCTTCGCGGCGCTCTCGCAACGGCGGCAGCTTGATCGGAAAGACCGAGATGCGGTAGTATAGGTCCTCGCGGAACTCGCCCTTTTTCATCTCATCCTCGAGATCCTTGTTGGTGGCAGAGATGATCCGCACATCGACCTTGACCAGCTCGTTGCCGCCGACCCGCTCGAACTCCCGCTCCTGCAGCACACGCAAAAGTTTGGACTGCGTCGCCGGGGTCATCAGGCCGATCTCGTCCAGAAAGATCGTGCCGCCATTGGCCTGCTCGAATTTGCCGATACGCCGTCCGACCGCACCGGTGAAAGAGCCCTTCTCATGGCCGAACAACTCGCTTTCAAGAAGCGACTCAGGCAGGGCAGAACAATTGACGGCGACGAAAGGCTTGCCGGCGCGCATCGTCGAGTGGTAATGAATCGCCCGGGCGATCAGCTCCTTGCCGGTGCCGCTTTCACCCTGGATGAGAACCGTCACATTGCTGTTGAAAACCTTCTCGACGGCGCGGAAAACATCCTGCATCACGCCGCTCTGACCGATGATGTTGGCAAAGGCGTATTTGCTCTTGAGTTCGGAGCGCAGCTCATCGACCTCGCGTCGCAGCGAGCTGTTCATCAAAGCGTTGTTCACCGTCACCAGCAGCCGGTCACGGGCGAAGGGCTTGGTCAAAAAATCGTAGGCCCCCGCCTTCATGCTCGAAACCGCCCGCTCGATGGTGCCGTGCGCGGTCATCATGATCACCGGGATGTAGGGATTCTCTTCTCGGATTCTGTGCAGGGTCTCGATGCCGTCAATGCCCGGCATCTGTATATCCAGCAGGACCAGATCGGGGGGATTTTCCTTGATCAAACGCAAACAAGCTTCGCCGCTCAGGGCCGTCTCTATTTCATACCGCTTCTCTTTGCGAAGACTTGCCTCGATCATCTTGCAGATATTCTTGTCATCATCGACAATGAGAATACTTGCCTTGCTCGTTGTTTCATCCACCATGCCACTCTCCAATATTGGCTGAGAGGTATCGATGCTTTATCATGCGCTGCTTAAGGTATCATACCAAAATTTTGTCTAATTTGCAAGATATTTTTGTCTTACTTTGAGACAGTTACAGGATCCCGTGGCTGCGGCAGAGCGACAGCAGCAGCTTCTCGGCGTGTGGACCATCTTCCGGCTCGACAGCAACAGAGAGATGGAACCAGTGCGGGGGGAGATTGAAGGCGGGGAGCAGCTTGACCCAATCCTTGTCGGTGGTGATGATCACATCCGCCCGGTGGTGCTCCCGCACTCTTTCCAGATCACGAATATCGCGCTGCCCATAGTCGTGATGATCCCTGAAGCAAATGAACCGGACGACCTCAAAGCCCATTTCCCGGGCGGTATTCAACACCCCCTGCGGTTTGGCCAGGCCACAAAAAAGTACGACGCGCAGATCGGGCGTCGGATCAAGCCGCTCCCCGGCGCGATTGCGGCAGTCCGTGACCCCCAACCTCGCCCTGATAGAGGGCAAATCCGCCGGGCTGTGAATGAGCAGATCATCGTGGAGGCGGGCAGACTCGTTGAACCAGAGCAGGTCGGCGCGTCTCAGGGCCTCCAGCGGTTCCCGCAGCGGCCCCGCCGGCAGCAGCCAGCCGTTGCCGAGATCGCTCTGCTCCTTGAAGGTGACGATATCGAGATCCCGGTGCAGCCGGCGATGCTGAAATCCGTCGTCGAGAAGAAAGAGATCCGGTCGAAAGTGTTGGAGGGCATGCCTCCCGGCGCGGGCACGGTCGCTGTCGACGACCACAACAGCCCCGGGCAGCTGCTGCGCCAGCAGCATCGGCTCGTCGCCCGCCTCCTCCACTCCGGAGCGAATCCCCTCGCCATCCGCCACTACGACCATGCCCCGGCTCCGTCGCCGGTAGCCGCGGCTGAGGATGCACACCCTTTGGCCCTGCTGCTGCAGCCAGCGCACCAGATAGAGCACCGTTGGGGTCTTGCCTGTGCCCCCGACCACGATATTGCCGACGCTGATGACCGGGCGCTCAAGCCGGAACACCTCAGCCGCGCCGCTGTCGAAGCGGCGATTGCGCCTCCTGATGGCCAGGCCATAAAGCCCGGAGAGGGGCCGCATCAGCAGGGCGGGCCACCTGGTTTCAAAATAGCCCATTCGCCTCCTCCTCCAGTTTGGCCAGCCGGCCCTCCACTTCCCGGCGAAAGAGCTCCAGCTCTTCGCTGTCGAGTCTTTCCGGAACCCGGATGGGCTCGCCGTAGATCAGGCGGACACGGGAGAGGGGCCACCAGAGCGTCATCCGGTCCCAGCTGTTCAGGGTGATGGGCCGTGAAGCCGCAAAAGTCATCGGCAGAAGGGGGACGCCTGCCCGCATCGCCAGCACGAGCGCTCCGGTCTTGAAGTGATGGCGCGGGCCTGTCGGGCCATCGGGCAGGATGCAGCAGATCCTGTTGAGGCGGAGGGCCTTGAGCATGTCACGAAAGGCCTGTCTTCCGCCGCGCGTGCTTGAGCCGCGCACTGTGAAATAGCCCAGCCGCTGGACGGTCCGGGCGATCATCTCGCCGTCGCGATGTTCGCTGACCATGGCCACCACTCCGAGATGGCGATGCAGATAGAGGGGGGCAACCATCTTGCCATGCCAGGGCACGGCGATGAAGCCCTTGCCCTCGGCAACCAGCTGGTTCCAGTATTTACGGTTGCGGACGCTGATCCTAGCACTCTTGCCAAAGAACAGGATGAGCAGCCAGGCAAACCTGGTCGCAAGAAAAAAGAGCACTTTTTCCTTGTTTTTTTTATCCATAAGAGTATACTGATTTTTTGTGTCAGAGCCTGTGCGAGCTATCACACTACCCTAATTTGTCTCATCCTGATGCAGACCGATCTGTTCAAGCACCAGGCGGGCGGTTTTTTGCGAGGCTCCGGCCTCACCCAGCCTGTTCCGCACACCAGCAAGCTTGACCTGCATGGCCGAGCGCGCCGGCTCATCAAAAAGGAGCCGCTCCACGACCGGCGCCATCTGATCGGGGACGAGATCATCCTGCAGGAATTCGGGGACGACCGCTTCGCCAGCGACAATATTGACAAGGCCGATATTCGGGATCTTGACCAGCTGTTTTCCGATCGCAAAGGAGAGGGGAGAGACCCGGTAGAGCAGGGCGAAGGGGAGATCAGCGCAAGCCGCCTCGAGGGTGGCCGTTCCGGAGGCGACCATTCCGGCTGTGGCATAGTGCATGAGAGGATAATAGTCCGCCCTGACCGCCCTCGCCCAGGGGGCCGCGGCGACAAGAGATTCAAACTGCTGCGGTTCGACCGAGGCCGCCTGGCTGATGGCGACCTGCAACTCGGGATGGTTTCGGCGCAGCTGCTCCGCGGTCTGCAGCATCGGTGGCAGGAGATGGCGCACCTCCTGGTTGCGCGAGCCCGGGATCAGCGCCAGCAGGGGGTGGCCGGGATTGAGGTCGTACTTCTCCATAAACTCATAACGCGAGAGTCCGACCTCCATCCCCTCGAGCAGGGGATGACCAACAAAGGTGGTCTTGATCTGATAGCGGGAGAAAAAATCCACTTCAAAGGCGAAAAGAACCGCCATCTGATCGACAAAGCCGGCCATCTTCGCCGCACGTCCCTGACCCCAGGCCCAGACCTGGGGGGCGATATAGTAAAAGGTGGAGATCCCCAGTTTTTTAACCGCCTTGGCGAAACGGAGATTGAAGCCGGGGTAGTCGATGAGGACCACCACCTCAGGACGGCGGCTCTTGACCACCTCGATCAACCGGTTGAAGACACGGCGGAAGTAAAGATAATGGCGGGCGACCTCGATGAAGCCGATATAGGCGAGATCATTAACATGATAGTAGAGTTCCATGCCCGCCGCAGCCATCCGGTCGCCGCCGACCCCGAACAGCTCCAGTTCCGGTTCGAGCCCGCGCAGGGCTGCGACCAGTTTGCCGCCGTGGAGGTCCCCGGAGGCCTCTCCGGCGATGAGCATCACCTTCAACGGCATGGCAACCTCAGCGTACAAGCCAGCGCAGCAGGATCAGAATCGTCACCGCTGTGAAGCTTTGCAGCGAATTTCGTTCAGTGCGCAGGGCTTTTTTAAGGGTAGTCGGCACGCGCTCTCCCCTGCCCCAGGAGGTGAGGCGTGGAAAGACGGAGGGCACATTCTCTTCATATTCACCATACTGCGCGCCGAACTTGTTGCGCAGAAACTCTTCCTCCAGGCTGATGATCGCTCGGTACTGCACATAAAAAAGGAGCAAAAATATCACCATCAGCCAGGGCATCCAGGGCCAGGCCATGATGAGAATCCCGAAGCTGAGTAAAAAATTGTCCAGGTAGAGGGGGTTGCGCAAATGCCCGTAGGGTCCGTCGGTAACCAGAACATCCGCACCGACCTCTCCGGTCGTGCGCGTGGCGCTGCCCGCATAGCGGACCGACCAGAGTCGAATCGACTCGCCGATCAGGGCGATGAGCAGTCCCGCGGCAAAAGAGGCGGGGGTCGTTCGGGCCAGCACCAGCGCTGCGATAATCAGCGGAATTGGTGTGTAGCTGCGGTACTTGAAAAAGAAATCACGCACAGTCATGGGAGTATTCCCTGAGTTGGATTTAAAAACGCTCAGCCCGCCGCTTTAGCGGGTGTTGCGGGCGATGATGCCGGTGATCTCCTCGGCCACCTGCAGCGCCCTCAATCCGTCATCCCCGCTCACGATGGGACGGGTGCGGCTGCGCACTGCCTTGAGGAAGGCCTGCCATTCGGCCTGCATGGCATCCCCCTCCGGCGCCTTGGGCTGCTCATAGATGATATGCCGCTTGCGCTTGCCCTTGTCGATCTGCCCCAACACAACAGTGGTCGGCTCCCCCTCCTCGGCGCCGACAATGCGAAAGACCTCCGAGAGGCGCTGCAGGAAATCGATCGAGATGTAGGCATCGCGCTGGAATATGCGCATCTTGCGCATTTTGCGCTGCGAAATCCGGCTGGCTGTCACATTGGCGACGCAGCCGTTGGCAAACTGCAGCCGCGCATTGGCGATATCGACCTCGTCGGAGACGACCGCCACCCCGCTGGCATCGATGCGGCTGACCTCGCTCTTGACCAGACTGAGGATGATATCAATATCATGGATCATCAGATCGAGTACGACCGCGACATCGGTGCCGCGCGGATCGAAGGGGGCCATGCGGTGGGATTCTATGAACATGGGATCGGGGAGCAGGTGCTCAAGTGCGCGGATGGCGGGATTGAAACGCTCGATATGGCCCACCTGGAGTACCGCCTTGTTCTCCGCCGCCAGCGCCGCCATCTCCTCCGCTTCCCCGATTGTCGCGGCGATGGGCTTTTCGACAAAGACTGCCTTGCCGGCCTTCAGGGCTGGCAAGGTATACTGGTGATGCAGGGTGGTGGGAACAGCGATCCCCACGGCGTCGACCTGTTCCAGCATCTCCGCATAAGTGGAGAAAGCCATGCAGCGAAAACGCTCTGCACTCTCCCGTGCACGCGCATCGTCGATATCGTAAAGGCCGACCAGTTCGGCTTCCGCCAGCTGGCTGAGGGTGTTGCAGTGAAAGGTGCCCAGTTTGCCGACACCGGCGATGCCGATTCTGACTCTCTCCATTGAAACCTCCGAATTGATCCGCCCGGGTTGGGATCAGGCGGTAAAGTGCGCCTCATCCGCAGCCTCTTGCGGGAAAATATCCTGGCAGCCCAGGCAGCGGCGGACAAGAAAATAGTCGCTCTCCTTGCGCAGCGAGGTGATCATCTCCCCAAGCAGACCAATGGAGAAAAACTGAATGCCGACAATGATCAGCAGCACGCCAAGAAATAGCAGCGGGCGGTTGCTGAGAAACCTGTTCTCGAAAATCCGCTGCCAGGTGAGCAGAATGGTGATGACAAACCCCCCAAGAAAGAAGAGAAATCCGAGCACGCCAAAAAGGTGGAGCGGCCGCATCTTGTAGCGGGTCAGGAAGGAGATGGTCATGAGATCGAAAGCCCCGCGGGCAAAACGGGCGATGCCGAACTTGGAACTCCCGTATTTGCGGGCGTGGTGCGTGACCGGAATCTCGGTGACTCGAAAGCCGTTGCGGTGGGCGATCACCGGCAGGTAACGATGGAGTTCGCCGTAGACCTGCATGGTCTTGACGACCTCCCGGCGATAGATCTTCAGGCCGCAGTTAAAGTCGTGCAGCCGGATGCCGCTGAAGCGGGAGGTGAAATAGTTATAGATCTTGGAGGTCCACCGCTTGATAAACGGATCGTGCCGCACCTTTTTCCATCCCGAGACCAGATCGTAACCCGTCTCGAGTTTGGCGAGGAGCTGGGGGATCTCGCCGGGATCATCCTGGAGATCCGAATCCATGGTGACCACGAAGGTCCCCCGCGCGACCCTGAATCCGGCGGCCAGGGCGGCCGATTTGCCATAGTTGTGCATGAACTGGATCAACTTCACCCGCTCATCCTTGCGATGCAGCTCTTCGATCAACCGGCCCGATCCATCGGTCGAGCCGTCATCCACAAAGATGATCTCGTAGCTCTTTTTCATCCCGGCCATCACTGCCGTGATCCTGTCAAAAAGTTCCTGAAGCGACTCCTCCTCGTTGTAGCTCGGAATGACCAGAGAAAAATCCGGCGGCACGGTCTTCATGATTGCATTCATGGCGCTCCTCTAGGCGATGGAACCGGCGCCGCACAGGTAGAACTCACCATTTGATCCTGTGCGCACTGGCTGGAATTTTGGTCTTGATCTCCTGGGCGGAATATTTTTTATTGATGCTGATTTGATCATACTGCAGGATGAGGTGCTGTTTCTCGGCCGGGCGCTCGATTCGTATGGTATGCGGCACCTGAACGCCCTTGATGCGGCTGAAACGCTCGAACCGCTGCCGCACAAGCAGTCGGCCGGTGGAATCGCAAAGCTCACTCCGGGTCACCACTCCACGGCCGGGATCAATCCAGAGGGTATGCAACCCCATGGAGGTTGTGCCCGTGAGCACCAGATGCTTCTCCTCCTGGCCAAGCACCGGCTCAGCCAGCGCCCCGCCCCTTTCTAGGCCGACCAGGGTGCCCAGCAGCAGGTCATACCCTGGCGCGATCCTGAAAAAGCGCTCCCAGCGCAGCGAATCCATCGCCCCCTGGCCGTAGAGATTTTCAGTCGGGAGATAAAAACGGTATTCATGACGGTCGGAGAAGAGCCAGCCGACATCAAGGCCCAAAAGGGCTTCGAGGCGGAGGAAGAGGGTGTCGGGTTGGTCGATAAGAACATCGATATCGAGCGAGAGGGAACGGCTCGGAGATGAAAGCTGAAGACGCCCCCGCCCGTTGAAATGATCGATTCGCGCATAATTGCTCTCGAGAGCGGTGAGTACCCGCTGCGGAGAAGCCGTATCGGCGGGGAGGAGGGCTGGCCGGCGGAAAGTCGCACACCCGCCCGAAGCCATGATGACCGCAAGAAGGAGCGCGCTGGCTCCCCGTGTAAGGATGGAATGGAACACCCGGTTGTGAACCATGGCGATCAATCAGTTTTTCTCTTCTTGCGGGATCAATTTCAGTAGTTTGGCCTTGACCTGCTGGCGCTCCGGCTCGAGCTCGAGGGCCCGTTCGTAGGCCCGCCGCGCCGGCTCTTTTTCGCCCATGGCGAGAAGAACGTCGCCATAATGCTCCCACACCTCGGCCGATTTCGGAGAGAGCGCGATCGATTTTTCGATCCTCGCGCGCGCGCCGCTCGCGTCCCCCTGGCGGAAGAGGATCCAGCCCAGGGTATCCCAGTAGGCGCCATTCTCCCCCTCGAGCACGAGAGCCCTCTCGACCAGGGCGCGCGCCTCGTCCAGACGCAGATTGCGTTCCGCCAGATGGTAGGCGTAGTTGTTGAGCACGATGGCGCTTTCCGACTCGTTCTTCACCAGGGTGGCGTAGATCTTTTCCGCGCGCTCATGCTCCTTCTCTTCATCATAAAGCGCCGCGAGGGCGAGCATGGTCTGCACATTATTGCCATCCACCTCGAGGGATCGCTCCAGATGATGCCGCGCGCAGGCCTTATTGCCCAGACGATTGCAGACAAAACCCAGATAATAGTTGATCTCCGGATCATCGGGAAAGAGTTCGACCGCGGTTTTGAGCTGCTCCTCCGCGGCGGCCAGACTGTCCATCTGCGCCAGATTGACCCCCGAGAGGATCCAAAGCAGGGAGAGATCCTTGCGCAGGGAGAGGGCCTTGTCGAAGCGCAGCCGGGCCTTGATGTTTTCATCCCGGACCATGAACAGGCGGCCGAGGGTGAGCGGCACGCGCCAATCCTCTCCGTGGGTCTTTTCGAGCTCCTCGCAGAGGGCGATAGCCTTCAGGGTATCCCCCTTTTGCGCCAGCAGATTGGCAATCTCGATGCGCGCCCCCACAAAAGTCGAGTCGTTGTTGGTCAGGGACTCATAAAGGGCGACCGCATCCTCCCAGCGGTTTTGGGCGGCATAGAGATCGCGAAGCCGCCGGCGGGAATCGAGAAAGAGGGGATTAATTTTAACCGCGGTCTCATACACTGCGACGGCGGAGAGGGTATCCCGCTGGGCCCGGCGCAGCGCGCCGAGCGCCAGATAGCCACGCTCGCTCTGTGGGTGGTCCCGGATGATCTTTTCGAACCACTGCGCCGCCGCCAGGGTGTCCTTTTTCTGAAAAAGATACTGCCCGAGCTGCACCTTGTCGCCAAGATGCGTTGAATCGCGGGCAACAAGTTCCCGGAAGAGTTCGACCGCCTCTTCGAACCGGTTGCTGCGCTCGTAGAGCAGACGCAGCTCCGACTTGACCTCCTCGAAGCGGTTCTGTCTGGTCAGGGCCTCGCGATAGATCCGGATCGCCCCACTGGTATCCTTGGCAACCTTGCTCAGCGCTGCCATGGCGAGGTAGGAGGCCTCGAAATCCGGGTCACTCCTCTGCACGTCCTGATAGATCGCCCGGGCCTGATCCAGGGCACGATGCTGAAAAAAAAGATGCCCGATACGAAGGCGATATTCGGGGTCCGCCAGTCCGGCCTCGACCAGACGGCGGTAGGAGAGCAGGGCTTTGTCGTAGGATTTGGAGATGATCTGCAGGGTGGTGAGGCTGTAAAGACTCTCCATATCATCGGGGGCCAGGGTGATGATCTGCTCGTAGACCTCGGCCGCGTCGCCGAATTCACGTTGCTTTTCCAGATTAGCGGCGAGGAGTTCCAGAGCGTCGATGCTTTTCGCATCCCGCTGCAACGCCTTTTTGGCCATGCGGATGCTGGAATTGTACTCTTCGAGAAGATAGTAATTCTCGGCGAGCGCCAGGTAGATCCCTGCTGAGGAGGAATCGATCTCGGCCGCCTGATGATACTCCACCAAAGCATTCTTGGGTTCGCCGAGGAGATCCTCGATCGTGCCGTTGATGATATGCCGCATGGCCTCGCGGTTATAGTGGCGCTGAACTGGAGGAGCGACCGCCGCTTTGCGGCTGCCTGCACAGCCGCCCATGCCGATCAGGGTGAGGCAAAGAAGGGTATGAAAAAGTGGTTTCATTTTGAGCCCAGCCTTAAATTAAGAATAAAATTTAAAGCTATTTAGGCTCAATCACAAGAGAAAAATCGGCCGCTCCTCACTACTCCGGCAGCTTGGCTCCGGAGGAGCTGCGGCGTTCGCCGGCCAGGGTAAGGGCGACCCCGGCCAGGATGACCAATCCGCCCCAAATTGTCGCCCTGCTGATGTTCTCACGGAGGATGATGAAGGCGAGCAGGGTGGCGCCGATGGGCTCGGCGAGGGTGAATATCGAAACCGTGGTGGCTGAATAGTGCTTCAGGGCCCAGTTGAGACTGGTGTGGCCAATCACCTGGGGAAGCAGGGCGATGGCGAAAAGCAGAAGCCAGGTGCGCAGATCGAATCCGGTCATCGGCTGCCCGGAAGAGAGGGTGACGGTGAGAGCGACCGCCGCCGCGACACTGTAGACAAAACCGACATAGCGCACGGTATCGATATCCGTGCGCAGCTTGCGGCCGATCAGGTAATAGCCAGCCGCGCCCAGGGCGCCGATGAGGGCGAGCACATTGCCGGTCATCCCGCTCTCTCCCCCGCCGCCGGCGCCCAGGCTGATGGCCGCACTTCCGCCCAACGCCACCACCATGCCAATCATGGCCAGTCGGGTCGGGCGCTCCCGCAGGAAAAGCCAGCTGCCGAGGACGACGAAAACAGGAAAGGTTTGGACCAGCACCACTGAAATGGCGACCGAAGTATAGCGCAAAGAGGAGATCCAGGCGAGAAAATGGATGCCGAGAAAAAGGCCGGAAAGGAGGGCCCAGCGGCGCGAGGTGGTCGTGAAGGCATGCCAAACCGGCTTGCGCCGGAGGCGAGCGATGGCCAGATAGACCAGTGCGGCGATGAGCAGGCGGTAGCTGCTGATCACAAAGGGCGGCGCCGGACAGAGCTTGATCAGCACCGAGGAAAGGGAGATGGAGATAAGGCCTGCACCAAGAATGACCGGCGCCTGCCATCGCACAGCCTGCCTGGCCATCCCCTATTCCTCTCTCACCAGGGGCAGGGACCACGAGGTCATATCCTCGGGGAGGTGGCTTTCGGGAAAGAGGGCGCGTGCCTGCTCGAGCAGAGCCTGGTCCTCCGCTTCCCCGATCCGTCCGCTGAGGTGCCACAGAAAAAGCCGCTTCACCCCGGCCGCGCGCGCCACCATGGCCGCCTCCGCAGCGGTGCTGTGGCCGGTCTCCTCAGCCAGGGATTGAAGCTCAGCGCCGAAGGTGCTGTCATGCAAGAGCACATCGGCCCCCCGGGCAAGCTCAACGCCGGAGGCGCAGGGCCGGGTATCGGTGCAGTAGGCGATGCAGGAACCCGCTCGTGACCGTCCCACCACCTGGTTGGGAGAGATGCGGCGTCCGTCGGCAAGTGCGATGCTCTCCCCATCCAGGAGACGGCGCCGCAGCGGCCCTTCGGGGATGTCAAGCCTTTCGGCCTCGCCGCTGTCGAAGCGGCCGGGGCGTGGATGGGCGCAGATGCGGAATCCGTAACAGGGCTTGCTGTGTTCCAGCCGCCGGGCTGAAAAGGAAAAACGCTCCAGCTGCACCTCGCCGGTCTCCTCCTCTTCCCATTCATGAATATGGACTTCAAAGCGGGTGCGATGGCCGGTAGCAGAGGCGATGCCCTCGAGATAGAGACGCAGGCCCACTGGTCCCCAGATGTGCATCGGCTCCCTGCGATCGAGGAGATGCTGGGTGGTCAGCAGGCCTGGCAGCCCAAAGATGTGGTCCCCGTGCAGATGGGAGATGAGGATATGGCGAATGCGGGCAGCAGAGAGTCCGGCCGACATCAGCCGCTGCTGGGATCCCTCGCTGCAATCGCAGAGGATAGTCTCGGCCGGAAAAGCGATGGCCAGGGTGGGCAGGGCCCGGCGCAGGGAGGGCACAGCAGCCCCGGTGCCCAAAAAGAAGAGCCGCAAGGCGTCCGCCATGGGAGTGCGCTCCACCTACTTCTTTTTCGGCTGTCCGAAGCGGTTCTCGGTGCCGTTGAGCAGTCGCCTGACGTTGGTGCGATGGGTATAGACGATCAGCGCCGCTGCGAAAAAACTGAAGAGGTAAAAGGGCAGCGGCACTTCACGACCGAGTACGTACCGGAAAATGGTCAGAATGAGCGGAAAGGCGATTGCCGCGCTGATGGAGGAGAGGGAGACAATGCGGGTCGCCAGCAGGATGGCCCCGAAGATCAAAAGGCAGTAGAGCACAGCCTCGGGAAAGAGAGCCAGCATCATCCCGGCAGCCGTCCCCACTCCCTTGCCGCCGCGAAAACCGGCAAAGACCGTCCAGATATGGCCGAAAACCGCGGCGATGCCGGCGCCGAGCTGCAGCAGGTGGGGATCGGCCAGCTGGGGCGCGATCCACTGCGGCAGCCAGTAGGCAGCGACAAAACCCTTGAAAACATCCACCAGGGTGACAAACAGCCCCGGTTTCCAGCCCAGCACCCGAAAGGTATTGGTGCCCCCGGCATTGCCTGAGCCATGCTCACGGATGTCGATGCCGCGCAGCACCTTGCCGACGATGATGCTGGTCGGGATGGAGCCGAGCAGATAGGCCAGAACCAGAACGATCAGGGCGGTGAACATAGATGTGCACTCTCCAAATGATAACCATTATTCGGGTAAAGGATCACCCATGATAGCGATGGCGATCGCCCCGACACCGACGTGCAAGCCCAGGGCGGGGGAGGCTTCCAGTATGGGAATATCGGCCTCCGCGAATTCCTGCTGCAGTATCCGGCGCAGGCTCACCGCCAGTTCCGGCGCCAGCATATGGGCAACGATGAAACGGGGATTGATGAGCCGGCGCGCGTGCGCGAGGGCCAACTCCACCGATCTTTCAGCCAGCCGCTTGCGGCCGATCACCTTGCCGGCCTCGACGATCCGCCCCTCGGCATCGATCGAGATCAGCGGCTTGATTTGCAGCAGGGTGCCGAAAAAGCCCTGCGTCTTGCGCAAGCGTCCACTGCGGACGAGATACTTGAGGGTCGGAATCGCCACAAAGATGCGGCTTCTGCTGATCACCCCGGCGAGTTTTTCCTTGATCTCCGCCAGCGGCAGCCCCGCCTCGATCATCCTGGCCGCTTCGTGCACGATCAAGCCGAGCGCAGCCGAGGTGGTGCGGCTGTTGACCACTTCAATCTTCAGTTTACCGGCCAGCTGCCGCGCGCCGTTATAGGCTCCCTGGATGGTGCCGCTCAGGGCCTCAGAGATGTGAATCGATAAAATGGACTCGTAGCCCTCGGCCAGCTTTTCATAAAGACTTGTATAAAAGCCGACCGGTGGCTGGGAGGTAGTCAAGCGCTCTCCGCCTCTTTCGAGGATTTTGTAAAAGTCGTGGGCGCTGATCTCCTCCCGATCGCGAAAGCTGCGCTCGCCGACATTGATCATGACCGGCACCACATGGATATCATACTTTTCAATCCACTCGGCAGGCATGTCGCAGGTGGAATCTGTGACCAGAGCGATAGGGCGTTTGGGGGCCAGTCTGGCCGCCTCATCATACTGCTTTTGCATGTCCTCGGCTTTGGTCTGCAGCAGGGTGCCATGTGAGGCGGCGAGTGTAAAGACGGCATCAGGCTCGTTGGTATGGATGTGGATGCGCACCTTGTGCCCGCCACCGACAACGATCAGGGAATCCCCGAGCGGCAGCAGCTCCGCCTGCAAGCGGTGGCGATCGAGTTTCTCCCCCTGAACAAGGCATTCTGTGCAATAGCGGAAGCGGATCTCGTCATCCATCTTGTGAAAATGAAAATGGCGCAGCTTTTCGACCATGTGGCTGCCGGCTCGATAAGCAGCGATTTTGCCGGAATCAATGAAATCGGAAAGCCCTTCGAGCAGATGGACAAAACCCTGGGCCCCTGCATCGACTACCCCGGCCTTGCGCAGAGCCTGGAGCTTGTTCGGGGTGTCGGCGAGGGATTCATGCGCCCGCGCCAGCCCATCCCGAAAAAGGCGGACAAAATCCTCCTCGCCCAGGGCCTGCTCCTTGAGAAAAGCGGACCAATCCTGCATGACGGTGAGGATAGTCCCCTCGCGGGGATTGGAAAGAGCTTCGCGGGCTCGGGCTGCGGCCACGGCGACCGCCTGGGCAAATTCCTCCGGCGAGAGTCTGGCGCGTCCTCGTGCCCCCTCCGCAAGACCCTGGAAAAACTGGGCCAGGATGGCGCCGGAATTGCCGCGCGCCCCGGACAAGGCCCCCTCGGAAATGCAGTGGCACACCTCCGCCAGCGAGGTGAAGGGACATTCCCGGGCACTATCAACGATGCTCTGCATGGTGAGCGCCATGTTGGTGCCGGTGTCGGCGTCCGGTACAGGAAAGACGTTCATATTGTTGAGGGCGTCCTGCATCTCGCCGATGCGAGCCGAAGAGGCAATGATTGCCCGCTTCAGTCGCGCACCATCGATATATCTGATCTTGATTTTCATGACCCCGCTCGTCAAATAGGTGCCCGTTTTTCCGCACTTCAGCTGGTAAAATGAGTGGAGAGGACACCGGTCGTTATTGCACCGCTCGATGTGCCCGCCAGGAGCAGTGGTGATCGGCCGAATTGGCTCCTGAGCCGCGAAACCAGATTGTGCACATGGTCCGTAGAGCCCGCCTTGGCCAGTATCACCACTGAACCGGCTGCCCCCCAGGGCATAACCCTCGCCCCGTAGATGCCGGCGGGGGTGCCCATTCCCGCCGCAGCAGCCGCCAGCCAGCCGGCGTCGTCACTGACCATCCCGGAGATCCGGCTGAATTGCTCATGCGAGGCGGCGAGCAGGGCACCCGCCTCGCTGCAGCGCGCCTCATCCAGAACCGGACCGCCTTCCTGCAGCAGGCGCACGAAGGCTTGCACGCGTTCCGCCTCCTCGATGGCGAACTCGAGAAGCGTGCGGGGCATATAACGCTTCTCGGGATCGATCTCAGCCTCTCCCTCCCGGGCGCCGGGGTGGTTGAGGAGAAACTCCGCGCCTGAAAAGCGATAAGGTATGAGCTTTTTCAGCTCCCTCTGCCAGAGCTCCCGCGAAACCGGGGTGGAATCCCCCGCCTCTGGTCGCAGCGAATTCTTGCCCGACAGCGCCTCGCTTAAAAGGGTGCGCCCGATCAGCAGGCTTACGCACGTCTCGTTCAGTTTCAGCCACTCAGCGCTCTGGCGCACCCCGGTGTCGACGGCCAGGAGCTGCAGATTCTGTGGAAACGCAAGAAATGTGCTGATCTCCGGCGGCTCACCCTGCAGCAGGGCGAGCTGCCCCTCCCTGCCGAGCAGGTAGCTCTGAAAATCGGACGGGCCGCATTTCCGGCGCATGATCTCCTGCTCGATGCGGAAACCCCATCCCGCCAGGTCCACCCGCCCGGGCGGCAGGGCATAAGCCTCCTGCAGGGCCAGCAGCAGGGCGGTAAGCTGCGCCCCGGTATAGCCCAGCCCGGCGCCGGCCGGCAGAGCGCTCTCGATGGCGATATTCACGCCAAAGTCACGGCTCTTTCCCTCCAGGACGGGATAGAGCAGGGCCAGCGCCGCCAGCACGTTGCCGGTCCAGCTCTTCTCCTGGGCGGCCGAGAGGCTGCGGAGCATCCTCCAGTCCGGCTGTCCGGACGCTTCGAGCAGATCATCCAGACGGTATTCAACCGTCAGGACCCGTTCCCTGCTGAGATTGAGATTGCGGATGAGAATGCGGCGGTCCAGCCTGGGCTGGACCGCGACGATGACCGCCTGTGCGAGGGGATAATGCAAGACGGGCATGCCCGCCAGGGCGGTCGCACCCCCCAACAGATCAAGCCGTCCGGGCGCGCGCGCGATGAAAATGGGCCGCCCGGGGGCGAAGAGACCCCCCAGATTTTTCTGCAGAAACCGGCGAAAATTCAGCAGGTCCGCAGGCGGTTGAGCTTCAGCCATGGCAGGATGCGGCTCCTCTCGTTTAACCCCTGTTCGACGCTGACCAGAAGATGAGAAACCCCGTTGGCAAGAAAAATGGCTGTCAATGCCGCAAGCCGGCGATTTGAAAGCTATATCTCGGTCCCATCGTGAATTACAGCATTCTTCATCACAATGGTGATGCCCTTGCTGATCCAGATGCCCTCGGCTTCCCGCTCTGCATCACTAACGCCGGCGCGATTGAGAATGCGCACGTTAGCGCCGATCCTGGCATTCTTGTCGATGATCGCGCGCCTGAGCTGGCAGTTGGCCCCGATGCCGATCGGCGGGATCCCGCGGGCGCTCTCCTCCCGGCGCTCCTCCTCCGTCTGGTAGAAATCCGCCCCCATGACCAGGCAATCCTCAATGCTGCAGCCGGAGGCGATCCGGCTGCGGATGCCGATGATGGAGTGGCGAATACTGGATTCCGCGATATGGCTGCCTTCGCAGATCAGCGACTGGACGATGGTGCTCTGCGCCACCGAGCTCGGCGGCAGAAAACGCGGCCTGGTATAGATCGGAAACTCGGCGTTGAAAAAATCAAAACTGGGGCGAGGCTGCGTCAGCAGCTGCATATTGGCCCGGTAAAATGATTCAATGGTGCCGATATCCTCCCAGTAACCGTTGAAGGGATAGGCACTGATCTTCAGTTCGTTGACCGACGAGGGGATGATCTCCTTGCTGAAATCGGCGAAATTGCTCTTGTCGCGCAGCAGGCTGATCAGGACCTCCTTGCGGAAAAGATAGACCCCCATCGAAGCCAGATAGGGCCTTTCCGCCGGGATCTCCCGCCAGGGGCCAGAGGCCCGGCCTGACATGGCCATGCCCTTCAATCCCTCCTCTCCCTTGGGCTTTTCGCGGAATTCGACCACCGTGCCGTCGTCATCGACGCGCAGGATCCCAAAATCGCCGGCCTGCGCCATGGAGATTGGAACTACCGAGATGGTGATGTCGGCGCCGCTCCGGTGATGCCATTCCAGAAACGGTCGGTAGTCCATGCTGTAAAGATGGTCGCCGGAGAGGATGAGGTATTCGTCGACCTTGTGTTCGCGGAAGGTGGAGACATACTGGCGCACCGCATCTGCGGTTCCCTGAAACCATAGAGAATGCTCGGGGGTCTGCTGGGCGGCGAGGATTTCGACAAAGCCCTCGCTCAACGGCGAAAAGTGGTAGGTCTGGGTGATATGACGGTTGAGCGAGGCGGAATTAAACTGTGTCAGCACAAAGATGCAACTGATCCCGGAGTTGATGCAGTTGCTGACGGGGATGTCGATGAGGCGGTACTGGCCGGCGAGGGGCACGGCTGGCTTGGCGCGCATCTTGGTCAGAGGGTAGAGACGGGTCCCTCGTCCACCGCCAAGGATGATGGCCAGGACTCTTTGCATGGGTGGCCCTCCGGCCGTTTTCATGGCGAGTTACAGAAGAAATTTTCTGTAACTTACACATTTGCCATCTCAATGTCAATATCTACTTGAAACGGCGCGGCCGCGGTGACGGAATCCGGCGCCCGCCGCCCCCAGTCTTCCCGCATCGCGGGTGCACAGCCGCGGCGAGCAAAAAAAGGTTGAATGAATGGCAACGACTCGTTATATTAGACTTGGAAATGTCAAACCGCCCAACGGCCATCGCCTCCATTAAAGGAGTACCCTATGACCACCAAACTTTCCATTCTCTTTTACGCTTATCCGCAGCTGCCCTATGAAACCGAGTCTCTTGAAAAAATGCTCGCCTCCCTGCAGAACCAGTATGATCACAATTTTGAGGTGCTCCTTTTCGGCGACAACGACCAGGTGCGCAAACGCGCGGAAAAGGCCGGCTATATCTTCATCCCAACCGACCTCGATCACAAGGCCAAGGCCCTGAACAGCGCCCTGCGTCAGGCCAGGGGGGAGTATGTGCTGATCTGCAACAACGCGGCCAATGCCCTGGAATTCAAGCGCTCCGCCACCAGGTTCTACGCGATGGCGATGGACCGCCATCCGGAGACCAGCATGCTTTATACAGACTATGACCTGATCGACAAGGGGGTGCGCAAGGAACGCAAACTGCTGGAATGGCACAACGGTCGTCTCACCGAGGCCTGGGATACCGGTTATTGTCTGCTCTTCAGCCGCGCCTTTCTGGAGAGGGTTGGCTTTTGCGACGAACACTACAGATTCAATCCCCTCAACGATCTCCGCTTCAAGGCGATGGAGACCGGCCGGATCATGCACATCTCCAACCGCTTCAACGGCGTCCCCTATCTGGCCTATGCCGCAGCTCAGGGGCTGGATGTCTTCGCCTATCTCAAAGCGGGCAAGGAGGTGCAGATCGAGAATGAGGTGATCGTCACCGAGCATCTTAAACGCATCAAGGCCTATCTGGCCCCGGGCCAGAACTATCACCATGTCACCTACACCCCCGAGGAGGAGGAGTCCTTCAAGGCCGGTATCGCCTCAGTGGTGATCCCGGTCTTCAACCGTCCCGAGTTCATCGGCCCGGCGATCGAATCGGTGCAGGCCCAGACCGTACAGAATATCGAGATTGTCGTCGTCTGCAATGGCGGCGATGACGATCCGACCGTCCCGGAGGTTCGGCGCTACATGGCCGGCGGTGACAAGTATGACTCTCACAAGCCCCCGGTGCGCCTGATCATCCACGATATGAACATCCTCGGGCTCTGCTTCAACGATGCCCTGCAAACCTCCCGGGCCAAGTATTACATGCAGCTCGATTCAGACGATCTGCTCTTTCCGGAGGCGGTCGAAAAGATCCTCAAGGTCTATGCGGAGGATGACCGCATCGGCATGGTGATCGGCTCCTATCAGGTCTATGAAAAGAAGGCGGATGGCCGGGTGGAGCCGGTCCTCAATGCAGAGGGCAAGCCCTTCATCGTCACTCATGACGAGTGGACCGAGGAAAATGGACGCAACAATCTGCTGCGCATCGGCGGCGCCGGCGCCCCGCGTTCGATCAAAATCAAGGTTCTGCAAGAGCTGGGCTGGTTCGGGATGAACGACTCCCCTTATTCCCGGAATTACGGGGAGGATTACGAGCTGGTGAACAAGTGCGCCGAGCGCTACCGCATCGGCCGTGTCTGGGATCCGATTTACAAGGTGGTCCGCCACGCCGGAGGGACCGACCATATGATCGACCAGGTCACCATCGACGTCAATGAAAACGCCAAAGATCACATGCGCCTGGTGGCCCTGCGGCGCCGGCAAAAAATTAACGGCATCGAACCGACGGCTTGATCGAGGGGGAGGCCCATGCCCGAGCTTAAAAATTTGATGATATCGGTCTCCGGGGTCCGCGGCATCATCGGCGACGGCCTGACGCCGGAGGTCGCTCTGCACTTCGCCCAGGCTTATGGCAGCCAATTCGGTCCCGGCCGCATCGTTGTCGGTCGCGATTCGCGGGTGACCGGGGAGCTGGTGAAATATGCGGTCTGGGCGGGGCTGCTCTCCACTGGCTGTGATGTGGTCGACATCGGCATGGCAACCACGCCGACCACCGCCATGGCCACAGAGAGGGCTGAAAACGCCGGCGGCATCATCATCACCGCCAGCCACAATCCCCGCGAATGGAACGCCCTCAAACTGCTGGCCCGTGACGGCCTCTTCCTGAGTCCGGAAGCGGGGGCAGAGATCCTCGAGCGGGTCAGGCAGCAGGATTTCCGCTTTGTAGCGTGGGACAAGGTGGGCAGGGTCATCCCCCATCCTGCCGCAGCCAAGGAGCATCTCGATGCGGTCGCCGGGCTGGAGCTGGTCGATGTCGATTTGATCCGTAAACGCCGTTTCAGGGTTGTCGCAGATCCCTGCAATGGCGCGGGCGGAACGATACTGCCGCAGCTGTTCGACCGCCTCGGGTGTGAGGCCTTCTTCCTCAACCTCGAACCCCACGGGCGCTTTCCGCGCAGCCCTGAACCCCTCGCCGCCAACCTCGGTGAACTCTGCGCCGCAGTGACCGCTCACGGCGCCGACCTCGGCATCGCCGTCGATCCGGATGTGGATCGCCTCGCCCTGGTCTCCAACAGGGGGATTCCCCTCGGCGAGGAGTACACCCTCGGGCTGGCTACCGACTTTGTCCTTTCCCACACCCCGGGCGAGGTGGCTGTCAACGCCTCCACCTCCCTGGTGATCGACGATATCGCCGCCCGTTACGGCAGCCGGGTCCACCGCACCCCTGTCGGCGAGATCCATGTCGCCACCAAGGCCCGGACAACCGGCGCAGTCATCGCCGGCGAAGGCAACGGCGGGGTGATCTATCCGGCCCTCCACCTCGGCCGCGACGCCATCGTCGGCATCGCCCTGGTCTTGCAATCGCTGGCGGAGAAGGAGAAATCACTCGCCGAACTTCAGTCCGACTTGCCGCAGTATGTCATGGTCAAGGACAAGATCGCCCTCCCCTTCGACGCCGACGCCAAGGCCATGGTGGCCCGCCTGATCCAGAAACACGCCGGCGACAAGGTCGACTTGACCGATGGTCTCAAATTTCTCTACGATCACGCCTGGGTCCACATCCGGGCCTCCAACACCGAACCGATCATCCGCGTCATCGCCGAGGCCCGCAGCGAAGAAGAGGCGCGCCGGCGCGTGGACGCCCTCAAACAGGAATTCGCCAGTTTGCAGTGATAGAAGAAAACGAGAGGTTATTATGGCCGATTTTGAAAAGCTTGGGATGTTTTATCTCGGCAAGGAATATGACACGGAGAAGAAGCAGCTTCTCGACAGCCACACCCTGTACGACTCCAAGGACCTGGTCACGCACGGCGTCTGCATCGGCATGACCGGCAGCGGCAAGACCGGTCTCTGCATCTCCCTGCTGGAAGAGGCCGCCATCGACAATATCCCGGCCCTGATCGTTGATCCCAAGGGGGACATGACCAATCTCCTCCTCACCTTTCCCGGACTCTCGGCGGCCGAATTCGCTCCCTGGATCAACGAGGACGATGCCCGCCGTGAGAATAAAACCCCCGAGGAATATGCCACCGGCCAGGCGGAACTCTGGAAAAAGGGGTTGGAACAGTGGGGCGAAGATGGCGCACGCATTCAGCGCCTCCGTGACGCCGCCAATTTCACCATCTTCACTCCCGGCAGCACCGCCGGCGTCCCGATCTCTATCCTGAGCAGTTTCGCCTGCCCTTCGGAGGAGACCATGCTCGACCGCGAAGCGGTCGGCGATCTCATCTCCTCCACCGTGACCAGTTTGCTCGGCCTTATCGGCATCGCTGCGGATCCGGTCAAAAGCCGGGAGCACATTCTACTCTCCAACATTATCGATCACTCCTGGCAGCAGGGCAAGGAGCTAGACCTGGCCGGCCTGATCACCGCCATTCAAAATCCCCCATTCGAGAGGGTCGGCGCCTTTGCCGTGGATGCCTTTTATCCCGCCAAGGAGCGTTTTGAACTCGCCATCAGCCTCAACAACCTCCTCGCCGCACCGGGCTTTTCCACCTGGTTGAGCGGCGAGCCCTTGGACATCAGCCGCCTGCTCTATACCGAGAGCGGCAAGCCGCGCCACTCGATCTTTTACATCGCCCACCTCAGCGATTCCGAGCGGATGTTCTTCGTCACCCTGCTCTTTAACCAGATGGTGTCGTGGATGCGCAGCCAGCCCGGCACCACCAGCCTGCGCGCCCTCCTCTACATGGACGAAGTGGCCGGCTACCTGCCGCCAGTGGCGGCGCCCCCGTCCAAAAAGCCGCTGATGATCATGCTTAAACAGGCCCGCGCCTTCGGCGTCGGGGTCCTCCTGGCCACGCAGAACCCGGTCGACCTCGATTACAAGGCTCTTTCCAATACCGGCACCTGGTTCATCGGCCGTCTGCAGACCCAGCAGGATATCGAAAAGGTGGTGGAGGGGCTGCGCTCCGGCGCCGGCGACCTCGATCCCCGCATCACCCGCGCCCTCTCCGCCCTGGGCAAGCGGGTCTTTCTGATGAAAAACATCCACGAGAGCGATCCGGTCATTTTTCAGACGCGCTGGGCCCTCTCCTATCTGCGCGGACCCCTGACCCTCGCCCAGATCAAAAAACTGCCGGCGCCCGCCAGCACAGCCCAGGCCCGGGCGGCCGTCAACCAGAAGGCTGCTGGCTTCGGGACCGATGCCGAAGGAAGGCCGGCGCTGCCGCCTCAGATCCCGGAGTATTTCGCCCCCCTGCGGGGCGCCCTCAGGCCGGAGGCCACCCTGCTCTACAGACCGGGGGTGCTCGGACTTGCCGACGTCGCCTTTGTGCCGGGCGAATCCCAACGCTTCGGACGCATCGCCTGGCTCGAGGAGGGCCCGATGCCGGTCGATTGGGAACAGGCCGTCGAAGCCCCCTTCTCCGAGGACGATCTCGAAAGGAATCCCGAAGAAAACGGCGCTTTTGCCAAACTCGCCGCTCCGGCCTCCCGGCCCGAGAGCTACCCCGCCTGGGCTAAAAGCTTCGCCGATGCCATCTATCGCACCTCCAAGCTGGAACTCTACACCAGCACCTCGCTCAAGTTAACCTCCCAACCGGGCGAGTCAGAGCGCGATTTTCGCATCCGCATCAGTCAGCTTGCCCGGGAAAAACGCGATGACGCTATCGACCAGCTGCGCAAGCGCTATGCCACCAAGTCGGCGACACTGCAGGACCGCAAAATGCGCGCAGAACAAAAGGTGGCCAAAGAGAAGAACGATTATCACTCCCAGACCATGTCGACCGCGGTATCGGTGGGGGCGACCATCCTCGGCGCCTTCTTCGGCCGCAAAAAGCTCTCCGCCACCACCCTGAACAAGGCGGGTACGGTCATCCGCAAGGGCATGCGTACAACCCAGGAACGCAGCGATATCCAGAACGCCGAGGAGAGCCTTGAGGTCATCAACCAGCGCCTGGCGGATCTGGAACAAGAGCTCAATCAGGAGATCGCCCGCATCGAGGAACAGACCGATCCCATGCAGCAGCCCCTCGAGGTGGTGGCCATGCGTCCGAAAAAGGGTGATATCAACGTCCGTCTCACCGCCTTGATCTGGCTGCCCTATTGGCAGACAAACGATGGCAAGAGGGAGCCCTCTTACCTGTAGAGAAACGGCGCCAGCGGCACTGGCCGGGCCGCCCTCTCTCAAGGAAGGAAAGACCATGCAGAATATCAAAGATCTCTCCGGGATGACCTACAAAATCATCGACCACACCGCCGACGTCGGACTCGAACTGGAGGCCGCGACCCTGTCCGGGCTCTTTACCGCTGCGGCGGATGGTCTGATGCATATCATCTGCCCCCGATGCCTTATTCAGCCCGTCCAGAGCCATGCCCTGCAGGTTTGCGGAGAAAACCTTGAAGAACTGCTGGTCAACTGGCTCTCCGAGTTGAACTACCTTTGCCAGGTGCAGCACTTTCTCACCGCCAGGGTTCAGATCAGGGAGATCCAGGAGCGCTTTCTGCAGGCCGAAGTGACAGGCGAGAGAAGCGACCCCCTCCGTCACGCTGTGCGCAGTGAGATCAAGGCCGTAACCTACCACCGGATCGAGGTTCATCAGGAGGCGGCGGATAAGTGGCGTGGCCGCATCTACTTCGATATCTGAGCGCAGACATACCCGGCCGCTCCGTCACAACAGGAGCGTAACCATGTCAACCCCCATTGATCGCATCACCGATTATCTCTTCGAAATCCCCCAAACCGGCAAGATGCGGGTCCCCGCCCGCATCTATGCCACCGCAAACATGCTCCCCGATATCCTCAAGGACCGCGCCGCCGAACAGGCCGCCCAGGTCGCCTGGCTGCCGGGCATCGTGGGCTATTCCTATGCCATGCCCGACGTCCATTGGGGCTACGGCTTTCCCATCGGCGGCGTCGCCGCCTTTGATATGGATAAGGGGATCATCTCCCCCGGCGGGGTGGGCTACGACATTAACTGCGGCGTCCGCCTGCTGCGAACCGGCCTCCAGCGCAGCGAGATCGAATCGCGGCTGCGGCCGGCTGTGGAAGCCCTCTTCCGTGCCATCCCGAGCGGAGTGGGATCCACCGGCAAGCTGAAGCTGAACGAGAAGGAGGAAAAACGGGTCCTGGAAAATGGCGCACTCTGGGCTGTGCGAAATGGCTACGGCGGCGAGGAGGATCTGGACAAGATCGA
>Ga0116172_10000200_pt1 | contig 63287 bp, 57 predicted proteins | sample AD_UKC083_MetaG_FD_89799 | JGI IMG/M metagenome (GOLD analysis project Ga0116172, IMG submission 89799) | Active sludge microbial communities of municipal wastewater-treating anaerobic digesters from USA - AD_UKC083_MetaG | ecosystem: Engineered > Bioreactor > Anaerobic > Digestate | place: USA... | reverse complement strand
CCTTATCCTGGTTCTCAAGAAGAAATATAGCGGATGTAAGGTTACCCAGTTTTTTAAGCTGTCTGTCGCTGTACCTATTTTCAATTATACTGAAATATCTGAACTCAGGCACGTACTTTTTTAAGGATTTTAGCTCTTCCGGCAGATTTATTAGCTTTGAAAGAGATTCAGGGGCCGTCCATTTGGCTTCGCCGTTGTAAAGCATCAGCGGAAACACTACCGGTAGTTCTTTCGTAACCTTGTTTTTTATGAGGTAATCATAGAGCTCTAAGGTATACCTCAGCATCCTCAAAGCCATAAACCTGTCTACTGTTGACTGAAACTCAATAAGCAGGTAAAGATAGATCTCATTATCGTTCAGTTTCAGTTTATAAATAATGTCCGATTCTCTGTGTTTGAATTCATCTGAGACAAAACTGGTGTTCAGACTTTCGGCCTTTGAGAAATCGATTCTGCCGACCCAGTCCATGTTCACGAAAGATTCAAGGAGCTCTTTTACCAGAAGCGGGTTAGAGAAGAGGTACTTGTAGCCCCTGTCATGAGTGTGAAAATTTTCCATGAGCGAATATGGGATATAATTGGAGAAACTGTCAAGGAAAAGGTGATCTAAAGTGGGTAGTTGTTCAGAAGACTCCATACCACCTGGAGCTCTCCAAACTCATCCCCCCGGCCCCCTTCTCTTCGGAGAAAAGAAGGGGGAGTTCAGGCAATAGACTTACTGGACACATCCTATATACGGCATGCAGTGAATGATCCGGTTAAAATTACTCTGGATGTACTTCTGAAATTTCTTCTGGATCATGGCACGATCCCCCCTCTCTTTCGTTCAAAGAGAGGGGGTTAGGGGGTGAGTTAAACAGTCGAAAGTTCAAAGTTCAAAGTTTGGCCATCGGCATCAGCAAAAACCACTCCGGGGGCGTTAAGCTCACAGTGCGAGTACCCCGCTATAAGCGATCGGAAGTCCTTAACGACCGGCACAAAATATCTTGTTTAGCGTAAGCTACTACGGTAAAATATCCTTGTCAGGGCCGCTAAAAGCGATTTTTATGACCTGCCCCGGCCGAATCCGGCCGGTGATTTTATTATTCAAGGATTTATGGAATGATCGAACTGGATTTCGAAAAGGCCGGAGGGCTCATACCGGCCATCGCACAGGACCACAGGACCGGCGAGGTCCTTATGCTTGCGTTCATAAACAGGGAATCGTGGGGGCTCACCCTCTCCACGGGGATAGTCCACTACTGGAGCCGTTCGCGCAATAAGCTATGGAAGAAGGGAGAGTCCTCGGGCAACGTGCAGATGGTGAAGGAGATACGCGTGGACTGCGACAACGACTGCGTTCTCCTGAAGATAGAACAGATCGGAGGGGCTGCCTGTCATACCGGCTTCAGGAGCTGTTTTTACCGCGTAGTGAAAAACGGTTCCCTGGAAGAGGATGGAGTGAAGGTGTTCGACCCGGAGACCGTGTACGGAGAAAGGAAATGAGCGAAAAAAAGCTGAAACTAGGAATCCCCAAGGGAAGCCTGGAGAACGCAACAATAGAACTCTTTGAGAAGGCCGGATGGAGGATTTCCGTTTCCTCCCGCAACTATTTCCCTTCAATAGACGATCCGGAGATCTATTGCGCCCTTATACGCGCGCAGGAGATGGCCCGCTACGTGGAGAGTGGCGTGCTCGACGTGGGGCTTACGGGACTCGACTGGATACTCGAGCACAGGGCTGATGTCGAGATAATTTCGGACCTCATCTATTCCAAGGCGAGCACACGAAAGGCACGATGGGTGCTTGCCGTCCCTGAAAATTCGTCCATAAGCTCCCTGGAGGACTGCTCGGGCAAGACGATCTCCACCGAGCTGGTGGAATTTACCAGAGGCTACTTCGCCGAGCGGAACATCCCGGTCAAAGTGGAGTTCTCCTGGGGCGCGACGGAGGCGAAGGTGGTCGAAGGGCTGGTCGACGCCATTGTCGAGGTGACCGAGACCGGAAGCACCATTCGGGCGCACGGACTCAAGATCATCCATACGCTTCTCGAGACGAACACGAAACTCATCGCCAACAAAAAGAGCATGGCCGACCCCTGGAAGAGGAAGAAGGTCAACCATATCGCCATGCTGCTCCGCGGAGCGCTCAATGCCGAGAACCTGGTGGGGATTAAGATGAACGTTCCAAAGGTGAACATCGACGCCGTGGTGAAGATCATTCCGAGCATCACCGCGCCGACGGTGGCGGAACTTTACAAGGCAGACTGGCTTTCCGTGGAGTCAGTGATAGGCGAGGACGTGGTGAGGGAGCTCATCCCACGGCTCATAGAGGCGGGCGCGGACGGCATAATCGAGTACCCGCTGAACAAGGTGGTCGGGAAGAAAGACCTGATCTTTTAGGCCACGGGCCTAAAATTATAATTGATATCCGCCGGAATGGGCGTACACTAAAAAGGGGCGCGCATGAATAGCGAAAGAATACGCTTATTCCGGGACGCCGCCAGAGAGATCGCCGCTATTGCCCGTAAGCCGGTTTTTTACGAGGAGTGCGCTTCCGAGCTCGCCTACGCGGAATGCCTCGACGATCGCTCGGAGCACGCGGCAGCGGCGAGGGAGGCCATGCGGGCGGACGGGGGTTCGCTGGGACACGGCTTCGACCACGCGCAGCGCGTGGCCATAGAGGCGGCGGCAATCGTGCGATGCGAGGCGGGGAGTCGCCCCGACTGCGACCGCCTGGCGGAGGACGCCCTGGTCGCCGGATATCTTCACGACATCCGCCGCGCCGAACGGCGCCATGCCGAGGAGGGGGCCGAATATGCGGCGGAATTTCTGCTGGGGCGGATCGACCCCGAGGACCGCGAGATCATCGTATTCGCAATTCGAAATCACGAGGCGTTCCGGGAGACCGAACCCGCCCCAACCGACCGGGCCGAACTTCTCTCCGGCGCGCTTTACGACGCGGACAAATTCCGCTGGGGCCCGGACAACTTTACCGATACCGTCTGGGACATGGCCGAGTCCATGAGTATTGATCCGGCCCTCATTATAGGGCGCTACGATGAGGGGGTTCGCGGCATCATACGGATCAAGGAAAGCTTCCGCACGACCACGGGAAGACGCTACGGCCCGGATTTTATAGACAGGGGGCTTTTTATCGGGGAATGTCTCCTGGCCCGGTTCAGGGAAAATATGGAAGACTTTTCATGTTGATGATAAGATGATGACGCCGGTTTTATCCGGCCGGAAAAGAACGCATGAAGGACCAGACAGTTACAGTCGCCGACGGGCCGCAGACGGTCAAAAGGCAGGGCAGCATCCTTATCGTCGATGACGAGCAGCTTGTGCGGAAGGCGCTGTCGCGATACCTGTTGAAGATGGGCTACTCCATTGATACGGCCGAGGACGGGAACGTGGCGATCGCCAAGCTGGAATCGGAACCCTATGACCTGGTGCTGACCGATCTTAAAATGCCCAACTTGGACGGCAGGGAGCTTCTGACTGCGATGTCCGAGAAGTTTCCGGATATTCCGAAGATCGTACTTACGGGATTCGGCACCAACGACGACATCATCCTCGCGCTGAAGACCGGCGCATACGACTTCCTCACCAAGCCGATCATGGACTTCGCCATTCTGTACCACGCGATAGAGCGGGCGCTGGACCGCAAGCGACTGAACGACGAAAAAAACCGCTATGTAGAGCAGCTCAGTCAGATCAACGACATCATCACGATGCTCAACCGGGGTAAGAAAACGGAAGAGATATTCATGATGCTGAACAGCTCGCTCAGGAAGATCATACCGTTCGACAGGCTGTCGCTCCTCATGATCGACGAGATAACCGGCGAGGTCGTCGCGAAGCTTGTCGAATCGGACCGGGAGAAGGAGTACGGCGGAATGCGCAATTTCAGCCTCGGGGATTCGCTGCTTAAAGAGGTGGCTCTCGGCAAGGAGGTGGCTATTATAAGCGATCTCGACGAATACCTGAAGTCACACCCGCTGTCCAGGCGCACCAGGAGCCTTATAGAAGAAGGGCTCCGCTCATCCATGATGGTGCCCCTGATCATCAACAACGTGACGAGGGGCTTCCTGGTGTTCAATTCGATGGAGGCCGGCGCCTTCAACAGTGAACACAGTTTCTTCATCCGCTCCATCTCCGGTCAGATATCCTTCAGCATCCAGCGCGCGGAGCTTCTGGACCAGCTCGAACTCCACACAAGAAACCTCGAACACCTGGTGAAGGCGCGCACGCACGAGATACTCAAAACCCAGAAGACCACGATCTTCGCGCTAAGCAGACTCGCGGAGGTGCGCGATCCCGAAACGGGAGAGCACCTGGAGCGCATCCGGAATTTCAGCGTGCTGATCGCCCAGATTCTTAAATATTCCGGCAACGAGATGGAGATCTCCAACCAGTACCTGCGCGACCTCTACGATTCCTCCATTCTCCACGACATAGGCAAGGTGGGAATTCCCGACGATATTCTGTTGAAGCCGGGGCCGCTCACTTCGGTGGAGTACGAGGTTATCAAGGCCCATACCACCATCGGCTATACCGCGCTCAAGGAGGCCTCGCGCGACCTGGGCGAAAACTCCTTTCTCAATATGGCGATGGATGTCACCCTGTACCATCACGAGCGCTACGACGGCGGAGGGTATCCCACGAGGCGTATGGGGACTGAAATTCCCCTTGCCGCGCGGATTGTAACGATATCCGATATCTACGACGCTCTTACCTCTAAACGGCCTTACAAGGAGGCCTTTTCGCACGACAAGAGCGTCAGGATAATGAAAGAGGAATCGTCCCGCTTCGATCCGTCGCTTTTTAAAATATTTCTTGATAATGAGGACGAGTTCAACCGTATTAGAAGGGAATTCAGCTGATTATGACGCGGCGGGTTTCCTGAAAATGCGGCAGACAATGAACGTGCGTATCGGCGGGCCTTTGACCCCCGTGGTGAAGAACCTGCTGATCATCAACGCGGTGGTCTTTCTGTTCCAGCAGTTCGCCTCCATGCTCGCGCCGGGCATGCTCGAGCACCTTTTCGGCCTGAACCATCATGGACTGGTGTACGATCTGCGCTTCTGGCAGATCGCGACCTATATGTTTCTTCACGGCGGCTGGCTCCATATCCTTTTCAATCTGCTGGGCCTCTGGATGTTCGCCGGCGAGCTGGAGACCCTATGGGGAAGCAGGCTGTTTCTACGTTATTATCTTTTTTGCGGCATCGGCGCCGGCATGTTCATCGCGGCGATGAATTATTTCGTCGTGCTCCGGTACGGGGCCAACCCGTTCGCGCCCTACGCCCCGACCACGCTGGGGGCCTCGGGGGCCATTTATGGAATACTACTGGCCTACGGGCTGACCTGGCCGAACCGCGAGGTTCTTCTGTATTTTCTAATTCCCGTCAAGATGAAATACCTTGTGCTCCTTTTCGGTGTTGTGGAGTTCTTCGGAACGCTTACGAGCGCGAAGGGCATGGGCGGGAATATCAGCCATATCGGCCATCTGGGGGGGCTGGTTTCGGGATTGATCTTCATTGTCATACGGTCGAGATCGGGCCGCGGACGGGCCAGGCCGACGGCCCCGGGGAGTTCCCTGTGGGCCCGAATGGCCAGAAACAGGCGCCTCAAGAAAAAGCGAAAGTAGATAGACGAGCGCATAGAGGCCAAAAATATAATAGACACCCTGCTTGAAAAGATAGCGCGGGAGGGGATGAGCTCACTTACCCGCGAAGAGCGCAGAAGACTGGAGTGGGCCCGCAGGCATTACTATCCCGACGACCGCGAGACGATGCACTGAACGGACAGCGCCGAATTTATCATTGACAGACAAAGTGTTGAATAACATCATCTTGACCGGCCCGCTCGCCGGCGGCCGGGGTATTGGCGGAAACTCTACGGATAACGGGGACGAAAAATGTACTGGAACAGCGAACTCGAGACCATCGACCGCAGAGGGCTGGAGAGGCTCCAGTTCGACCGCCTTAAAAAAGCGCTCGCCGCGGCGGCATCGACCCCGTTTTATAAAAAGGTCTTTTCGGAAAACGGCGTGGCCCCTTCTAAGATAAGCACGCTGGAACACCTGAAAGACGTTCCGTTTACCACAAAGAACGACCTGCGCGTAAGCTACCCCGACGGCATGGTGGCGGTCCCAAGGCGCTCCATCGTGCGCATGCACGCATCATCCGGCACCACCGGAAAACCCACCGTCATCTTCTATACCATGAAGGACGTGGACGAATGGGCGCACCAGGTCGCTCGCGGGATGGTCGCGACCGGAACCACCTCGGACGACGTATTCCAGAACATGATGGGCTACGGCCTCTTTACCGGAGGGCTTGGCCTGCACTACGGCGCGGAGAAGATGGGCTGCATGGTGATACCCATGTCCACCGGGAATACGCTGAAGCAGATCCAGTTTATTCAGGATTTCGGAAGCACGGTGATCCACATCACTCCGAGTTACGCGCTCCACCTTGTGGACGAGATACGCGCTCACGGCGTCAACCCGCCGGACCTGGGCGTAAGGAAGGCATACCTGGGCGCCGAGCCCTATTCGGAGGGGACTCGCGACAAGATAGAGGCGCAGTTCGGGCTCGACGCCTACAACAGCTACGGCATGTCGGAGATGAACGGCCCGGGCGTGGCCTTCGAGTGTTCGGAAAAGAGCGGTATGCACCTCTGGGAGGATTATTACATAGCCGAGATAATCGATCCCGAGACCGGCGAGGCCCTACCCGACGGCGAGGAGGGCGAGCTTGTGCTTACGCACATAAACCGGGAGGCAATGCCCATCTTCCGCTACCGCACCCGCGACCTTACGCGTTTCATACCGGAGCCGTGCCCGTGCGGGCGCACGCACAGGAGGATCGAGCGCATCAAGGGCAGGACCGACGATATGATGATCGTGAGCGGCGTTAATGTTTTTCCTTCACAGATCGAGACGGTCCTAATGAACATCCCGGAGGTCGGCAACAACTACCAGATCGTGCTGGAGCGGGAGGACAACCTGGACAGGATGCACATAAAGGTCGAACTCTACTCGAAGATGTTTCAGGGCGACATGAGGGAGCTCGAACGGCTCAAGAAGAGGATGGGGGAGGCCCTGCGAGCCATCATCACCATAAACCCGAAGATCGAACTCCTCGAGCCGGGTTCCCTTCCGCCGAGCCAGGGCAAGGCGAAGCGCGTGTTCGACAACAGGTCTCTCTAAAAGGAGGATGACATGCCCCACCAGGTATCGGTTTTTGCGGAGAACAGGCCGGGGAAGATCGAACGCATTACCGGCGTTCTGTTGAAAAAGAACATCGACATAAGGGCCATTACCATCTCGGATTCGGGCGACTATGGCATAGTGAAACTCCTGGTGGACCGGCCCCAGGAGGCCGCCGGTTTACTCAAGGAGGAGGGCATTGCGGCGACGCTCCGCGACATCGTGGCGATAAGGGTAAAGGACAAACCAGGGGGCCTCTACGAGGCGGCCTCCATCCTTACAAGGAGCGGCGTGAACGTGGAGGACGCATACGGCTTTATTGTCGAGCGTAAAAAGGACGCCGTCTTCGTGTTTCAGGTAGAGGACGTTCGTAAAACCGAAAGGGTACTTTCGGACGCCGGTTTCTCTATCCTTACCGACGGCGAGCTCTATCTGATCTGAGTCTAAAAATTCTTTCACTTTTTGCCTTCTCACCGGTATATTGGATTTGTAGCGCAAACGGTGAAGACAACTCTGTATACCCCGCAGCCGGCGGGCGATCTTCTGGCGATCAGGGTAAGCGAAAGCCCTACCAAATTTTCAAAAACGGCTTTCGTTCGGAGTGATCTTTCAGTCCTGAGCGCTCGGAAAGAGGAAAGGATTAAAACCATGGACAGGGAACAGGCCCTGGGGCTTTTACGGGAACACGTTAAAAACGAAAACATGCTGAAGCACTGTCTTGCCTCGGAGGCCGTGATGCGCTCGCTCGCGCGGGAGCTGGGCCAGGACGAAGATAGGTGGTCGCTCGCCGGCCTTCTGCACGATCTGGACGTGGAGATTACCGATGCCGATCTCTCGGTCCACGGCCGCGAAGCTGTGCGGATTCTGAACGAGCACGGCATCGACCCTGAGATAGTGGACGCGATAAGGCTCCACAACGAAGAGGCCTTTCCGGGCGAGAAGCGCTCCACCCCCTTCCAGCATGCGCTGGCCGCCGGAGAGACGGTCACCGGGCTCATCACCGCGACCGCGCTCGTCTATCCTGATAAAAAGCTTTCGAGCGTAAAAGCTTCCTCTGTGGTGAAGAGGATGAAAGAAAAGGCCTTCGCGCGCTCGGTGAACAGGGACATCGTAATGGAATGCGAGAAGTTCGGGGTGGAGCTTTCGCGCTTCGTCGAGATTTCGCTTGGCGCCATGCGCGAGATCTCGAACGAGTTGGGCCTGTAACCGGCCCCTATATTCGGGGATTGTTAGACACCCGATGGAGGAAGGAGTATGAGGAAAATTCTGGCGTTTATGGCCATAGCGATTTTATTCGCCGGGTGCGGCCCGCGAAAGGCCGAAGACCGGGGTAAGATTCTCATAAAAAGCGGGTTTATTGACGATACAAGCTATATGATCGTTTGCAAGGGCTATCCGCGCGAGGGGCTGGAGGGGGTCCAGGCGATGGAAACCGCCAAGGAGGCGGCGCTTATAAACGCGCAGATGATAGCTAAGGATATTTTTGCCGATTCGGTCGACGTGGTGCGCCAGGGGACGGTGGACCGGTACGATGCGGCCGTCGATCATGCAATCGTAAATTATGTCATAAAGGGTGATGATCTCAGGCGAAGCCTTCGGCCGGAGAGGCCGCCGGTGGAGTGAAGGCCTGAATGAAAAGAAACAGAAAGGGCATTGCGATGAAAACCTTAATCTCAACGGCTCTTGTCCTTTGCATGGCCTTAATCTGGCCATTGGCCTGCGGCGATGAGCTTTACTATCTGGTGGACGAGCACGACATAATGGTTCTGTATTCGAATGTTAATGATTTTGATAACGTCCCAATCCCGCCGAACTGGGTGAGGGAATTGATCAGAGATGCCGATTTTGGGCATAGCGCGGGTCCATCGTCCCTTTATTTTAGAATCACGAATGTATCCCAAAGAGATGTTACCCTTACCGGTACGAATGAAACCCCGGATATTATTGAGCTGTCGGGTGGCGATTTCAGTCCTTTGACTGTCCCCCCGTCCCCGCAATACCTACCTCCGGGGGCTTCCATGGATTTTTCTATTGGGTTCACGCCTTCCGGCGGGTGGTCGGAGGGTTCCCTGCTTATCCCCTACAGGCCTTTAGGAAAGGATGAAAGGTATTTCGTAGTGAGAACAAAGGGGGAAGGCCCATGATCGTCGCGGCGTTATGGGAATATTAGGTTAAATAAAAAGGCGGGAGAATTCTCCCGCCTTTTTTCTGCCTTAATGATGCTTTCGGCTTAGAGCTTCCTCGCGGTTATGGTGATCTTGTTCGGGTATGTCTCCTTGATCTCTATGGCGAAACCGAGCGCCTGAGACTTGGCGTTGAGCTCCTGCGCCAGGTCGTCCGTCTTTCCGGCGAACTCCACCTCGACCTTGGCCGCGCGTCCGGCCTGGCCGCGCGAATAGACCTTCTTTACGCCGCGCACGCGGTTCTGCACCTCGTTACGGAACTTGGTGAGCTCCGCGAAGTCGAGCCCCGTGATGGTGAGCATGATCATGCGGCCGGTCGCGGACTGAAGGAATTTCCGCGTTATCTGGTTCATGAACGGTCCGGACTGGAACTTGCCCGTGTCCTCGTCGGTCTTTCCGAGGATTCGCTTGAGGCAGTTCTGGATGGCGGCCTTGGAGGCGGTGTCGGCGTCTATGTGCACGCCGGGGGCGTTCGCGCTTGTGGTGGCGAGAATGGCGCCCGTGTACATGTCGATAGCCTTGATGTTCACAATGGCCTGCTTGGACTTCATGTTTTTGGCATAGGCCTGGATGGCCCCGCTCTGGTCGCTGGTCTTTACATCGCCCACTATGACGACCTCGGCCCCGGCCGTGTCCATAAGGAAATCCTGAACGGCGCCCTTTACCTGTCCGGCCATGGCCTGCTGCATCTTGGCCGCGTCGCGGCGCATGAGCTGCTGTGTGGTAGCCGCATCGACGAACTCGAAGCCGGCGTTGCCCATAATCTCCATCATGGTGAGCTCGGTCACGGTGAAGCCCGGCATGTTCTGCCTGCCCTCGAATGTCTCGCGGATGAGAACCATGAATTTGGGCCGGCCGTAATTTTTAAGGGTGGCCTCTATGGTGTCGTTGACCGCCTGAGGAAAGACCTCGCCGTAGATGGTTATCACGAAAGCGCCCTCCTGCGCTCCCTCTTTTAGGACCTTCCAGTTGCGGACCATTCCGCTGGTTTTTGCCTCGACTATGGACGAGACGAGGGCGAAGTCTTCGACCACAGAGGTGCCGGTTACAAATGTACCGAGCTTGCTGCCGACGAGCTTGTTCATGGCGTCGTCGATGGCCCTGTCGCGGGCAAGGGACTGGTCGTTGTCGAATATCTGGGCGTAGCCTGTGGCCTCGCCGCAGAGCTCGCAGCCGGCCTTTCCCGCTTTTCCGGACTCGCCCTTTACCTGCTTTTTGGAACCGCCGCCGCATGAGACCGCCGCCGCGAGAAAGAAGAGCGCGACGAACAGTACAAGCCTGTTGCTTTTCATGAATAGTACTCCTGGAGATAGATTTGTTTTTAGAGCAGTTTATTGCCCCTACGGCCTCCGCATAGTCCGGAGGAAAGGCATGTCGAAATGATACTGATTTTCCGGCGGCTCGTCAAATCATTTTTGGTTTCGGGCGGCGCGGCGCTACATTCGGGGGGGCCGATACGGCGGGGGAATTCTTTTTTTATTGCAAACACTCCGGTTCTCGGTATTCTGTGGGCGTAATCGAGGAGAGTGTGCGCGCCGTTTCCCGGATTGGGAGGAGTCGATGGAAAAGGATTATTTGCAATCGCTGAAGGTCGAGATAAGCCGCTCGTTCAAGCTTGCGCCTTATGAGAGGATGGCGTTTCACCGCCTGCTGGGACTGGTTGGGTCTGAAAACGGGATGAGGATACTTCTGCGCGAGCTGGAGCAGGAACCTTTCGTGAGGGAGAGCGCTTTCCTCGTCCTAAAAGAGTTTGACCGGCCGGAGGTGGGCCAGGCTCTTATGGATTTTGTAAACGGCGGCGAGACCTCGGTTGCGGAAAAGCTGTGCGCCCTGGAGAATATCGAAAGATACGGCTCAGCGGACGACCTCGGTTCCGTTATAAGCTTTATAGAAAACAATGAGGGGGACCCATCCCAGATCGAGGCGGTGGAAAAGGCCTTCTCCATTATCCGCATACACGGAGCAGGATCAGGCGACGCCGCCGGTTTCGTCCGGAAAATTGCAGTCGACCGGGAGAAAGGTGTCGCTCTGCGCTGTTTCGCGATAGAGGCGCTTTCCGCTTTCAAGGACGTATCGCTGTACGAGGATCTGCTCAAGGAGAGGAACGAGACCATCTCATGCGGCGTATACAACTCCCTGGCCATGCTGAGCGACGCCATTATGAAAGAGGCCGAGGAAAGCAGGGGGGAGGAGGACGTCTCGTACACATACGCCCCGGAGTTCGAGGACAGGCTGATCCTGAACGTGCGGGTGTTGCTCGGAAAGATGACCTCGCAGTTCGATTCGTATTCAAGAAGGGTCCGGGCCGCATTCATCAACGCGATGATATGCGCGAACCATCGGGAGTTCCTGATATATACGATGAAGGCGCTCACCTCGGACGATCGCGCGCTCATAGATATGGTTCTGAGGCTTCTTTATTCGTCTTCGGGGAAGCTGCGCGATCCCGACAAGCTGTTCCGTAATTTGCTGGCCCTGTCCGTTGAGGACGAGCGTGACAACGAGATGATCGTAGCCATCTTTGAAAGGTTTTTCCTTAACCTTAAAGAGAACAGGATCAACAACCTGCTGAGGGACAAGCTATTCAATTATATCACCGTTACCCTCGAAACCTATTTCGAAACGTATCGAAGGGAGTTCATGGTTACGGAGGTCATGGAGAAGGATTTCCCGGAGAGTTTCCGCGTTCTGCGCCGGTTTATACTCGACAGGTTCACGCCGGAGATGAAGAAAAGGATCGTTCATTTCCTGCGAAACGTGGACCGCACGCTGATACAGGAGATCATCAGGGATCTCGCAGGGACGCTTCCTTACATCAGAAAGGAGGACAATGGAAGGCTTGAGATTCTAATGGAGGTCCTGTACGATATGGATCCGAAATCGCGGGATAATTCGGCCCTGCGAATAGAAGGGATCAATTTCGAAAAGCGGTATCTGCGCAACCGGATCGCCCGCCTGTGCGAGATCATCGCGCGCCTGAAGATCGAAGAGGCGGCATCGACGCTGGTGAAGATACTCAACTATGTAAAGAAATACCCCGACGAAGACATCTCATCTGCCGTCTCCCGAAGCCTTTCAATGCTGAATTATTCGTATATGCTGGGGGAGCTGGAGGTGCAGCTCTCCACGGGCGATGCCGCGGAACAGGGAAGGGCTATCCGCCTGCTGTCGCTCTTCTCCGATCAGCGCTCGCTGAATATCCTCATCGATTTTCTCCGCGAACGGGTATCGGTCGAATCGGAGGACGTGGAGCGGACACTGGATATTTTTCTGCACAGGGACGTCGCCGGCAACGTGGCCGCCAATACCGTATTCAAACAGGTGGCCGAGACAAACGGCAGCCCCGGGATCGCGCGCCTGGCGGTTCTTTGCATAGGAAGAGGTGGAGTCGAGGCGGACATAGAATACCTTAACGACCTCTTTGCGGCGTCCAACTCAAACGATATCAAGGAAGCGGTGGTCCAGGCCATTGGCCATATCGTATTCAATAACGCTTCGGTCAACCGGCGACAGGTCATCAAGTATCTTCTGGAGTACCTCAAGGACTCGGCGATAAAGGTCAGGATCCATTCCTGTGCGCTTCTGCTGAGCATGGGAAACAAGGAGGCCATAAAATCGCTGCGCGATATGATGGTCATAAAGAACAGGCAGATCCAGCGCGAAATACTGGCCGCTGTGGGGCCCCAGCGCTCAACGGAATTCTCGTATTTCCTTATCTCACTGCTCAAGGAGGAATACGGAATATCTCATGACATAATCCGGGTGGTTGCGCTCCTTCCGGCGGAAGAGCTAAGTGAGATCGACCATTTTATCGTAAACATCTTCAGGAAATACGATGGGGCCGTGCCGGAGGTCAAGGAGCCGGGGGAGGCGGTCGCTCGGCGCCATGTCGGGTCGCTCTCGAGGGATTCGCTCCCGCGTAAAACCTTTCTGAATGTGGAAATGCACGGATATGAGAAATTTACGGAAGGACTGAATCCGGTCGACGTTGTGACTGGAGACCGGCTTGTCGGGAGACTGGTGACTCCGGTGGTAACCTCGTTCAAGGGATTCGTCTCACAGATGGTCGGGGGCAGGGTGGTAGTGGTGTTCGACGATGAGATGTCGGCCGCTGAAGCGGGGCTTCGCATAAGTGAAAACATCAGAGCTTTTAACGAGTTCAAGGCCCCCGAGGGCAGGCTGTTCTTCGACATGCAGATCATGACCGGCGGATTGAAGATAATGAACGGAGAGGTAATGGAGCTCCCGGAGCATTCGCTAAAGCGGGCCCGGTCGCTATCGGCCATCAACCGGATCATTGCCGACGCGCCCACGGCGGAGCTTGAGGGCGAGAAATACCATTGTGTTCGCTTCATCGATGTCCCTTCGGACAGCGGGGCCTCCACGGAAAGCTTTTTCGAGCTTTTAAGCCCAGTCAATTTTTCGGACCTCGCCGATACGATGATCGCGGAGCTGATCCGGCGCGACCAGGATCGCCTGATCGCGCAGATGGAGATCGAGGTGGAGCTGCGCAAAAGAAAAAACGATCAGAAAACCGGCGGCTCGGTCGAATACGCCCAGGCAATGGACGATGTGGGCCGTGTACTTCGCGACGATCTTGCCGAGATAGTAAAATATGTACAGAAGCGCTCGACTGACAGGGAGCTCATCTCGACCGTCGAGAGAATGGTTTCGAATGTGAACAAACGCTATCTCGCGGAGACGACACGGATAATAGTGCGGTAGGAGTGGTAAAGGATTTGCCGAGAATAATCCGCGCCGGGTTTTTACTGATGGCTATCTGTGGAGGCGCCATGGCCCAGGAGATTGGCGATGGAGAGAAGGAGACCCCTCCCATTCAAGCGAGCGTCTTTTCCTATGAGGAGCCTGTGCGCAAGGCCCCTGAGGAAAAACGCTGGTTTCTCACGCTCTCGGGATGGTATGAGCGTAAAACGGGCAATACCGATACGCTGAAGGCCAACGCTCAGGCCGACCTGGTTTTCGACGACAACATCTCCGAGTTCCGCCTTGGAGGCAGGTTTTTTTATGGAGAGAACGCCGGCGAGGTAAACGAGCGAAAGGGGACAGGAGTTGTAAAATATGACCATTATTTCCTGCCGCGCCTCGAGTTTTTTTTATTTTCCCAGTCGGATTACAACGTCCCCGCCAGGCTCTCGTTTCGTAACAACAGCGGAGCGGGGATCAAGCTCGCCATTTTCAGAAATGCCTTATGGAAGATGGACGCGAGCGGCGCTCCGGTGTACCAGTACGAGGATTATGAGACGAAAGAGAGCACCGAAGAGCTCCGCTGGTCCCTCCGATTTCGCGTGTATATGACTCCGGCCAGACCGGTGGTGTTTTCCCTGGCCGCCTTCTACATCCCGAGGATGATGGACCGGGAGGATTATCGCTCGGCACTTGACATGACTCTAACGGTTTCCGTTTCGAGGTTTGTTGCGCTGAAGGCGGGTTTCCTTCGCAATTATAACAGCACCGCGCTGCGTAACACCAAAAGACTGGATGATACGGCCTACGGGCAGGTTGCAATAACGCTGTAAGTCCCACTCCGCTGCTCATCGCTCGATGAACCGGCGGGACATCTCCATCTTGTGGCGGATTACAAAGGTCGAGGTGGTCAGGAAAAACCTGTCGCCACGGTATTTCAGCAGCTCTGCGTACTGCTCGAAAGCGGTCTGATAATCCCGCAGGCGGTAGGCCGACTCGGCGTAATAATAATGAAGCGATTTGTCGTACTCCCCCGAGGTGTCGATTGATTTTATCTGAACGACCGCCTTGAAGTATTCCCCGCGTTCGAAATGGATCTTGGCGCGCCCCAGAAGGCCGTTAGGGTAGCGAGGGCTTTGCTCCAGGGACCGCTCGTAGAACTTCGCGGCCATGTCGAGCTGCCTTCGCCTGTAATAGATGTCGCCTGTGCGTATGTACGCCTCCAATTCGCGTGGGTTTCTGTGCAGGGCGGATTTGTAATATTGAATGGCCAGATCGTCGCGGCCGCTCCGTTCGTGGACGAAGCCGATCTGGAGATAGGTTTTGGAGTATTCCGGTAGCAATTGAAGCGCCTTGTTGAGGTGGATTAGCGCGGAGGAATTATCCTGAAGATGGACGCGGCACAGCCCTAAGTTGTAACGAAAAGGAAGGAAGAGCGAGGCCCCAAGAAGCCCCGATTCGAGAATACGGGCGGCCTCCGAGTAGTCGCCGCTTTCCATGAGTTCGGCGGCCCGGTTGTTGGCCTCGGCCGCCTGTCCCGTGCCTGTGCAGTACAGTATGTCGTTACGGGAAAAGATCTCTTCTTTCGGAAGCGCCTCTTCGGTTTTACGTGAGGGCTCCTGCGTCAGTTGGTCAAACCGGTCTCCGACCGGCGAGGCGGCCGAAGTTTCGGCCCACGCGCCGCCGGTGGATATCGCATAAAGTGATATAACGAAAAACAGGAGAGGGGGCGTTTTTGATCGTGCGGTCTTGTTCGGTTCTTTCTTCCGATGCACTTTAAATCTCATTCAATATAGATGGCAGGCCACGCGCGCGCCGGCACAGGGCCTCATCGCCGGGTATTCTTCCCTGCATATCTCCATGACGCGAGGGCAGCGCGGGTGGAAATAACAGCCGGGGGGGGGATTTTCGGGGGAGGGTATCTCTCCGCGAAGCACGTTGAAACCGTGCTTTACGGGTTTTTTTTCCGGAATTGATTTTATAAGGCTTTGCGTGTACGGGTGAAGAGGCTTGCGGTACAGGCCGGCCCGGGGGCTCTCCTCGACTATCCTTCCCAGATACATTACGGCGATTGTGTCGCTGATGTGCTCGACAACCGAAAGGTCATGCGCCACGAAGAGATATGTGAGATCGAGGCGCCCTCGGAGGTCTGAAAGAAGGTTTAGAATCTGCGCCTGAATGGAGACATCGAGGGCGGAGACCGGCTCGTCGAGAATGATGAAGCCGGGATCGAGCGCTATGGCCCGTGCAATGCCGATGCGCTGGCGCTGGCCTCCGCTGAATTCGTGAGGGTAGCGGTCCGAGTGCTCGCCGGACAGGCCCACCATATCAAGAAGCATGGCCACCCTTTCGCGGACGTCATTTTTTGAAAGTGAAGTGTGGATTTTAAGCGGCTCCCCAAGGATCTTGCCGATCGTCATCCGGGGATTGAGGGAGCCGAATGGATCCTGGAAGACTATCTGCATATTACGGCGGAAACGCCGAAGCTCTCCACGGTCGAGTTTGGACACGAGGGTTCCCCCGACGGAGATTCGGCCTGCGTCGGGTTCGATTAGGCGGAGGATGGACCTCGCCACGGTGGTCTTGCCGCTGCCGCTTTCGCCCACAAGGCCGAGGCAGTGCCCCTTTAGTATGGAAAAGCCGACGCCGTCGACGGCATGGATCTGGCCCGGCTTTTGAAAGAGGCCTTTTCGTCGGACGGCAAAATATTTTTTGAGTCCGCTTACCTCCACCATCGGCGTGGAATCGATGGCGGTTCTTTTCTCAGGCATTGAGTCGGCCCTTCCCCTGCATAAGAAATTTAACCCCGTCGTCCAGGCCGTCGAGCGTGAGCTCGAACATGGGGAAAATGTCGGCTATCATGCGGGTGGTTTGCACGTATCCCCAGGCCCTTCTCTGGATAGGCGTGAGCCAGATTGAATCGCGGAACTTCTCACGTATGCGCTGGAGCCATACCAGTCCCGGGATGTCGTTGTGGTACCAGTAATCCACCGCCCCGTTTACCCAGGTTAGCTCGGAGGGGGCCATCTCGGCGTCGCCGACCATTATAAGCTTGTAATCGGAGTCCTCGCTCCTTAAAAACTCGGCGGTACTTACGGAGTCCCTCCGCTCGATATCGGTCCAGAGATCCTGGTATGGACAGTTGTGAAAATAAAAGTGTTTGAACCTGCTTATCTGCGACGAAGCGGCGGAAAACAGGCGCTCGACCATGCGCGCGTAGGGTGTCATGGAGCCGCCTACGTCCATCATGAGAATGACCTTCGCGGCCTTTTTCTCCTTGTTCTCCCAGATTAGCTCGATCTCGCCGGCGTTCTTGCTGGTAGCGTCTATCGTCGCCTCCAGATTTAGTTTTTCCTCCGGGCCGAGAGGGAGGAGGGCCCTGAGATGGGCAAGGGCCACCTTCATCTGGCGGGTGTCCAGGGTGATGGAGCTTGAGTAGTTGCGAAAGCTCCGCTTTTCGGCGATTTGAACCGCGCGCTTATGGCGGGATTCGCCCTGTCCGATACGCACCCCGGCGGGATTGTATCCCCAGGCTCCCTGTGTCGAGCGGCCGCCCGTGCCTATGGCGCGGTTGCCCCCCACGTGTTCCTTGAAATGCCCCTGGCGGAGCTGTTCCTCGAAATTGCGCAGCACCTCGTCGAGATCGAGTTCCTCGATCTGGCGCTTCTCCTCCTCGCTGAGTTTGAGCTCCTTTACCTTTTTCAGGCCTTCGAGTATCTTCTCGAGCATTTCGTCGGTGGTCTCGATGTCCTTGAATGTATCGAGGAAGGCGAGGTCGTAGCGGTCGAAGAAGATCTCGTTTTTGACCAGTATGGAGCGCGCCACGTGATAAAAGCGTGTAAGGCTGCAGTCGTTAAGGTTTTTTGAGAGCGCATGGTGCAGGGTGATCCATTCGTGAAGAGACACCGGCACGCCGTGCGCCTTGAGGTTGAAAAAAAAGTTAATAAACATTTCGCGTCCGTATACTGGTGTTGAAGCCGTGATGTCCTGATGAGGACTGGGCCACCAGGTCGGTGTCCTCCTTTTTTTTGAGCAGGGTGCCGAGGAAGGGCAATTCCTTCTCGACCTTGGAGGGTGAGATGCCGCCCGCCATGAGGGCCTGTATCCAATCGATAAGTTCGCTGGTCGAAGGCTTCTTGCGGAGCATGTCGAACTGGCGTATCCAGTAGAACTTCTTGAGGCATTCCCTGAGAAGCTTCTTCTCAATGACGGGAAAATGAACGTACACGATCTCCTCCATAAGCGACTCGGAAGGAAACTCGATGTAGTGAAAAACGCACCTTCGCAGGAAGGGATCGGGAAGCTCCTTCTCGCTGTTGGATGTGATGATGACTATGGGCCTGTGCTTCGCTTTTATCGTCTCGCCGGTTTCGGGGATATAGAAGCTCATCTCGTCGAGCTCGTTCAAGAGGTCATTTGGGAATTCGATGTCCGCCTTGTCGATTTCGTCGATGAGCAGCACCACCTGTTCCTCGGAGGAGAAGGACTCGCCGAGCTTGCCGAGCTTGATGTACTGCTTGATGTCGGAGATGTCCCTGTCGCCGAAACGGGCATCGTTTAGACGCTGGACGGTATCGTAGACATACAGGCCCTCTCGCGCCTTGGTCGTGGACTTTATGTTCCAGATGTTGAGCCTTTTGCCGATTCCCTCCGCTATGGAGTGAGCGAGAAGAGTCTTTCCCGTGCCGGGCTCGCCTTTAACGAGAAGCGGTCTTCCCAGCGCTATCGATACGTTTACGTTATCCTTAAGCTCGGGCGAGAGCACATAGTCCCCGGTCCCCTTGAAATAATCCATCTCCAGTACCTGCCTAATAGTTAGTGGGGCGGGCCTCAAAGTGCACGGAACGGCCCTCCATGTCAATCTCGGACCCGTTGTGGAACAGTGGCAAGCATTTTTTAACCGGGCCGTGCGTCTCAGCCCGATTTAAGTATTACCGTGCGCTTGCGAGGGCCGTCAAACTCGCAGAAATATATACCCTGCCATGTGCCCAGAACGGCCGCTCCCTTCTCGACGAGTACGAACAGGGAACAGCCCATGAGGGATGATTTTATATGTGCGGGGGAGTTGCCTTCGCGGTGGGCGAAATGAACCCGTTCCAGGTTGAGCGCCGAAAGCCCTTTTAGAATATCCCCTCGGACGGCGGGATCGGCGTTTTCATTGATGGTGAGCCCTGCCGTTGTATGTGGAGTGTAGGCAAAGCATACTCCCTCGGTCATTCCGCTCGAAGCAATGAAGCGGCTGACCTCGCCGGTAATGTCGATGAGCTCCTCCCTTAAAGACGAGCTTACTGTAAACTTGTGGACCATGTCTTCGGGCCTCCCTCCTTCGCTCGCGGTTTTTGGCCGTTTGGAATGCAAAAGCCAGGTACGCTTAATCGGGTTTAGGATTATATTCCGTGCCTGGCGGCAATTCAACCGAAATATGGCGTTCGTTCGTAAAAGCATGGATAAAATTGGGCCTGGCAGCCCTATGCGATGGCTGCCAGGCCTTAAAGTGTGTTTATCCAGGCGGGGGCTCTTATGGCCTATTAGTTATTGACAGCCGGTGATTCTTGATTGAATAATATATGCGAGCGTACGGTGTGCTGATTTGTGACAGTATGCGGGAGGAATGACCCGGGCGCTACGGGCAGCGGGAGATGGGTACTGAACGAATCGACAAAACTCGGAAGAATATCGGCGCCGAGCACCTTGACGAAAGCGAGAAGAAACAGCTATTCAACAAGTTTGTGGATGCCGGCGGGGAGGTCGTAAAAGAAAAAAGGCAGCGCCCCCTGGCCGATTTCGACAGGGAGAAGCAGCGGCAGTTCAGAAGCAGGATCGATAGCCATGCCGAGAGGCTTAAGGAGGGGGAGCGAAAGGCCGCCCCCCGGCCTTTACAGACCTCCCGGCCGGCGGTAAAGGCGGCATCTGCGCCCATCCCGGCGCCGGCAAAGGGCTTTCTCGCCTCCATAGCGCGCTTTTTAAACCGATGGCAGATACGAATAAGGCTTTTTACGATGGGGGTCACCGATTTTTACGGAGAGTTTATCACCAGGAAGTTCCTCGATCGTTTTAACTCCGAGCTGAAGTCCGCCCTGCTCGAAATGCAGCTTGTCTATATGGACATCTTCAAGCAGAGCCACAGGATAGGCGCGGAGATAGTAGAGGAGCTTGACCGGCTGAATCCCCTCTATTACGAGCTTATCGAAATGTCGTCGGAGGTGTTCGACCGCGGCTTGATAAACCAGATCGTAGAGCACCATGTCAACTTTCAGCACATCGACCAGAAGGCCTCCGAACTGAGGGAGCCGCTCACACGCTTGTTCAGAAAGCTGTATGTGCTGTTTCCGTACCAGGAGTTCATACTGCATGCGTTCGACAGGGCGATAGCGATGCAGATGAGCCTGGAGAAGGGCAAGCCATCCCTTTACTCCATGAAACGCAAGAAGATAAGGCACGACGTCGCCGTAGTATTCAACAGGCTGTATATGGCGCTGTACTGGCTGTTCTGTAATTATCTTGGCGAGCTGTACCCGATGAAGGACCCGATGATAGCGAGAATTCTCGGGATATCGGAGAGTGAGGTGCCGGGGAGGAGAACTCGGACGAAAAGCCCAACCTTGCGCCAGCAGGAGGAAGATGAGGCCGCGGAAGAATGCGGGGTGGATGCCGAAAATGAGGACCAGATCCCGGAGGCGGTACGCAAGGGGCTTTCCATCATGCACTCGCTGGATTTAAAAAAATTGCGCTCGGTGTACGATAAGACCGGCATTTTTAGATATGTCCGGGACAACGATAAAATACTGCTGGCCCACATTCTGTTCAGGGAATTCGACGAAGAGTATTCCTTCATCCTCACGACAAACAAGATAAGGTACAACGTACAGTTCACCGCCCAGGGGAAGGTGGATTACCGAGTCAGGCTTTCGGACCTCTATAACGACCTGCGGCGCTGTATGAATGTTTTCAAGGACTATGCCGACGCCATAGAGGCCTATGAGAAGGCGCGAAACGAGAAGCCCACGTCGAGCGCCCAGTATATCGATTATTCGAACAGGCTGACGGCTCTGGACAAGAAAAAGTCTTCGGTAGGGAAGAGCGTTCGAATGACGGTATGCGCCTTCATGGAAAAGGTGCTCGTGGAGCTGTCGGCGCTCATCGTCGACATGAACGGAGAGCAGCGCATAATCGACAATCCGCAGGACGTACTCGAATTCGAATCGGCAATAGAGGGCAGCAAGAAGATGAACGGTAAAAAGGTGTATGAGGCTGTCCTTTCCGCCTATTATTACGCCTCGGCCTTCGCCTACCGGCTCGGAACAGGGGGCGACCTCTATGGGCAGGAAGAGCTCGATGAAGAGGAAATGCGGAAGATGACCTCCCGGGCGGCCATGGAGGAGGCGCATGATGACGAACAGGCGGGGAGTGACGGCGAAAAGAAGAGCCCCCCGGAAGGAGAAGGCGGCGTTTTAAAGGAACTGGACGACCTGTTCTAATATCGCGGGCCAAAAGATGGCCGGGGGCCGTAGCTTATCCTTACTTAATGTTCATATAACAGGCGAGTTACAATAAAGAAGGACCCAATATCGGAAGCCCTATTCCCGCGATTACCGGGCCCGGATCAGATGCGGTCGAGTATTTCCGCTTCGGTCATACCCTCGATCGATAATGTTTTTTTCCGCCCCCGGCCACCTCTTTCAATCCTTATGCGGGATTTGGCTATGCCGAGCAAACGTGATAATAGAACTATGAGCTCTTCATTCGCCCTTCCCTCGGCGGGGGGGGAATTGAGATAGGCCCTTATGCCGCCCTGTTCGTCGCGGCTAATCCGGCTCCGCGATGACCGGGGAGTGACGCTTATCGATATCAGTGTTCTCGTTTCCATGCGCGAAATTATCATGCCAGGCCCTGGTTCAGGGCAAATGATTTTATTAATTGAGGCCGCCATCGCCATCTAAAGCCGAAGGGGTGGAGGCATGGCCGAAGGGCATAAAAGAAAGGGGAACATCCCCTCCGGATTGTTCCCCGTTTCCCTGTTTTGATCGATTAGATCAATGGTACACGTGTGTACCGAATTATGGACACCTATGGTGTCGTCGAAGAAAACACTGCGATGTTAAATCCCACGTCCTCTTCTTGACCATATAATACACACGACCCGCGTCGAAGTCAAAAAATATTTCAATATTTTTTATAAACTTTTTATCGCCGCATCGACCGTGCTGAATATCTTGATGACGGATGATACCTTGGTAAGCTCGAGGACCTTTTCGACTTCGGACTGAGGGGCGGCAAGACGCAATGCGTTTTTCAAGTTCTGGTTGATATTGAGGAAAATGCCGATACCCGAGCTGGTTATCAGCTTTACATCCGATAGGTCGAGTACCAGCTTTTTTATTCCCTTGTTCAGAATCTCGTGCTGCAGCTTCTCCTTGAGTTCGGGGACATCGAGCGTAAGCACTTCATTCATTGTAACCTTCGCAACGAAAAGGCCGTCTCCAAGGTCTTTGAGTTCTAACATTTTATTCTCCACAGATAAGAAATAATACACGTCCTGGAAAGAAAGGGCGGTTTTGCTCGCTCAAACAAGCCAGAATAGCGCTTATGGGGCTTTTAGTAAACAACATTTTACAATCATTCCCGAAGCTTTCGCCGGCGATAAGACAAAAAAACGGCTTTCCCGTAAAAAAGTTTTAACATGTCACTCCGCTGGAACGTATTTGTTATATGAACGGAAAACTGAAAGATATACGAGATCATCTTCCCCTGCAAAAATGCATCTCGGGCGGAAGCGTAGAGGAGCTTTCGGACACGGAGCTTCTTGCGGTGATTCTGGGAACCGGAACGCGCTCGATCGATGTACTGGACCTGGCGTCGGGCATGGTGAAGAGGTTCGGCGGGCTTCGGGGTATCCATGGTTCGGGATTGAGGGAGATGGCCCGATGCCATGGCCTGGGGATAAAGAAGGCTATTCGGATACGTGCCGCCTTCGAGCTGGGGATAAGACTCCTCTCGGCAAGGAATTCCTGCCAGGTCCTGGATTCACCCGAAAGGGTATGGAGGCTGCTTCAGCCCGAGATGGCGGCCCTCCAGAGGGAGGAGTTTCGGGTTTTTATTCTGAACAACAAGAACAGTATTTTAAAAAAAACCACGGTTTCGGTCGGTACGGTCACCGAGGCGCTCGTACACCCTCGGGAGATCTACAGGGAGGCCATACGGGAGGCCGGGGCGTCGATCATAGTCGCGCATAATCATCCCTCGGGGGTTCTGGTGCCGTCGCGGGAGGACATCGCTGCGACCAAAAGAATAAAGGAGGCCGGGGTGATAATCGGCATAGAGCTTCTCGATCACGTCATCATTGGTCAATCGTCATACCTCAGCATGAAAGAGGCCGAATACCTATAGGGTATCGGGCCGGCCAATAATGCTGTTGACGGATAGGCTCCCCGTTACTATACTTCGTCCTTGTCGCGTTTAATACCCTGACTCCGGGTGAAAGAAAATGAAAAGCTTACCGGGAATGACGGCGGCGCTTTTCGTGCTCGCCGGGTTTGCTTGCTCGACTGGGACTGAGCGGAGCCTGCGCGTCGCGCCGACGGGACAATGGACCGACATCGCGGTCACATTCTCCGTCGACGGAGTCGAAAGCTCGGTGGAGGCGCGGACCTATTTCCCGGCGGAATATTCGTCGCGTCGGGGACGCACCGTCATCCTTCTGCACGACTATGGTGGGTCTTCCCGCGACTGGGGCGCAAACACGGAAGTCCGAAGGTACGCGGATAAATACGCGATCGTGCTGGTGTGCCCCTCCATGGGCGCTACGCAATATGAGACTGCCTACTACCCGGAAACCCGGACGCGATGGGGGGCCGTTCCGGGTGGCGGATGGGTGTCTACGGTTCTCGTGCCTTTTCTGAGGCGGGAATACGGTGTGGCACGGAACAGGGCCTCGACGGGAATCGCCGGCATAGGCACGGGGGCCAGGGGAGCGCTCCTGGTCGCCTCTTCCAACGCGGACATGTTCGGGGCCGCCGCTGGACTGTCGGGCTATTACGATATGATGGCGCTCACCCAGAACCAGGCGCTTATGGCCGTTTACGGCCGTTTTGCCGAATTCAAGGAGCGCTGGCTGCGGGACGACAATATCCTGGAACTCGCCGTGAACCTCGAAAAGACCCCGGTTTTTCTCGCGCATGGAGACAAGGATACCACAGTGCCGATCGAGCAGTCGCGCCTGCTCGGCATTCGGCTTAACAATCTTCATAAAAAGAATGAAAGCGGATATGTCGTGGAGTACCGGGAGACCCGCAACCAGTCGCATGAGTGGAAGCTGTGGCGCGGCATGGCCGCCGACATGATGGCGTTTTTCAATGCACATCTCACTAACTGATCGAAGGAGCCGGGTAGATGCTGACGGTTGGAATGGATATTGGATCGATCACCACCAAAGCGGCTGTCGTGAAGGATGGCGGCATACTGGGCACGCGGGTCATATTCACCGGCTATAACGCCGAAGCGGCGGGGAACAGGGCTCTCGATGAGCTTCTCCAGGAGCTGGCCCTGAGGCGGGAAGATGTGGAGAGGATAGTCGCGACCGGTTACGGCCGCAACAGCGTACGGTTCGCCGATTCGGCGGTCACGGAGATAACCTGCCACGCCGCCGGCGCCCATTACCTCAACCCTCATATTCGCTCCATAATCGACATCGGCGGCCAGGACAGCAAGACCATTGCCGTCGATGAGAACGGCAGGGTGAAGGATTTCGCCATGAACGACAAATGCGCGGCTGGAACCGGGCGCTTTCTGGAGGTCATGGCGCGCGCCCTGGAGGTAGACCTGGATGAATTTGGCGATCTGTCCCTCCGTTCGCAAAACCCTTCGAAGATCAGCAGCCTCTGTACGGTTTTCGCCGAATCGGAGGTCATCTCCCTCATCTCCAAGGGCGAAAACAGGGAGAATATCATAGCGGGAATCCACGAATCGATAGCGGCGAGGGTGGTGGCCATGGCCAAGAGGGTGGGGGTGGTGCCGCCGATCATGATGACCGGCGGAGTCGCCAAAAACCGCGGCGTGGTGGACGCTTTGGAGAAAAAGCTTGGATGCCCGATAGAGGTTTCCACAAACGCGCAGGAGAACGGGGCGATAGGCGCGGCTGTTCTGGCGGCCTTGCGGAATCCCTGACGGGCGGGCCCTGTGCTATTTTTCCGGCGAGGCCTTCCTGCGACTCCCGAATAACCGCTCCCAAAACGCTATCTCTTCGGTGTCGAGCCTGGGATCGACCTCCTTTTCGGGGGTCCGCTCCTCCATCCATTTATCCATCGTCTGGGTGATATGTTTGGCGAATTCCTCGCTGGTTTTTACCCTGGCGCGATAGCGTTCGACATACCTGATGATGTCCTTGTCCGATGTGACGACCGTGATCTGCCGGGGGTTGAGGTCTTTTTTGATAAACTGTTTTATCAGGAAATCCGCGCTGTATTCCAACGAGTAATAGATGTCGATGGTTCCAACGCGCTCTTTTTCGATTTCCAGTAGTTTTTCCTTCTTGCCGTCGAACACTATTCGGACCTTGTCGCCGGTGATCCTGATGTGCTTTCGGAGCATGTCGAGAAGGCCGCGACGAGCGTCCGAGAGCCTTCCCTGATACATGAGGCCCTCGAGATCGGGAAATTTATAGATGAGATTGAATCCGTCGATGAGATAAAGCATTTGAATTGTCTACAGGGTTTTGACGAATTTATCAATCCTTTTAATCGCGGTCCTGATGTTTTCCATCGAGTTTGCGAACGAACATCGAATGTGGCTCGTTCCGCATTCGCCGAAGACGCCACCGGGCACGACGGCAACCTTTCCCGTTTTGAGGAGCTTCAGGGCGAACTCCTCGGAACCGAGTCCGGTCGGGGAGATGTCCGGGAAAACGTAGAATGCCCCATGTGGGGAGAGGCAGGGAAGGCCGGCGTCGTTGAAGCCTTTTACGATGTAGTTGCGCCGCCTGGTGTATTCGGAGCGCATATGGTCAACCTCTCGCTCGGCGTTTCGCATTGCCTCGATGGCGGCGTATTGGGAGATGGAGGGGGCGCAGAGGGCCGTATACTGGTGTATCTTGAGCAGCACGTCGACGAGGTACTTCGGTCCGGCGACGTAGCCGAGCCGCCACCCTGTCATGGCGTGGGATTTGGAAAACCCGTTAAGGTAGACGGTGCGTTCCTTCATGCCGGGTATCGAGACTATGGAGCGGTGCCCGGATTCATAGGTGATGGAGGAGTAGATCTCGTCCGAAAAGACGATGAGATTCCTTTCGATGGCTATTTTCGCTATGGCCTCGAGCGTGGCCTGGTCTATGCTCGAGCCGGTGGGGTTGGATGGATAATTGAGTAATATGGCCTTGGTTTTCGGGGAGAGCGCCTTTATTAAACGGTCGATATCGATGCGAAAACCTTCGCTGGCATAGGTGGGAACCGCGACGGCCAGCCCGCCGATAAGATTGATGTTGGCGCGATAGGAGACATAACAGGGTTCGACGATAATGACCTCATCGCCGTGATTGACCACGCTTCGAAGCGCGATATCCAGCCCCTGCGACACCCCCATGGTGACGACGACTTCTTCATCCGGGTTGTAGGAGACGCCGAGCCGTTTTTCTATATCGGCGGAAATCAGCGCGCGAAGCTCCAAAAGCCCCCGGTTGGGGGTATAATGGGTATAGCCGTCTTTGATGGCGAATATGCCGGTGTCGGATATCCTCCAGGGGGTGACGAAATCCGGCTCGCCGACGCCCAGTGAGATGCAATCGGGGGTCGAATAGACTATGTCGAAAAACTGGCGAATGCCGGAGGGGGGTATTGCCCTGGCCGATTCCGCCAATAGAGTTTCCGGGTTTCCCTTTCCGTTGACCAGTGTGAGTTTCAAGGTGTATTCTCCGGGTGCGATGGCCGAAGCCGCTTATATAAAAGAAATGATGCAGTAAAAAGTATCCTTGCTATAATGGCAATAACAAAATTTGAAAATTTCATCCAAAGACGGTGAATTTCGCGGCTGGTCGTTGCCGTCTGCCGGGAGAAAAGACAACTGACATGTGTATAGGCAAAGGGCGGAGACACGCGGCGTCCAATCGCCTATGGACGGTCCCGGCCGCCCGTTGAAGGAAAAGGGCGGCCGGGAAGCGGGCCGGAAAACATCACTTTGGAACTTTTTTGTAATCCTCGAGGAATTTCGCCACTCCGATATCGGTCAGCGGGTGCTTTACGATGTTCTCGAAGACCGAGTAGGGGATGGTCGCAATGTGCGCTCCCATCATGGCGGCGTATTTGATATGGAGCGGGTTGCGCACGGAGGCCACTATTATTTCTGTGTTAAACCCGTAATTGTCGTAAATGGTCACGATCTCCTCGATGATGTCCATGCCGTCGGAGGAGATGTCGTCGAGCCGTCCCACGAACGGGGAGATGTAAGTGGCTCCGGCCTTCGCCGCCATGAGCGCCTGAAGCGCGTTGAAGCAGAGCGTAACGTTGGTCCTGATCCCTTCCGCGTCGAGGATTTTTACCGCCTTTAAGCCTTCGGCCAAAAGCGGGACCTTTATGACTACATTCGGGCCGATCTGTGCGAGCTCCCTTGCCTCTCTGACGATGCCTTCGGAATCGGTTGCGATTACCTCCGCCGAGACCGGCCCATCCACCTCCCGAACGATCTCGGTAAGCACCTCGATATAAGGGCGCTTTACCTTGCTTACCAGGGAGGGGTTGGTTGTGACGCCGTCGAGTATCCCGAATTCGCGGGCCTTTCGGATTTCGTTGATGTCCGCGGTATCGATGAAAAATTTCATTGCCGATGCTCCTTTTGTTTGATCTTGTGGGCGCTCCGTGGAGGGCCTTCAGTACATGGGTTTGTAGTCGAACTGATGCATGGCCGTAATGAAGCGAACGGTGCGTGTTTTTGATCGCATCACTACCGAATGGGTCTGGGCCCCGCCCGACACGAACAGAACGCCGGGCAGCAGCTCTCCGTTGGTGATGCCCGTCGCGGCGAAAACTATGTTCCCCTTCGCCATGTCCCCGATATCGTATATCCTGTCGAGGTCTTTCTCCCCCGAGTCGAGGACGAGCCGCCTGTCCTCGTCGTTGCGATAGATGAACCGCGCCTGCATGTCCCCCCCCAGGCACTTGAGCGCCGCCGCGGCGACGACCCCCTGCATGGCGCCGCCGATTCCCATGAGGATATCGATGGCCTTTCCGCCCATGGCCGTCGCCACCGCGCCGGAGATGTCGCCGTCGTTGATGAGCTTGATGCGCGCCCCAGTTTGCCTGATGCTCGCTATGAGGTCCCGGTGGCGGTCACGGTCGAGAACGCACACGGTGACGTCCTCGATGTATTTACCCTTGGCTCGGGCCACCCGCTTGATGTTGATATCGGGCGGCTGGGTGATATCGACCACGCCCTTCGCCTCGGGGCCTACGGCGATCTTCTCCATGTAAATCTGCGGTATGCTTAAAAGGGCGCCCTTCTCTCCCATGGAGATGGCCGCTATTGCGTTGTTACCCCCATTGGCGCATGTCGTCTTGCCGTCGAGGGGGTCGATGGCGATATCGACCTCGGTGCCGGTATTGGTGCCCACCATCATCCCCCTGGCGAAAGGGCTGTCCTCATACTCCCCCCCGCTTACGATACGGCCGCGTATGGATACGGAGGAAAACACCTGGGCCATCGCCTCGGTCGCGGCCCGGTTGGCCTGTTCCGCGTCACCCCTTCCCATCAGCCGGCTCGCGTACAGAGCGGCCGCTTCGGTGACCCGAACGACTTCAAGCGCCAGATTTCTGTCCATGGCTCCTCCGGAAGAAGGGATCAGCCGTCGATTAGAGAGGAGTACAGCCTAATCTTCCGCCTTATATAATCAAGCGAATATTCGTTTTCCCAGTGGCTCCTTTCACGCTCGAGCTCGCGGTAGGTGGCGAGGATTTTGGACCACGATCTGCGCAGAAGGAGCTCGTTTCTGCCGATTCCGAGGATGTTGACGATAAAGAGGCGTCCGTTGAGAATGGAGATGAAACGGCCTCCATTTGGGGAGAGGCTTACCTCTTCGCCCTCGAGGCCGGTCATGAGCGTTCTGGCGGAGTGAAGGTCGTACAGGCAGATAAGCTGATCGCTTAAGAACGAGAGAGTGGAGGAGTGCCGGGAATAGGTAATCGCGGTGTTAAGCGAGGACGGAAGCAGGGTGGCGGATGACCTCTTTCGGATATCGTAAAGCTGCACCGAATAAGAGCCTGGAGCGCCGCCGCGAAAGGCCAGGGTATGAGCATCGAGCCAGTAGGTTTCGGCGGCGGAACCAATACCGGAAACGGCAAAGGAGGCCGGCCCGCCGAAGATTCGGGCTGAATAATTGCCGCCGCCGCCGCTGATTAGCAGGGTGTGCCCGCGACCGGGGGAAAGGAGCGCCACAGTGGCGCCTCCACGGACCACGTATGAGGCATATTTACGCTTTTCCATGACCAGGCGCCTCCGCCCGGTATCGGGGTGGTATTCGACCATTCCTTCGCTTGCCTCGTAGACGATCGAGGCGGCGCCCTCGGGTATGTCGAAATCGAGGAATCCTGTCGGGGTTGCGAACGCGAGCGTCTTCCCTGTGCGAAATGAATAGATTACGGTCTCTCCGCCGGGAACGATCTCATCCCTCTGAATGAGCCTCTTTATGGCGATAAAGCCGCCGTCGGAGCTGGGGCGTACGGCCGTAATGACGCCGGGGATGCGGGTTATCTCGGTGCGGCGCTGTTTGTCGGCGTTATACGTCGATATGATGTTGGTGGAGAGCCCTGGCGCCTCCTGGATGTAAAAGAGCTCCGGGCCAACAAGCCATCCGGCGAAGATCACCCCCCGGTCGACCAGATGTGCCCGCACGCTCTGATAGGCGTCGAGCTTCTGGACGGGAAGGCGCCGCGCCGTCGGGGAATCCTTCCGGAGATAGATATCGTCGAGGTTTATATCCCTCGCGAATAGCGCCGCCGGTAATAGCGCGGCGCCTATTAATATGTATGCCCTGGTCAAACGCCTTTTATTCAACTGAAGCGTCGTTCTTTCCGTTTTCGAGGGGCTCCTTCGGGGCTGTCGGTTCCTCGTCTTTTTTTACATCCTTTTCCGAGGCCGGTCCCTCCGGGTGCTTCTTTTTTCGAGGAACGGGCGGGATCATGAATTTCTGCCCCGGAAAGATGAGGTCGGGATCCTTGATCCTGTCACGATTGGCTACATAGATGAGCGGCCAGAGACGGGCGTCCCGATATACGTGGAGTGATATACGCCACAGGCAGTCTCGCTTTTTGGGGTTGAATTTTACGACATATTCGCTGACCGAAGGCTGTATGTAGTCCTCTTCAATGTCTCCGGTAGCAGGGGTTTTTTCGGCAACATCCTCCTTGACATCGCCGGCGAGCCGTTCCTCTTCGGCCCTCTTCTCGATCGCAATGGTCATGGCGTTCAGAATCGCGATCGCCTCTCCGGATTTTTCGTAGGATTGCTGAAAGGCCCGTTTCTCCAGGTGTGTCCGGCCCTCGGCTATCAGGGCTTCGGCGCTCTGTATCTCCGTGGAGAATTCTTCCGCGTGCTCGGCCTGCCTAACCTTTTCGAGCGCCGTTTCGGCCGCCGCGAGGTTTTCCTTTGCGAGCGCCTCGTAGGTCTTTGCCGTCGCGGATGCGAGGAGCTCATCGCATCCGGCAAGGGCAAGGGCGGCCTCCTTGATGGCATTTCCTGCAAGCGCCTCGTCGGCATTGGTAAGCTTTTTATATAGCTCGGCAAGCTCGTCCGGTGCGAATTCGGTACCTCGGTTCTTTTTAAGCTCATCCGATTCGGTCCGAATGCGGTCTATTTCGCTTTTTAAGCCCGGCAGGCCCCCAAGGGCCCTGGTCTTGGCGGCGGAGCTCTGCCTGGCGGATTCGAGCGAGGCCAGGTGTGAATCCCAGTATGCCTCTTCGCCCATTCGGGCCTCGGCGAGTTTGAGGGACTCGCCGGCGGCGGCGAACTCCTCCGGCGCGAGCTTCTCCGAGTAGAGCGCCTCCGCCTCGGCGTATTCCTTCTTCGCGTTTGCAATGGAGTCCGCGGCGAGAAGGGGGAGGGACTTTGCTATGGCGGCTTCGGAATTCTTGATGGACTCCCTGGCCTCCTCAGCGGCCTTTCCGGTGTCTTCCGAGGAGATATATTCATGGCTTTTTAAAAGCGAGGTTTCGGCCTGTTTGAGTTCCTCGGGCGCGTATTTTTCGGCCTTGACCTCTATGGCGCGGCCAATGGTTGTTTTGGCCTGGGTCATCTCGCGGATGGGAACCTCGAGCCGGCACGATATGACAAAGATGAGCTGCGGGAGAATCAACGCGAGAATTGCGATGCGCCGAAACTGGCTCTTTTTCATTTTATTTTCCTGTGTCTTTCGAGGAGTATTTACTGGGTAGAACCCTATGAAAGAAAAAGAAATCTTTCAACTAAAAATTCCCTTTCCTGGCCTCGAAAGACGGTCGTGTGAGGTAAAAATTAACTTGACAAATCGGCTAAAGTTTCAATTAGTGGGTAGCGGTTACGCATCGCTCATTGTGCCGGGCGCACATCATGGAATCAATGGATAAAAGGAAAAAACGGACTATAAAACCGCAGAAGGCGAAGGACTAAAACCCATAGCGAAAGCTATGGGTTTTTATTTTCATCGCGCCGAGATGGATGGCCATGTTGACTTCTGAAGTGCTGGTGCTTAACGCGGGATTCATCCCCATACGGATCACCTCGGTGAAGGAGGCCATCTGTCTTCTGACATCCGAAAAGGCGGTGTCCGTGCTCGAGGAAGACCGCTATGTCCGCTCGCCCTCGCTGTCCATCCGCATTCCCTCGGTGATCTCCGTAACCGGCTACAGCAGCTTCCCGCGAAAGAAGGTCGCCTTCTCCAAACTCAACGTAATCTATCGTGACGATATGGTCTGCCAGTACTGCGGGCACCGCTTCTCCATGCGGGAGCTCACCGTCGATCATGTGATACCCCGCAGCAGATGGGAGGCCGTGACCGGAAGGGATCTTGCCGGGGATTTTTCGAGCTGGAAGAACCTGGTTTGCGCCTGCCGCTGGTGCAACAGCAGGAAGGGAAACCGGCTTATAAGCGAGATCGGTTGGGCGCTGCTCAGGGAGCCGTTCGAGCCCGAATACATGCCGCACCTGGTGATCTCACACGACAAGGCCGAAAAGAAAGGGTGGCTGCCGTTCTGCTCGATAAACGTCAAGATTATCGACGTTATACCGGACAGCCCGATCCATCCCTCACCGCATACGCGAGCGCGTGTAATTTAAAAGACCGCCTTCCAGGAGTATCTTCCGCTGGCGCGGCGTGACCGGCAGTTCGAAATCGTAATCCCTGCCGCCGATGCGAACGCGTATACCCTCTCCGCCCGCTACGCGCGAACGCAGATCGGCCGCCTCGAACTCCTGGCCCTGCCTGATTTCATCATAGTCCGCCCCGTTCGAAAGAACGAGGGGCAGAATTCCGAAGTTAACCAGGTTTGCGGCGTGGATTCGCTCGAAGGACCTGGCCATGACGATTCGTACGCCGAGGTACATGGGGCAGATGGCCGCGTGCTCGCGGCTGGAGCCCTGGCCGTAGCTGTGCCCTCCGAGTACGGCAGTGTACAGGCCTTGCGCCTTCGCCTCCATGGCGCGGGATGAGAAGGATGGATCGACACCCTCGAATACATATTCCGAGTATTTCGGGATGTTGGAACGGTAGATGAGCCGCGCGCCCGCGGGCATGATGTGGTCAGTGGTGATCTTGTCGCCCACCTTGAGTTGGACGATTCCACGAAGGGAATCCGAAAGGGGTTCCGTATACGGAGGCTCGCCGATGTTGGGACCCCGGAAGATGGGCTTTTCGACGTCCGAAGGCGGGATGATCATGCTGTCGTCGATTATGAAGGAGTCGGGCTGGACGAGGGCAGGGAAGTCTTCGGGGCGCATATCGAGCGGGTCCACGAGTTCGCCGACGAGCGCCGAAAGGGCGGCCGTCTCTGGGCTTACAAGGTAGACCTGTGCCGAGGCGGTTCCGGAGCGGCCCTCGAAATTGCGGTTGTTCGTGCGAAGCGACACCCCTCCTGTTTTTGGGGCCTGGCCCGCGCCGATGCAGAAGCCGCAGGCGGATTCCATGATGCGGGCGCCGGCCGCGATCATATCGGCCAGCACGCCGTCGCGCGCTATCATCTCGAACACCTGCCTCGAACCCGGCGCGATCGCCAGGCTCAGGTCGGGATGCACCTTGCGCCCCTTCAATACGGCGCCGACCACGGAGAGGTCGCGGTAGGAGGAGTTGGTGCAGCTTCCTATGGCCACCTGATCGACCTTCATTCCTTTGAGCGACGATACCCTCTCCACATTATCGGGAGAGTGTGGGCAGGCGACCATCGGTACAACCCCTCCAAGGTCGATCTCGATAATCCGGTCATAAACGGCATCGGGATCGGGGAGGAGTTCCCGCCAGACGGCCTCGCGCCCCTGGGCCTTGAGAAAGGCGCGCGTAAGGCCGTCGCTGGGGAAGACGGAGGTGGTTACCCCCAGCTCCGCGCCCATGTTGGTGATTGTTGCGCGCTCGGGCACCGAAAGTGTTCCGACGCCTGGGCCGGTATACTCGATTACGGCGTCTACGTTCCCCCTGGTGCTCAGGATGGAGAGCACATGGAGGATGATGTCCTTGGCGCTTACCCACGGCCTAAGCCTGCCGTTCAGGCGCACGTTCACCACACGGGGGCTGGTGAGGTAGAAGGGGCCGCCGCCCATGGCCACGGCTACGTCCAGCCCCCCGGCGCCTATGGCGATCATGCCGATTCCGCCGCCGGTCGGGGTGTGTGAATCGGAGCCAAGCAGTGTGGCCCCGGGCCTTCCGAATCGTTCGAGATGCACCTGATGGCAGATGCCGTTTCCGGCGCGCGAGTAATGTATTCCGTAGTTGGAGTTCATGGTTTGCAGATATCGGTGATCGTCGGAATTCTCGAAGCCGGTCTGTAAGGTGTTGTGATCGACGTAGGATACGGAGATTTCGGTCTTGACGCGCGGGATGCCCATGGCCTCGAACTGGAGATAGGCCATGGTTCCGGTTGCGTCCTGCGTGAGCGTCTGGTCGATGCGTATTCCGATCTCAGCGCCCGGCGCCGGCTCGCCTTCCAGGAGATGCTCTTTGAGGATCTTGTATACGACGTTGTCGCCCATCTTTCGGCTCCTGCTCGGATGTTTCGGCCGGGGGCGGCGCGGCGTCGCCTCCCGACTCAGATCATAGTTCTGAGCAGGGAGGAGAACCTGTCAAGATTTTCTCGAACGGACGCGAGGATGTCCGGAGCGGACGCCTCGCCGGCGGGATTTTCCTTCATCAATCGGGCGATGATGGCGGCGGCTGCCGTGCTGTCGAAGGAGTCGTGCGTCCCCAGGTTCACGATTCCAAGCTCTTTCGGGGCAATCCCGCACAGGCGCGAGTGGTATTCCGTGGGGTTGAGGGCTACGGGTATGCATGATGCCGCGCCGGCCTCGTACAGTGCGATGCCGAAGTGTGAGAAGAAGAGCCTCGAGGAGAGAAGCAGGCGGGCGTAGTCATCCTGCGCTATGGCCTTCTTCGCGGGCCCCTCGCGTAAAAATGAGCCGTGTCCCCGAAATACGGCAAAGCTCGAGCCTTTCGGGACGATGGAGAGGAGCCGCTTTACATCCTCCTCGCTGGGCTTAGCGCCGGCATAAATTGTGCAATCGAGCCTTTTGGGAATCGCCGCGTTTCCAAGCGCGGCCAGGGAGGCGCGGAACTGGTAGCCGTGGAGAAATAGCCCGCCGTCGGGGGGGCTTTCCGGGCGGCCGGGATTGGGGAGAAGGTCCAGGGCGTGGTCGGCGAGCCCGCGCCCCGGTCCCAGGTCGTCGATACAGAGGACGGGGGCCCTTTTTCGAAGCCGGCCTATCTCCTCGACAGTGGAATCGCGCATATCGCGCACGAAGAGGGCGACGCGTTCCCCGGGCGCGGGTTTGACGTATCGACGAAGGTTTTCGGGAAGGAAGTCGGGAGCGCGTTCGGCTATAAGGACGGCCGGCATGCCGGCGCTGTGTACGAGGTGATCGAGGAGGGATACCATGCGCTGGATATGTCCCCGGCCGAGTTCGCCGTCCCATCCGCTGATTATGGCGATGGGCGCCTCAGGCATTCGGATTCTCCGCGTGGCTCATGGGACGCTGTGTCACCCCTGCGTTAAGCTCGAGAAGCCCGGGGTGTTTTTTTAGGTACTGTATAATCTCCGCAAGGGGAATGATCCCTCCCTGATAAAGCGCGTCGTAGATGGCTGAGGCGAGCCTGAAGTCATCGGCTGTATCGACCGTCAGGCGCAGATTCGGATAGGGGTTTCTGATGTTCGCGGCGGGCCTCTCTATTCGGAAAAGTTCGGGATGCTCCTTTATGTAAGGGGTGACGTGCTCGCGGTGGTATGGCTTGTCGTGCAGACGGTAGGCCTCCTCCAGCGCCTCACGCTTGATGATTTCGACGGCCGTTCCCAGCGGAAGCCTGCTAAGCGAACAGAGGTCCGCGGAGGATTCCATGGCTATCTCGACGGCCATGGAGGCGTATTCCGGGTCGGTAAAGGGGTTGTCGCCCGTTACGCGGACGATGAAATCCCCGCCGAATTCGACAGCAGACAGATAGTAACGTTCGAGCACATTATCCACCGAGCCGACGAACACATCCGCGCCCATGGAGCGGGCAAGCTCTATAAGGGGCGCGTTCTCCTCGCCTATGCTCGTGGCAACGACGACAGCGTCGACTCCCTCGATGTGCTGGGCGCGGTCTATGACATGCGCAAGGAGCGGCCTGCCGGCAAGATCCAGCATGGCCTTCCCGGGCAGGCGCTTTGAGCGCATGCGCGCCTGGATGACGGCGACCACGCGCGGCTTGAGCTTTTTGCCGTTAACGACTCCGTTTACAACCATGGTGTTTTGACCTGAAAGTTATTCTAAAGATTGAAGGTGTACCACTCGTCGCAGGAGCGGCAGTCGGGGCGAAGCGAAAGCTCGCCCCGGTAGTTACTGGTGAATGCCTGAAGCGAGGCCGACCAGATCTCCCCAAGCGTCGAGGTGACGAGCGACCCCGCAGCCGAGACTCCGTCAACGTCCTGTTTGCAGAAGGCGACGCGGCCGTCGGAGAGTATGTAGCAGTCGCGCTGCAGATGCCAGCAGGGTATGCGTTCGAGCGGCGAGAGGTCGCTGTAGCGGCGGTCCTCTATGAGTCCGAGATAGGTGTTCTGCTTTTGCAATATGATGGGAACGCCGCTTTTCTCCCAGGCGTCGTAATACTGATCCAAAAACGGCTCGGTCTCGTTTATCTTGAGTATCTGGACATAGAGGCCCTCGGAGCCCGAAACGGCCTCGCGCAGGGCCAGTATATTTCCCCGGACGCGTTCGAAATGGTCCATGCCGTGAAGCTTCGAATAAGTCGCGCCGTCGATGCCGTTGATGTTGACGATGATGCGAAGCCTCGAATCTCCGCTCGAGCGAACGAAGGAGGCGAGGTTCTCGCCGGCCAGAAGTCCATTGGTTTCGATCACGAGATTTTTAAGGAGGCCCTCCCGTAGGGAGCGCGAGGCGAGCTCATAGAACGATGGGTGCATGAGAGGTTCCCCGGAGCCGCCGAGGCATATAGAGTAGGGCAGCCCGAAGGACGAGAGTCCATCGATCAGCCGTTCGTAAACGGGAATCGGCATGTCGCCGTGCTCGGAGGCAAGCCTCTTCCGATAACAGAAAACGCAATCGAGATCGCAGCGCCCGGTAAGCTCGACTTCCGCATAGGATGGCGCAACGTGAAGCACCTCCGGGTTGGCGGCGATGATGTCGGCGATTCTCGCGTAGGCCGGCCTTCCTCCGGCGACAGAGATGATGTTTTCCATGATCATGCGCTCCCTCCGGTCCCCCGAACGGAAGGAGAGGCGTTTGTCTCTGATATCGGGGTCGCGGTAATAGAGCTCCACGTCGAACTGGTTGATATTGGAGCGCACCACCTCGGAAAGCGGCAGCATGTTGCCGTCCGATTCGGGCACCGATTTGACGAGCTCGCGGGAGATGATCTCGCAGGAGCAGCCGCGGGGAAGGTTTTCGGAATAGGTGAATTCGGCCTGGTAGCGCAGGTGTACATCGAGCATGTCTTTGATTATTTCGGGGTCGAGAAAGGGCGAATCGGCGTACACCAGAACGACGTGCCCGGCGGCGCTTTCGGATAAAAGCCTCTTCCAGAAGCTAATGTCGTCCCGGTCGTTTCGGACGATGAGATCGGGCGCTCCAAGAAGCTTTCCGCCGTAGCCGGGCGGAACGGCAAGGCGAATGTTGTCGAAGGCGGATAACGCAGTGAGAGCCGATCGCAGCGTGTCGGGCGTAAATTCGCCTCCTACCGTCAGGTCGGTATCGGTCAGGCCGTCGTCGATATACAAGAGGGCGTCGATTTTCAACGCGTCCACCTACGCCTTTACGTAATCTTCCATGTAGATTATGACTTCGGACTCCCTGCGGCGCTGAATGACCCATTTGGAGAACTGCTCGGAGAGCTTTTGTTGAAAGAGCATTCCGACGATTCGGTCCTCTACGGAATCGAAGGTGACCGGGCGTTTCCCGAGGAATTTCACCAGGTGGTAGTCGAACCCCGACTTGATCGCGCCGGAGAGCTGTCCGTCCGCCATGCGGAAGACCTGGTTGGCGAAATAGGGGTCGAGCTCGGCAAGCGACATCCATCCGATGGCGCCGCCCTTTTTGGCGGATCCTGGATCCTCCGAATGCTGCGCGGCGAGCTGTTCGAACGGCTCGCCGCGAACAATGCGCTGGCGCAGGGCGTTGATCTCGGCGATTACGCGCTTTTCCTCGGCGAGGGAGGGGTTTTTCGGCCTTATGAGGATGTGCTTGACGTTGATTTCGAAGCCGAGCTTCGCCTTGTTGGCGTTATACCATTCCATGGCCTCCTTTCTGGAGGGCGGTGTAACGCCTATGGCGAGCGACATGACCTGTTCGGTGATTAGCGATTTTCTTACGTCTTCCCGGTATTCGTCGAAGGGGAGGTTTTCCACTTTTTCCACACGTTTTTTGAAATCATCCATGGAGGTGATGTTCATGCGCGCCATGAGCTTCTTGATGTGGTTTGTCACCTTTTCGTCGCTTACCACGATCGACTGCTGTTCGGCCTCCTGCAGCACGATGGAATCTTCGATGAACCTATCGAGCAACCGGCTCCTCTCGTAGGCCAGCCTGTTCGCGGGCACGTTTTTCCGCTGGCGCAGACGGTCGAGCCTTCCGGCCACCTCGCTTTCCACGATGGGTCTGTCGTTTACAACCGCGATTACCCTGTCGAAGGGTTCCCAGGAATGCGAAGCGGTTGCAGCGGTCAGTACGATTAAAACGTAGAGTGACGCACGCGCGATCAGTTTCATTGCCCTCAGCCGGGAATAATCAGTTTTTTTATCTCGGAACCGTTGTCGCCGAAAAAAACGGACTTGAGCCGCTGGATGGTATCGGTAATGTCCGAGGCGTACAGCTCAATATCGCCGGCGCCCTCCCTATTTTCAAGGCTTTTTTCGCCAAGAATGGAACGCACCTCGCGGGCGATTTCGACCCCGGTGTCGATGAGGTCCATGTCCGGATACACGTCGGTGATCGCCTTTTTAAGCAGGGGGAAGTGCGTGCATCCAAGAATGAGGTTTCGGACCCCGTCGTCGTACATGTCCTGGATGTAGCGCCTGGCGGTGAGGCGCGTGATCTCGTCGTCGATCCAGCCCTCCTCGGTGAGGGAAACGAATATCGTGGCGTGCCGCTGGATGACCCTCATGCGCGGGGAGATTTTGTGTATCTCGCGGACATATGAACCGCTGTTCACGGTGGCGCGGGTAGCTATGACGCCGACTGTCCCTCCGGAGGCGCGGGCGCATGCGGCGCGGGCGCCGGCCTCGATGACGCCCACCACCGGGAAAGGGTATTCGCTTCTGAGTATGTCCAGGGCCGCGGCCGAGGAGGTGTTGCAGGCCACCACGATCATCTTCACGCCGCGTCCGGCGAGATAATCGGCTATCTCGCGTGAATAGCGGATTACGGTGTCGATGGAGCGTGTGCCGTAGGGGAAGCGAAGCGTATCCCCAAAATAGAGTATATTTTCGGACGACAACAGGTCGCGAATGGCCTTGCATACGGTAAGGCCCCCAACCCCGGAATCGAATATGCCTATGGGGCGCTCATCCATCGGGGGCCTTTTGCCTTTCGCCGAAGCTCCTTCTGTAGAGCATGTATTCGATGCCGTCGACCAGGGCCTGCCAGGAAGCCTCTATGATGTTCTCCGAAACGCCGACAGTTCCCCAATGTGAGGAGCGGCGCTTTTGGTCAATGAGGACCCTTACCGGCGCCCCGGTCCCCGCCTTTTCGTCGAGGACGCGCACCTTGTAGTCCGTAAGCTGTATCTCCGCAATCTCCGGGTAGAACTTCTCGAGCGCCTTCCTGAGGGCGTTGTCGAGCGCCTCGACCGGGCCGTCGCCGTTTGCGGCGGTGTGTTCCACGGCTCCGCCAACCTCCACCTTGATGGTCGCCTCGCAGCTCGTTGGCCTGTTTTCGCTTTTTTCGGTGATGACCCGGAACCCTTTGAGGCTGAAGAATGGGATGTACTCGCCGGTGGCCCTGCGTATGATAAGCTCGAACGATCCCTCGGCCGCCTCGAACTGGAAGCCCTGGTCCTCCAGGACCTTTATCTGCCTTAACACCTTCGCAGGCAGGGCCGCCTCATCCTTTAGTTCTATGCCCAGCTCTCTCGCCTTTAACTCGATGTTGCTCTTTCCCGCGAGCTCCGAAACCAGGACCTTTCTGCGGTTTCCTACAAGCGCCGGGTCGAGGTGCTCGTAGGTGGACGTGTCCTTTTTAAGCGCGGAGACGTGTATGCCGCCTTTGTGGGCGAAGGCGTTGTCGCCTACATATGGCGCCCGCTCGTTGTGGGCGAGGTTGGCGATCTCGCTTACGTAGCGGCTGACCTCCGTCAGGTGCTCGAGCGCGGACGCCGCTGCGCACGGCATCTTCATCTTCAGCACAAGGTTCGGGATAAAGCTCGTAAGGTCGCAGTTGCCGCAGCGTTCCCCGTAGCCGTTCATGGTGCCCTGTACCGATCGGGCCCCCGCCGTTACAGCGGCTATTGAATTTGCGACGGCGAGCCCGGCATCGTTGTGAAAATGAACTCCGACGGGCCTTCCGACCGACCGAACGACTTCGCGGGTTACCGACTCTATCTCATGTGGGAGCGTGCCCCCGTTGGTATCGCATAGCACGAGCATGTCGGCGCCGGCCTCCTCGGCCTTTTTAATCGCCGACAATGCGAAATCGGGATTTGCCCTGAAGCCGTCAAAGAAATGCTCCGCGTCGAGGAAGACCTCGAATCCGCGGTCCTTAAGGTAGGCGACGGTATCGGTTATAAGCTCGAAATTTTCCGCAAGCGTTATGCCGAGGGCTTCCTTTACGTGAAAGTCCCATGTCTTTGCCACGATTGTGATGGTGTCCGCCCCCGATCCCGCCAGCGATTTGAGAAAGGGGTCGTCTCCGGCCTTCGTGCGGGGGCGCCTCGTAGAACCAAACGCCGCGATTCTGGCGTGGCCTATGTCCGATTTGCGTATCTCGGTAAAGAAGACATCGTCCTTCGGATTCGAGCCGGGCCATCCTCCCTCTATATAATCGATTTTCAGGCGGTCCAGCTCATGCGCTATGCGGATTTTGTCGTGCAGGGAAAAGGATATGCCGAAGGTCTGTGCCCCGTCTCTTAGAGTGGTGTCGTAAATGACTATGGGGGTATTGCCGGTTTTGGATTTCATTGTTCAATCTTTGTGGTGATGTGGCCGTCCGTGTGGTCGCGTCCGTGCGGAAGGAACGATTCGATCCTGGGCCGCCGTAACGGGTGGCTTACGGTCATGCCGATTATACCTCCGTTTCCACCTCTGTCACGAAAAAAGGCATGTTTGGAGGTCGAATCCGATATTTCAAGCAGTTTTTCGGCCCAGAAAGCGCAGGAAGCCGTTCTCGATCACCCCCAGGTCGCCGGTTCGCAGCCAGCGCTCCTCGTCGAAGGCGTCGATGGCGTCCCCCCGCACCTTGTAGTAGCCCGCCATCATATTCGGCCCGCGCGCCAGGATCTCCCCCTGTTCCGAGATCTTAATCTCGCACTGGTCAAGGGGGACCCCGGCGGTCCCGAACATGAAGTTGCCCGGCGAATTTATCGTTACTATGGACGCCGATTCGGTCAGGCCGTAGCCCTGGTAAATCTGGACGCCCGCGGCGTAGAAAAGCTCCTCTATCTCCCGGGGAAGGGCAACGCCGCCGGAGACGAGAAAGCGCACCCGTCTGCCGACAAACTTCATGATTTTGGCCTTGAGGATCAGCGCGGTGAACCGGTGCCTAAGGCGAAGCCCCCGCGTGTAGGGCCGCATCTCGAGCTTGTAGATAGCGAGGACCCTTGCGGTTTCAATAGCCCAGCGGTAAAGGGCCTGCCTGTACGCCGGATCGAGGGCCATGCTTTCGAGTATCGAGGTATAGAGCTTCTGGTAGAACGAAGGCGGTGCGGTCATGCAGGTGGGTTCCACCTCGAGCATGTATTCCCAGGCCTTCCGGTGGTCGTCGCAATAGCAGTTTACCGCGCCGCGGCTCAGGATAAAATAGGACCATGTTCGTTCGAAGGCGCGGCTGAGAGGAAGATAGCATAGTGATGTATCGTTTTCCGTAAGCGGGAAAAGCGACGCGAGCGATCTGATCTGGTGCAAAAAGGTCGCATGCGTAAGTATGACGCCCTTTGGCTCGCCGGTTATTCCCGGGGTGTAGATTATGCTGGCGTAGTCGTCGGGCGAGGCGTGGGATAGGCGGGCGCGGACGTCCTTCTCGCGCTTGGACTTTCTTCCCATTTCGAGGAAATCGGCAAGCGACTGGTTCTGGGGGACGGTGCTGCGGCCCGAAAGTCCGTCGAAGACGATGACGCGCTGAAGATAATTCGAAGAGAGGTAAAAGCCCATGGCCCTGTCGTATCGTTCCTCGTCTCCCACGAAGAGGAGCTTGATGCCGGCGCGATTGACGATGTCCTCGAGCTTGGTCGTATCGAAGGCGCTGAATACCGGGACGGATACCGCGCCCACCGCCGCGATGGCGAAATCGGCAAGGTGCCATTCCGGACAGTTCGGCGCGTAGATGCCGATCCGGTCACCCTCGTTGATTCCGGCGTCTATGAGCGCCTTGGCGAGGCTCATTATCTGCTCGCCGAGGGCGTACCAGGTAATGTCCCTCCAGCCGGAGGCGGTTCGATGCCGCATTGCGGTCCTGCCCCCGAACTTGTCGATTCGGTTGAAGATCATCAGAGCGAGATGTTCCCTGTCCATATGTCGCCTCGGTGGCCGCGCCCGCGGTTTTTCCAGGATGTCCACGTTCTATGTCTTATTGCCCAATTTTTCAAGAAGAATTAATGCGGTGGTTGGCCGTTATATGCGCTCGCCCCGGCAAATGTGCTTGATTTATTCCATTTTCCCGGGCTAACTGGGGGCGGAAGGGTGAAGTGAAAACTTACATGGAACATGGCGCATCGGCCGGCCGGCCGTTTCTGGCGCGTCTTTCCGTATACCTGTTTGGAAAGGGCGGAGATGTCCCCGTAAGGGGCGCGTTTGTGCTTTTTCTGGCGACCAATATGGTCGTCCTTCCCCTGGTCTGGCTGGTCTCATCGCTTTTATTGTACGGCCATACTCCATCTTTCAAGGAGATAATCCTGCTCTGGGTGGTTCTCCTCATCGCTATGCCGGTCGCTGTGTGGATGTATGGCAGGATGGCAGGCCGGATGAGGGCCTCTATCGAGGACCTGAATTATGAAATCAGGTGGAAGAACCTGATGATGGATTATACCGACGAGATATTCGTCGTGCTCAATATGTACGGGCAGATATTGGCCTTCAATCGCAATTTCGAGGTGCTGGTTGGGGAGAAGAGGGAGGGTCTGGTAGGCATGCCGCTTCGACAGGTGCTGGACCAGGGCCTCGCCGGGAAGGACGCCCGCCTGGGATATGTAATGCTGGACCGTTTCAGGGACGTGTTCTGGGGAAACGAGGCGACTTTCACATTTCCATTAAAAGATCGGGAGACCGGGGAAATACGGAACATAAATTTCAGGATGATCCCCGTATCGAGGGGCGGAGATCTCCATAACATACTGGTGACCGGCCGCCTCATGGCTGGGGACAATCTGGCCGACATGTTTTTGGAACGGGAGTCTGGCAACTACGTTATGGACAATAATCTCGCCCTGCTCTACAATCTGTCCTACCGCTTGAGCCGGAACCTAAAGAAATACCTGAAGCAGGGCCAGATACATCTCATCCAGATGGCGCTTCAGGAGGTTCTGATAAACGCTGTGGAGCACGGGAACCTCGAGATAGATTTTGACCGCAAGACGGAGCTCAAAAAGAGAAAGGGTAACTACTGGGATGTCGTAATTACGGAGTCCAACCAGGATTATCTTAAAAACCGGAAGGTACATGTCGGCTATACGCTCGATCCCGACAAGGTCGTATACACGGTGCGCGATGAGGGGTGCGGGTTCGAATGGTCGAAATATCTCGGCGATGAACCGGCGGAAATCGGCGAACAGCTCCTGGAACACAGGCACGGGGCTGGGCTCATGCTTGTAAAGAACATCTTTCAGATCTCTTTTAACGAGGAAGGGAGCGAGGTGACCCTGACGCGCTATTTCGACGGCGGGGAGGAATAGCCATGGAGAAGACATACCGCAATCCGGCCGTGACAGTCGATATAATCATAGAGGTGGAAGGAGCGGATGGCAGGCCGGGGCTGGTCCTCATCCGCCGCAGGAATCCGCCGTATGGATGGGCGCTTCCGGGAGGCTTTGTCGATTACGGAGAGTCACTGGAAGCGGCGGCGGTGAGGGAGGCGAGGGAAGAGACCTCACTCGAGGTGGAGCTCGTGCGCCAGTTTCACACCTATTCCGACCCGGGGCGCGATCCGCGCGGACATAGCATCAGCACCGTATTCATCGCTCGAGCGTCGGGAGAACCGAGGGGCGCCGATGACGCGGCCGAGGCCAGGTTGTTCGCGCCGGGAGGGCTGCCGCTGGACTTGGCTTTCGACCACGGCGAAATTATCGCAGATTATCGCGCCGGACGCTACTGACGCGGCCTCCGGCGCCCCCGATTAAAAATTCAGGACGGTACTACAATGAAGACTTCCGGTTTCTTGAAGGGAGTGACCAAGCTCGCTCTGCGGGCGCTCATTAAAGCGACGAAGGCCGATATCCGTACGCACGGGGAGGAAAATCTGCCGGCCGGGCCGGCCGTTTACGTGGTGAATCATTTCACGCGCATGGAGACATTTTTCCTGCCTTATGTCATCGAGAAGGCGGCCGGGATGGACCTTTACGCGCTCGCGCATTTCAGCTTCTTCAGCGGCGCTTTCGGCAGGTACCTGGAATCACTGGGGGCTATCTCGACGCGGGATCCCGAACGGGATCGCATCATGACGGGAGGGCTTCTGCGCGGCGACCATTCGTGCATGATATTTCCCGAGGGGCAGATGGTGAAGGACAAAAAGCTCATCGAACGGGGGAAGTTCATGATCTATAACGCGGGTATCCGGCGGCCTCCCCACACCGGGGCGGGGCTTCTGGCGCTCCGAACGGAGTTCTATCGGGCGAAGCTTGCGCACTTCCTCGAGACCGGTTACGAGGAAGGGGTGAATCGGTACATGGAGTATTTCGGCATGGATTCGCGCGAGAAAGCGGTGAAGTGCGCGGGGAGGGAATGCGTCATTGTGCCGGTAAACATCACCTATTTCCCGATCCGCGCAAGGAACAATATCGTAAACCGGCTGGCGCGCGTATTTGTGGAAAAGCTGCCGGAGCGCATCGAGGAGGAGCTTGAGGTCGAGGGGACCATGCTTAGCGAGGGGGTCGATATAGACATCAATTTCGGGCCGCCGATAGACCCGCGCGAATACCTGTCCGGCAGGGTGTACGATAAAAGGGTGCGCGACCGGGCCCTCTACATTTCGCGCGAGGAGATGAAGCGCGGGCTTCGCTTCGGAAACGAGGCGGCGGCATTGATGAAGCGGTATATGGAATCCATCTACGCCCTGACCACGGTAAACCACGACCATGTATTCGCCTGCATCCTCCAGAGATACCGGAAAAAGAGGATCAGCGTACAGGACTTCAAGAACAGGGCATTTCTGGCGCTGGACCGCATTCGTGAGATTCCTATGCAGTCCTCCCACACCTCGCTGGGGCTGAAACAGCGCTATCTTTTGACCGACGACCCGCACGGCAGGTTCGAGAGCTTTATGGACGCCGCCAAATCGGACGGGCTTATCGTCGAGGAGGGGGGCTTCATCCACAGGAATCGCGAACGCTTCTCGAAGGTCTACGAGTTTCACGATATTCGCCGGGACAACATTGTGGAGGTGCTGGGGAACGAGATGGAACCGCTCAGATCGGTCGCAGGTGCGATCGGATCGGTCATGAGGTTGCCCTCGTGCCTGGTGCGGAGAAGGATTCGGAACATGTTCCTCGAAATGGACAGGCGCATATTCGAAAGCGATTACGAGAGGTTTTTTCTGGAGGGGGAAAGCAAGCCGATGAATATAGGCAGGCCGTTCTTCCTGCGCCGCTTTTTCAGCGGGAAGGGCATACTCCTCATCCACGGCTACATGGCCGCGCCCGAGGAGGTGCGCGCTCTCGGCGAATACCTGTATCGCGCGGGATACACGGTATATGGTGTGCGCCTGCGGGGACACGGCACCGCCCCCGAGGACCTGGCCGGACGTAAATGGGAGGAGTGGTACGAATCGGCGAACAGGGGATTAATCGTTCTAAAGAACACCGTAAAGAAAATGGCGGTGGCGGGCTTTTCGACCGGGGCGGGGGTGGCGCTATATCAGGCGATCAATAAGGGCGGCGCGTTCAGGTGCATAGTCTCGATCAACGCGCCGCTAAAGGTAAACAATATCGGCTCGCGACTTGCCTCCACGGTCGTGCTCTGGAACAGCTTCCTTGACAGGCTTCGGGTCGGTCGCGGGAAAATGGAATATGTGAAAAACGACCCCGAGAACCGTCACATCAACTATTTTCGCAATCCCGTAAGCGGTGTGGCCGAGCTCGAAAAATTTATGGACGTTGTGGAAAAGAAACTCAAAGACCTTCGCGTTCCGGCCCTCATTGTTCAGGGATCGAAGGATCCGGTCGTGAATCCGGTGAGCGGTCTGGAGATCTTCGACCGTATAGGCGGAACGGACAAGGAGCTCTGCCGGCTGTACGCCGAACGTCACGGAATCGTAAACGGCGAGGGCTCCCTGCGCGTGTTCCGGCGGGTAGAGCGCTATCTTGGTGAGGCTATGGCGCCTCGTCAGTAGCGCGTGGTGACGGCGATGGCGGCGTCGAGCATGTATACGGTGTCGTCTAAAACGATCGAAAACGATTTATTAAGATCCATGCTCATATCCATCGCGGCGCGCCCTCCGGAGAGGAGAATCGATATGCCTGTGCCCTGGCCAAGGGCAAGGTGGGCGCCAAGCATGGCGTAAATGACCTCCATGTCCAAGCGGATTTTCATTTGGTTCTCGATCTTGCTCTCGCGCGTCGATTTCTGAAAGTCGTAGCCGGCGCCGAAGGTGAACGATAGTCCGTCTCTTGCGGCGAACTCGAGTCCGCCTTTGAACTGAAGTGAATCGTCGGTCGTTACAGTATAATTGCGCTCCAGTGGTGTGACGGAGTCGTTGCTTGCCGGCAATACGTTTACCGCTATATCCCGCTCCTTGCGAGAGGTTATGTTGAGGATGGTATATGCCGCCTCGAACGCGAAACCAAGACGCGGGGAGAGGCGATGATAGCCTCCAAAAACGAGCCTGGGACTTTCCGTGTAGTATGCCTTGTAGGGGGTGCTGTCCCTACCGTGCAGCGCCGGCGCCGCAATATCGAACTCGACGTGATTGTACTCGAGTTCGTTCTTTGCAAGGGTCACGGTGCCTGAAGTCAACAACAAGCCGATCTGGGTCGCGGGAGTTTGAAGGGAATAGCCGAATCCGGCCCGAGCGGAGATGGATTTCTCGATTCCTGTGTTCTTGCCGAGCCGGGCAATACAATACGGAGCTGGCGGGATATAGCCAGGATCGCAGTAATCACTGGTCTTTTCGGTGCGTTTATATCCGTAAGTAGTGATAAGTTGCACTCCAAAAGAGGACCCACTCGCGAGCGGTAGGCCGAGGGCTACCGCGAGCGAGGGGTTGGTCTCGAAGGTGTCTTCCTCTTCCTTTGCCATTATACCGGAATGATACGTTACCCCGGACTTCCGCTTGGACAGGAGGTCGCGGCCCATCTCGCCGACGGCCAATCCCAACACCGGGCCCGAGAACTTCATGGAATACGCCGCCACGGCTCCGGCATTGAATGTCTTCGGCTCGTCGGTGTCCATGTGGAGCGAAGATTTATTCTCGATATCGGTATCGTCGAAGGCGCGGTAGCGAACGTACGCGGCCAGGGCCGTATCGGCCGGCTGAAGGGCGAGCAGCGCGGGGTTCCTCGCGGCGTCGAACGGGCCGTCGGAAATCACGCTTACGAGATTGCCCATTGCGGTGCCTCGAACCTGGGCGCTTCCCTTCGAGGGCGGCGCGAAAACAAGGGCCGATAGGGTAATAACGATAATTAGCCTTTTCATTGGCATGGCCGCCTACTCGTACAGAAAGGAGATGTCCACGCCGTCCCTGATCCGCATGAGCGTGATCGGAATGATACGGGACTCGTAGAGATTGGTGCTCTCCAGGACGCGTAACTTAAGGTCCACCTTTCTGGGTGAGAACTTGGGGTGTGAGAAGCCGAGGCTGAAGGGGTTGTCCTTTTTTTGGTCCATTTGTTTATCCACGAACTCGGGCCAGAAGTGAAAATAGCCCCTGGTCGCCTTGTTCGTAAAATAGGGATTTGTCCAGCTATCGTCTATCATGGCGGCGGGCCTGTCCCTGTAAAGCAGCGTGACCTCGACTCCGGGGATGACGGAGAAGGTGGTCTCCTCGAGGACCTCGCCCATTATATGGGGCAGCATGCGTGTCCTTTCTCCGAGCTCGTCGACGCTTGACGGGCTGGATGAGCGGCGGCCGCGTATAGTCTGGATGGCCTCCTGAATAAGGAAGAGGATATCGGTGCGCTGCTGGAACTTAAAACGCGATTCGAGTTTTCCGTGTATGATGCCTCGTTCGCTGGTTATATAACAGGCCGGCACGCGGTTTAAGACGTAGGCGATGATGTCCTGTTCGTAAATGTCCCCCTTCGGGATGTCCTTATCCTTTTTCAAGACCTCGCGGACGACGCTTGTTACGATGTCTTCCATCAGGTTTTTTACCGCCATCGCCGGACTCTCCTTTTTTTTGTTTCGTGAAGGCAATCCCAATGACATCAGTAATACTGGCTACCGGGTGAAATTTCAAGCCTTTCTTTATGTAGGATGGTATCTCCTCGAGGTCCTTTTTGTTCTGGGCGGGAATGATGATTTCCTTTACGCGCGCCCGGTGGGCCGCGATGACCTTCTCCTTGATTCCTCCGACGGGGAAGACCTTTCCGGTAAGGGTGAGCTCGCCCGTCATGGCGAGGTTTTTGCGGACGGGTTTTCCCGTGACGAGCGAGTACATGGAACAGGCCATGGTGATCCCAGCCGACGGTCCGTCTTTGGGTGTGGCGCCTGCCGGAATGTGCAGGTGGACGATATGGCCGCGGAAGTAGCTTTCGGCCTTTTCATCGCCGGTAAAGAGGTGCTGGATATAGCTGTAGGCGATGTTGGCGGACTCCCCCATCACCTCCCCCATCTGCCCGGTGAGCTTGATTGCACCGCCCTTTTCCGCGCCCACGCCGATGGATTCGATCATGAGCGTCGCCCCCCCGTACGAGGTCCACGCCAGGCCCAGGGCCACCCCCGGGCGGTCGGTGCCGCTTATCTCGTCGTCGATATAGATTTCGGCCCCGAGCTGCTGGCGGATCAGCCCGGCGTCGAGGCCGTTTCTTGGAAGCTTTCCGGTCCTGGCCGCGACGGCCGCGGTCTTTCGGCATATGCGTTCTATCTGCCTCTCGAGGTTTCGCACGCCCGCCTCGCGGGCCCAGGAATTGATGATATACAGAAAGCCGCTCTTGTCGATTTTTATGGATCCCCTGGGAAGCCCGTGGCGTTCGAGCTGCCTGGGGAGGAGATAGCGGCGGGCTATCTGGTATTTCTCCTCGGTGATGTAGCCGGAGAGCCGGATTACCTCCATGCGGTCCACAAGCACCTGTGGGATGCTATCGAGAGTGTTGGCTGTGGTAATGAAGAAGACATCGGACAGGTCGAAGGGGACGTCGAGATAGTGGTCGCGGAATTCGACGTTCTGCTCCGGGTCCAGCACCTCGAGAAGGGCGGACGACGGGTCGCCCTGGAAGCTCTGCCCCAGCTTGTCGATCTCGTCGAGCATGAAGACGGGGTTTCGCGATTTGCAGATCTTGATTCCCTGGATGATCTTGCCCGGCATGGCCCCTATGTAGGTCCTGCGGTGCCCCTTTATTTCGGCCTCGTCGCGCATTCCTCCGAGCGACATGCGGAAAAACTTCTTGTTGAGCGCACGGGCGATGGAGCGGCCAAGCGATGTCTTGCCGACGCCCGGCGGGCCGACCAGGCAGATGATTGAGCCCCGCGCGTCGGGTTTTAGTTTTCGCACTGCGAGAAATTCGAGAATGCGCTTCTTTACGTCATCCAGAGCGTAGTGGTCGTGGTTGAGTATCTTTTCGGCGCGGTTGATGTCGAGGGAATCCACGGTGGTGGAGTTCCAGGGCAGGGAGAGCACGATATCGATGTAATTGCGCGTTACGGCGTACTCCGCGGAGTTGGCCTCCATCATGGACAGCTTTTCGATCTCCTCTTCGATCTTCTCCTTCGCCTCCCCCTTTAGGCCTGCCTCAGCCGCCTTCCTTTTCCATTCGCGGAGTTCGCGCGAGCGCTCGTCGTCCTCTATGCCCAGCTCCGAGCGGATCGCCTTCAACTGCTCGCGAAGAAAGAATTCGCGCTGCTGCCGGTCGACCTTCTCGTTTATCTGGTTCTGGATCTTGCGCTGAAGCGAGAGCACCTCCATCTCCTTCTGGAGCAGGCGCAGCACGCGCTCGAGCCGCTTCTTGACGTTGATCGTTTCGAGCACCTCCTGGTACTCGTTCTTTTCGAGGTTCAGGATGGACGTGACGAAGTCGGCGATCTTTCCGGGCTCGTCAACGTTCACCATAGTAAGCTTCATCTCCTCGGTGAAGAGAGGGTTGTTGTCCGAGAGCATTTTGAGCTGTGAGAGCACGGCCCGGGTGAGGGCCTTGATCTCCATGTTCCGCCTGGGCATGTCGTCGTCGAGGTACTCGACGTCCGCCACGATGTGGGGCTTCTCCGATATTACGTCCTTGACGCTGAAGCGCTTGATGCTGTTGATTAGGACGTTGATGCCGCCGTCGGGCAGGTTGATCTTTTTTAATATCTTGGCGGCCGTGCCGAGAGTGCACAGGTCGGCCATCTGTATGTCTTCGACATCGTCGTCCCTGAGAAGCACGAGCCCCACGGTACGGGTGCTGGCGAGCACGCGGTCAATCGCCTCGGAGAAGCGTCCCTGGGATATGATGAGGGGCGTGACGATCCCCGGAAAGATCGGCCGGTATCTGATGGGGATCAGATAGAGTTGCGACGGCAATATGTGGTCGATCGCTATGAGGTCGCTTTCGAACAGATTGGAGTCGATATCGATTGCGGATTCGTCCGTAAAGTTGTCGTCATGTATCATTGCGCTTTCCTGGCCCCTGTATGCGTCCAGCATCTCCCCGAAGGGCCGATGCAGTCAAAGCATTTTTCCGAAGGCCGCGAGAAGGTCCGGCCGGGAGGCGCGGCGGGTCCTCCGGCGGGACGGGCCCGTTTAAGCGGATTTATGGCGTGGCGCAGGCTTTTCGTACGGAAGTCCGCCGGGGGCGGTTTTCATCCGGCCAGGCAGTTCCCCCCATTACGCTGGTCCAGTAAAAATCGAACTTTAAAACTGGCGGCCTAAAGTAGCGAAAGGAGGTCGTCGGGCCTCTCCAGAAGAGCATGGGCCCCGGAGGCCTTGAGTTCCTCCCTGTCGCGGAAGCCCCACAATACGCCCACCGGGACCATGCCGGCCCCAAGCGCCGTTTTCATGTCGCCGCCGCTGTCGCCCACCATCAGGCAGCGCGAGGGGGCCACGCCCATGGAGGCGAGAATGTCGAGAGCCTGGGCCGGGTCGGGCTTTCTGGGGAAATCGGGGCGGAGCCCGCGGACAATCTCGAAATACCCGTCCAGATACTCCCGAATGACCCTCACCGTGTACTCGTCGGGCTTGTTCGAGAGCACGGCAAGCCTAAGGCCGCGCGCGGAGAGAGCGCCGAGAAGCTGTGGTATGCCGTCGTAGGGACGGGTGGCGTTGTTGTAGCGGCGCGCATATTCGATACGGGCCCGTTCCATGCAGCGCACGAGCGACTCGTTGTTGCCAAGACGTCCCCCAACGGCGCGCTCCACCAGGACATCCATGCCGTTACCCACCATCAGCCGGTAGTTAGCGGCGGGGTGGCCGGCAAGCCCCTCGGCCTCCAGTGCGGCGTTGACCGAATCCGCAATGTCCCTAAGGGTGTCGAGAAGGGTGCCGTCGAGATCGAATACTACGGCGTCGTATTTCATAGAATCGTTCATTGGCGCGAGGCTCCCCGTGTGAAGGCGGTGTGTAAAGCACTATTTGCGCCGCGCCGCCGGTTTGACACGGCCACCAATCGTACTCGGAGGAGTAGGCGCCGGCTAAAAAAAATAACTGTGCGGGGACCTCAATTCAGATTGACAGGCGCGCTGTTTTCGGTTAGGCATAATCGTTATAGCAAACGGTTCGTCGCACGGAGTGAAGTCCAAATACGCGCATTCCATTTAAACAAGGGGTCAGCCGATGGCCGACGAAAGCCTCCTAAAGCGGTTCTTCCTTTTAAAATACGCGAACGCGCCGTTTCTTATACAGCGCAAGGCGCAGACGCTGATGTATTATACCCTTACGATCGGCATTCTGATGTTCGCGCTTTCGGGCGTGTTTTTGTTGATACTGCCGGAAATCCAGTTTCAGGCGAACGCGGTCATATTCACCGTGGCCGCGGCCGCCGCCGTGTCCCTCCTGCTTCTTAAAACCGGCCGCTACCACGGAGCGGCCAATCTCATTACGGCTGTGGCCTCCGTCGCCGTAACGGCGGGGCTTTTCGCCAAGGTGAACCGCGACGCCTACGCGGGCTATACCACCTTCATCTACTTCATGATAGCTCTCATCGTGCAGTCCATGCTATTCTGCGAACGAAAGTGGATCTTCGGATTCACGGCGCTTTTTTTCATCAGCGACATAAGCTTCTTTTTTTTGGTAAAGGACAGGCTCGACCCCATCAGCCTGAAGGCGGCGAAGGTGGGCATGGTGGACAGCGGCTTCGTGATAATCTTCACATTCATCCTCTCCTATCTGGTGCTTCGCATCACCGAGCAGGCCATAACGAAATCCGACGAGGAGCGCAAGCGAAGTGACGACAGCTACGCGAAGATCGGGGGCCTTCTGGGCTCCGTAAGGGAAACCTCACAGCGCCTCGCCGATTCGGTCGAGGAGCTCTCTTCGACGTCGACATCGTTTTCCGAGTACTCGCAGAACCAGGCGGCCTCGGCAGAGGAGATAATGGCCACGATAGAGGAGGTGTCGGCGGGCGTAGACCAGATCGCGATACGCGCGGGCGAGCAGTTCCAGAGCCTTTCGGCGCTGGTCTCGAAGATGGACGAGCTCTCCGGGACCATAGATTCCATGGGGACGGACATCTCGGAGGCCGTAACGCTTACCGGCACCATCGCCGCCAACGCCCGGGAGGGGGACCGCTCGCTTGGCGGAATGAGCGGCAGCATGCAGAAGATAGGGGAGAGCTCCAGGGAGATGACCGGCATCGTCGAGATAATAAACGGCATATCCGATCAGATCAATCTTCTCTCGCTCAACGCGACCATAGAGGCCGCGCGCGCCGGCGAGGCCGGAAGGGGATTCGCCGTGGTGGCCGACGAGATATCTAAGCTTGCGGACAGGACGGCGGAAAGCCTCAAGGAGATCGACCGCTTGATAAAGGGCAACAACAGCGAGATCGGAAAGGGGATGCAGAGCGTCGATCAAACGGTGGACGTGATACGGAGCATAATAGAGGGAGTGAACACGATAAGCTCCATGATGGAATCGCTGACGGAGCAGATGAAGGAGCAGCAGAACATAAACAGGAGCGTCAACACCGAGGCGGCCAATGTTAAACGGCGTTCGGACGAGATAAAAAACAGCACCGAAGAGCAGAAGGTGGCCGTCACCGAGATCGTTCGTTCGGTAGCGAACGTGAACGAGCTCACACAGTCCTACGCCTCGGGCGCCGAGCGCCTTGCCAGAAGCGCTCAGAACGTGGAGCTTGTCGCGGACATGCTAAAAAAGCAGGTTCTGGAGTCCGAGGGCTGAGGAGACGCGCTCATCGGGTGAGCGCGGCGATGAGAGGCGCGTGCGCTGGGTGGCTTGCGGCGAGCCGTGGGCGGTCTCCAAGCTCGAAATCGGCGAAATCGAATCCGGGAGCGACAGTGGTTCCGAGAAGCGCATACCTCCCCCCTGGGACCAGGCGCGCGCCCTGCCACACGCCGGCCGGGACCACAGCCTGAGGGCTCATCCCCGCCTCGAGGTCGTTTCCCAGAAGCAGGGACCGTGCGGAGCCGTCGAGATAGAGGTTGAGCATCTCGACCGGATCGCCCAGATAAAAATGAAATATCTCGTCGCCCGCCAGCCGGTGCATGGCCGAAAAGGCCCCGGGGGTGAGCAGATAGTAGATGGCCGTGCCGAACGCGCGGTCGGAGCCGTAGCGAGGCGGCAGGTGTTCCGCCGCCATATACTCCTTCGAACGATAGGTCTCCGCGTAGTGGCCCCCCTCGGGGTGGGGCTTCAGGCCGAGATGGCGGATGATGTCTTCGGCGGTCACCTGTCTGTACCTCCTCGTGATGTTGGCGTGCTAAGCGCGCCCGGTTTCGGACAAAACGCAGCTTATCGCCCGTTTTTTCGATTGCAAGCCTTTTCGGCCCGCCGACAGTAAAGCCATCACGTAATGTCAGGGAGACCGCCCATGGGACGCCCCTATCATAGCCTTCTCTACAATCCTCCGGCGCGCGCGGGATTCGCGGTTATAGCCCATCGCGGAGCTTCGGCCTATTTACCGGAAAACACCCTGGTGGCGCTTGAAGGGGCCATCGGCATGGAGGTCGACATGGCGGAGATCGACGTGCTCCTCTCGCGCGACGGGGTCCCGGTGGTGGTGCACAACGAGCGCATCCACCGCGCAACGGGGGGCCGCGGCCGCGTCGCGCATTACACACTCGCCGAGCTCAAGCGCTTCGATTTCGGGTATCGGTTCAGGCAGTCGAGGGGCGAGCGGATCCCGACACTCGAGGAGGCGCTGGAACTCTGCGCCGGGCGAATAGCGCTCAATATAGAGATAAAGACGGGAGCTGTGCGGGACCAGGTGCTCGGCGGGGTGGAGGAGCTCTGTATGGACCTGGTTTACCGGCGCGGGATGGAGGCCCACGTGGTGTATTCCAGCTTCGACCCGAGGGCGCTTATGCACCTTAAAATCATCGATCTGTCCGCCGCGACCGCGGTTCTCTACGACAAGCGCCTTTATCCGGGCTCCCTCGCCCCCGGGGCAATCGTGGAGCATCTGCGCGCGGATGCCTTCAACTGCTCCAGAGATGAGATAAGCGCCTCGTGGATGGATGATTGCGCGGCGCACGGCATCCCCGTAAATATCTACACCGTAGATGACGAAAAAACGATGCGCCGCCTGATGGCGATGGGGGTAGGAGGGATATTCTCCAACAGGCCGGATGTGCTCAGAAAGGCGGCGATGGAGGCGCCACCGACCGCTCTTTAAACCGGCAGCGGCTCCAGAGCCTTTTTACCGAGCGCGCGGCAGTGCTCGTAGGAAACCGTTAGCGCCCTTACGGCCTCCTCGGGGGATTCGAATACCGGCAGATTGTATCCGGTGCGGATGGCCAGAATGCGCTCGATGGCGTTGGGGATGTAGATGGCCGCCGGTTTGTCGTATTTCCGGCAGATTTCGCCGAGCTCGCAAATAGCCTCCACCACCACCTGCTGCCATACGTTGGGTACCGCGAGGAGCCCGTCGACCGTATCGGACGAGAGTATCGCGTCCCAGATGTCTATGAATGCCTGTTTTCCAAGCGTGGGACCCAGGTCGACCGGATTGGACACGTTGAAGAGCTTGGCCGTGGACCGCAGGCGTTCCTGCGTGGCCTCGGAGAAGACCGCCATCTCCAGGCCGCCCTCTACGATGAGGTCGGCCGTGATTCCGCCAAACGCGCCGGAGTTGGTGAAGACCGCGACGCGCCTGCCCTTCATGAGCGGCATCTCGGTGAAGATTTTTGGAAGCGTATAGAGCTCGGATATGGACTTAAGGCGCACGATCCCCGTCTGGCGGCATGCGCTCTCGAAGATGATGTCGTTGTTGGCCATTCCGGCGGTGTGCGACATGGCCGCCTTTGCGCCCTCGCCGGTGCGTCCCACCTTGTAGACAAGGATGGGCTTTCTTACGCGCCGGGCCGTTTCGAGGAGCTTCCTGCCGTTTTTAACGTTTTCCAGATACAGGCAGATAACCTCGGTGTTGTCGCCGTCGAAATACTCGATGAGGTCGGCCTCGTCCACATCCTCCTTGTTCCCGATGGATACCATCTTGTTGACGTTGGTGATGTCCTTGCGGAAGGAGTCGATGACGAGCGCCCCGACCCCGCCGCTCTGTATGACGTACGAGATCGCGCCGGGCCGGTCGAAGACCTCGTCGTACATGCCGGGAATGATTCCGAAGAAACAGCAGAACCTGTTGTGGGCGTTAAGCGTCCCTAAGCAGTTTGGGCCGAGAAAGCGCATTCCATATTCGCGTGCGTATTCGCTGATTTCAGCCTGCAGGCGCCGCCCCCCCTCGCCGGCCTCGGAGAACTCGGCTGTTTCGATAACGAGATGGCGTATTCCCTTCTCGCCGCATTCCCGAATCACGCCGGGCGTGGCCCGCGCCGGCGTGAGGATGATGGCGAGATCCACCTCCCCTGGGATGTCCAATACCGACCTGAAGCCCCTTGAGCCGTGCACGTCTTCCCCCTTCGAGTTTACGGCGTATAGCTCTCCCGGGAAGCCGAGGTAGCCCAGAATGTTCGAGATTGTCGCGCCAAGGTTGAAGGGTGAGTTCGACGAGCCTATGACCGCTACCGATGAGGGATTGAAGAACCTGTCCATGGAGAACTCCCTGAATGTGATGGGGCCGGTCCCCGCCCCCGGGCGGCGAACCAAGTGTATATACAAATTTAAATCACATGATTTTAATTTCAATTAAAAAATATTTTAGTTGTCATTGAATATTTTTAAATTAATGGGCACTTTCGATTGACAAATTATTAAATAATCTCTACGTTACCCTCCCTCCTTTTCCGATAGAAAAGCGTCCCGGCGCGTCCTCGCGCGGGGCGTGCGAAGGAAGTGGAATAATTACCGGCGGCGCGAGGTCAGACCATGTTCAACAGAGAATTCGAAGCGATGCAATTATCCAAATTGAGGGAGCTCCAGCTCGAGCGGCTTAAATGGTCGCTTAAGCATGCCTACGACAATGTCCCTTTTTACAGAAAGTCATTCGACGCGGCCGGCTTCAGGCCCGAGCAGATAAAGACGCTCGACGACCTGCGCCGGGCGCCGTTTCTCATGAAGCAGGACATGCGCGACGCATACCCCTTCGAGCTCTTCGCTGTGCCGATGGAGAAGGTCGTCCGCATACACTCCTCCTCCGGGACCACCGGAAACGCGACCGTGGCCGGCTATACAAAAAACGATATCGAAATCTGGTCCGAGGTGATGGCCCGCACCATCGCGTGCGCCGGCGGTTCCTCGAAGGACGTGCTTCAGGTGGCGTACGGTTACGGGCTCTTTACCGGGGGCCTCGGCGCGCATTACGGGGCCGAGAAGATAGGGGCGACGGTGATCCCCATATCCGGCGGAAACACGGAGCGGCAGCTTATGCTCATTAAGGACTTCGGCACCACCATACTCGCCTGCACCCCGAGCTATGCCATAAACATGGCCGACTACGTCGAAAAGAACAGGCCCGATTACGATTTCAGGAAGACGAAACTGAAGGCCGGAATCTTCGGCGCAGAGCCGTGGACCGAGCAGATGCGCTCCGAGATCGAGAGGCGCATGGGGATAGACGCCTATGACATATACGGCCTTTCGGAGGTGATAGGGCCGGGCGTTTCGTGCGAGTGCAGCGCCAAATCGGGACTGCATGTCTTCGAGGACCACTTCTATGTTGAGATCATCGACCCCGAAAGCGGCGAGGTGCTGCCGGAGGGCGAAAAGGGCGAGATCGTCTATACCTCGCTTACAAAGGAGGCCTGCCCGATAATACGCTACCGATCGCGCGACATCAGCCGCCTGTATAGAACTCCGTGCTCCTGCGGGCGCACTCTGGTCAAGATGGAAAAGGTGACAGGGCGCTCCGACGACATGCTCATCATCCGCGGCGTAAACGTATTTCCGACGCAGATAGAGGCCGTGCTGATGGAGGCGGAGGAGACGGAGCCGCACTATCAGATCATCGTGGACCGCAAGGGGGCGATGGACGACATAGAGGTGATGGTCGAGGTGAACGAAAGAATATTCTCGGACGAGTTGAAGGAGATGGACCGGCTCTCCTCGCGCATCAAGCAGAGAATGCAGAGCGTACTCGGCATTTCGGCCAAGATAACGCTGGTGGAGCCGAAGACGCTGGCGCGCAGCGAGGGGAAGGCCGTTCGGGTGGTGGACAGGCGGAAACTGAAATAGGCCCGCGGCTCCCGGGGGTCATCACATATAACGGAGGCGGTCATGAATATCACTCAACTTTCACTTTTTCTCGAAAATAAGCCGGGCAGGCTTCAGAGCGCGCTGAAGGTGCTTGCCGAAAAGAACGTCAACATACGAACCCTCACCATCGCGGAGCTCGCGGATTTCGGGATTGTCCGGATGATCGTAAACAACCCGGACGGGGCGGTAGTGGCGCTTCGCGAGAACCACTTTACCTGTTCCACCACGGAGGTGCTGGCGATCGAGATATCCGACGAGCCCGGCGCGCTGGAAAAGGCCCTCGACGCCTTTTCACGGCACAGGTTGAATATTGAATATATGTACGCGTTCACCGAAAAAAGAAATGACAAGGCCGTGATGATCTTCAGATTTGATGACATCGAGGCGGCCAAGAAGGCGTTGGCCGGCGAGGGATACCGGATAGTAAATAAAATAGACATTATCGGAGAATGACCAATGCCAAAGAAGGTTATGCTGGGGAACGAGGCCATAGCCCGCGGCGCCTGGGAGGCCGGCTGCCGGGTTGCGGCCGCTTACCCGGGAACGCCGAGCACCGAGATCCTCGAGGCGATCGCCGCGGATTACCGTGAGATATACGCCCAGTGGTCGCCCAACGAGAAGGTGGCGCTCGAGGTGGTGGCCGGGGCCTCCGTTGCGGGGGCCCGCTCCATGGCGGCCATGAAGCACGTGGGTCTGAACGTCGCGGCCGATCCGCTTTTTACCTTCTCTTATACGGGGGCCAACGGCGGCTTCGTAATCATCAACGCCGACGACCCAGGGGCATGGAGCTCCCAGAACGAGCAGGACAACCGGCATTACGCCCGCGCGGCCAAGGTGCCCATGATAGAGCCGACCAGCCCGGCCGAAGCCAGGGAATATACGAAACTTGCCTTCGACATATCCGAGCGCTTCGACCGCCCCGTTATAGTGCGCATTACCACCCGCATAGCGCATTCGCAGGGCGTGGTCGAGCTTGGCGAGCGGACGGAGGTGGAGCCCAGGCCCTTCGAGCGGAATCCCCAGAAGTACGTGATGATCCCGGCCCACGCCCGTCCTCGCCATCGCTTCATAGAGGAGCAGATGCCGAAGTTGAAGGAGTTTTCCGAAAACTCTCCGCTTAACGCGATCGAATGGAAGAGCAAAAAACGCGGCATCATAGCCAACGGCGTGGCCTACCAGTACGTAAAGGAGGTCTGCCCGGACGATTCCGTTTTGAAAATTGGCTTTATATGGCCGCTGCCCGACAGGGTGATACGCGAATTCGCCGAGGGCGTGGAAGAGCTCTACGTGGTCGAGGAGCTCGATCCGTTCATAGAGGACCATGTCCGGGCGCTGGGCTACAGCGTAACCGGCAAGGAGCTCATCCCGATATTGGGCGAGCTGACGCCGGAGATTGTGGACATGGCGCTCAATAAAAAGCGCCCTGCGAGCGACATCCCGGCCTATTCCTCGAAGATACCCGGCAGGCCGCCGGCGCTCTGCAAGGGCTGCCCCCACGGTTATGTGTTCGAGGTGCTTAAAAAGCTCGATGTGGTCGTAAACGGCGATATCGGCTGCTACACGCTCGCGGTGCTTCCTCCATATTCCGCCATGCATAGCCAGGGGTGCATGGGGGCGAGCATAGGCATGCACACGGGCTTCGAAAAGGCCAGGCCGGAGATGGCCGGGAAATCGGTCGCGGTGATCGGCGACTCGACCTTTATTCATTCCGGAATCACCCCGCTCATAGACCAGGTCTACAACAGGGGGACTGGCACGGTGCTCATCCTCGACAACCGGGTGACGGCCATGACGGGCCACCAGGACAACCCCGCAACCGGGGTTACGCTTATGGGCGAGGAAACGCACGAGCTCGATCTGGAGATGCTGTGCAGGGCGGTCGGCGTGAGGCGCGTGCGGAAGGTCGATCCGAAGAACATGCTTGAGTTCGAAAATGTCCTGCGCGAGGAGCTGGAGGCGCGCGAGCCATCGGTGATCATCTCCTCCAGAAAATGTATTTTGACCAAGTGAGGCCGCTATGAAAAACGTGATTTTCGCCGGGGTTGGCGGTCAGGGGGTAATACTCGCCAGCAAGATACTGATGGAGGCGGCCATGGCCGCCGGGTACGATGTCAAGGAGTCGGAGGTGCACGGAATGGCCCAGCGCGGCGGAAGCGTAGACTGCCACGTGAGATACGGCAAAAAGGTCTATTCGCCGCTTATCGAGAAGGGAACGGCCGACTTCGTCGTGTGTCTGGAGCTGTTGGAGACCATGCGGAAGCTGGAATACCTTAAAAGCGACGGCATGATTATAGTAAATCGCGAGAAGATCGATCCCGCGCCCGTGGAGGCTGGGCTGGAGAAATATCCCTCCGACATAGAGGACTGGCTGAAGGCGAACGTCGGGAAGCATCTTGTGCTGGACACAAAGGCGGCGCTTAGGGAGGCGGGAAGCGCGAAGGCGCTGAATATAGTGATGCTCGGCGCGCTCTCCAATTACCTGGAGTTTTCGGATGAGGAGTGGGCAAGCGCCATCCGCGCGCTCGTAAAGGAGAAATTTGTCGACATGAACCTCAAGGCGTTCGCCCTGGGGAAGGGGCTGGTCGCCTGATTGCGGCCGCTCGCGGCGGAGGATTAGGGGGGGCGTATGAGGACTTTGGGGACGCTCGGACGTTTCGCCGGACTGATGGCGATTGCGGCGGCATTGACGTCGTGCTCTACATATTCGGTGTCGAAGGAGATGTCGAGCGCAAGCGCTCTTGGAAAGATGAAAAGCGTGTGCGTGGTGCTCCGCCTTTCGCAAAGCGGCCGGATAGAGAGGGAGGAGGTGGCTAAAAACCTCGCCAACTGGCTCGCGGCGGCTAAGCAGACGAAAAGGCTTTCGGTACTCTCCTCCTGCGACGAGGGCGTGTGCGCCTACAGGGGACAGGACGATCGCTTTTACCAGGTGGACGGCGACGGCCGCTTTTTAAAATACAAGGCCGAGGGCGTCGTTAACGGGTACGTCCGCGCGAACGAGGCGGCGCTTAAAAGGATACTGGCCGACAACGGCTGCGACGGCATCGTCATCTACGAGGTCTACGGGGTGGTGGCGCTCGAGATGCAGTTTTTCGATTTCGATTCGGTCGTGTGCGTGCTGGACCGCGATTTGAAGCCGGTCCATCTGGACCGACAATTCGACTCGTTCAATGTCGACGAGATTAGCGCCTCGCGGGTGCGCCAGCAGCTTCTGGACCGCGTAAGCGAGCGCCTGGTGAACGCTCTCGAAGACATGAGATTCCTGCGGCGATAACACGGATGCGCTCTCCCTTCACTCCCGGCATAGAGCGGCCCTGCCATTACCGGGAGCTCTTCGTGACCTCCGGGGGCAGTGTCTACCCCTGCTGTCTCACCTGGAACAATCCGGCCCTTTGCATAGGGCACATCACCGATCCCGATCTTGAAGCGCGCATTCTCTCCTTCGACGGCTCTTGCCGGTGCTCGAGTTTTAGGCTTCGAAAAGGGAGGCTTTCGGATGAGCGCGAGTACAAGCTGAACGCGGAAACCGGCCTCGCCTGCAATGGGCGCTGCGCCATGTGCTGCGTCGACGCCCCCTCATCTGTGGCGCCATATATCCATTATGACGAGCTCGACAGGCTCGTCGATACATTGCCCGCGATCAATCACCTGATGGTGCAGGGCGGGGAGGTGCTCGTCCAGAAGAAGACCATGGATTGGCTGCGCCGCCTTGCCTTAAGGCTTCCGGGGCTTCCGCTGGTCATAGTTACAAACGGGAACGTGGACACCAGAATGCTCGGCGAGGTGGAGAGGCTTTTTTTCAACGTGATCGTTTCGATATACGGCTTCCAGGACGAGACCTATCGGCGAATCACCTGCATGGAGCTTGAAAAGACGCGACGCTTCGCGGAGCTGCTCGTTACACGTAAAAAGACTACTGTTCATTTGAAATATCTCATAACGCCATTGAACATCCACGAGCTTCCGCTTTTTCTTCAATGGGCGGCGTGCCTGGGTCCGGAGACGGTCTCGGTGATCGACTCGAACAGCACGCTCTATATGAACCGGGGCACGCCCGACCGCTACTGGGACAAGATCATTGAGCGCACCGGCGAAAAGCTTCGCTCCCTGCTGGCCGGCGAATCGAAGAGGCTGCGCGCTTCAAGCACCGTGGTGCTTATCGACGCTCTCTCGAGGGAGATGTTCGGGCTCGACGAGGGTTTTCTGAAAGATTCAGGACTCGAGGGCACGGTGCTTCCAAATCCCATGGTAGGCTGAGGCCTATTGGGGAGGCGTCCCACCTCCTGGCTTAACGCTTGGGCCACGAAGGCCCTTTGGCCATTTCCTTTTCCAGTTCCTCTCTTTCTCGCTTTTTTCTTTCTTCGGCGAGCCTGATCATGCGGGTGAATTTTTCCCAGTCCGCCTCTTCAATTAGCTTCCAGTTGCCGGCTCCTCTTTCCTTTATGACCAGTTCCCATTTTAAACGGCGCACCGAGGCCGGTATTCCAATCGTTGCCAGAAGCGCTAAAAAGACGGCGACACCTGACACTACAACCCACGGGACGGCCTTTGCCATGTCGATGCCCGATCCGATGGCCAATCCGCCATAAGCCAGAACGGCAAGCGGAATGGCCACCATGAGCGCAATACTCACGCTCGATATCCACGAGCGATTGGCCAGGAGATGGCCCATATTTATGATGAGGACGTGGTTTCGGGCGCTTTCCAGGTCGAATGTCAGGATATTGGTTTTGTTTCTTCGGTCTTTGACGATGGGTATGCTTTTAAAACGCGCTATGTGTTTCATTTAAGTTAACCCGAACACCAATTTATGATGACGGGATTATACGCTCGAATCCTGCATATGACCAGTAATTTTTATGCAATAGGGATTATGGCTATTCCCGGCAACGGCGGCCGAACAGCCCTGAAGAGGGGAAGCTTTGCCCATGGATAAAAACGGATTGGAGACGGCGGGATTCGAACCCGCGTCCTGCAACACACACCTGCAACGTCTACATGCTTGTCCCCTTCATTTGATTCAAGTCCGGATTCCGGGAAGGAGCGCCGTACTCGGGACCGGGTCCCCTTTTGTTTCGCCCCTGCGTCGGGAACGGGCGCGGGAGCTATCCTCTGTATCTTACGCCGCTGAAAGCCCCAGAGGAGCAGATCCATCAGCGACGCCCGTGGGTGTTAAGCCGCGAGAGCTAATTCGTTGTTTGCGTTTAACTTTAACCCGCCGCGATTTACGAGACGACGGACGCTCGGCATG
>Ga0116172_10000196_pt1 | contig 64481 bp, 65 predicted proteins | sample AD_UKC083_MetaG_FD_89799 | JGI IMG/M metagenome (GOLD analysis project Ga0116172, IMG submission 89799) | Active sludge microbial communities of municipal wastewater-treating anaerobic digesters from USA - AD_UKC083_MetaG | ecosystem: Engineered > Bioreactor > Anaerobic > Digestate | place: USA... | reverse complement strand
TCTGTCCCTGCCAGTACCGGCCGGACGATGTCAGGGAATACGGCAGTTGTTTCTGTAATTTATACGTTTCTGCCGAATGGAATGAAGGAAAAATCGAACATCAGTATGTTCCGGAAAGGCGGCCCAAGGAAAAGATCGGCTTCTAAGATGGTGTTACGCATTGTCTTTTTATATTTTGCCGCGTAGTAAAATATAAATATTTTTATCTTTTTACTTGATTTCCTTAAATAAATTATTATATTCAAGCAAAACTTCAAAAATAAGGAGTTTTCTCCATGATTAATATGTATAAATGCAAGAAAAAGAACACTCTCATCGCCGAAATCTGTACAGACACAACCTGTGAGTGGCGTTTAAAAAACGAATCCTTTCTGAACTGCACTTGGGTCGCCTGCAATTACGGTCCGTTTACTCTCGAAGAAGTCGGTGATATGATGGGCGTTACTCGCGAACGTATTCGCCAGATTGAAGCCAAAGCCCTGAAAAAACTCCAGCACAAAAAGAGGCGGGATCAACTCAAAGATTTTGCCGCACCCGGCAATGACTGGGACAGTTTGTAAGTCACCGTTTCATCCATCAAACAGATTCTTTTCTCTCTGTTTGGATTGTTATTTTTTTAAATCCCTTGTTATTCAACACGTCAAGAACGTTCACAAAAAACTGAAACATGACCGAACGGTCTGCCCTGATAATCATCGATGTATCCCTGTCAATATCTTCAAGCAGCGGTTCTAAGTCTTCAAGAGATGTCGGAGTTGTGCCAAAATAAATAAATCCTCGAGGGTCAATGGAAATAACTTTGTTTTTTACTGTTTGTGCTTGTTTCAGCGTCGCTTGGGGTAGAGACATCGGAATGGCACCGGTCGCAATGAATGTGGATGTCGTCAGCGCGATAGTTAAAAGCACCAGCATTACATCCACAAGCGGTATAACATTTATATAATTAAATTCGTTTTCTTCCATAGCTTATCTCCCAGCGCGTCAGTATAATTTTCGCTCTTCGCAACAGCAAATTATAAAAGATAATTGAGGGTATAGCCACCACCAAACCGACAGCTGTCGCTTTCAAGGCCAGAGCCAGACCGATCATAATCTTGCCCGTATCCATTAGACCTTCACGACCCATTGCATAAAAAGTAAGCATAATACCTAAAACTGTACCAAGAAGGCCTATATAAGGAGCATTGCTACCGATGATTGCAATCAAATGCAGCCTTTTAGTTAATTCCAACTCCAGTTCTTTTTTATTATTAAAGCCGTCGATCTTAATCTTTCGGTAGATTATAAACCTCTCCGTGGCAAAAGTAACTGAAGCGATACTCATCAAAATCAAAAGTCCAAGAATGCCATAATTTATTATGTTCTCGAGCTGAGCCATTTTAATACTCTCCTTATATATTAATTTTTCTTTAAAGAAAAAATGATCGCAAGGTCTACTCTTATAGTTGTATTTTTTATTTTTTTCGGTATGGGTGGAAAAGGATTTGCTCTTTTTACTGTAGCGACCGCTTCCTCATCAAGAATATTTGAACCTGACGAACGGACTATCTTTACATTATGCCCAGTACCATCGGATAAGATAGTAAAACATATATGTGCTATCCCTTCTATTCCCTGTTTTTTTGCCCATAATGGGTAGATTTTTGCTTGTTCTATCTTTTCCCTCACCATATCTTGATAGCTAATCATTGCTTCCAGCGCAACGCCAGCCATGTCTGATTTTCCTTCTTGAATGGTTGAACCGGACGCATCATCTTCTTTTGTATTTCCGCCATTCATTCCATCCTGATAACGAAACATCTGCTTTCCTTCCGAATCATTGATATCTTGATTTTCTATTAATTGCTGTTCTGAAAGATTCTGTGTTTCAACCGCTGCCTGCTTATATTGTTGGCTTGGACCGATTTCCGAATTAATTCTATCATTTTTTTCTTCAAGTCTCGTTTCAGAGATATTTTGTTCGGTTCTTTCCCTTGGCTTGGATTGATGTTTCAATTCCGCTTGATTTTGTTTCTCTTCAACACGTCTTACTATTTTCCCCATTGCATGATGTGCCTGCTTGTTCACTTCAAAACTTATTGAAATACGATTTACATTCTTATTTTTAGGGCATAAATGCATACCAAGACCCAGAATATGGACAAACAAAACGTGCCCGATAAAAGATATCAAAAAAGCTACGCTCAATGCTTTATTTTCAGTCATTTTCTATAATAAAATATTTTATTCCTTTTGTTTAAACTCTCAATATTAATATATTAAATATCTTTAGGGCCTCTTTTTCTAAGAGGCGGGGCAATTATTCCCCGCCTCTTAGATTTTTTAAAAACTGGCCTTTATACCTCCATAAAAAGACAACCCCGGCATAGCATAACCATGAACATCCTCGTATTTTTCATCGAGTAGATTTTCTGCTCTGGCGAATAACTGGAAATTCTTTGTTACATCATAGGAAAGAGCCACGCGCGCTGTAGTATAAGCTTTATCGGTGATCCTGACTTGAGTCCAAGAAGCATCGTAAATTACATCCTTGCGATCGCCTACATACGTCATGCCCAAATTGAGATTGGCTTTTTCAATAAATTTCCAATCGACAGAAAGATTCGCCTGCACTTTCGGACGTCTCAATAATTCAAGACCGGTATCTTTATCTTCAGTATCGGTATAAGTGTAACTGGCTTTTATGGTGAGATTATCCATAGGTTTAATTTTTGTTCCAAATTCAAAACCTTTTGTCACAGCTTTACCGATGTTTTTATATTTCCAAGTAAGGGAATCCCAATCAACCATGTTTTCGAAGTCATTGTGAAAATAGGTAAGATCAAACGATAATTTATCTTTCAAAAAGCTTTGCTCAAAACCAAAATCATAGCTTCTGCTTTCATCTGGCTTAAGATTAGGATCTCCATAATTTGAATAAAGCTGATATATTGACGGTGCTTTGAAGCCGGTGCCCCAGTTTGCTTTTAGACGAGTTCCTGTTTGTGGCATGAAATAAGCAGCGGATATTTTGTACGTACTTTCAACACCGAATATTTCATGATCATCTACTCTGATTCCCAAAGCAATAAACAATCTATCCCAAAACTTTAACTGGTCCTGTAAATAACAAGCGGTGTTATTTACAGAATTTTTGCCTATTTTACTTATATAAGTCCCGGAACGGTAATAAGAAGATCCTTCTTCCTCTTCGTACTCAAATCCGCTTGTTATTATGGACCAGCCGACAGGAGAAAAGTTATGCTGCCATTCGAATTTTGTATTATTGCCTTTATACCATGAATCCTCGTTTTCAGTCGTGTGAGCGTCATCCGCCTCATCCCGGTAATATCTGTGCACATCGTGATACGATAAAGAAAGATTGTGCGACCACCAAGAATTTATTGACTGGTCAAACGCCGCTTTTGTGTTAAAATCTGTCCACCAAGCAACATGATTGGGATCATCGTCATCAGAGCCGTCATCAATGGAAGTTTTGGCGTCAGTGAAACGGGTCACTACACTCAATTCACTGTTATTGAAAAGTTTATAACCGAGTTTTGAAGAAATAACCGTGTTGCCATATCCATCTTTCTCAGAACCGGTTGACGCCTTATTAATGCCATCGGAGTCAAGACGAGATGCCGATAAAGAATAATTAAAATTGCCCATACCACCGCTTAATCCCAGATTTTCTCTAAAGGTATTATACGAACCACCCTCAAAATAACCATCCAGTTTAGGTTTGCCCTCTCCCTTTTTGGTTATGATATTGATCACGCCGGACATGGCATCAGAGCCATAAAGCGTCGACTGTGGGCCACGCACAATTTCAATGCGTTCAATATTGTCGGTCGTCAGATGGGCAAAATCAAAAGATCGGTCCGTTGACATGGGGTCATTCACTTCTACGCCATCTATTAAAACAAGCGTTTGTCCTGGTTTTGCTCCACGAAGATAGGCTGAAGTTGTTCCGCCAAAGGCGCTGGTTTGCATGACGGTAACACCGGGAACATCTCTTAAGACTTCATTGACTGTTTGTTTTTGAGATTTCTTAATTTCTTCAGCGGTAATGACTGTGGTGGAACTCCCAACCTCACCCTGATAGGTTTCGGTTTTTGTAGCAGAAACTATGATATTTCCCAAATCATATTTAGGAACAGCATCTTTTTCTTCTTCAGCCTTAACATGACCGGATACTAAAATAAACACAAAAATAACAAAGACTAATACCTTCCTTTTCATTTTTTCCTCCCTCGAGAATACTTCCTTGATAGGCAGTCGTCCGGGCTCGTCAGCGCCGTATGGCATCGTAATTACCGTTGCGGGGCAGCGGAAGGATTCTCACCTTCACTTCCTCTGCCTATCTGGAAAAAAGTTTGTTAACCTTTAAAAATTTGTTTTCAAATAAAAATCATATGATTTTATCAATTCCACATTTGTCGTTTTATTTTTTTACACCTCCTTTTTCCTGTTGTTTATGATCACCATCCACTCGCCATGAACACTCATCTTTTTTGTAAATCCATTTCACGCACTGCACATTTTCAACGCCCTTGGAATATGCCAATTCTCCCGGCGGCATTCCGTCAATCGTATAGTACCAAGCCATTTCTCCCCGCTGCCCCGCAACTCCATCAATAGAAGTGACAAAAACATACTGACCAACAGGATGTGTTTCTACTGTTGCAATGGTCTGCAATTCCTCAAGAATAGTCTTTCCTTTGACTAAAGGAACTTCGACTGTTTTGGAAGGCAATACACCGCCATAGTCAATTTCTATAGTAATTTTTTTACCTTTGTCAGACACAGACGCCTTTTGGTTTTCAGCCTGTACCGTAAATGCAAAAATCGATAAAACATAGAAAACTGCCACTGTGATAATTCCTGTCTTGCGCATAAAATAACTCCTTTCTTCTTGTAATAAATAATTATTTTAATATTCAATTCCTTTTCTCCGTCTCACCCCCTTCTCATATGGATGTCTGATTTTTTGTATATTACTTACCAGATCGGCAAGTTCAATAAGTTCAGCTGGAGCACCTCGTCCCGTCAGGACAATCTCTAAATCCACCGGTTTTTCCATAAGCAAAGGCGCCACCTCTTCCATTTTCAGGAATCCATCTCGCAAAGAAATATTAATTTCATCGAGAATCAGGAGTCTGTATTTATTTTGCAGATAGAGATTTCTCACGAAATCAATTCCTCTTAGGCAATACTGGCGTATCTCATCATAATTTGCTTTCTTGTCGCAAAAAGGATGCTTACCGGCAAAACCGAATACATCCACCCCTATTTTTTTCAAAATAGCATGCTCCGAGTACCCCCATTTATAGGGATCTTTATGAAAATAAATATAACAAACTTTAAAACCATGACCGACCGTTCTGACGGCAAGACCAACTGCGGCAGTGGTCTTTCCTTTTCCGTCACCGGTATAAATCTGAATTAGTCCTTTTCTCAACTCAGTCATTTAATATGCCCCATCATTCCCGGCCAATATAATGTAAGGTTTTTGCGAGACCGGATTGTTTTCAATAAGAACTTTGATCTTGTAAACTTCTTCGATATCGCGGCAGTTAAATATTTCACCGGGATATCCCATCTTATGGATACGGCCATTATTAATAAGCAGAAGGTCATGACAATACTCGGAGGCCAGATTCAAATCATGCATAACCATGATTACCGTGAGACCAAAGTCAGTATTCAATTTTCTGATAAGATTAAGGATGCTTGCCTGATGAGTAATATCCAAATGAGCAGTGGGTTCATCCAGTAAAATAAGTTTCGGTTCTTGAGCAAGTGCCCGGGCAATAAGAACAAGTTGCTTTTCTCCATCACTCATATGTCTTAGCATCCGATCCTTAATCTTGATTGTTCCCGTCAATTGCATGGCTTTTTGTGTTGCCTCCAAATCTTTTTTAGTTTCGAAGAATTGAAAAACACCATAATAAGGAATCCTTCCCAGCAAGATAAATTCCTCAACTGTAAGTTCGTCTAATGAAGAATTCTGTGAAACTACAGCAATAGTCTTTGCCAAATCCTTTGCGGAAATCGTCTGTATATCAATGCTGTCCAAAAGAATTTTTCCTTTTTTAGGTACGATTGCTCTCGAAATGGCACGCAACAGGGTGGTTTTCCCGGAACCGTTCGGACCGATGATTCCCAAAATTTTGCCGCTTTGTACTTGAAAGTCAATGCCGGCAAGCACAGGATTGTTTCCGTATCCGCAATTCAAACCAAGCACCCTAAGCATTTCCATTACCTCTTTTTGCCAAAGCATAAATAAAAAGACTTCCGCCCAGTATTCCGGTAATAACTCCCACAGGCAGTTCCACCGGCGCGATAATTGTCCGGGCGATGGTATCGCAAAAAATCAGAAAAGCGCCTCCAGCCAGAAACGCGGCAGGCATCAATATTCGATGATCTGCTCCTACAAGCATTCTGATGAAATGCGGAACCACCAAGCCTACAAATCCAATCATTCCGGCAATAGAAACGCTGAAACCCGCTAGTAAAGAAGCAATCACAAAGAGCACTTGCTTGCTTCTTTCAATATTGATACCTAAATGAAGCGCTTCTTCTTCCCCTAGGGAAAAAGCATTAAGATCCAAGCAGAATATATACGAGACAATAAACAATATTATCGTCGCCAGCGACGTTACCTTGATGACAAACCAGTTCGGTTCATCCAGAGAACCCATTATCCAAAAAATTATGCCGTGCATATCTTCCGCACGGGATAAAGACATTATCAGCATAATCAGGGAAGATGATATGAAACTGATCATGACGCCGTTAAGAAGCAATCCTTGAAGTTTTATAACCCCTTTACGCATGTTAATAAAATACAGGACAAATATTACAAAAAGAGCGCCTGAAAAACCAAAAAAGGGTAATGTTAAAATTGATGATTTATACAGTCCGAAAACAATATCCAAAGATACGCCTAAAGCCGCTCCGCCGGAGATACCCAAAGTATATGGTTCAATCAAAGGGTTGCGAAACATTCCCTGCAAAATAACCCCGGCAAGCGTCAAAGCGCCTCCGACAGAAAATCCGAGAATAATACGCGGGAGGCGAATATCAAAAAGTATACTGTATTCAGCAGTTCCTTTGCCCCCCATAATCAGCGGGATTATCCGTTGGAAAGGAATTCCGGCGGAACCGACAGCCAAAGAAAGAATTCCTGCGCACGCGAGAATCGCAGCCGAAATCGATATTCCAATTATCCAGATCATTATTTTCTTATTCATACTGGGAATGCAGCATTGCTACTGTCTCCTTTAGCGTCTGCACAAAAGTCACGGGAGTAGGAGAACAATATTTATCGCTGTCAATTATATGAATCCGGTTATTCTTTACAGCCGAGATAGTAGGGTACTTCTTCCATAAAGCCTTTTCATCGTCTCCGATTATCCCCATAGTTGTAATGATTATAACGTCCGGATTAAGCTCTAAAACATTTTCCCTGCTAAAGCGGCCGTTAAGTCCGGAAGGTCCCAGGTTTTCTCCTCCAGCAAGTTCTATAAAATCATTGATGAATGAATCCTTGGTGGCAACCCAAAGTGGCCGTGCTCCTGCCTGAACGATAACTTTCGGTTTCGGTAATTCAGCCACAGATTCTCTGACTGCGGCTACTTCTTTTCGTGACTCTATTAATATTTTCCGGGCTTCCTTCTCCTTTCCCATCAGCTTTGCCAGTTCCAGAAACTGATCGCAAAGCTCAGAAAAACTTTTTGCAGCATGAAATATAACCACCTTAATTCCCATGGCTTTGAGTTTTTCTATGTTTTTGGGGCTGGTCATGGATGTAGCGATTACCAAATCGGGTTTAAGAACGGCTATTCTTTCAATATTGATTTCTATTGCAGTGCCTATTCTCTCTTTTGTTGCCGCCTGTGACGGCCTGTGGCAGTGAATAGTCACGCCAACAAGCCTGTCCTGCGCGCCCATAAGATAAATTTCCTCAGTGATAGAAGGCCCAAGCGAGATCACCTTCCTGACAGGCATGCTGGTCTCCGCCCACAGCGGAGAATACATGAACAAGATATAAAGCGAGGCATAAATGGCCGACATCCAGAATCTGTTTTTCAACATAACCGTCATTTTTTTATCTCGCATCCAAAGTAATCCTTAAAAACCAATGATTGTCTTCCAAAAATATTCCATCGGTTTTAAATTCAATGGGTCTTTTAAAAACAGGGCCATTGTAAACGAATGTGTGGTACTCGCCTTTTTCTCCGCAGGGATCAATTCCAGAATACAATGCGTCAATAAAGAGACGGTCTATGTTGCGTCCCAGCCATTCCTTTCCCATGAATGCGGCATTCGTAGCAACAATCAAAGCTTTGAAACCATTACCAATAATATCCGATACAAGTTCTTTTGTGTCTTTGCCCCATAAAGGGAGGATGGCATCAACTCCCAGTTCCGCACATACTTTATCGATCCAGTCTTTGTGTTCCTGTAAATATACATCGCCGAAAACAATTCCTTTAATTTCATTTGCTGTTTTAAGATACAAAATCAAATCTTTAAATTCTTCCCGGTACGATTCCCAAGGCATTGCTTTTTGTATGACAGAAATTCCAGTGGCTTTTGCCTGATTAAAGATCACTTCAGATGACAGGCCGTGAGACAACGAAGCATGAGATCCCATTTGTGTAAAATTAAGCAATGCTGCCATATCATGGCCGTCAGTCATCGCTTTATAACAGGCAAAACAGCTGTCCTTGCCGCCACTCCACAAACCAACAACTTTCATAACCATCTCCTCCCCATAACAATCGACCCCATAACCAACATCGATATAGATGACACGTATGAAACAATTATGCTTTGATGAATATGCTCAGTGCTCAACGGATAAAAAGCATCGCCAATAAACGGCTTATGCACTGCCTGTGAATCGTAGAAATTAATACCACCAAGCCGGACACCCAGCCCCCCTGCCATTGATGCCTCAGCAGTACCACCATTGGATGCAGGTCCTTCGAAAATATATTTCACTGTCCAGCGCATTGAATTTAACCAGTTCTTGCCACAGAAGAACATGGATACGCTTATTAAGAATGAAGTTATCTTTGCCGGAATAAAATTTAAAAGACTGTCAAGTTTTGCCGAAGCCCAACCGAATTCCTTAAAACGTTCATTTTGATAACCCACCATTGAATCCAGAGTGTTTACGGTTTTATAAAACCAGACAAGAACGGGACCGCCTAGAAAAACATAAAAAAGAGGAGCGATAATGCCGTCCATGGTGCTTTCAGCAACAGTTTCCACCGTTGCGCGAATTATTTCCGGTTCGTCCAGATTTTGTGTATCACGGCCCACGATCATGGAAAGATCATTTCTTGCCTGATCCATATCGCCGTTTTCCAGATTCTTTCTGATCTTGCCTGCTTCGTCAGCCAACGCTTTGATGGAAAGAGAATAATAAACCAGAAGTATTGAAACTCCGTAAAACAAATATATGTGAACCATTGCGCTTAATCTGAGAAGTCCTAAAACTGCAATCATTACCGTTACGGTTGTCAAGACAACTAAAACCATTCCTGCAATTTTCCGGTTATAATGTTCATTATTTAATCTCTTTTCCAATTCCTCTATAAGCCGTCCTATAAGCCGAACCGGATGCCAGATCGTCTGTGGATCACCAAGCAGCAAATCCAGAACATACGCGGCAGGAATGATAAATAGATAGTAGCTCATATACCTTGTCTCATGATTTTATATAATGAATCCATGTCAACATTCTTTCTCACAACATCAGCAAGTTTATTGAACTCTTCATCCTCACTTAAAGATGCCGGAGGCAAAAGTTGCCAACCTTTTTCAGTCCGTATTCTGTTCAGGAAATTTCTTCTGAAATCATCAGCGTCAAAAACGCCGTGCATATATGTTCCCCATGCTCTCCCGTCTTCAATAAGAGCTCCTTCAAAGCGCTGAACTTTTTTACCTCGACGCTCGATAATCCTGAATAACGGACGGCATCCGTCAAGAAGCACAGTTCTTCCGTGATGGATCTCATATCCTGATACATTGATCCCTGAATTCATTTCTTGCGCTTTTACTTGAGACAGTATTTTTTCTTTCTTAAAAACAGTGACCACTGGCAAAATACCCAACCCATGAGTCCCTTTTTTAGCCGACTCCACAGCTTCTTGGTCATGGATACGTTTACCCAGCATTTGATATCCGCCACATAATCCGACAATATGGAGCAATGGATTGCTTTCAAAAGACCGGAGAATATCTTCGGCCATACCGGTTTCTCTAAGATAACTTAAATCGAATATCGTGCTTTTAGTTCCCGGAATGATAATTATATCCGGCCTGCCAAGTTCTTCCCCGGACAAGACATAACGCAGCTTTACATCCGGTTCGTTTTCCAGAGCATCAAAATCAGTAAAATTCGATATATGAGGAAGGCTGATAACCGCTATATCTATGATCTTTCCCCGTGACTTTAACTGCCCGTTTTTTTTCACGCTCCGCTTCTCCAAAGGGACCGAATCTTCTTCAGGAATTTTTATGTCTCTAAAATAAGGTACGACACCCAGAACTTTTATACCGGTCTTCTTTTCCAAAAAAGTTATTGCCGGCCTTAATAATCTTTGATCACCCCTGAACTTATTAATGATAAACCCTTTGACCATCTTCCTTTCTTCTTTAGTCAATAATTCAAGCGTTCCTACAAACCAGGCAAAAACACCACCCTTGTCGATATCGCCCACAAGAATAACCGGAGCTCGGGCATGCTTTGCCATCTGCATATTGACAATGTCGTGTGACCTAAGATTTATTTCCGCCGGAGAACCGGCCCCTTCGATGACAACTATTTCATAGTTTTTAATGAGGCGTTTAAAGGATGAAAAAACAGTTTTCTTTGCATCTTGCTTGTATTTTACATATTCATACACCGACATATTTTCTAACGGCCTGCCTCTGAGGATAATTTGAGCTTTCCTGTCCGACATGGGCTTAATTAATATGGGGTTCATATCTACCGAAGGTTCGAGCCGGGCAGCCTGTGACTGAACGGCCTGAGCTCTTCCCATTTCTCCTCCGCTTTTCGTGACATATGAATTCAATGCCATATTCTGAGCTTTAAAAGGACAAGGACGATAACCATCCTGCAAAAGAATGCGACACAAAGCGGCAACCATCACACTCTTGCCCACGCCTGATCCTGTTCCGCAAACCTGAATCACCATCTAGAGAATCTCCCGAAGCAATTTGTTATAATCGAAAAAGATTTCCGGATAACTTAACGAAGGTCTTGCAAGAAGCACGACGGGAATATTCTCCGCCGCAGCTGCACTGAGTTCCTGGTCTGTACCATTTCCGCTGCCCAAATCTCTGGTCACAAATACGGAGATATCGTATTCTTTTATCAATCCTCTATTGAAGGCTTCCGAAAAAATTCCATTTATAAAAAGCACATCATGGCGTTCTATTCCAAATTTGAGGGCATTCGTTAATGCGCCTTGTTCGGAAACTCTGACAATTATCCTTTTGTTTTCCAAAGCTGCTCTTTTTGTAAAAATGTTGAGATTATTATTGCCTATGTTAAGAAAAATTGTCTTCCCGATATTCATGGCTTTATCGCAGGCTTCTGCCATATTACCAACTTTGTAAATATTCTGTTTTTCAATTAGGCATGCAGTTGGCGGTTCTATTTTTATATATCGCACTCCTGTCATCTTGCAGGCGGACATTACTTTTGTAGATGCTCCCTTAAAGTAAATGGGTATTGTATCAATTAATACCCTGACTTTATATTTCCTGATCAGATGGGCTGTCATAGGGCAATTTAAGCCTCTTTGCAGAAAAACAACTCCACGGGATATGGTTTCCCCGTAAATAGTTCTGAATTCGTAATATGGTTCTTCAATTTTATTTTTATCCCTTAACACTTGAACTATTTCTCTGCCTTCTTTTGTATCGCCCACAACCATGATCATGCCTTGATCCCTTTACCGGTAATCTTCTCCAGTTCGTCAATAAGCCGCAAATTATCTTTGCGTTTTCTTACCGCTATCCTGATATATTTGCTGTTCAGCCCTCGAAAATTACTGCAATCGCGGATTAGCAAGCCGCTTTTCAGCAACTGACTCTGTAATTGTGCGGCAGATAAATGTCCTTCTATCTTCACCAATATAAAATTGGCCGCAGACGGAAACGGTTTGATATTTTTTATGCGGCAAAGCTTCCGATACAAGAAGTCACGTTCCTGCAACAATTTCCTCCTGCTGTTATTCTTGAATTTCGTATTTTTAAGAATTATCTGTCCTGCAACTTGAGCAAATATATTCACCGGCCAAGGCTGACCGGAATTTTGGATTTGTTTCACGATTTCTTTTGAACCGACGGCATATCCCAGCCGCAAGCCGGCCAGACCGAAAAATTTGGTCATTGACCGTAAAACGAGTATGTTTTTTCTTTTTACAGCAATACTTATGATGCTGTGTTCTTTCGTCAGATCAATAAAAGCTTCATCCAGAACAAGAATCGTTTTTCTTCCACATAATTTCTCCGCCAAATATTTTAAGTCTTTTGGGGGAATCGACGTTCCTGTCGGATTGTTCGGATTGCATAGAAATACCATATCCCGTTTGCTTGCTCTGTCGGCAACCTCTTCTACAGGAAGTTTGAAGCCGTCACGTTCTTTCAGTTCCAAATAATCAATTGTTGCTTCTATGCTCGACAGAGCTTTTTCATATTCTCCGAAGGTCGGTGAAAATACAAGCCCGGATGATGGCCTATGTGTATAAACAGCACGGTAAATAATGTCAGCAGAACCGTTTCCCATGACAATATTTTCCGTAGAAATATTTAGATATTTTCCCAGAGTCTCTTTGAGTTCCATACAGTCGCTGTCGGGATATCTGGAAATATTTCTGATGTTAGCGCAAATAACGTCGGATATATTATTCGGCAAATTGAAAGGATTAACATTGGAACTAAAATCCACTATAGAATTCTTTTCGATGTTGAATATACGTGACACTTCTTCAACATTTCCACCATGTGACATATTTCTTTTCATTTCTTGTTTACCTTTAAAATCACGCCAAAAAACAAAAAATCCTTAAGCTTGTTGTAACAAAGCTTAAGGATTGCACCCTGGTTTAACTTGATCCTTCCGCGAGGAATCTTTTGGTTATCAAATATCCATCAATAACCAAACATCCTTTACACAGGCAGGTCTTCTGGCTCTCGGATCATTCTACTAATCACGCCTTCCCATCCCTCAATTAAGGAAAAGTGGCTCATTTGTGATGTTCGTCCCCGATTACAGCGGCGGGACCGCGCTTGCTTACAAGCTTCCCTATTATCCTGACTATCAGGACCCGTGCTTATTTATAATAAAACAAAAAACCCAACTTCTCTCATAGAGGTTGGGTTAAAGAAACTTTCTTATTAAAGAATTTTCTTCAGCACCTCTATCCCCGGAGGATTTCGTATTCTGACTTACAAGCAATTATATGCTTGCATACAGTTGCGGGTACAGTTTCGGGTTTTCACCGAATTCCCTGCTTTGTTTTATAAAGCATGTATGTCTTTCTTTGTCAAGATTATTGTGAAATATTTTTTATTCTCTCGTATTTTAACTGCGTAATTTCAGATCGTGCACGGTTAGAATTGTGGGGGACAATTTGACATTCAAGTTTTTGCGCAATTTTGTCTTGAAATTTTAATTTTATTGTTTTTGGGGAGTTTTGTCTTTGGACAGCACTTCTTTCATTTGCTCTTTTCGCTCATCGCGGGTAAAGAGCAGAGCGCAGATCGACGATTCAATGTCCATGGCGGCCATTTTATCCATACGGGGAACGATGGAGCATAGATTTTTCAATTCCTCAAACGCTCTCGGAGAACGCTGAGACAAAGTATCCGCGATGCTTTCCGCCACTTCCATGAATCTTTCCGGCGGTTCAACTTTATTGATCAGCCCCAATTTCAACGCTTCATTGGCGCCGATCGGTTCTCCCAGCATCACGATTTCCTTGGCTTTGGTAATGCCGACAATCTGGCTCAGAGGATAAAAGAACGGATTAAACCCGAATTTCAATTCCGGATGACAGAAAATGGCGCTTTCGGATGCGACGACAAGATCGCAAACGGTAACCAGGTTGAAACCGCCGCCCAGAGCGATGCCGCCCACGGCAGCAATCACCGGTTTCTTGAAAGCATAGATCTTTTTTAAATATTTCATCATGGATTTCAGGAATTCATCGCTTTCTTTATCAGGAAGGCTGTTCATTTCCTTGATATCCATACCGGCCGAAAAAACATACTCCCCACCGGTCAGCACGACCGCCCGCACATCGGAATCGGTTTCCATATCGGTAAAAACGTCATACAACTCCCGATGCATCTCTTGGGTAATCGCATTCATCTCATGAGGGCGATTCAATTTAATGACGGCGTACTTTTTTTTCTTTTCAACAATCAGAGTATGGTATGTCATTTTTTATTATCTACCATGAGGCGAAGTTCTTTTCCTGTTTTAAAAAAGGGAACTTTTCTCTCCTTCAATTTCACCTGGGCGCCTGACTTGGGGTTGCGACCCATGCGCGGTTTTCTTTCCCGGACTTCGAAACTGCCGAATCCCCTCAGTTCAATGCGCTCGCCGTGTTTTATCGCATCAACCATCGAATCAAAAATGATATTGACGGCGTACGTTACATCCTTGAGAGAATACGTTTTGAGTTCTTCCTGTAATTTTTTTATCAAATCGTTTTTTGTCATAATAAAATTTCCTTTATCTTCCAGGATAGTACAAGTAACTGATGCCGCTTTTCATCTTCATTTTTTCCTCGAGTGAAGCGTTGATTTTACTTGCGGCGCCTTCCAGTAAATAATCAAAAACAGACGCTCCTTTCTTAGAAGGATAAACTAAATCGAACTTGCCGTTGCCTCCTGCTAATTTATCCGCGAGTTTTGCGGCGGAAGACATATCGCCGAGATAATCCACAAGGCCCAGTTCCTTCGCCCTGCGGCCGGAAAAAACCCGTCCATCGGCAATCTCAATAACTTTTTCCCGGGAAAGCTTTCTTTCTTTTACAATCACGTCCACGAACTGGTTGTAAATATCGTCCACCAGATCCTGAACGATGACTTTTTCTTCAGGGGTCATGTCTCGCAACGGAGAGCCTATGTCCTTGTATTCGCCGCTTTTCACCACAGACGATTTTACGCCGACTTTCTTGAGCAACTCTTCGAAATTGGCAAACTGCATGATGGCCGAAATGCTGCCGGTTATGGTGCCGGGGTTGGCGACAATTTTATCGGCCGCGCAGGCGACAAGCAAACCGCCGGAAGCCGCTATCGAACCCATGGATGCAACCACTTTCTTCGTTTTCCTGAGCTCAATGACGGCATCGTATATTTCCTGAGAAGCGGCAACGCCGCCGCCAGGAGAATCCACCCGGAGAACGACCGCGATGATTGAATCATCTTTGCCGAATTCTTCCAGTTGTTCGGCAATTTCCAGCGAGTCGGTAATCATGCCCTCAACGGGCACAACGCCGATTTTATCTTTTAATGAAAAACCGGTAGCCTTTCCCGAATTAAAACCGGCCCTGTAAAAGGATAGATATAAGATCACGCCAAACACAATAAGGATCAACATTCCAAAAAGCACGGGATGTTTTCTCATGTCTTATTCGTCCTTTTGTTTCGTGTTTATTTTCACGTCAGCAAGAGCATGGCTTAGATTGGAACCGATATTTTCCGTATTGTTGATATACTGATTGGAGGCAGGCGTCGGAGCCGGAGCTTCCAATTCTTTAATGCTTAATCGTATTTTCTTGGATTTGGGATCGATACTTTTCACGACGGCGGAAACCGTATCGCCGATCGAATAAAGTTCCGAAGACGTTTTTACACGCTTCTGGCTTATTTCTGAAATATGAACAAGTCCTTCTATCCCTTCTTCGATTTCCATGAAAATGCCGAAATCGGTAAAGTTTGTGATTTTGCCCGTGACGACACTGCCCGGAGCATATTTCTCCGACAGCTCATCCCACGGATTTTTTTCGATCTGTTTGATGCCCAGAGAAAACTTTTCGTTTTCCACATCAATGTTTAACACGACCGCCTCAACTTCCTGGCCTTTTTTAAAATATTCGGACGGATGATTTACCCGATGCTTCCAGGAAATATCCGACACGTGAATCAAACCGTCAATTTTTTCTTCAACGCCCACGAATACGCCAAAGTTGGTGATGTTTCTGACAATGCCTTTTATCACCGTTCCAACCGGATATTTTTCCTTGAGTTTTTCCCAGGGATTGGGAGTTGTCTGCTTCAGACTTAAAGAAATCCTTTTGTTCTGAGGATTAACCTCCAGCACCATCACGTCAATTTCTTCACCGATACTGAGAACTTTAGACGGGTGCTTGATTTCTCTTGTCCAGTACATTTCCGATATATGAACCAGTCCTTCAACGCCTGACTTCAATTCTACAAAAACGCCGTAATCGGTTAAATTCACGACCTTCCCTTTGACCACAGATCCCACGGGATACGTTTCCATTATTTTCTCCCAGGGATTTTCAGTTAATTGCTTGAGACCCAGAGAAACTCTTTCCTTCTCCGCATCGAAAGAAAGCACTTTCGTGGTAATTTTATCACCCTTCTGAAACATCTCAGACGGTTTGACAATTCTCCCCCAGGAAATATCGGTAACATGAAGCAGTCCGTCAATCCCGCCCAGATCGACAAAAACGCCATAATCGGTTATATTTTTAATGATGCCCTCGACAACGTAACCTTCTTTGATATTCTTCAGGATATCCTGCTTTTCCGCTTCTCGTTCCGAAGCCACGATTGCACGGCGTGATAAAACAACATTGTTACGTTTTCTGTCGTATTTCAGCACTTTGAAATCAAGTGTCTGGCCGACAAATTTGTCCAGATCCTTAACCGGACGAACATCGACCTGTGATCCGGGAAGAAAAGCGATAATGCCGATATCGACGGAAAGCCCTCCCTTGACTTTTTCAACCACAACACCCTCCACCAGCGTGTCGTTCTCGCAGGCATTTTTAATCTCGTCCCATATTTTAACTTTGGACGCCTTGTCTCTGGACAGAACCAGATTGCCCTCGGAATCCCTTCTATCAATAAATACGTCTATTTCATCGCCGACGGAAATATTAATATTTCCCCGGGCGTCTTTTATTTCGTCTATCGGGATAAAGCCTTCTGTCTTCCAGCCGACGTCAACCATGATTCTGTCGTCTTTGATCTGCACGACCTTGCCGGTGGCTATATCACCATATTGAAATTGATTAAGGCTTTGTTCGTAAAGTTCTTTAAAATCCATTTCTTCTTCTTTTATTGAAGTTGAATTATTTTTTGGCAAAGATTTCTCGTCAACCTCCCCTTTTTTAGTTAAGTTTGCGTTGTTATTGTTAACCATTAAACAGATACCCCCTATTTTTTATGAAACCCTGTAATTTTTAAGGTTTAACATACCGAATATTAAATATCAACATAAATCATTTAAATATAAATCAGTATATTAAAGGCTATCCTGACGAAATATTTGACATAATTTTTTCAACAACCTCTTCGATGGATAAATTATCAGAATTGATGATGAATGCTCCCGCAGGCGCTTTCAAAGGCGCTATTTCCCGTTGGCTGTCCTGGCTGTCTCTGATCATCATATCCTTTTGAATGGATTGATAATCGGCCAGGTTATCCTTGAGCAACAGTTCCTGATGCCTCCTTTTGGTCCGTTCGCCGAAAGTTGCATCCAGATAAAATTTGTAATCGGCATCCGGAAAAACCACCGATCCCATATCCCTTCCTTCCGCGATAATCCCGCCACGCAAACCGGTCTCTCGCTGGAGATTAAGCAACTTTGCGCGAACCACCGCAAACGCGGATATGGTTGAAGCGGCCAGTCCGACTTCTTCCGTGCGGATTTTATCTTCCACATCCTCGTCATCGACAAAAACTTTCATCCGACCGTCAATGTTTTTTAATTCCACTTTTGTGGTCGAGCATAAATCAGACAGAGCTGAAATTTCATCGACGGGCATCTTACACTTTACAGCTTTATAGGCCAGACCTCTGTAAAGAGCGCCGGTATCCAGATAAAGATATCCGAGCCTCTGAGCCAGAATTTTGCTTATGGTACTTTTACCGGCGCCGGCAGGTCCGTCAATTGTTATCACAGGCTTCTTGTCCATAACCAACAATCCTTTTTTCTGTCATTGAATGAAAACTTGTCTTTAAAAAATAAAGAAGGTAATATGACGCATAATTATATTATTGTGGAACTTTCTATGCATAAATCCAGTCAAAATCAATATATTTATTGTGAGACTAAAATTTCAAAAACAGAGGGTATTGAACTTTGCCGGTCGAACAATTCCGCCATAAGCCGAGGATATAATACCCGACCCCTTGGAGCGGAAGCAGAATCCAGGGCTTGCCTCGGGGCCCATACCCTTGTTTTTGTGCTTGTTATTTTGATGTTTCTTTTCAAGACCAATATTTGTTTTGCCGAATTCACCATCGAAGATGAGAAAAAGCTTGGTAAGGAATTTTATGATAAAATGGCCGAACATCACCTGATTCTCGACAACAAAACCATCACAGATTACATAAATAAAGTCGGCAATCTGGTCCTTGCTCAAACTACCAAAGCGCCTTTCCAGTTCAATTTTTTCGTCATTGACAGCTCAGCGATCAATGCTTTTGCGACGCCCGGCGGTTACATTTACATCAACAAAGGATTGCTGATGGTCGCTGAAAATGAAGCCCAACTGGCCGGTGTCATTGCACACGAAATCGGTCACGCCAATGCGCGTCACGTTGCCAGCATTATTTCAAAATCGACAAAATTAAACATGGCGGCGCTGGCAGCCATGCTGGCCGGCGTCTTCCTTGGCGGAGGCGGAGAAACCTCAGCGGCCATTGCCGCATTTTCCCTGGCCGGTTCGAGCAGCATGACGTTAAGATACATGCGTGAGCATGAAGAAGAAGCGGATCGGATGGGCGTTGAATACCTCGTTCGAGCGGGCTACATGCCGACGGCCATGATTGATTTCCTTAAAATCATGAAACAGAATGAATTCCTTTCCAAAACCATGCCTTCCTACCTGCAAACACATCCTGGAACCGACGACCGCATCATCTATATGGATAGCTTGATCCTGACTCAATACAGTCGGAAAGGAGCCGATAATATCATAGGTAATTTCAAGAGAATTCAGGCCATCATTCCGCTGGACACATCGGAAACCGGCAAAAAGCTCAGAAGACTGGAACAGTCTTTAAAAAATCATCCCGATGATATTGATGTGCTCTATGATCTGGCTTTGACGGAAGACCAGATGGGAAAGACGGAATCCGCTCTGCAACATTATCAAAAAGCCCTGCTGCTTTCGCCCAGCGATAAAGATATTCTCAAGAACACAGGTTTGCTTTACTTGAAGCTGGGTCAAACCGACTTAGCGCAGGAATATCTTTTAAAGGTATTCCGTGTTGATCATCAGGACGATGAAGTAACCTTGGCCCTGGGTCGCGTATATTTTTCTTCCGGAAAATATCAGAACGCGCTTGATTGTTTCCTAAACATTAAGGACAGAGGATCTGATCATCAGGATATTAATTACTTTATTGCCATGGCTTACGGAAAACTCCATAATAAAGGAAACTCCCATTATTACTTCGGTTTACACTTCAAGCAGAAAAATAAAAAAGACAGCGCCCTGTTTCATTTCAGAGAAGCGCTGAAATATTTCCCGGCCGGATCGGAAAGATACGCGGAGATCAATAAGGCGATTAAAGAAGTGGAAAAGATGGAGAAGAATCTTATGCCCGCAGGAAATCCAAACCGTTAAACGGCCATTGAACGGCTTGGACTTGACATTATCGAGTTCCTGCATATTTTATTTTGAGACTCAAATTTTAATGACACTCGCTGAGAGCGAATGAAATGAAGATCGAAGCGTAAGTGAAATTATCCCACATGCGAAGCAATGTGGGACTGAATTGTAAGTCGAACAACCCAGCACAGCTGAGGGGTTTAAACCCGTGATAAAAAAAGTCATGAAGGATTGAAAACACATGCCCATTTATGAATTCAGATGCAAAAAATGTAAAAAAATATTTGAAGCTTTGATTTTCTCGCTCCGGGAAGAAAAAGGCCTTTCCTGCCCGAAATGCGGCGCCAAACAAACGGAGAAAGTCATGTCCGTCTCGGCCAAACGAAAATCCAAAGGTTCCTCAGGCTCAACCGGCTCTTCCTGCTCGGCAACCTCCTGCCCGCCGGGATGTTCCTGTCATTAGCCAGGCTCCAATTCCGAAAGCAAAACGTATACGTTGAACGGTTGAACGGTGCGGCTTGAAGCGCAACGCAGCAGATTATAGTGACCTATAGGGTATGTTTTGCAAAATCTTTCAGACGTTACCGGTAAGGAAAATGTCCATTCATAACTGCGCTTCCCTGCGGAATGCGCTCCCGGTCAACAGTTCCTTCCGTAATTCTTTTATATTGCTAAAATAGATGCAATACATTATAAGACTTCAACTTTAATTTATGACGAAAGGAGTCTCACAAAGTGAATATTTTAATTTTTGGCCCCAACGGCAGCGGCAAAGGAACTCAAGGCGCGATTGTGCAAAAAAAATATGGCGTGCCCCATATTGAAACCGGCGTAATTTTCCGGCAGAATATCTCAAAAAAAACCCCGCTGGGCGAGAAAGCGAAAGCCTTTATCGATCGCGGTGAACTCGTTCCCGATGATATCACCATTCCCATGATTCTGGACCGTCTCAAGGAAGACGACTGCAAAAAAGGCTGGCTTCTGGACGGTTTCCCCCGCAACCTGGCGCAGGCTGAAGCGCTCTGGGCCGCTCTGCAGAAAGAAAACATCAAGCTGGATTACGTCATCGAAATCGTGCTGGACCGTGACATAGCCAAGAACCGCATCATGGGACGCAGACTTTGCAAAATCGACAACAACCATCCCAACAACATTTTCATCGATGCGATCAAACCGCACGAGCATGACGGCAAAACCGTTTGCCGCGTTTGCGGTTGCGAAGAGCTTTCCGCCCGTGCCGACGATCAGGATACCGCGGCCATCGATAAACGTCATGGCATTTACTATGACACCAAGACCGGCACGCTTGCCGCAGTCAACTATTTCAAAGCAAGATCAAAAGTAATTTCCGTTGATGGCAGTGTGGGCGTCAAGGAAGTATCTGAAGATCTCATGAAAAAACTGGCTTAACCGGTCAGGAAATATCGAACAAAAAAGCCCCCCGAACTTTCATGGAGGGCTTTTTTTAAAACAGTTTTATGGAAAATATAAGAAACTTCAGCATTATTGCACATATTGATCACGGCAAATCGACGCTGGCCGACCGCCTGATTCAATTTACCGGTGTCTGCAATGAGAGAAATTTTCAGGATCAGATTCTGGACAATATGGATATCGAACGGGAACGGGGCATTACCATCAAAAGCAATGCCATCTCCCTGCCCTACCGCGCTCATGACGGCAAGTCTTATACGTTGAATCTGATTGATACACCGGGACATGTTGATTTTTCCTATGAAGTCTCACGTTCACTGGCCTCCTGTGAGGGCGTTCTTTTATTGATCGATGCGGCGCAGGGCGTGCAGGCACAAACGCTGGCCAATCTTTATCTGGCGATGGAACACGATCTGGAAATCATCCCGGTCATCAACAAAATTGATCTCCCGTCCGCGGACGTCGAACGTGTGCTGGAGGAAATCGATTCCGAACTGGGACTGGATCCGTTCACGCACATTAAATGTTCCGCCAAGGAGGGAATCGGCATCGAGGAGGTTCTGGAAGCGATTGTTCAGCGCATTCCGCCGCCTAAAGGGAGTCCGGACAATCCCCTGGCTGCTTTGATTTTCGACGCCAAATACGATTCATTCCGCGGCACGATTATTCACTGCCGGGTATTTGAAGGCACGATTAAAAGCGGCGATATCATCAAATTCATGTCCAGTGGTGCAACCTATAAAGTAGAAGAAGTGGGACATTTTCTGCTGACACGCACCAAACGCGATAAACTTTCCGCCGGGGAAGTCGGCTACATCATCGCCGGCGTAAAAACGGTTGCCGACGTGCGCACCGGCGATACGATCACACTTCAGGACAGACCCTGCTCTGAGCCTCTGCCCGGATTCAAGGAAGTCAAGCCGGTTGTTTTTGCATCCATCTATCCCATTGCTTCCGACGATTATCAGGACCTGGCCGATTCGCTCGAAAAATACAAGCTGAACGATGCGTCTTTTATTTATGAAAAGGATTCTTCCGCGGCCCTCGGACAGGGTTTCCGTTGCGGGTTTCTGGGTCTGCTGCACCTGGATATCGTACAGGAAAGACTGGAAAGAGAATTTGATCTTTCTATTATACTCTCCGTACCCAGTGTGCGTTATCGTTTCACGCTCAAAGACAAAACGGTTATCTATGTGGACAATCCTACACATTATCCCGATCCGACCGATATCGACAAAGGGGAGGAACCTTTTATCCGGGCATCCATGATGCTTCCGGAGCGTTATCTGGGAGCGGTGATGAAGCTCTGTATGGAAAAGCGCGGCGTGAATTCCGTCATGAATTATACCGGTCCCGGCCGCGTGGAATTGTCCTATGAAATGCCGCTTTCCGAAGTCATTTATGATTTTTATGACCGTTTTAAATCGGTGACGCAGGGATACGGTTCGTTTGATTATGATGTAACTGATTACCGCGAAAGCAACCTGGTTCTGATGGATATTCTGGTGAACGGTGAAAAGGTTGACGCGCTTTCACAAATCGTTCATCGCGAACGGGCACGCTCCAGAGCGCTTCTGGCCTGTGATCGCCTTAAAGATGAGATACCGCGCCAGATGTTCAAGATTGCCATTCAGGGCGCCATCGGTGGAGAAATCATCGCACGCAGCACCATCAGCGCCTTCCGTAAAGATGTCACGGCCAAATGCTACGGCGGCGACATAACCCGGAAAAGAAAACTCCTCGAAAAACAGAAAGCCGGCAAGAAGCGCATGAAGATGATCGGCTCGGTGAGCATTCCGCAAAGCGCATTTTTGGCGGTTCTAAAGTCGGATACGGACTAGAAATTTGTCATTCCCACGAAGGCGGGAATCCAGAAAAAAGATCACATGTAAATTTATATGAAAAGCGATCAAGCCGGGCTTTATATTCACATTCCTTTCTGCCTCAGTAAATGCGGCTATTGCAACTTTTATTCGATCAAATCAGTCAATCTTATTCCTGATTATATTGCGGCATTAAAAAAAGAAATACAACATTACTGCAATGTCTTTTCATCATTTGACACCATCTATATCGGCGGCGGCACGCCTTCCCTGCTGACGCCGCAGCAACTGGCCGATATTCTTAAAACAGTCAATCAGCATTACAAGATTGATAAAAACGCTGAAATCACACTGGAGGCCAATCCAGGTGATATTTCCTTTGACTACTTGAAAACAATCCGCGGCATCGGCATCAATCGTTTGAACATCGGCGTGCAATCGTTCAGCGATAAGATTTTAAAATTCATCGGGCGCAGACATTCAGCAAAAGAAGCCGTTGCGTCAATCGAAGCGTCAAGACAGGTCGGATTCGATAATCTCGGTATTGACTTGATTTACGGAATTTACGGTCTCGGCATCAAATCATGGAAAAATACTTTACAGAGAGCCGTTTCTTTCGCCCCGGAACACCTTTCCTGTTATCAGCTGTCACTGAGCGAAAATACTCCTCTCTATAAAAAATATTCTTCAGAGGGATGGAAATTGCCCGTTGAAAATATGGAACTGAAATTATTTTTAACAACCGCCGAATATCTTGAAAATGCCGGTTATATTCATTACGAAGTTTCCAATTTCGCCCACAGAGATAAATTCCAATCTCGTCACAATCAGAAATACTGGCGGCACACATCTTATTTGGGCCTGGGACCCGCTGCAAATTCTTTTCTGGACAATAAGCGCTGGTGGAACAAATCGTCCGTTAAAACGTATTTAAAAGAGATTTCCGGCGGGAGAATGCCGGTTCAGGATTCGGAAATTCTTTCCATGGAACAGCTTCAACTGGAAGCTTTGTTTCTCGGTCTGCGCACCAAAGCCGGGATTGACCTGAAACACTACAAAACAAAATATGGCATCGATGTATTAGCCGATAATAAAATCATCATCGATGCTTTAATCAAAAACAAACTTGTAGAATTAGAGAAAGGAAGCTTACGCCCGACTCGCGCCGGCATGGCCGTTGCCGACAGCCTGGCTTTAATCTAATGCACAAGGATAACCATCACAGTGAAACCTTTGAATCTTTTGCAATCACACAAACCGTGCAAACTCGTGGTTAAGAACACCTGCGAATACACTTTATATGATACCATCAACTGGTTGATATATAAGCGTTAAAATGATCTTTTATCTTATCGTAACAGTAGGTATTTGCTGTTCAAGCTGATTTTTGATCTGCTGTAATTTTTCGTCGGGAAAAGACTTTTCCCGGGTGAATTTTTTATCCAGCGTCTTCGTCGGAATAAAATTTTGCAAAACATAATGACTGGCGCCGTTGATCATTTTTCCAATCTGCAAAATATCATCCTCATCCAGTTGCGACTGCACAAGCGTCGTTCGGAATTCATGCGGAATCTTTGCCTTTAAAATGAATTGGATACTCTCACGGATTGAATCCTGATTAACCGGAGTCTTTACGATGTCCTTGTATTTATCCAGGGGCGCCTTTACATCCATGGCGACATAATCAATCAACTGTTCGTCAAGCAACGCCTTGATAACCTGCGGCAAAGATCCGTTGGTATCCAACTTAACGGCAAATCCCATTTTTTTAATTTTTTTGATAAAAGAAATCACATCAGACTGCATCGTCGGCTCTCCACCGCAAAGGGTAACCGCATCAAGTTTTCCTTTGCGTGATTCAAGAAATTCAATGACATCATTTTCATTGATGGCGGTTCGGAACATATCGCGATCAACCAGTTCCGGATTGTGACAATAGGGACATTTAAAATTGCATCCCTGTGAAAAAATAATAGCGCATATATAGCCCGGATAATCAATAAGTGATATTCTCTGTAAACCGCCGATTTTCATTCTTTCCCTCTGATTTTTGAAACACGAACGCGATGCGTCCGATATGATGAAGCTTAAATGATTCGTTTATTTGAATTTGAATACCTGACGAGAGTCAAATTCTTCCTGTTTGCCTTTATTCCACTGCTTGACCGGCCTCAAATAACCGACGACCCGGGAATAGACTTCGCAATCATCGGCGCACGTCGGACATATTTCCTGTTCACCTTTGATATAACCATGCGACGGACACACACTGAAGGTTGGCGTAAACGTTATATAAGGCAAGTGATAATTGTAACAAATTTTCTGGACAAGTTTCTTAACGGATTGAGGATCATCAATCCGCTCACCGGCAAAGGTATGAAACACCGTACCGCCGGTGTATTTGGTCTGGATTTCATCCTGCAAATCAAGCGCCTCAAAAATGTCATCGGTATAATTCACCGGCAATTGCGTGGAGTTGGTGTAAAACGGTTCCGCCTTCTTAGATTTGCCTTCACTGGCGGTAATAATATCCGGAAATTTTTCTTTATCAATTTTCGCCAGACGATAGGAGGTGCCTTCGGCCGGCGTTGATTCGAGATTGTAATTATTGCCGGTCTCCTTCTGGAAACTGATGAGTTTGTTTCTCATAAAGTCCAGCACCTGTTTGGTGAACTCCTGACCTTTTTCCGTGGCAATGTTTACGCCCAGCAAATTCAAACAGGCCTCATTCATTCCGACAAGACCGATGGTGGAAAAATGATTCTTCCAGTACTCGTCGAACCGATCCTTAACGCCGCGGAGATAGTATTTTGTATAGGGATAAAGATTTCCGTCTGTGAATTTTTCCAGAACTTTCCGCTTCGTTTCCAGACTTTCTTTGGCCAGTTCCATCAGGTACTCCAGTCTCTGCAGGAAATCCTTCTTGGATTTGGCAAGATAAGCAATGCGCGGCATATTAATGGTGATAACGCCGATTGAACCCGTCAACGGGTTGGACCCGAACAATCCGCCTCCTCTCATCTCCAGCTCACGATTGTCAATGCGCAAACGGCAGCACATGCTGCGCGCGTCTTCCGGATTCATATCGGAATTAATAAAGTTGGAAAAATAAGGAACGCCGTATTTCGCGGTCATTTCCCATAAATCATTGATGTTCTGATCATCCCAGTTAAAATCCTTGGTAATATTGTATGTGGGAATCGGGAAAGTGAAAACTCTGCCCTTGGCATCCCCCTCCGCCATAACCTGCAGGAAAGCTTTGTTAAAAAGATTCATTTCTTCTTGAAATTCTTTATAAGTTTCTTTTTGCGGCTTGCCGCCGATAATAACATTCTGATCAGCGTAATATTTAGGAACCGTAACATCCAGCGTCACATTGGTGAATGGCGTCTGGAATCCGACTCTGGTCGGCACATTAATATTAAAAATGAACTCCTGAAGAGCCTGTTTGATTTCCTTAATGGTTAAATTATCATAACGGATAAACGGGGCCAGCAGGGTATCGAAATTGGAAAAAGCCTGAGCGCCGGCGGCTTCTCCCTGCAGCGTGTAAAAGAAATTCACCACCTGGCCCAAAGCGCTGCGCAGATGATTGGCCGGCTTACTTTCCACTTTGCCGGAAACGCCCTGAAATCCCTGGAGCAGCAAATCATATAAATCCCAGCCGACGCAATAAACAGACAGCAGACTGAGATCGTGAATATGAAAATCTCCGTCGGTATGCGCTTTGTGAATTTCCGGCGTATAAATTTCATTGAGCCAGTAAACCTTGCTCACTTCCGAAGAAATGTAATTGTTCAGCCCCTGCAAGGAATAATCCATATTGCTGTTCTCATTGATTTTCCAATCCAGCTTCTTTAAATACTGATCGACAAGATCGACTTCCATCCTGTTGGCGATATCTCTCAGGCGGGAATGCTGATCACGGTAAATGATGTAGGACTTGGCTGTCTTGCGATAAGGAGAATTCAGCAAAACTTCCTCAACAACATCTTGGATTTCTTCAACGGACAGGATTTTGCTGTCAAAAAGTTTTTCGGCAAGATTCAAGACTTTGATTGTTAATTTACGCGCTTCCTGAACGTCAAATTCACCGGTGGCATTGCCTGCTTTGGCAATGGCATTGGTAATTTTTTCTGCGTTAAATTTAACTAATCGTCCGTCTCTTTTTTTGATTTTCAAATTCATAAAAACACTCCATCAATGCAAATAAAAATAGTAAATAAATAATAATAAATAACGCTATATGTTGGGGTTGGATTAGATACTACTACTATATATAGTAATTTTCAAGGAAATAATAAAATATTTTCAGGAGGATTATTCTGATGAAAACTCAAATGGATAGGAGTTATACCGGCGGTAACATTAATGATTTTAAAGCTTATTATATTCAGAAAAAATCATGGAAAAAACCGCCCGTCCCTGCGTGGAGGATCTCAGATCCGTTGAATACCCGAACATCGCTTTTAGAGGAACTTTTGCCTTAATCTCGCTGACCATGTCCTTGGGATTTACGGATTGAATTTCTCCTTTACGAGCATTGATATCACCGATCACATCACCCATGAATTCACTGGGTGTGATAATGTCAACCATCATGAAAGGTTCGAGCATAATCGGGTCTGCAAGATTACATCCGTCCCGGAAAGCGGTTGAAGCGGCTATTTTGTAACCCTGAACCGATGATTCGCCGTCCCTGAAAGAACCACCGGTAATTGTAACCTCCACATCCATGACCGGATAACCGTTCAAAATACCGTTCATCATCGCTTCTCTGATGCCTTCTTCAATCGCGCCGTGATATTCGGCAGGCATCAGGCTTTCGTCCATCTTGTTGATGATTTCATTTCCCATACCGCGCTTCCGCGGCGCCAGCGCAATTCGGACATGACCGAAGTGTTTCTTTTCGCCCAATTCCTTTTCAAATATTCCTTCCGTTTCCACCTTTTTCTGAATGGTCTCGCGATACACGACACGCGGTCTTCCGACATTGACGTGGCAGTTAAATTCCCTCAATAAACGATCCACAATAATCTCCAGATGCAATTCCCCCATTCCTGAAATGATCGTTTGCGCCGTTTCATCTTCATATTTCACCTTGAGCGTCGGATCTTCCTCTACGAGTTTTTCCAGCGCTGCAGCCAGTTTTTCCTGATCAGCGGGCGTTTTGGCTTCAATGGCCTGACTGATAACCGGCTCGTAAAACTCGATCAATTCCAGAACAATCGGCTTCTCTTCGTCGCAGAGCGTGTCACCGGTTGTTGTCGACTTCAAGCCCAGTACGGCAATGATGTCGCCTGCTGAAGCGGAATCTATTCTCTCGCGTTTATTGGCATGCATGCGCAACAGACGGGCTATTTTTTCCTTTCGTTTCTTGACTGCATTATAGATTTCGTCGTTTACCTGAACCTTGCCGGAATAAATTCTCAGGTAAGAGAGTTTTCTTCCCTCATCCATCATGATTTTAAAAGCCAGCGCGGAGAAAGGTTCCTTATCTGAACTTTTTCTGACTTCTTCTTCTTTGGTCACAGGGTTGATTCCTTTGATGGGTGGAATATCTTCAGGGGAAGGCAGATAATTGATGATTGCATCCAACACCGGCTGAATGCCTTTGTTGCGCAATGCCGCGCCGCATAATACCGGGACAATCTTTAAAGAGATGGTTGCTTTTCTCAACGCGTCTTCTATTTCCGTAACGCTAATTTCCTCACCGCTTAAATACTTGTCAGCAAGGTGGTCATCAACTTCCGCAAGGGCTTCTATCATTTTGTCACGATTTGATTGAACTTGAGCTGCAAAATCATCCGGAATATCCTGTCTGGAAATTTCCATACCGGATGTGGAGTCGTTCCAGACAATCATCTTTTGATTAATCAGGTCGATCGCGCCCCGGAAGTTGTCTTCGCTGCCGGCGGGAATTTGGATAGCGACCGGCACGGAAGCAAAACGCTCTCTCATCATATCCATGACGTTGAAATAGTCCGCACCGACCCTGTCCATCTTGTTGATGAAAGCTATTTTGGGAACGCCGTATTTATCCGCCTGATGCCAGACGGTTTCCGACTGCGGCTCAACACCGCCTACCGCGCAAAACACGACAACCGCGCCATCCAGAACCCGCAGGGACCGTTCCACTTCGATCGTAAAATCGACATGACCGGGCGTGTCAATAATATGAATGTCATGATTTCGCCATGCGCAGGTCGTCACGGCCGATGTAATCGTGATTCCTCGTTCCTGCTCCTGCGGCATCCAGTCCATGACCGCTTCGCCGTCATGGACTTCCCCCATTTTGTAGGATTTGCCTGTGAAATAAAGAATTCTTTCCGTAACCGTGGTTTTCCCGGCATCAATATGAGCGACGATACCAATATTGCGCGTGCGTGATATTTTGGATTTCGATGCCATGGCAGACTTAATTTTCTACTATTGTTCAGGAATGATTAATTCCAAGTCCGGTGAGAACGCTTGCCGGGTGGAAATATGGCCTTGAATTGATGATACGTCCCTGCCTTCGATTAATATCTTTACTTTTTTGATTTCCGGAATATTTTGAACGATCGAATTTGTCAAAGAATATATGCTGCACATTTCAGCGGCAGAACTGCCATCATACGTTTTGTTCAGATCCCTGCTGAAGTTTACAAGCGCAATGTCGTCATTGTTGACTTGCACATCCCGCACGGTAACGCCCCGGGGAAATGTATTGACCAGGCCCGTTTTAGAACCATCGAGCAAAGCCTTTACGATTTCCCGAGCATGTAAAGCAGCATCTTTTTCTTTCACAACATAACGTTTCTCAGATTTTAAGAAACGTTCCTGCTGATCGGAAAAATAGATTTTAACAATGTGCTTCTCTTTTCTTTTCATCGCCTCCGTATCCACCGCGGGAAATAAAGCGCTGAATATCGTTGTAAAAAAAATGACCAGGAGAATGACTCCGCCGCCGGCGATGAGCGACAAATAGAAGATCTTTGTCGATTTTTTAATTTTCTTGTCTTTTATACTTTCAGACCGCAGTTGTTTCTTGGTCGACATAAACATTTCACTCCTTAAAAAAACTTTGTCTATCTATGGCATTTTGTATGCCCTGTCAAGAAGAACAAACTTCGATAAAAAAACAGCCCCTGCATTCAGACATCGGAAACACAGGGGACTGTTTTATTCCTATAATTCTATCGTTTGAAATTTTTAATGGCTCACTATCCCTTACGCTTCGCTCATGGGGGTAGTTCGACTTACGCTTCGAGCTTCGTTCCACTCGCTCTCAGCTGGTCTCACTATCCCTTACGCTTCGCTCATGGGGGTAGTTCGACTTACGCTTCGAGCTTCGTTCCACTCGCTCTCAGCTGGTCTCACTATCCCCATTTGCTCCATTGCGGAAAAAAATCTTAATGAACTCATTATCCCCATTCGCTTCGCTCAAGGGGATAGTTCGACTTACGCTTCGAGCTTCGTTCCACTCGCTCTCAGCTGGTCTCACTAGTAATTTTCGGCAAGGACTTCATAATAAGCCTGCGGATGTTTACAGGCGGGACACTCTTTCGGTGCCTCTTCTCCTTCATAAATATAACCGCAATTTATGCAGTGCCATTTGACGGATGCCTTCTTCTTAAAGACTTCTTTCTTGGCTATATTTTCCGCCAGCCGGCGATATCTATTTTCATGAAACATCTCAACCTTGGCTATCTGTTCAAAAGAGCGGGCTATTTCCGGGAAGCCTTCTTCTCTGGCTACTTTTGCCGCGTCGGAATAAAGAATGGTCCATTCCATGTTTTCACCCGCAGCCGCTGCTTCCAGATTGCTTTTTGTATCTCCGATAACTCCCGCAGGATAAGAAGCTGTAATCTCGACTTCTCCTCCTTCCAGATATTTGAAAAATACTTTGGCATGCTCCTTTTCATTTTCCGCCGTCTCCAGAAAAAAACGTGAAATCTGCTCATATCCCTCTTTCTTTGCGGCACTGGCAAAAAAAGTATAACGATTTCTTGCCTGCGCTTCACCGGCAAAAGATGCCAGCAAATTTTTCTCTGTTTTGGTTCCTTTAATCGATTTTGCCATTTTTCATCTCCTTTCGTTTCTTTTGAATATATTAAACACTCTCTCGGTACTTATCAATGATCATTTAAAATTTTTTTGCCCGAAGAAAAAGCTTCCGCCAGGCAGGGTCCCACGGTGTGATAAGATCTTCTTTCCGGAGCATATATCAAGGGCTGAATTCTCATGATATCGGGCAAATGATCCTCCGCGATCAACGACTCGTCAACCTTCACATCACAAATTTCGCCGATCAGATGGACGTGAATTCCGACTTCGACGTGTGCAACTAATTTACATTCGGCCACCATGGGACATTCATCGATATAAGAGGCATCGACTTTCTCGCTCCGGACGGCGTTGATTTTCGCTGTGGCGAATTTATCCACTTTCCTGCCCGAAACCAGACCGCAATAATCAGCAATGACAACCTGACCGGCGGAAGGAACATTCACCGTAAAAGCTTTTCTATAGAGAATGTTTTCATAGCTATACCGTGATTTTCGGAGAGAAATGGCCACGGCGGGCGGATCCGAACCGCAAATCCCCGCCCAGGCTACGGTAGCGGCATCAGGATCACCCTTTTTATCGTAGGTTCCGATCAGCCATACCGGCGCCGGATAAATTAAGGTTTTTGCGCCAAAAGATTTTTTCATCAGTATTTCCTCCTAAAATTTTTCTTTTAAAGAATTTTAAAAAATAAATTAATTTCTCTGTTAATTTATAGTATATTAAGATTTGTGATTAGACTTTAACATGATAAAATATAATTTCTAAAATAAAATCAGGAGGATTTATTCATGGCTACAATTATGCCGGAAGCGGAAAATGTACAAAAAGCAATAAAATGGATCTCGACGAATCTGGAAACAGAGAATGAGCCCTTACAGAAACTCATTGAGAAAGCAATTTTCAAGTTCGACCTGTCGCCCAAAGACACGGATTTTTTAACGAATTTTTTTCGCGAGAGCCGCTCGGGAAAATAGACCTGTTTGCAAAATCACCGGATATTCAAGATTGGGCAGAGACATGAATATCGCTGCCCAATCTTGAATCATTACAAATTAAATCATATCTCTTACTTTCTCAACAGTTCCCTGATCTCTGTGAGCAATTCCTGATCCTTGGTCAGAGGCGCCGGCTCCGCAGCTTCTTCATCTCTGCTCTTCATGATCATGCCTATAAATTTGACAATAAAAATATACAACGCCAGGGCAACAATTAAAAAGTTTACAATTTCTCCGATAAACAACCCGTAAGGAACTTCCTTGCCGTTGATGATCCACTTCCAGGCCAGATATCCCTGTTCTCCCGGTATGACAACGCTGACCAGAGGCATAATAATATGCTTAACCAGAGAATCAACGATTTTACCAAAGGCGGCGCCGATAATAACACCGATGGCAAGATCAACAACATTACCTTTTAAAGCAAAATTTTTGAATTCTTCCATCATGGTCGACACTTTGTTTTTAGCGGTCATATTACCTCCTTTTGGAATCATAAATTATTCCTGTCTGGACATTTCCTCGTAAATTTTCAAATCAATGATACTGAATAAATTATCATATTGAGCTTCTTGCAAAACTCTGCGCAACTCCCAGCCATCGGGAGTATGCTTTTCCGATATAACGGAAACAGTCAACTCGGATTCCTTCCAGTTTATTTTTTTTGTGCCGGCCACGACTTTGGTGCGCCAGTTTCCGGAAACCATATAATCGGAATCGATCCGCTTATGATCGTCATCGATCGTAACATTGGCTGCCATGTTCTTTTCTCTGAAGACGCGGGCTGCCGCCCGGAGAATAATTTTTTCTTTTGCTTCATAAGACCGTTTGAAGCGATCAGGCTGCAAGATGACGGTACGGCCCACATCTCCGAGGCAGGAAAGGAAATTGAAGATGAGAAATGCAATCACAAAAATTATCGGGCAGCCCATTTTACCGGTCATAAAATTGATCACGGTCGGGACATGATTTTCAAGCCCTGTTTCCGTTGATCCACCAGTCTCCTTTATCTTTAAACCACCACAGGGAGGAATCTGTTGTGATAATTTTTTCCGTAAGTTTTTTGCCGTTTTCCGTGCTTAACCTCTGTACGGCATAATTTATCCACTCCTCAGAGTATTTATTGCCCAGATCCCCGCACTCTTTCAACTGCAAAATCAGAGCGATTTGATCGGCATCGCGTGCCGTTAACGATTCTTTTGTCTCTTTTTGATTGAACTCATCGATCGCATCCTTGATGTCAGCGCCGAAAAAAAGACTCTCTGTTAATTCGAGAACCGCTTTTTCTTCATTCACATGAACATATTTTTTATTGACATAATTCATATCTCCGGTGCGGGCTTCCGGTAAATCATGAAGAATGCACATTTTCAGCACCCGCAGTTCGTCAAGGGATTTATCCATTTTACACAGCGCATATCCTACAAATGCCGTGCGTAAAATGTGTTCGGCCACCGATTCCCTGCCGCTGCCCAGAAACTGATAACCACTGCGCGGCGTCCTGCTGAGCATACCCACTTCAAATAAAAAATCAGCAATACTGTCCATGCTATTCCTTCTTTAACGTCTTGATTCTGTTTGCCATCATTTCCGATATTTTTGTTAAGTGCAATTGCATGGATGCAACGCCATCCGGTCTCATGGCGACGACCTTGTCCAACTGGGCTTTCCAGTGCTCCAAAGAAGCAATCTCATTTTCCCTGACTTTCTTTTCAAAACGATCCTGATATTCCTTGATAAACAAATCGGATGAGCTCATTTGTGCCATCGTCATCTCCTTTTTCTCATGTATTGAAATATTATATCATTCAATGTTCATCTTGCAACAGGGAATTTGAAATCATAATTTGACACTGCAGGGTAAATGCTATAAAGACACTTCCAAAAAACGTGAAGAATAAATCTTATGCTACCAAAACCCCAACCAGAAGACATTGCCGGCGGACAAGCGCTGATCGAAGGCGTCATGATGCGCCACGGCAATAAAATAGCGGCAGCCGTCAGAAGACCCGATAACGAAATCGTGTTTCAGGAGCAGGAATATATTCCTCTGACCAAACGCCATAAAATTCTCGGATGGATGTTTATCCGCGGAACAATCACCTTATTCGAAATGATGATTGTCGGATTTAAAGCCCTGATGTTTTCGGCCGACGTGGCTCTGTCTGAAGAGGAAAGAAAACCGAAAGACTGGGAAATGTATCTTTCTCTTTTGATAAGTTTCTCAATTGCGATTTTCTTCTTCGTCGTTGTGCCGGCGTTTTTCTTCACCAAAATAAAAATCTACGTAGATAATCTTTTGCTTTTAAATATTCTGGAAGGTTGTGTTCGTCTGGGAATGTTCCTTTGTTTTCTGGCGGCAACGCTCCTCATGCAGGACATGAAACGTGTTTACATGTATCACGGCGCCGAGCACAAAACCGTTTTCGCCTGGGAAAACGGCCAGGAGCTTACCGTTGAAAATATTAAAAATTATTCAACCCGCCATCCGCGCTGCGGAACGAGTTTTATTCTTTTCGTGATGATTGTGTCCATTCTGGTGTTTTCTTTGCTGGGACGTCCCGATTTTCTGCACAGAGTTCTTTATAAAATTATGCTGCTTCCCGTTGTTTCAGGAATTTCGTACGAAGCCATCCGCTTTACCGGCAAATACAAGCATTCCAAACTGGTGCAGATTTTAAGCTGGCCTGGATTAATGCTGCAAAAGATCACCACTCGGGAGCCGTCGGATGATCAAATTGAAGTGGCCATTGCCGCCATGAAAAAAGTCGTTTGATTTTTATTCCAAGCTCATTCTCCAACTCTTTTTCGTCAAAATCAATTTTATTTTCTGACGAAGGCTCTCCGCTTTCTTCTCATCCAATCCATATAAGAGATTGACTTTTATTGCTAATTGAAGTATTTTCCGAAGCACAGACATGATTTTAATAATTGCACAGGGGGAAGATTTTGATGTTTAAACGGTACGTTTTGGTTCTGATCATTGTGTTTGCTTCCATTGCCCTGGTTTATCATGCTGACGCGGCGAATGAAGATACGGTGCAGATCAAGCTGAAGAAAACCGCCATCGCCAGAAAAAACCTATACACTTACACCGTTAAAGAGGGCGATATTCTTTTAAATATAATCAAACAAATCCCCGGCACAACGGAAAAAGACATCCTGACAAACTATCAGCTTATTAAAGAACTCAATCCTCATATACCCGATATTAACAATCTGGAAGTCGGTCAATCCGTCTTTCTTCCCGGAAAGCCGTCAACGGCAGAAGATTCCCCCAAATCTAAAACCGTCTCGACTTCCGTTGAAAAAAGCCCTTCGCCTAAAAACATATATTACACGATAAAAAAAGGAGACACTTTATACAAAATCGTTCGACGTGAGTATAAAGTCGCCGAAACCGGCATCCCCCGGATGATTCGGACTATTAAAGCCATCAATCCCCGCGTTAGAAACATTAATAGAATTTTTGCCGGAACCGTCATCAAACTTCCCGGGAAAACCGTGTTCGTTAAATCCGCTGATGAAACAGTACTCCAGACTGATGCCCTGGAAAAATTATCAGGAAAATCCATTCAAGCGGGAAAGATCATCGAAATCAAAGACAAGAAAAGCATGCCGCCAGAAGTGCGTCTTGCTCTTCTCAAACACATTATCACACAGATGAACGGAACGTTCACAGCAACCGGCAATTATTATCTCCCTCTTCCTCAGGCCGGACAAATTACCATCGATTGCTCTAAAATGCCGCTTATAGAATTTGACGACAACACCACGATCTTTCTTGATCTGGAAAACAGGGCTCATAAAAATTTAAAAAAGATAATTTCGAATAATTGGAAAAATTATCATTTAGTAAAAGCGGATATCAATGACGACACCATTGGCATCCTGAGAAAAATCATGAGCGCCACAAAAAAATATAATCTCATTAAAAGTGAACGGCCGTTGACTTTTGGTGCTCTGCCGCCGGTCGAGGTCATGGTTGATTGGTTAATTGTCAAACCCATCCCCGGGCAGCAATCGCAAGCCATCATCCAGGGTTTGCGCCTGATCTATGACAACAATCTGCTGCTGCCCAATTCGATCAAAAACTATGCCCAGAAAAATGGATTAATCATAACTGAATTTTCAGAAGAGACCGGCATGATGGGAAAACCCGAAGAATTGTACTCTCTGCCGCCGGTTTCCGTTTTCCCGACGACGACGGCAAAGGATTTTTCCTACGCGCTGGCCACTTATCTGGGACTGAATGCCGAAAAAGATGTTGAAATCCAAATCTTCGACTCTGTAAAGGATGGGTTTAATCTTTCCCTGAAGGCGGATGTTCTGATCAGCAAAGAAAACAAAAAATATGTCATCTACTCTCAATCGCTTTCTCAGCAATTTACCAATGCTTTAAAACAGGCCGGTCATGACACGATCTTCATCAGCGATGGCGATTCTCCTAAAAACATTCTGGCTAATATCCTAAGCGGGTTGGATATCCCTTTTCATTACGGCAGTCACACCTTTGCCGGTCTGGAAAAAAACCAGGCGCCTTATGCCTTAAAATTCAACGGCACTAAAATTAATGAAAATCTATACGTTGTTAATTTCGATATGGATCCCGGATTGCGCGGATTACTGCAAGAGGTGTGGTCCGTTCAGATAGCTCGATATTGATTTATTCTTATAACATTCCGGAGACGTCCTCATAACCGATTAAATCGTTATTCGAAAGCTGCTTCGATTGTTTCTTTTTTTAAATCGATGTAAAAATTATCCATGGGTCAATCTTGTTTTTATTGCATCGTGTTTCACAAAAAGACATGTCCCCTAAAAGCATTTTCTAAGGAATACTTATGATCAAAGCTATCGCTCTTTTTTCAGGCGGATTGGACAGCATCCTGGCGGCAGAGCTAATCCGCCGGCAGAATATTGATGTTCTCTGTTTGAGTTTCACCACACCTTTTTTTGACGCCCAAAAAGCACTGGCCGCCAGTCGGCAAATCAATCTGCCTCTGGAAATTCAGGATATCACGTCCGAGCATCTGCAGATGCTCAAAGCGCCGCGTTACGGTTACGGGAAAAACATGAATCCCTGCATAGACTGCCACGCCCTGATGCTTCATATTGCCGGCAGGAGGATGCAAGAAACAGGGAGAGACTTCATCCTGACCGGCGAAGTTTTGGGGCAGCGTCCGATGTCACAAAACAAACAATCGCTATACGTTGTCGCCAAAAATTCCGGCTATCAGGATTATATTTTACGTCCGCTCAGCGCTATTCTTCTGGATCCCATAAAGGCGGAACGAGAGAAACTCGTCGATCGATCAAAAATGCTTGCCATTCAGGGACGGGGACGAAAACAGCAAATGCAACTTGCAACCGACTTCGGTATCGTTCATTACGCTCCTCCGGCGGGAGGCTGCCTGCTGACCGACCCGATCTTTTCCCGGCGTTTACGCGATTTACTTGCTCATCAGGCCGCGCCGGACATACGGGATTATGAATTACTGAAATACGGCCGTCATTTTCGCATCAGCGATCGATGCAAGATCATCGTCGGCAGAAACCGTGCTGACAATGAAGCACTGAAAAAACTGATTGCTCCCGGCGATTTGATTTTCAACATGGCTCATTTCCCCGGCCCCTTGGTGCTGGTTCCCAACGGCGCGGAGTCCGATAAAATCATTGCCTCCGCCCTGTGCGTCCGCTACAGCGATGCGCCTCCTGATGTTCAAGCGGACGTTATTTGCATGAATAACCATATCGCGGAAAAGTTAACGGCAGCCCCGGCGGCGCAAGAAGACTGTCAACGATGGATTATTTAACGATCAAGATGGCTTCACCATACCCGGTGCCCGGGACATAAAAGATCGTAAACGGTTTTTACAGGATTAAAAACGATGACCGGCAATCTGACAAAAACTGTGTTCCAGTAAGCCATGGACCCGTTCCATAACCCCGGAACTTCCAATGCTTTGAGTTCACGGCCCTTCTCATGTTTTGAAGTAATTAAATACGTATCGTGATTGACAAAAGTCCGGAGATCGAATCGTTTGCCCCGGTAATCCTTTATACAGCACACCATATCGACCGGATTAAAATATCCGGCTCCCGACCAGATGTCGGCCTGATCTTTTTCCAGCATATTCACATGCGCGTTTTCCACAATCTGAAGGGTTTGTGTTCCATCCTTTTCTTCAACCCAGAATGGGCCTCCTCCAGGGTGATTTTCATTTTTCACCATACCGCAAACACGTAACGGGCGATTCAACGCGGACAAAAGAGTCCTTATTTTCTCAGGCATGGATAGTATTAAAAAACGATGGGGAAACACTATGTTCAATGTACTTGAACAGAAAAAAATTATTTCATCCAACTGCGAACGACGAATATTATTATTTTTCAGTTGCCGGATGTGCGAAATAATTTCTTCCCGTATCGAGATAGCCAGCCCACCGAGCATTTTTCTGTAGGGAATAATTTTTCCCCAAAGCGTTTCTGGAGCAATATTATCGATATTGCGAACAAATATAAAATCGGCATCCAGACTGTTTAGATTACCCAGCAGGGCACCATGGCCTCCGGGACGAAAAACGATTTTCCCGGTTTCATCCCGGAAAGGCAACTGGTTTTCATCGAGCGCAATGGTATTGGTGGATAATGCCTGGAGTGATAAGGATATCTTATATCTGATCTTATTTTTTGCCGAATAACGCGGAACGACCGTCTTCAGGAATCCGGTTACGGATGATTTAAAACCGGGAGAAAGCGTAAAATGAATTGAACTTTCATTCTCTTGGCTGACTGTATAAAGAGCGGCTTCAGCAATGTGTTCCTCCATCGGCGTGCGAATGTCTTTTGAATGATATCGATGAAAAGGAACAAGCGCTTTCGGATGTTTTCCTAAATGAAGACCATCGGAAGATAAAATATATTTTAACAAGCCGCCGATATTCTTCTCTTTAAGCAGCTTTCTCCCCTCCCTGCTACCGGCAATCCGATCATAAAACGGAAGCTGCTCAAGATGTCGGATAAAACGTTCATCCAGCGATTTTGATCCGAAACTTCCTCTGCTTCCGACGGCGAACCATTCGCTGAACATGCGGCTGGCTGCCCCCGACGCGGGAACAAATTTTTGCACTGTGAAGTGGCCGGATTTCTGATCATACAGGGAAATAAATCGCCTTTGTTGCGCGGTTGAAAAAGAAAATATTCCGTCATGAACCGCGCAGGGCCTGTTCAATTTTATGAATGTGGGGCCGCTCCGGTGCATCGACAGTTGTTTTTCCACGGATTGCAGATCAAGTCCGAAACGTTCTATCTGTCGGACATCTTTCGCAGAAAACAGCGAACGATTTTTTTTGCCCAGCAGTTTATTCATGTTTTTTCATAACATCATCACCCGGCATTGACAAGAAGAAACTATTGTTCTTGCCATTTTCAACCCGAAAACTGAGTCGTTTATTCGTTTGACAAACTCTTTCCGCCTTAGTACATAAACGGCAAACAATGGGAGAAACGGCCATGAATCGCAAAGGTAGATTATGGGGAATCATGCTAGCGGTCGCTGTCATGATGACTGTCACGATTTCAGCGGAAGCGCAGATCGGGTGGCAGAAATCGGTGGGACAATCACTCGTGGATGCGCTGAAAATCAGAGAGCCCCTTACCTTCTGTAACGAAAAAGTCCCTTTATACGAACCGGATGTCAAGGAAAGACTGGAAAGAGAATTGCTTGTTTCTCTTCAAAACAGCGATGACGTCATCTTATGGCTGAAACGCGCCAACCGTTATTTTCCCTATATCGAAAAAGTTTTGAGGGATAATCGCCTTCCGGACGATCTGAAATATATCGTGATAGTGGAAAGCGCCCTGAAACCTCTGGCGGCATCTCACAAAGGAGCGGTCGGTTTCTGGCAGTTTATCGAAAGCACCGGGAACAAATACCGTATGACCATTAACGATGATATCGATGAACGTCGAAATTTCTTTGTTTCCACCGATGCGGCCATTGCGTATCTGAAAGACCTTCGATTGATTTTCGACTCCTGGACCCTTGCCGCAGCGGCCTATAACATGGGCGAGGACGGCTTGAAAACGGAAATGCTGATGCAGAGAGTGAACACTTATTATCAACTGCACCTTAACCAGGAAACGCAGAGATATATTTTCAGAATTCTGGCCGCCAAGATCATTTTATCCGATCCCCAAAAATATGGATTTTACCTGTCCCGGGAAGATCTCTATCATCAACTGCAATTTGATCAGGTGGAAATATCGTCAGATCACCCCGTGCCGATTCACGTCATCGCCCAGGCAGCCAATACGTATTTCAAGATGATTAAAGACCTGAACCCTCACTTGAAAAAATATCATCTTCCTGCCGGTCGGCACGTTATTTTAATTCCCCGGGGCGCAGCTGATCGTTTTTCCGAAAGATATGAGACCCGGCTGAAACAATGGCAGGAGGAAAAAGAAAAATCGGTCTATACGATCAAAAGAGGAGACAACATCTACACGATCGCCAAAAGCTTAAATGTTTCGGTAAAAGCAATCATGATCTGGAACGACATCTCCAGCGTGAATCAGAAATTGTCGCCCGGCGAGCAGCTCTTTATCTTTAACCAAAATAATTGATTCAAAAGGTCCGGAAACAATACAGCCGGAATAATTGTGAAGATGTTTCTTCGATATTCACATTAAGAGCCCGTCAATTAACGGCTTTTCTTAATTCTTGACAAATGATTTTTTTCTGATTTAATCGCCGTCAAAATAAATGATGTCTTTCACTGGAATGATCGACGGCAGGAAACGCAATGGGAATCACCGAGGCAATTAAAGCGCTCAAACAAGAAAAAAATGCCGTTATCCTGGCACATAATTACCAACCCCCTGAAATTCAGGACATCGCCGATTTTGTCGGCGACTCACTGGGACTCAGCATTGAAGCTTCAAAAACAAGCGCCGAAATCATCGTGTTCTGCGGCGTTCATTTTATGGCGGAAACCGCTAAAATATTATCCCCGCAAAAAATCGTATTGCTTCCCGATCAAGACGCCGGTTGTCCGATGGCCGACATGATCGATCCGGAAGGTTTAAAAGCTTTGCAGGCAAGACATCCTCATGCCGTTACAATGTGCTACGTGAACTCATCAGCCGGGGTCAAGGCGCTTTGTGATTACTGCTGCACGTCCGCCAACGCGTTGAGGATGGCGCAGGAAATTTCCACCGGCAACAGAGAAATTATTTTTGTTCCCGACCGGAATCTGGCACAGTATGTATCCTCGACAGCAAAATGCAGCTTTATTATCTGGGAGGGATACTGCCCCGTTCACGCGGATATTTTACCGGAACATATCCTTCAGGCAAAAAGTCGTCATCCCCGGGCCAGGGTCATTGTTCATCCTGAATGTAAATCCGTCGTCACCGAATTGGCTGACACTGTATCGTCCACCGAAGGCATGAGCAGATATATCAAAAATTCCACGGAAAAAGAATTTATCATCGGCACGGAAACCGGAATCATTCACAGACTCAAGAAAGAAAATCCGGATAAAATTTTTTATCCCGCCTCGGAAAAAGCAATCTGTGCAGACATGAAAATAATTACTCTGGAGAAAGTCCTCCGTTCGCTTGAAAATCTCTCATACGAAATTACCGTCTCCCCCGATATTGCCGACAAAGCAAGACGCTCCATAGAAAGAATGCTCGAAATATTATAGAGCGACCAGGTTCTGCATATAAAAATTTTTGGGAACAACATTATGAAAAAGAAAATCATTTCGTCAAGTGAATTTGGGGTATCCGGGCCTTATTCCGCAGCCGTCGAAGCCAATGACATGATTTTTATTTCCGGACAACTTCCGGTTGATCCGGAAACGGGAGAAATAATCAGTGATATCAAAAAGGCCACCCGGCAAATTCTTCTCACCATCCGGAATATTCTGAGAAAAACGGATATGGACTTGTCCCATATCGTCAAGACAACCATATTTCTAAAGAATATCAAAGACTTTCCGGCAGTTAATGAAGTATATGCCGTTTTTTTCCCGGATAATCCTCCGGCCCGTTCAACGGTAGAAGCCAGTGTATTGCCGAGGGGAGCACTGATTGAAATAGAGGCTATTGCGGTCCGGGAATGAAATATCCCCATCGTCTGAGATGTGAAACCAGGACTTTTATTCTCTTGATATAAGTTACTTGCTTTGCTTAAGCGCATTGCTTTTACAAAGATTCTATTCCTACGCCGAGGTGAATTGGACATGCCTACAAAACGTAAAAATGTCGTCGAAAAAAAAGAGGCGACATTCTCCGAAAACAACCCTTCCCTTCTATCGGAAGAAATCATCGCAAAAGCCGGTGTTGGAATATACATCGTTCAGGATAAAAAATTTGTTTACATCGGCAACTTGTTTCAAAAAATCACCGGTTATTCAGATCAAGATCTGATGGGAACCTTTGCCCTGGATAACATTTTCCCGGAAGACAGAGAAAAAGTAAGAAAAGAAGCCATTAAATGTTTAAAAAAAGAAAGCGTTGAACCGTATGAATTCAGATTCATCAACAAGAATAAGGAGCTGAGATGGATTCTGGAAACAGTCTCGCCCATTGTCTACAACGGTAAACCGGCCACGCTCGGAAGTTTCCTGGACATCACGGAACGCAAAATTACCGAGGAGGCCTTAAGACAAAGCGAAGAAAAATACAGAGCCATTATTGAAAACATCGAAGATGGTTATGTTGAACTGGATCTTCAGGGAAACTTTATATTCTTTAATGATGCCATCAGCATAATGCACGGTTATCAAAGCAGTGAATTGCTGAAAATGAACTATCGCGATGTGATGGACAAAGAAAATGCCGAAAAAATATATGCAAAATATAACAAGGTCTTCAAGACCGGAGTGCCGGAAAAAGAATTTGAATATGTCATATTAACGAAAGACGGACAACGGAAACACCTGGAAACATCCATATCCCTGATCAAGGATTCAACTGGCCGCACCGTCGCTTTCCGCGGCATCGTCAGAGATAAAACGGAGCATAAACAGGCGGAAGAAGCGCTTCGTCAGAGCGAGGAAAAATACAGAAGTATTCTCGAAAATATCGAAGAGGGATTTTTTGAAGTTGATCTGGCCGGCAATTTCACCTTTTTCAATCATTCGACGTGTCTGCTTCTGGGTTATTCCAGAGAAGAAATGATGGGAATGAATTACAGAAAATATACCGATAAAAATTCCGCCGAAGAAGTGTTTCGTACGTTTAATAAAATTTATAAAACCGGCGTACCCGTCAAGGAATTCGACTGGCTGATCATCCGGAAAAACAAAACCAGAAAATATGTCGAAGCCTCGATATACCTGAAGAAAGATGCATCAGGCCGGCCAATCGGATTTCAGGGATTTACGCACGATGTTACCGAACGCCTGCAAGCCGAATTCCAGAAAGAGGCCGCGCTCGAAGCCCTCAGTGAAAGCGAGGAAAAATACAGAAGTATTCTCGAAAATATTCAGGAAGCCTACTTTGAAGTCGATCTTAACGGAAACTTCACCTTTTTCAATGATTCATTATGCCGGATTACCGGGTGTGCCAGAGAAGACCTTAAAGGAACAAATTACAGACAATTTTCCGATCAGGAAAATTCAAAAAAAGTTTTTCTGGCTTTCAACAACGTTTTCAAGACCGGTCAACCGACTGAAGGATTTGACTGGCTGATTATCAGAAAAGACGGAACAAAAAAATACATCGAGGCTTCCGTGTCGCTGAAAAAAGACTCTCACGGCAATCCGCTGGGATTCAAAGGCGTCATTCGAGACATTACCGAACGCAAACGCATCGAGCAGGAATTAAACTACATGGCAACGCATGACGCTCTAACCGGATTGCCCAATCGTTTAATGTTCAATCAGCTTTTGAATCAGGCCATTCTTTCCTCCAAGCGCCACAAGAAACAACTGGCCGTGTTCTTCATCGATCTGGATCGTTTCAAGATCATCAATGACACTCTCGGCCACGAGGCGGGAGATATGCTCCTTCAGGAAATTGCCCGACGGTTCAGGCAGGCTCTGAGGGGCGTCGATGTTGTCGGTCGGTTGGGCGGCGATGAATTTGTAATCCTCATAGAAGATTTTAACGATGTCGATCAGGTCTCAATCGTTGCGCATAAGATTCTTTCCGCCGCCATCAAGCCGATGGTTATTATGGGAGAAGAATGTCGCGTAACCGCCAGTATCGGCATCAGCATCTTCCCCAAAGACGGTCAGGATGAGCAGTCATTGATGAAAAATGCCGACATCGCCATGTATTTCGCCAAAGAGGAAGGCAAAAATAATTTCCAGTTCTATTCCAAGGAAATTAAAACGCAATCCAATGAACGTCTTTCCATTGAAACAAATCTACGCCGTGCGCTGGAACGCAACGAACTTTATCTGTATTATCAGGCTAGGCTCGATTTCAAGACCAATGAAATCACAGGCGTTGAAGCTCTGCTTCGATGGGGCAATCCCTATCTGGGCACCGTAACCCCCACCCAGTTCATTCCCATCGCCGAGGAAACCGGATTAATCGTGCCCATCGGCAAATGGGTGCTGAAAACAGCCTGCGCGCAAAACATGGCATGGCAAAAACAGAATCTGCCTCCTGTCTGCATGGCTGTAAATTTATCTCTCCGCCAGTTGATTGATGAGAACCTGCTCAAAGACATTCAAACGGTGCTGAATGAATCAGGCATGGCGCCGAATCTTCTGGAGCTCGAAATAACGGAAAGTATGGTCATGCATAATCCTTCAAAGCTGATTCAACTGCTGACTAAAATCAAGGACATGGGCGTACGGCTGGCGATTGACGATTTCGGCACGGGGTATTCTTCCCTTGCTCAAATTAAACACTTTCCGATAGACACCCTGAAAGTGGACAGATCGTTTATCCGGAATCTGCCGCAGGATTCGGAGGACAAAGCCATAACTGAAGCGATCATCACCATGGGAAAAACGCTCAGTCTTACCGTTGTTGCTGAAGGAGTGGAGACCCTTGAGCAGGAGAATTACCTGCGGGAACACGTTTGTGACGAAATGCAGGGCTTTTATTTCAGCAAGCCGGTAAAAGCCGACGATTTCGCCGATTTGCTGCGCAAACACAGTCCCTCATCTCATCAATAATTTCCCGGAAATCACGAAGAATCAACGGATGGCATTTTTTCATTTATTGACGGATTTGTTCTTCAACTCGGCCATGGCCTCTTTAGCGGCATTCGATATAACGGGATGACTGTGATCGGCGAGTGTTTTCAAGAATTCGACAGATTTTGTTCCGCCGGCTTTTCCCAAAGCCGAGGAGCAGGCGCACAGCATATCCATTCGTTCTTTGGTCGGTTCAGTTTTGATGAATTTCAACAGACCTTTTTTCTCGCTCAGCAAATCGGAAGCGATTCCGATCATTTCATTTTCCCACGCCTGATTTGAACAATCCCGGAAATGACTCGTGGCTTTCAATAAACCGCACACAAATGTCGTTTCACTGGCGGTCATATCTTTTTTACGCAGTTTTTCCCTCAGAAACAGCAAAAGCTTATTGACCGATTCGCCGGAAAGAAACAAGTCGTGTTCAATCAGACTGGCAGCCTGATTCCGCACTTTTTCCTCTCCGTCGTTCAACGCTTCCATGACGGCGTCACCGGCATCTTCCTGATTCATTTTTACCATGGTTGTTAAAGCCCTTGCGCGGATGCTTGAATTGGAATGTTTGGTAAATTTCCGAACCCGTTCGATATCGGCACCATGACCGACATGGACAATCGCCAGCAGAGCGGTATTCAGAATGGTCAGGGATTGATTCCGATGATCGAGGACATCTATTGCCCACTGCCTCGCGAATTCACCCTTCCGGGAAAGAATTTCTACAATGCCTTTTAAAACATCCGGATCTTTCGATTTGTCGATCATCACATCAACTATTTTTATGCCAATCGATTTTAATTGCAGCAAAACGTCACCGATTTCTTTTCTCAAATCTTTATCGGCGTTAACGTATGCATCGACGATAACGTCCTCCGCCCCTTCGAAAAGAGAATCAGGCATTTCCGCAAGCAATGTGGATTCGCTGATCATTCCTTCATGCCGTAAAGATAAATCGCTCATGGCCTTTATGATCCGGGCAATGACATCCCACTTTTTCATCCTGACCCATTCCGGCATGACCCTTTTAAAAGTATCTCCGAGCTCCTCCATGTCCTGCTGCGAGGTTACGTTTAAAGAATTTTCCAGATAAGCGTCCAGTTTGGAGATCACTTCATTAGCCAGCAGGCTGCTTTCCCTGTCTGAACGCATGGACGCCGGTAACATTTCGTAATCAATAATCTGATGTTCATAGAGTTGTTCAAAAAGATTTTTAAGGTTCGGTATGCGCTCGGAATGGATTCTCCGTGCGGCTATTTTAAGAACGTTAACCAGATAAATGCTTCTCTTCTGAAATGCGTTCTCGTCTTCCCCTGACGACCCTTCGGCCATGTTGCTCTGATAAATCTCAAAAACAGCTGCGGCGACAGGTATAACCGTATCCGCCGGTAAAGAGCTGATAATCAGTTCCCCCAGTTCATCGATTTCCATAAAATGAGTGATATGATCAATGATGATGTCGCAATTAACAATAAGATCTTTCAGCAGATCAAAATTGTTGAGAGGACGGATGATGTCTTCCACGATCTGTTTCTTTATCACTTTCATTTTTTCTTCAGAAGCGTGACGAAACATCGGCACCACTTTCAGATCCTTGGCCAGACGACGCAAGATGATTGATACCCGCCAGGGAAGTTTTCCCCTGGAAAGCACAATATCGGTTTTGAAGATGGTGGATACTTCGGCAATGCCCAAATCAACAAGCGATTTGGTCAGGTATTCTCCAAGTTTCGACGTATCTGCAGAATCGGCAATCGGTTCGCTCATCACGTCGATGAAGGACTCAAAATGCTCTGCCGTAATGTCTTTTTTGATGACGAAGCTATTTAGACTTTTTCTCTCGAAGTAATCCTTCAGCTTAGGGACAAACAAGTCCGACGTATTGGATTGCGTCAATTTTCTGATATTGAACGGTTCGTCAAGAATCCCGCTGATATGGACATCAACCTGATCTTCAACGTCATGACAGGTCAGCATGATTTCAGAAGAGCCACCCAGCGCGTTTTTAAAAGCATCATAGAGTCCTTTTTTAACTTCCTGTGAAACCGGATGATGGGCATCATAATAACCGCTTCGGGATATGGCTTTGGTAAGTTCTATAACAAAATCGCAGGTGGTTTTCGCCTTGGCAAATTCTTCCGGCGTAAAATCCTTCTTTTCATCCTTTTTATAGCCTGTTTCAGCAATTGTTTTCATTGTATCACCTCTTTTGTGATATTTTTAAACAACAGCTTTAAAGACGATGTTATTGAGACAGCGTGTCCATGGGTTTAGACATGCTTATTGTTCTTCAGAAGGATCACGGTATTTATAATTTAAATGATTAATTTATTTTATATCACGGATTTTCATAAATACAAACAACAAATATCGGTTTTTCAATTCATGTCATATAATTTGACAAAGACGGTAAAGAAGTTTAATAAAAGAACCGATTTCACTGAAGGATGTAGAAATGTTCCGGAAAATATTGAGTTTGCGTCGTTATACAAAATATGCTCTTTATCTGTTGATCCTTGTTTTAACGTCAGCGCTTTGCGCCTGTTCGATAACACGGTTCTTCTCCCCTTCCCCCGTTAAGCCGGCAAAAATAGCTGTTGTGCTGGGCGGCGGCGGCTCCAAGGGTTTCGCGCATATCGGCGTGCTCAAAGTTCTTGAAGCACAGAGGATCCCCATTCATATGGTCGTGGGAACAAGCGCGGGAAGTCTGGTCGGCAGCTTGTATGCTTCCGGCAAATCGGCTTTTCAATTGCAGGAAATCGCGCTAAAGATGGACAGTGACAAGGTCATCGACTATGACTGGAAAATATGGAGCGGCGGACTGATTAAGGGCGACAAACTGGAAAATTTCATCAATGCCCATGTAAAAAATATTCCCATAGAGAAACTCAAGATTCCCTTCTATGCCGTAGCCACCAATATCGCCACCGGTGATGAAGTTGTCTTTGCCCGGGGAAACACCGGCATGGCGGTACGCGCCAGTTGTTCCGTGCCGGCCGTTTTTCAGCCCTTTAAAATCGGCAATATCACGTATGTGGACGGCGGCGTGGTCAGCCCTGTGGCCGTTGATGTTGCCCGTCGCAATGGCGCAGACATCGTCATTGCCGTGGATATCTCCGGAGGGATCGTGAGAAACGTACCGGAGGGAATGATTGATTCGATGAAAAAATCCGTGGATATCATGTACTCCAAAATTGCCGAATACCAGATTAAAAATGCCGACATCGTCATCCGTCCCAACATGAGAAACATCGGCGCCACCGACATGGATAAATTTAACGAAGCAATTCTGGAGGGTGAAAAATCGGCAACGCTGAAACTGCCCGAACTGCAAAATATTATGGAGAGGTTGAAGCGGGAAGGAAGAATTTAAATACGCATGACTTCCCCGTCAATGCAGCTATATGATTATTATCGGCGGCAGAGCCCACAATTTGGATGAAGCGATTGCTGTAAGTAAACTGGATTTGCCCTTTATAGAAATTTCTCTAGACGATCCTCAGACAGTGTCCGCCTGGCTTGACCGACTTCTCGACATGAAAAACGCCTGTGGCACGGAATTCCTTGCCCATTATCCCAACGAGGACAATCCTTTCGATGTAAAAATACTGCGGGATAAATTCCTTCCCCGCATCCAGGCGCTGATGAAAATATCAAGACAACTCGGCATTCATAAAGCGACGCTTCACTTCTGGATGGATAAACGCTGGGCATCGACCGACTTAATTCGCGGAAAGCTGGAGATACTTAAACGCATTGTAGATGATGGTCGTGACTGCGACATCACCGTCTGCATTGAAAATTTAAGCGAGCGCGCTGAAAGCTTCGCGCCCGCATTTGATGCGATTCCCGATTTACGGATGACCCTGGATATCGGACACGCTCAGCTTCTGAGCAGGCAAAACACCTCTTTTCGTTTTATCGAAGAGCATTTTCCCAGAATCGCGCATATACACGCGCACGACAATCGCGGCGGCAAAACGGTGAAAGATGATCTTCATCTGGCGTTGGGTGAAGGCCGTGTGAATTATCAGGCGATTTTTAAGGCGCTCATCAACAGGGGGTACAACTCAACCGTAACCACTGAAGTTAAAATCAAAGACATGCTTCGAACCAAACAGACGCTGGAAGATTTCATCAAAACTCAGTAGAACGTTTCCAATTCTTTTCTATTGCCCCAGCGCGATGGTTTAAGCTTTCCCAAAACGTCCGGCGTGTTCTGCCGCAACACTCCGAGTTTGTCGAAAATGATTTCTATCTTTTCTCCGGGATTCAGCCATAAATCGTTGTCCAGGCCGGTACAATCGGGAATGGTTCCCAGCCCGATGACCGTTCCCGGCAAAGGCGTGAAAACGGTTTTCATATATTCGAGTGCTTTTTCAGGATGATCAGAATATTCCGAGGTGCTTCCCTTCCATTCAAACCGTTCACCTATTTTCACGTTGACATTCAACGCGAGAGGATCCCCGGTTTCATCAGGCGTAACAATGAACGGTCCCAGTCCCTTGCTGTGGTCAAAATCCTTGCTTCGCGCCGGGCCGGTTCCGATCATTTCCCAGAACTGGACGTCGCGTGCCGACGAATCGTTGAAAATCGTGTAACCGGCTATCGGTTTATTTTCATTTCCCGTAATGATCGCCAGCTCCGGTTCAATATCCAGATACGATGAGTAAACCGGCCAGTGAATGGTATCGCCATCGCCGATTATCGCATTATGGTTGCATTTATAATAGAGCATTTTCCCGCCGGAGGCTGCGCTTATTCTTTTTTTAACAACCGGTGCAATAATCCGGCCCAGCATGCCGAATTCGCGGCGGACCATGGTTGCCGCGGAATTGCCGAGATGCCGCGGCGTCAGCCCGAAATCAATCAACGCACGGGGAACGGCAACCGGCGGAAGTATCTTCGCCATCTCCAGCGGAATCTTTTCCGTATCGCTCAAAGATGAAAGACATGTCTCTCCATACCGCAGAAGCTCTCTGGCCTCATCTTCGCTGGAGGGCAGATTTTCCAAGTATGAATCAATATTGACAAGTTTTTCGTGCTTTTGTCCGGTTTTCCGCATTAGCGTTTCAAAGGAAACCGCATAATTTTCGATGACGACGCCGAACAACGCCGTCTCCTCGGAACCGTACTGAAAATTCAAAAGCTTCATAATGGCACATGCCTTATTTATCGGTTATTTACAGCTTTTTTATGATAAACTTCTTTACAATCCAATACGCGATCAGCACAATGGCCATCGCCGTTACGGATAAGGATAAAATCCACTTGGTATTGGTCGCCAGGCCGGAAAGAGCAACGAGCCAGGGTGTTGCCCGGTCGAGGTCTGCGAGAAAATACACATGCATCGTGTTTTCAAATATGTCGCAAAGTCCCGCAACGAACGGCATCAGAACAACCCCGTTGAATTTCGGATTGACGTTGTTCATTTTAAATGCCCGGGCTATCAGTAAACTGAGAAAAATGCTGTACCAGACGGGATGAATGAAATCCAAATAGAAATGCTGATAATAAAATCCGATCCTTCCGGAGGCCATCCACTCCAGAACAATAGCTTTGAATTTTTCACTGCAAAGCGTTGTCTGTAGAGCCAGCGCGTCAAGCGTGCCGACTTTATGCAAGATCGAGCCAATGATAATCTGCGATGTGAAATAAAGGAAGGCAAACAATCCGATGAGGAAACTGGAGTCCGATTTTTCCATGATATATTTTTCAGCCGGAGCAAAATATTTCATCGCTTCACCTCATATGTTTATACTGTCAATCAGCGTTGCGGCATTGGTTATAATCCTGCAACTTTCTGTTATATTCATCGACCATGGATTCCATGACTGTCGTCTTGGCTTTTGCCTCGGCCACGAGACGGTTATACCAGAGACTCTTCTCATTGAAAACATGGATTTTTTCGTTAATTTTCTGAATCCTTTGTGTGTCTTCGAAGGTGTATTTTTTATCCCGTTCGATGGATTCCTGGTCCGTGTCCAGTTCATCTTTCAGCCGGACAAGCTGGTCCTGAAGAGAGGTGATCTCCGCTTTTTTCATTTCGATATCACGGATCAGATTTTCTGACGGCGCAACACAATTATTGTGTGCAACCGGCGGTGATTGGAGGCCGAATATCTGAACGGCAACATAGGTTTCCTTGCCTTTCATATTCCCTCTGATCACGGCGGCACCCATATCCCGGACATCCGAAGAGAGAATGTTTTCTCGGTGGCCGGGACTCTGCATCCAGCCGTCAACTATCTTCTGATTGGTGTAGAAATGACCGCTGCCGATATTTTCGGCGATAATCTTATACGCATAGCCAAATTCCCGCGCCAGATCCGAAGCCTGTTGGCCGGTGGGTGAAATATGGGCAAAATACTGTTTTTCCAGCATGTCGTTCGCCCTGGCTTGAGCGATAACATTTAGCAGGTGATTTCCCAGAAGCGGTGGCAACCCGTTGCCCTCCCTCGCCCTGTTGGTCAAATGAATGACGGATTCCGCGTTTAGATTCTCTTGGGGGGTAAAAGGTTGTTTTACATCGATCCGTTCGTTGCTCTCCAGCGCGATACGGTATTCAGAAAAATTTTCCGCAGTAAAAAAATCATACAGCCGGGGCAGATTTGTAACAACGGCAAAAGCCATAACGGCAAGAGCCATGATGACAATGAAATTTTTTCCCCAGGAATCAGGTCCCGTCGTCTGGTTCACCGATAAAATGTCCCCTTTGTTGTGGAATGATATGAATAATAAAATCAGGTGTCAAGAAAGACATAAAAATGTTCAGCAATCCCGAAGGGAAAGCTATCAATACTCGATATCCATCGTCGCTGATATTTCCCGCACAAATTCTATTTCACGCGGAACTTTGTAATTGGAAAGATAGGTTTTACAGTAGCGGATAATTTCTTTTTCGTCGATGTTTTCCCCCTCGTTCAGAACCACATGGGCTTTGACGATTTCACCGCGCATCAGGTCTTGCTTGCCCGATACCCTGGCGGCTTTCACCGCCGGATGCGCATTCAGCACCGTTTCCACTTCGCGCGGATAAACGTTAAATCCGCTGGTGATGATCATCCTCTTCTTGAGCCCCGTAATAAAAATGTAGCCATCTTCATCCATCCGGCCCAGATCGCCCGTGTGCAGCCAGCCGTTTCTGATGACTGCGGCCGTTGCCGCTTCATTCTTATAATAGCCCTGCATGACATTTTCTCCCTTAACGGCCAATTCGCCGATTTGATTGCGGGGCAGTTCACCTCCCTCATCGTCAACGATTTTGATTTCCACGCCCGTTATCGCCGTGCCGATGGATCCCGGTTTGTAAACCTGATCGAATCGATTAAAAGAACATACAGGCGACGCTTCCGTTAATCCGTAACCTTCCAAAAGCTTGAGATTGAATTTTTCTTCAAATACATGCATGAAATCCGCCGGCATCGCCGATCCGCCGGTCACGCATAGTTTCAAAGAACTCGTGTCGTACTTGGACGCCTTTTCATAAAAAATCATTCCCATAAACAGACGCGGTACGGCCGATATGTAAGTGATTTTTTCTCTTTCTATCGCGCTGAAGAGACCATCCATGGTCAGCCGGTCCATCATCACAATGGAACAACCGGCACGAATCGTAAGAAGCATATTGGCCGTTGCTCCGAAAGCATGAAAAAGCGGGATCAGCGCCAGCGCGACATCATCCGGCGCTCTTTGCGCAATAGTTTGAGTCACAACAGCCTGTGAATACAAATTGTGATGCGTCAGCACGGCGCCCAAAGGTCTTCCCGTCAAACCCGCAGTATATATCATGACCGCCGGATCTTCCGGTTTGATGTTCACCGGAATAAAGGACGAGCCTTGTGAATCGGCGCCCGGAAAAGGTTCTTCTCCCTGATTTAAGGCATCAACGGCAATCACCTGCCGGCAGGATAAAAGTTGATCTTTGATTTCGTTAAATTTTTTAATCTGAACGGATTGCGTTATCAGAATCTTCGAATCCGAATTATTCAGAAGATAAATCAATTCCGACGGCGTGGTCAACGGATTAATCGGTACAACCACCGCGCCGTTTTTGACAATGCCGAAGTAAGAGTAAACAAACTCCGGAATGTTGGGGAGCATGACCGTTACTTTATCACCCTTGCCGATTCCTGATTTCCGTATTAATCCGGCAACCGCATTGACAGCCCGGTTTAACTGTCCGTAAGTAATATACTGCTTATCGCTGATTAGGGCGGTACGCTCACCGTGTTTTTGAACCGCGTCGTCCAGTAAGTTAATGAGATGAATGGCCTTGAAACCTCCCCGAAAATTGCTGGTCACTTAACACAACCAAGAATCTTTTTTCAAGAAAATAAAAAAAAGGCATCGAAGATAAATATAATGTAGTTTTTGTATACTAAATACAGCCAATAGTCTAATCTTTTATTGTGAGACTCAAATTTCAAAAACGAAGTGCATGGAAATTTGCAAGTCGAACAATCCCGCTATAAGCGGAGGAATACCCCGCCCCTTGGGGCGGAATTAGAGCCCAGGACTTGCCTTGGGGTTCATTTATCGGGCGTCATGATAAAATGTTTGATATGACGATATATCCAATACAACCCATACGGAAGATACAAAAAATGAACCGCTTTCATTAGAAATCCATCCGATGTCATAAACGTAAATTTCTCTTTACTTTCAGCTTTCTTCTTCACTTCTCTAATTCCCGTCACTTCATACCATCGGCCTGAAAATTGTATATCCAGCTTTTCAAAAGATTTCAGTCTTTTCATGAGTTCCATTTTTGAAAGAGAAGAAGGATCTGCGATGGCGGATATCGACAGACAGTCCTTCCATGAATGGTAGCTCCCGGCTCCCTTTTGCGATTCGCCATCGCCCCCCTCGGAAACCATTTGAAGAATCCGGGGAATATAGCCTGCCGCTTGAGTGGCTTTTTCAATTTCCAGATCAGACAGATGATCATCAGGCTTCACCGGCAGATTTTCCTGCGCCAGGATACGGCCGGCGTCCCATTCCGCCGTCATATAATGAAAGGTGAACCCGCTGCATGGATCACCCTGATAGAGAGACCACGACGTTGCGTTGCGTCCCCTGTTTTTTGGTAAAAAACTGTTATGATAATTTACTGCATATTGAAAAATTGCCAGTAATACAGGACTGAATTTCCTGAGACAATAGAATGACAGAGCGATGGTCGGTCTGATTTTGTCTCGCAGATATGCAATAAATACCGGATCGTTAATGCTGCCCAGCGGCGGAATGATCAGTTCAAAGTGATATTTTCGGGCTAAACGATATACAGGGAGCGGATGAAGAGATCGATGTTTTCTTTTTATGGCCGGGTTTATAAAAGATCTGAGGTTGATAACACTCGCATACAACATGCTGTATATATATATTTTTAAGGTCGACGGTCTTTCCGGAAGGCAAACGGCAACCAGATCGAAATCCGCACGTCTGGATATTGCAGCCAGTGTGCCTTTGATAAGAACAGACGGAACGCCCCACACCGTATTGGCAAAGATAACCACTCGATGTACTTTGTTATTTTCCCGGTTATGCTCTTTTTCCCAATGGTTCATCACGCCATGATTAAAAGAAAAAGCAGAGCCGTTACCGGCTCTGCTTTTTCTTGATTTTCTTCTGCTCCTCAAGGATTGTCATTCATCAGTCATCCGCAGGCATCAAATCTTCCTGCTTAACGGCCCAATGATATTTTAAACAGCATCGCTGCCGCCACCGGGAGGACATCCGAAGGATATGTTCATCACTGTTTCGTCTTCAATGGGAATTTCATAATAGGCATAAGGCTCACGCATGGTATCTCCCGACACATTCTGATCAATTGTTCTTTTAGGGGGAACACCTTTTGAATTTTTCATAATATTCTCCTTTCTAATCAATATTGTTTATTCATGTTTTTTGCAATGATAAAAGATTTATATTTTTTGTCAATCAAAATATGGCTGGTTTTTCAAGATTGCAGATTCCCTCAAATAAAGGGATACATGCTTGTAATTTCCGCAAATATTTTGCCGCTTTTTTCTTTCAGGATAATAAAGTTTGTTTTGTAATATGCCAGGCTGATGGATAAAACACTGCCGACATCCGAGCCGACGCCCATCGCTTCGAGATCGGTAAGGTGCGTCAGATTGCTGGAAAGAATGTCCGCATCCATATTGCCCGGAGGGTCGTTTTTGAACAGACCGGTTTTTATTTCTATGCCGTATGTCGAGAGCCGGGATAATTCTTTCAGAAAATTTTCATTGCGCATGCCAGAAATGGATTCTTTCAGGCGGAAAGCGACATCGCAAACCGACAGGCTATCGATTTCATCCTTTCCGTATACGGTCACGCAATAATACTGCGCATTGCCGATATAAAGCGGATCGATATCCGGATGAATGTCGCGGAAATTCACGGGCGTTCTCAACACGATCCGGTCCGTTTTCGGCATCATTACGCTGTGATACTTTTTCAGCAAATAAGCCGTGATAATCTGGTTGTCGGAAATGCTGTATTTTTCGTTTTCCGCCTTTGCCCTGTCTTTCATATCCCGAAGAAATGCTTCCGGAAAGTATTCCCTTTTCGCATAGGTTTTTATGGCGGCTCTTTTAACACGCTTTTGAATAACGTCGCTCAGGTCCGACAAAGGCGGGGTAAACACCTTGTCGATCTCGATGGAGCGCACCGGCTGGCCCTGAAACAATTTCTGTCCGGACGGAAGCAAAAAAGGCTTGCCCTCTGTGATGCACATCCACGCATAGAGAAACAGCATCAAGGAAATGCCGTCGGCCACGGTATGCGAACAACTGATCCCGCCGAATATTCCATCCCGGACGGGTATTCCCGTTACGGCAAACAGAGGCTCGCCCGGCAATGTTTTGACATGCACCATTCTGCTCTTGATTTCGTCGATATCAATCTCGTCGAATTTTTTATCCATAAACGGCAGAACAACAGCCAAGGCGCCATCCGTGCAGTACTGCAATGCAAATTTATCCCGATCGGTCATGATCAGGCGGCTGGAAAACAGATTATAATGCTCAATGGTTTTGAGAAGACTCTCTCGCAATTTTGATACGGGCGTGTCTTTCTTATAAAAGAAGAGAATTTCTATCGGCTCCGATCCCGGCATGGTTTGTTCGAACGCCGACAGCGGCAGAATGTCTTTGCCGTAATGTTGTTCCAGATAAGCCGTCTTTGCCTGTTGATCGGTCAGATTGGTGTTCATAACGCTCATTTCTGATCAGAATCTGAATTTGCGGATATCTTGAGCTTAAACAAAACATTTATCCTTTTATATCTTTGAGACATCTTAAACATAAACAGAATTGAAATCCATAATAATTTTTCCCGTTGATAAATTCTTCAAATCAACTATAATATCGCCAACCATCAAATTAAAAGGAGTGGAACTATAAAATTTTTGAAAGCGGTCCCCCTGCAGGCGGAACGTAAATTCACCTTCACGTGGAGATTTAAATTCCAACCCAATTCAACACCGAAGGAGAAAAGACATGAAAATTTTAGAATGTTGTCCTCCAAATGATACTGGCGGTACTTAATTATCCGAACGATAAACCGATCCTTGAACAACCTCTTCCCAAAAGGAAGAGGTTGTTTTTTATTGCCTGACGATTCAGGCCATGCCTGCAAGATAAAAACCCATCACGAGCCGCCGTCGGATTTTTTCCCCAGGCGGTCATCCATTTCCCCGATGTAGGCGGCAAGCGTATTGCCGGCTTCTTCGATTGCGGTAAGGAGATGGTTTTCCTGCTGCTCAATGCGCGCAAGAATGTCTGTTTTCAATTCCGAATTTTTGGTTTCCTGTGCCCGCAACTGGCTCTCCAGATAGTTTCGCAATTCGGTAAACCGCGATAATTCCGCCTGATCCGCAAGCTCCCGCTGTGCCTTCAATGCCTTGGCGTGCTGATGAGATTCCAGAAGCGCTTTGGCCTGGATATAAACCACAAACATAAGGCACAGCATCACGATCAATACCAGGATGCCCAGCATCACCAGACCCAGCGGCATATGCACCGATGTGAAACCGAGCGATAAGTTTGCCGGCGAAATAAAGGTGCTCCAGTTTAAGGCGGAAAACGCTGCAATGGCCGCCAGGATGATCAATAACAACCAAGAATGTAATTTCATATCCGACGCCTCCCCTGATTTTATTGAGATGTGCTGAAAATGTTTGCCGGGATTCTCTAATCTTCTCTGTCTGTATTAAATGAATTTTTTGTTTCTTTGCTGAAGATTCGTAATGGCCTGTTTCATCTGTTATGTAGCATAAAATTCTTTTTTTCAAAATAAATTCTATTCCGCATCTTCCCTCTCTGCTTGACAAATTTTTTTGAATTCCTTATTCTTTTTTTTCAAAAATATTAAGGATTAGGTAAGGATAGATGAGTAAAATATTTACGAAAAAAAGCCTTCTCTTCGGTTTTCTTCTGGTGGCTTTCATCATCGTTTTTGAAATCATTATGGCCGCCCTTTCTCTTCCCGCCTGGCCGGCCTTTATGGTGATGATTTTCTTTTTTGTGGTGCACGAAGACACAAAACAGGCCCCGCACATTCTGATCGGCGGACTTGCCGGCATCCTGTGCGTTGTTCTCAGCGAATTGTTCATCGACGTCCTGATGCCTGTTATGGGACATGAAGCCGCCAAGCTGCTTTTCATCGGCCTGTTCGTCTATGCGATTGTTCTTTTGAAGGATGCCATTCCTTACGTCTTCAACAGCTACGCCTTCATGTTTTTTCTCGTCTCCGCGATTGCCCGACCGACGGCAACAGTTTCTCCCTTTGTCTGGATGGCCGTCGAACTCGTTGTTGGCGCCATATTTATTCTGGGCATTCTGGGCATTAACCGGATCGTCACCGCAATTTTGAAGGGAAAAAAATAAAAAGCTCGTCTCATGATGATTGTTACAAAAACGATTAAACTTCAGACCCAGGGGTTCAGCGATATTTTAAATATCACGGCTCAAGTTCTTTCCATCCTGGAAGGTTCATCCATATCCGACGGACTGATTTGCGTTTTCTGTCCCGGCTCCACCGGGTCGGTGACGACCATTGAGTATGAATCCGGCGTGCTGCATGATTTAAAGAAGGCACTCGAAAGAATTGCCCCGTCGGACATCCCTTACAGGCACGATGAACGATGGGGAGACGGTAACGGCTTTGCTCATGTGCGCGCCGCGCTGATGAAACCGTCCCTGACGATTCCGCTGGTCAGCGGCAGGCCGACGCTGGGAACCTGGCAACAGATTGTCTTTATCGACTTCGACAACCGAAAACGACACCGGGAAATCATCGTACAAATTATTGGCGAATAAACGGTTGACATGAAGAGAATCGTGTTTTTGATATGAAGGCATTATCGACTTTAAAGGAAATTATCCGATGACAAATCCGCACTCGCTGAGTGTCAGATTGTTAACCCGTTTACGCGACATGCGCATCGTCTGGGACGTCATGGGTTCCCTGTACAACCAGCGCATTTATGCCGTCATTTCCGATCTTTACGAATATATCGCTGAAAATCTGACCACCCGGGAAACTCAGCACATTCTCGAGGTGGGAGCCGGACGGGGCTACGTATCGGTATTGCTCGGATCCCGAAATCCCCAATCCAGAATTACAGGCATTGACTATTCTCCGATGCAGGTCATTAAGGCGGAAAAGTATCGCAGGCAGAAGAAGATGTCCAATTGTTCCTTTCAACAAAACAATGCCATGTCGCTGCCGTTCAACGATTCTTCCTTCGACACCGTCGTCAGCGTCGGATCCATCAAACACTGGCCCGATGCTTACCGGGGTCTGCAAGAAATACATCGTGTTCTCAAACCGGGCGGATGCCTGATGATTTCAGAAACCGACCGGGGCGCCTCCGATGAAGACCTCCGGTCCTTTGTCCAACGGTTTCCGATCCCCCTTGTTCCGGAATGGCTTAATTTCTGGGGGTTACGCAATGTGATTTTCGGGCAGAGTTTTACAGAGGAACAGCTTTCCCAGATTGTTCGTCAGGCAGGTTTCACCAATATCGAATGTCGGCGGGTAGCGGCCTGTCCTTATGTGATTGTCAAGGCCTGGAAATAAGACCTGTTCAATATTCATTTTCATTATTTCCTTGCCAGAGACATGAATACTTTGTTAAAGAGCCAGGCTGACGAATTAAATTTGAAGGATGACGAACCGATACGATGAAACTGAAAGGCATCATAACCGTTATTCGCATTCCTTTCCTGATTTTAGCTCTAATCCTGGGTATTCTCGGCGCTGCCGTTGCCTGGTATGAATCCGTCCGCTATGGTTCGCCCTTCAACATCGGGTATGCAGTTCTCGCGACAATCGGATTGATGATTGCTCATGCAGCGGTGAATATTTTTAACGACTATTTCGACGCGCGCAGCGGTCTGGATTTCAGAACCAGTCGCACTCCTTTCAGCGGCGGCAGCGGCGCCGTACCGGACGGCTCACTGACGGTCAAGGAAAGTCTGCTGTTGGGCGTTATCTGTATTATCATCCTGATCCCGATAGCCGTTTTCTTCATCCTGAAAAGCGGCTGGATGCTGCTGCCGTTGCTCCTGCTGGCGATTTTTCTCATCATCTTTTATACGCCTCTCATCTTGAAGATGGGTTACCCCGAATGGTCGCCCGGCCTAGGCTTGGGCATTTTGCCTGTTCTGGGTGCTTATTTCGTGCACACGCACGAATATACCCCGGCGGCTTTCATCGCCTCAATGCCTTCATATTTTCTGGTGCATAATCTTCTTTTAATCAACGAGTTCCCGGACGTTGAAGCAGATATGACCGTCAAAAGGCGAACCCTGCCGATTGTCATCGGGAAGAAAAAAGCCGCCTGGTTTTTTTCATTCGTAACGTTGCTCGTTTATGCCTGGATCATCTGGGCGGTCATGGATCATTATATGCCTGTTTTCACTCTTTTGTCCCTGACGACATTACCGCTTGCCATCCAGGTCATTAAAGGCTCACTCCGTTATGATGAAAAAGATGTGCTACTGGATACACTGAAGAAAAACGTCGTGCTTGTATTGTTGACACAGGCATTGATCGCAGTGGGATACATTGCCGGCGGACTATTCTTGAACTGATTCCCGAATGGGATGATGTCCAGGCCCGTCAGAAAATGCGGACAACATTTACACGACCAGTTGCGAAAACAGCGTTCTATTTGTAACAAAGATCGAAATGTTTTTGAAGCTTTGTGGCGTATTTTTTCAAACAAATACAGCCTTCATCGCATTGACGCTTTTTAATCAATGCGTCAATTTTACCGGTTGTGGCCGCCTTCCTGAGTTTCTTTTCAGCGTGCAGGTATGCATTGTCTCCTGTTGAAATATTTCTTTGAGGATCATCAAGAATAATCTGCACCTGACGGGATGGAAAATCAATTTTACCGGACGGTGTTTTGATCACGATTATCTTGTTTAAATCACCCAGATTAATATTTCTGGCCAGCTCTCCCGATTTCCGGGTCCATTTCTGATCATGGTGCTGGCTTTGCCAGTACAGGAAATTATACCGGGTCACGAACACCTCCGATCCCGGAGGCAGTCCCAGAAGCAAATCAAGATGAAAAACAAACAAGACCGGGCCATATTGATTATGGCCTTTATTTCGACCGGTTTGCGCATGTATGTCGATATGATCAAGGAATATCCATTCCCAGACGTTATGATTTTTATTTTCGGCGTCGGAATACAGGGGGGTTTGTATTAAATGATGATCTTCAACGAAACTGCGGGATAATAAACCGCCCTGTTCCAGATAGGTACTGCTTGTGGTCACGGTATTTGCGTGATGAAGATTCGTCACTCCGATATTTCGAAGAATCTGATGAACTTCATTCGGTTTCATGAATTACCCCTCCATCGCCAATCTTTTTAATTAAACGCTAGCCCTATATCACATATTAATCTGGAGTTCTGTAATTTTTGTTTTTTCGTCATTATTTTTCTTAGAAAAACAATAAGCGGATTTTAAAACGATATAAAATATAAAAAAATCCCGCGAGGCATGACTCGTTGCATGGGACGCGGTCAATGAACGATTGATCCCATCAATGCTTCACATTTCGTTAAACGGATTAAACGATTCATCGTTAATCAAGCGTAAAAACAATGATAAATATTCATCCGTATTATTTCACCGTTTTAAGATTATGTATATATTTCATGCAGATAGAATATTTCTTGTTCCCTTACAATAACCTGGCACGATATTTTCATTATTCTAAATGCAAATACAGGAAAACGGAGGTAACAGATCATGAAAAAGACAATGGCAACAACAATCGTGGCGGCAACAGTTATTCTCTTAACGGCAACGTTCGGATTTGCCGAATATGCGGCAACCGGCGCAGCCAATTTCCCCTTCTTCCAGTTGGGCTGCCTGATCGTCGGCGGTTTGATTCTTGTTTCTCTGAAACGCAAATATGAAAAAATGTATGTCGGCGAAGTGGTCGGCATCTTCGCGCTGTACACCATTCTGATGGCGCTGTTCACCAACCCGGTCATCGACACGGTGAAGACAATTGTGAGCTAGATATACGAACAGAATCATAAAACACGGATACATGGAAATCCATTTATCATAAGAACATGATCTGTGAACCCAGAGGAGACCCCCTTCAAGGTCTGGACGACTTGAGGGGGGTTTTTATTGCATATAGAAAGCGCATAATTTTTTCTTTAAAAAATAAGAAATAGTGTTAATCTATCTGAAATCCATTAAAGGCATTCATGGAAAGTTTTCATAAAACGTCACAGCCAAAGTCTCAAATATACATGATTAACCCTCAATGCCTTTTTAGAAGAGAATTTTAATGAAAAAAATATTTTTCACAATATTCATATTGTCCGCATTTTTATGCGTGGCGGCTTCGGCAGAATTCTATGATTGTATTGACAAGGACGGGAACAGTTTCATCACCGATAATCCGCCGCCGGATGCAAACTGCAAGAACGATGACGGGGACAAGGAAAGCTCGAGCCAGGAGCCGGAAAATGATGTCAAATCTGAAAATACAAATCAGGACGATGAAAAAAAAGGGGAGATCAAGAGATTAATTAAGATAAAACGGTCTGGTTATTAATATGTCCCGGACAAAACATAGCCTGTTTAATCAAATTAATTTTGAATAATTTACAAACAAATAAAAAGGAGAATTACCATGAATATTTTTAAAGGAGTTCCTCCGCAGCCGTCCAGCAGAGAGTACAAGGACAATATCAAAAGCCTGGAGACAGAAGATGCTTCCCTGACTCTTCAGAATCTGAATCCTGTTACGTTTACCTACAAGGAATATCCTCTAGAACAACGCGTTGGATTTATTGCTGAAGATGTCCCGCAACTTGTCGCTACGAGTGACCGAAAGGGATTATATGCTATGGATATCGTAGCCATACTTACTAAAGTTGTCCAGGAACAGCAGGAAACCATCTCTGCACTTTCCGCAAAAGTGTCCGAATTAGAAGAAATGATCAAACACTAAAAACAACTCTTGTCGCACAAGGGTTGGAAACCATTACAATGATTAGAACTTAATTCAGGGCAGGGCTTGGTTTGGTTCTGCCTTGTCACTATTTAAGTTTTTATTTTTTTGCCGGCTTCCTGGCGGCTGCTTTCTTTGCTGTCTTTTTAGGAACGCCGGCTTTTATTTTTTTGCCGCCTTCGATTTTACTTAATTGCCACTCAAGTTTTTTGATTTTCGCATAGACTGCCTTGAGCTTCTTATCCGGATCAAGACTTTTCCCGGCATCGATGAGAGCATAGGCAATACCGCCCATTTCTTTCATCTGGTCCTGTATCTTCACATTCAGATTAAACATTTTGTATTGTCTTTTTCCCTCTTCCGAAAGCTCGTTCATTTTCACGGATACAACGCTTGCTCCTTCCCGCAAGACGGCAATCCCCTCTTCCATTCCTTTTTTCAGATTTTCTCTGATTTTATCAAAAAGATTTTCCATAGATCCTCCATTTCATTGCTTTTTTAAATTTGAATGATCACGTTTAAGCAGATTATAAGAGACGCCGTCTTTTCCGTCAACTGGATTTCCACGATGGATGTCTTGGACTTCATCAAAAAGGTGGATGCTTTAAGGCAGAACTTCTTTCATCCCTTTTCCGGCGGTTTTTACGATTCGGTCATAGACTCCCGATTCTGCTATCTTTATGGATTTGAGAATATGGAATGAATGATCCCCGGCACCATGGGTCACGATCATACCGGCCTTGCAAATTTCTTTTTCAGCTGATGGCACGGTCGGGATTGTCGATACGGATTCCTTCTGATGAAGAGGTATCGTTATTTTCTTCCTGATCATGACATTATTCCCGGATAAAATCATTTGTGATGCTTCACAAAAGCGGGAATCATCAACCTATCGACCTGATAGCTTCATTGATGTCGATTTTCATAAATCGGGCGATTTTCCGCTCAATCGCCAGTGTCTGTTCCTTGTTTTGCATAATGCGTCTGCGAATATCTTCTCCGGTGGCATATCTTCGTATTAAGTCTTCCACTCTTTCATGGATGCTCACCACTCGGTCATGCATGACCCGTTTGTCGGCGTAGCAGACGATTTCTCTTTCTTCGATTTGTCCGTCAAGATTCAGATCAGGGAGGGTAACATGTTGCTCGACAATTTCAGCAATACGTGGAAATCCGAGCGTCCGCAGAAGGATTCCGCCGGACCAAGCGTGCTTTTCTTTCGTTCGAAGCGACCTTGTCTTGGTAATGTCATGGAGCAACGCGGCAGCAATGACCAGTTCTCTGTTCACCGAAACGTCTTTATGAAGATTGTCGATAATCGCCAGACAAACACGCATAACCTGGCGGGAGTGATCAATAATATTCGGCAACATCGAATATCGGATCATCATCTCTTCACATTCTTCTTTATGGGGAATTCTGTCTGCGATAATTATTTTCATATCATCATTCAATAAGCTTTCTTTTCCGGCGCATATATTAATGAAAAACCCGCTATTTCTAGCGGGTTTCTAAACTTCTTTAAACTTTGTTGAATTCCCTTCTGGTGGAGGCGGCGGGAGTCGAACCCGCGTCCGAAAACCTTCCGCTGGAGCTTCTACGTGCGTAGCCTTCGTTTTATAACCTTCACGCTGGATTGCTCCCTAAGGCCGGATCTTTCCGCGCTA
>Ga0116172_10000190_pt1 | contig 65864 bp, 43 predicted proteins | sample AD_UKC083_MetaG_FD_89799 | JGI IMG/M metagenome (GOLD analysis project Ga0116172, IMG submission 89799) | Active sludge microbial communities of municipal wastewater-treating anaerobic digesters from USA - AD_UKC083_MetaG | ecosystem: Engineered > Bioreactor > Anaerobic > Digestate | place: USA... | reverse complement strand
AGGGTTTAGTGCCTGGGATTTGGTTATGCCATTGTTCCTTTTTATGGTTGGTGCGGCCATGCCCTTTTCATTTGAAAAGTTTAAGAGCAGCCCTGACAAAAAAGCAATCTATAAAAAAATTATCCGTCGTTTTATCATCTTGTTTATACTTGGGATGATAATTCAAGGTAATTTATTAAGCTTGGATCCCTTGCAAATACGACTGTACTCCAATACATTACAAGCTATTGCTGTGGGATATTTGATTGCTGCGGTGTTTCAGTTGCACCTGTCCAACAAATTTCAGTATATCGCAACCGCTTTACTGTTAATCGGATATTGGGCTTTGCTTACTTTTTTCGGAGATTTTACTCCTGAAGGAAACTTTGCTGAAAAAGTAGATCAGTTCGTACTGGGCAGATTCCGTGATGGAGTTAGCTATCAGGCCGACGGAACCTGGCAGTTTGATCCTAACTACCGTTATACCTGGATACTTTCAAGTATGACCTTTGGAGTTACCGTGATGTTGGGAGTTTTTGCCGGTAAAATCATGAAAAACGGAGCGGATAAACGGAAAAATAGCATGCTGTTGCTAGTCTGGGGAGTTGCTTTAATTGTTGCAGGAGGACTTCTTAGTTTCCAAACACCGATCATCAAAAAAATCTGGTCAAGCAGTATGACGCTCTATTCCGGCGGATTATGCTTTCTGCTGATGGCTTTGTTCTACTATATGATTGATTACAGGAAAAAATCAAAAGGGATGAATTGGCTGAAAATTTACGGAATGAATTCCATTACAGCCTATACACTGGGCATGGTTATCGATTTTAGAAGTGTTGCCAATTCCGTTCTTTGGGGATTTGAGAAGTACATTGGTGATTTTTATCCGGCACTGCTAACTTTTGCTAACTTTCTGATATTGTTCTTTATTCTGCGACTGATGTATAAAGCAAAGGTGTTTGTGAAGATATAGTATCCGAAAACAATTAAAAATGGCGGTGTCTCATAAGTGCCCAACTGCTGCGTTGCTTTCGATATTCGTGGTCGCGAGTTCCGTGTTCCGTGGTGCGTGGTCGCGAGGTTGAGGTATTACAAGGTGCAAATCGTCCTTGTTTGAGCAACGAAGTTGCGAGTTTGGACGATTTAGCTGTTTGAACGCCAATTTTTCGAGCGAAGCAGGCGCAGTCTTGACTTTTTTTTGCTTCGGTCAAGACAAAAAAATGAAGTAGAGTTTTGGGGCAGCATACATTAGCCCAATGGCAACGCCTTGGGCCATACTTACAGTTTATCTTCCCGAAGAATCTGTTCTTTCCAGTCGTTGAGAGATAAGCCCGTTTTCTGTTTTACAACTCTTTTCATGGTGTCAATTGACCCAAATCCGCACATGGAAACAAGTTCTTTATTGGTCACGTCGTTGTCGTTCAGAATGATATCTTTCATTTCGTCTAACCGGAATTGATTGACGTAGGAATTAAAATTTTGATTGTAGCAAACGTTGATTGAAGAGGAAACATAGGTGCGGTTTGTCCCAAGTTTGCTGGCCAGATCGCAGATTGTTAGATCCGAATTGGTGTAAATTTTATGATCGGCAAAAATCCGGTCTAATTGATTAGCTATTTTGCGAAGTTGTTCCGGATGATACCTGGGACTTATGTCCGGATCTTTATCGATAATTTTTAATTCTTTTCTTTTTTGTCGCATGTGCAACAAGAATAAAAAAATCGCCAGCAACAAAACAGTAAACAAAGTTAAAGGTATCAGATGTAACATAACAAGATAATTTAATAGAATTAGAATAAGTTATTGAGTAAAAATTATGACACCGGAATTAGTTTGTCAAAAATTTTTACAAAAATAGCAGATTAGTATAAGGTCTGCAAAAACAGTTTCGGTAGAAAAACGAAATCTTTACTTTTTGCGTAGTTTTTTTTACGAATTGCCCATATGGGACATTTCAGCTGAATATTTAAAAGTGTTTTATTAATTTTTCTTCTATTCTGCTATTAGTAAAAAGTAATTTTTCTTCCCTCTCTGAGCCAACAAATACTTTCCATTCAACAGATAGGCGCTATCTACGATTGTATCCTGGCTTTCTAATTTTTCTTTATTCAGACTTACGCCACCGGATTGAACCAATTTACGCATTTCTCCTTTGGAAGGAAAGACAGCAGCATCTTCTGTCAATAAATCCAGGGCTTTGATGCCTTCAGCAAGTTTTTCTTTGGATATTGTAAATTGGGGAACTCCTTCAAAAACAGAAAGTAAAGTATCTTCGTCTATCTTTTTCAGCGTATCGGAAGTGGCATTTCCGAATAATATTTCAGAAGCTTCAACTGCTGCCTGATAGTCTTCTTCTGAGTGAACCATAACAGTCACTTCCTGAGCAAGGCGTTTTTGCAATGCCCGTTGATGCGGTGCCCGGGCATGTTCCTGAATCAAAGCTTCAACTTCATTTTTCTCTATGGAAGTAAAGATTTTGATGTACTTTTCTGCATCCTCATCGCTCACATTCAGCCAGAATTGATAGAATTTATAAGGAGATGTATATCTTTTGTCCAACCAAACGTTGCCGCCTTCTGTCTTACCGAACTTACTGCCATCTGCTTTGGTGATCAGCGGGCAGACCAAAGCGAAAGCATCACCATCCGCCTTTCGACGTATCAGTTCGGTGCCGGTAGTGATATTGCCCCACTGGTCGGAACCACCCATTTGCAGTTTGCAGTTTTTATGCTCATAGAGCCATAAAAAATCATAGCCTTGCAACAATTGGTAGGAGAATTCCGTGAAAGACATTCCAACATTGGATTCGGCACTCAGGCGTTTTTTTACGGAATCCTTTGCCATCATGTAGTTGACGGTAATGTGCTTACCGACGTCGCGAATGAAATCCAAAAATGAATAATTTTTCATCCAATCGTAATTATTCACCATTTCAGCGGCATTAGGGGCATCACTTTCAAAATCCAGGAACTTCGCCAATTGTTTTTTGATGTTTTCTTGATTGTGGCGCAAAGTCTTTTCATCCAACAGATTGCGCTCAGACGATTTCATGGAGGGATCGCCAATCATGCCGGTTGCACCGCCCACCAAAGCAATGGGTTTGTGCCCTGCACGCTGAAAATGGCGTAATATCATCACACTGACCAAATGCCCTATATGCAGCGAGTCTGCGGTGGGGTCAAACCCTATATAGGCCGTAGTCATTTCTTTCGCTAACTGCTCATCCGTACCCGGCATGATGGTATGTATCATGCCCCGCCAGGTAAGTTCTTCTATAAAATTCATTTTGATAAAAAATTTGAAGTGCAAAGATAAGGCTTAATTTTAAAAGGACTGCATGTCAACCAACTTTTTGTAATGCCCGTTCAGTTGCATTAAATCCTCATGCTTGCCACGTTCCACGATCCTACCTTCATGCAGCACGCATATTTCATCTGCCTTTTTGATGGTCGAAAGTCTATGTGCAACCACCAGGGTCGTGCGGTTTTTCATCAGACTCTCTAGGGCTTTTTGCACCATTTTTTCCGATTCCGTATCCAAAGCTGAAGTGGCCTCATCCAAAATTAAGATGGGCGGATTTTTCAGGATTGCCCGGGCGATGCTGATGCGCTGCCGTTGCCCGCCCGAAAGTTTGTTGCCTCTGTCGCCTATATTCGACTCATAGCCATGCTCGGTTGCCATGATAAAATCATGGGCATTGGCAATTTTTGCTGCTTCAACAACTTCCTCCATGGTAGCTTCATCCACCCCAAAAGCAATATTATTAAAGAAAGAATCGTTGAAAAGAAAGGCGTCCTGGTTTACGTTGCCCATCAGTTTTCGAATGTCATGGGTATGTATATTCTTAATGTCAATACCATCCATCAAAATCTTCCCTTTCTTAACTTCATAAAAGCGCGGTAATAGGTCAATCAGAGTTGTTTTTCCGGAGCCTGACTGTCCGACTAAAGCCACTGTATGCCCTTTGGGTACAATTAGATTGATATCCTTTAATACCCATTCGGTTTCATATTTGAAACTCAAATCTATAAATTCGATTTTATCGTGGAAACCTGTAATCTGAACCGGTTTTTTAGGCTCAGGAATATTGTTTTCGGCATTTAATATAGTGTCTATTCTGTCTAAGGCAGCCATGCCTTTTTTAACTCCGTAAGAAGCCCGGGAAAGTTCTTTTGCCGGACCGATGATGCTGTAGAAGATGACTAAATAGTAAATAAACTCAGCCGGACCAATGACACTTTTTTCTCCTACTATCAACATGCCTCCAAACCACAGCAGGATGGCTATGACTACAGTACCGACAAATTCGCCCAGGGGTGTTGCCAGGTTGTGGCGTGCATACAGATAACTGAAAGACTTGCGAATGCGTTCGTTCAATGCCGCAAAACGTTTTTCCAACTTGGTTTCCGCATTAAAAGCTTTGACTACGCGCAGTCCACCTAAAGTTTCATCCATTTGCGAGAGCATTTCTCCTTGTTGTGCCTGAGCGACGGCCGACTTTCTTCGCAAGTTCCTGCCGATGATACCAATCAACCAGCCGCTGATGGGCAAGAGTAGCAAGACGAAAATCGTTAACTCCCAACTCATTATAAACATCACTCCCAGATAAATGACTATCATCATCGGGTTTTTGAAAATCATATCCACGGCATTCAGAATGGATTGCTCTACTTCAGTCACATCAGAAGACATCCGCGACATGATGTCACCCTTTCTTTCTTCCGTAAAATATCCTATAGGCAGAGAAACGATTTTTTGGTACAGTTTGTTTTTAATATCCCTGACTACCCCTGTGCGCATAGGAATAACCATGCGTAATCCCAAGTAAGTTGAACCGGTCTTCAAAGCGGTTAGCACAATTAAAAACAGACCTATGTATAATAAGGTGAGTCCCGGTCCGATAGAAGTGATGGTAGTAGTCAGCCAATAAGAGAAATTGTTTTTGAAAGCCGCAACTAAATCCGACAGTGTGTCACTCCATGTCCAGGGCATATAGACAATATCAGGTTTTTTTAAGTTAAAGAGAATTTGCAAAACCGGTATGATGGCAGCAAAAGAAAATAAGCTGAAAATGGTTGCCAACAAATTGAACAACAAGCTGCCCGCAATGTATTTTTTGTAGGGAGGGAGAAATCGTTTGAATAAAGAGATTATATCTAACATAAAATCAACGCATTAAATGCCCGTATAATTCCTTGGCGTAATTCTCCTCAGCTCTTCTTTTACCGTTTCCTCTACGTCCAAAGTTTCAATAAAGTCCTTGACAGTTTGAGCAGTAATAGCTTCATTGGTGCGGGTCAGTGCTTTCAGACTTTCATAAGGCTCAGGATAAGATTCACGGCGCAAAATGGTTTGAATGGCTTCTGCCACCACAGCCCAATTCCTGTCCAAATCCTTATAGATAGCCACTTCATTGAGTAATAACTTATCCAGCCCCTTCATGATGCTTTGGGATGCAATCAAGGTGTGTGAAAAAGGTACTCCGATATTGCGCAGTACCGTACTGTCGGTTAAGTCACGCTGCAAACGCGAAATAGGCAATTTGTTGGCTAAAAACTCATAAACGGCATTTGCCATACCCAGGTTACCTTCTGCGTTTTCAAAGTCAATGGGATTTACCTTATGTGGCATGGCAGAAGAACCAACTTCTCCTTCTTTGATTTTTTGCTTGAAATATTCCATCGAAATATAGGTCCATATATCACGGCATAAATCAATGAGGATATTATTGATGCGTTTAATCCCGTCTAATTGTGCCGCCAAATGGTCATAGTTCGAAATTTGAGTAGTCCATTTTTCACGCACCAAACCCAATCTGTCTGTAACAAACTCATTTCCGAATTTCTTCCAATTGATGGTAGGATAAGCCACAACATGAGCATTAAAATTACCGGTAGCACCTCCGAATTTCGCAGCATGCGGAACACTTTTCAGTAAAGCCATTTGCTCGTTCAAGCGATGTACATACACCATGATTTCTTTACCAAGTCTTGTCGGAGAAGCCGGTTGTCCGTGTGTTTTTGCCAACATGGAAACATCCCTCCACTCATCAGCCAAATATTCCAACGTGCGTATCAACTTAGCCGTTTCGGGATAATAAACCTGCTGCATGGCATCTCGAATCGACATAGGAACAGCAGTATTATTAATATCTTGCGATGTTAATCCGAAGTGTACAAATTCTTTAAATGCAGACAAACCCAATTTATCAAACTGGTCTTTGATGAAATATTCAACTGCTTTTACATCGTGATTGGTTGTTTTTTCAATAACCTTAATGCGTTGAGCATCTGCTTCGGAAAAGTTCTTGTATATAGCCCTTAGTTTGGAGAAAGAATCAGCCGGTACGGCTTCCAACTGTTTAAGCGGAATTTCACATAAGGCGATGAAATACTCAATTTCTACTTTAACGCGGTAATATATCAATCCGAATTCTGAAAAGTAAGGAGCATACGGATCGGTTTTGGAGCGATAACGACCATCAATGGGGGAAATGGCAGAAAGAATGGAAAAGTTCATATTGGGTATGTGTTAAAGTTGATTTCTAAGACACCTTTTTGTTTTTTAGTTGAATATTTGTTTTAAGACATCGCATTTAATTAACTGAGTCGGCAGCAAAGTTACATGATAATTTTTAATTTACACAGCCTTAGGGTGAAATTGGCGGTTGGTTAAAGGCAATTCATCAGGCTTTGAAAAATAAAAGCTTTTATTTACCTTTGTTGCTTAAAATTGAAGCAATTGAAGCGCATTAGAGTACATAAGGAAGGACGACTAATATTGATGGTGTTGTTACTCGTCCTGTTTATTCTCAATTTGTTTGTCTATCTGAGATTTCCTAATGTTTTGCTGGCAATTACAACTTTGGTGTCTGCCAGTGTGATGGTCTTTTTTGCGTATTTTTTTCGTAACCCGACGCGCATTGTGGAAATTGACGATCCGAGCTTGGTCGTAGCGCCTGCTGACGGACGTGTGGTGGTGATTGAGCCAACGGATGAACTTGAGTATTTTGGCGATCAGAGGATACAAATTTCCATTTTTATGTCGATATTTAATGTACATGCCAATTGGTATCCCATAGCAGGTAAAGTGCTGAAAACCAGACACAGAAAAGGCAGACACCTCGCAGCTTATCTCCCCAAATCCAGTCATGAGAACGAACGTTCTACCATCGTCATTGAAACACCTTTTAAAACGCAGATATTGGTGCGTCAGATTGCCGGAGCATTGGCACAAAGGATTGTTACTTACGCTCATCCGGGTATAGAATGTCATCTGAATGAACATTTGGGTTTTATTAAATTTGGCTCACGGGTAGATATTTTTTTACCTATGGACACTGAAATTTATGTGGCAGTGGGTGAACAAACTACCGGTAATGAGACCATAATTGCCAGATTAAATGAATAATATTTACGAAGAACTTTTTACTCAATACCATTGTGCCGCTTTGAACGACAGGCAAGTCAGACAGGAAGTGGAGCAACTGCTTCATACTCATTTGTCATCTAACCTGAATACTGAAGTTTACAAATTTTGTCTGGGCTGTATGGATTTGACTTCATTAAACAGTACAGACAACGATGTGCAAATTGTAAAAATGGTGCAAAAGGTAAACAGAATGCCCAAGATTTTTCCGGAAGCCCCACTTCCGGCAGGAATTTGTGTGTATCCCAATTTTATATCTACCGTAAAAAACACCTTGCAGGTAGATGTGAAAACAGTTGCTGTGTCCGGAGGATTTCCCGCATCTCAAACTTTTGCCGAAATAAAAACTGCTGAAACTGCCATGGCAGTGATGGAAGGAGCGGATGAAATTGATGTGGTCATGCCTGTCGGTGATTTTCTTTCCGGTGAGTATGAAAAAGTAAGGGGAGAATTGGAAGAGATGAAAGCATCTTGCAGAAAGGCTCCTTTGAAAGTCATCTTAGAATCGGGAATATTACCTTCAACTTCTGAAATCAAGAAAGCATCTGTTTTAGCTATGTCGTCGGGTGCTGATTTTATCAAAACGTCTACCGGAAAAGCAACTGTATCAGCCACACCGGAAGCCACTTATGTCATGTGTCAAGCCATCAAAGCATGGCATGCAAAAACCCGTGAAAAAGTCGGGATCAAAGTAGCCGGAGGCATTGTGACTGCAGAGGATGCAGTAACATATTACACCATAGTCAAACAAATTCTCGGAACAGGATGGCTGGATAAAAAATACTTCAGAATAGGAGCCAGCCGGTTAGCCAACAATTTACTGAATGAGATAGTAGGGAAGGAGACCAGGTATTTCTAATTCAGCATAAGGTTGGTTATCAGCAGGTTGAAGAACAAAATCAGGATGCTGCTGTTTACCACTGCATTGGTACTTGCCTTACCCACATCCAATGCACCTCCGTAGGCATAATATCCATAATAAGCGGCTACAGAGGAGATGATGAAGGCAAATACCAAAGATTTCACTAAAGAATAGACTACATAATAAGGGATAAAAGCATACTGGATTCCCAGGAGATAATCGGCAACGGTGATTATATCGCTGAATAGCCCAACCAAATATCCACCTATTAATCCTACGCCCATGCTGATAATCACTAAGAACGGGGTCATCACAACAAATGCGACTATTTTAGGCAGGATCAGATAGTTAGCGGAATTAACCCCCATGATTTCCAATGCATCAATTTGTTCTGTGATGCGCATGGTCCCGATTTCTGATGCTATATTAGAGCCGATTTTTCCGGCAAGAATCAAACAAAGTATGGTGGATGAAAACTCAAGCAGTAAAGTGTCGCGTGTCACCAATCCTGTACTGTAAGTAGGTAATAAGGGGTTTTCAGTGTTTAATTTTGTTTGGATGGTCAGGATTGCTCCAATAAATACAGAGATGATGAGCACGATGGGCAAGGACTGTAAGCCTAACTTTTCCAGTTCTTTCGGAAATTGGCGGAAGAACATCTTCCATCTGTCGGGTAAAACCAACACTTTGCGCATTAGCAGCACATACCTGCCGACCTCTTTAAAAAATTTCATACCTGTTGTTTGTGTATTCGTGTGCAAATTTACGCAAATTTATGCAGATTACGACCGACCTCGGCTCAATTGTATATTATTACATTGATTGTTTTAAGCAAATCTAAAGGAGCCGTAACGTATGATTCTAATCACGAGTATTTTAGAAAACTGCTACGCCACCAGTGATGTGATGATCAACTACGATGTTTTCACTCGTTTGATGTATTCGGTAGGACTTTCTTGGAAGTATTCTTTAAAGCATTTAGTGAAATAGGACGGAGATGAAAAACCTGTATCATATGCAATTTCAGACAAGGTTTTATCTGTATTGAGAATGTCCTGTTCGGCTGCTTTTAATCTGATTATGCGAATCAACTCATTAGGTGCGTAGTTAGTGAGTGATTTAATTTTACGATACAATTGTACGCGGGACAAGCCCAAACGTTGTCCGACCTCATCTACACTTAAATCGGTTTCAATCAGATTGTCTTCAACAATACTTCTGAATTTTTCGACAAACGATTTATCAGTTTCCGTTATCAGTTCTTTTCGATCGCCAAAGGTGAGGTTTTGCTGAAAGTACATTTTAATTTTTTCGCGGTTTTTAATTAATCTATGCACCCTTATTAATAATAATTCTTCATTAAAAGGTTTCGGGATATAAGCATCGGCCCCACATTCAAATCCTATGGTTCTTTGCTCGTCTCCTCCCATGGCAGTAAGTAATATAACAGGGATATGACTGGTAGACAGGTTTTCTTTAATGCGTGTACATAACTCAAAGCCATCCATTACATCCATCATCACATCACTGATGATTAATTCAGGTACGTATTTCATAGCTTTAAATAAACCTATCTGACCATTTTCAGCCTCAATAATCTTGAAATCTTTCTTCAAAAGCGTTTTTAAAAACAATCTAACATCAGCACTGTCCTCTACTATTAAAATTGACGGCAAGCCGTGATCTTCCTGGGAAAGCTCCGCCTCATCATCAATCGGAGATTCTGTTAAGACCATTACTTCTTGTTTTTCAGTTTCTTCTTTTATTTTCAGCATTGGATATTCTTCTATTGTAGCAATTTCGCTTTGCTTGTATGGTATAGTCACTATAAAAGAGGATCCTTTGTTTTTCTTGCTTTTCACTTCTATTGTTCCATTATGTAATCCCACAAGAACTTTTGTAAGTTCCAATCCAATCCCTGACCCTGAGCTCAAACGATCTGCTTTATAAAAGCGATTGAATATTAAATCAAGATCTTGTTCCGAAATTCCTTTTCCCGTATCCGAGAAAGTAATCTGCGCATAATGTTCATTATTCTTGATGAGGGAAGTTAAATAGATATGAATTTTGCCATTTTCAGGAGTAAATTTAAAAGCATTAGATAGTAAGTTATAACAAATTTTTTCCATCTTATCTTTATCGAACCAAATGATAAAATTATCATTAGAGGCTGTATAACTAAAATGGATGTGTTTCTTTTTGCTCAATTCGAAAAATGAATCGTAAACATCTTGAATAAAAATTTTTAAGTCACTCAACGTAAAATACATTTGCATTTTCCCATTTTCATACTGTCTGAAATCAGTGATTTGATTGATCAGTTTCATCAATACCTGAACATTTTTCTTCATTAGATTGGCAAGTCGCTTTCCCTCAGTTGAGAGTTCCTCATTTTTTACTAAACTCTCCAAAGGACCATGTAGCAAGGTTAAAGGAGTTTTAAATTCGTGGGAGATATTCGTAAAAAACGAAATCTTAGCTTGAGTAGCATCTTCTATGTTCTTTGATAAAGTAATCAATTGATCCCTTTGTTCAGAAATTGCTTCTTTTTGTCGGTTGATGGCAATGTTTTGATCCTTGAGCAATTTATTGCTTCTATTCTTTTGTCGAATGAGCCGGAACAATAAAATGGAAAGTGTTATAAATAAGATTATCACTACCAATGATGCATAGAGGATATTACGTTGGGAACTATATTTCACCAAATTTTTATCCAACACATTGTTTAGTTGTTCGATGCGTTGTTGATGAAAATGAATTTGATCGGTTTGCAGCTTTATCACTCGAGCATTTGTTTTATCAACGACTGCTGTATGCAAGACAGTTTCTTTTTCAAATGCTTTGTGATTGAGAATGTTATAAGCTATCTGAATGGCCTTTTCACCTCCGGTAGGATACATGAATGTAGCATCAATGACGCCTTCAATTACCTTTTGAATTCCTCCGTCAGGAGAAGATAAAGCATCTATTCCTAAAATAACCGGAAGCTTGCCCTTAGTTTTTAATTTTAAGGCTTCGTAAACACCAATAGCCATTTCATCATTATGAGCAAAAACCAAATCAATATCGTCGAAGTGATTGAGAATATCCTGCATGGATTCTTTGGCTTCTTTTCTAAACCAGTTTCCAAAATCATCATAAATGATGTGCATATTTCGATGTTCATTTACCACTTCAATAAATCCTGCATGACGTTCTTGCTCAGGAGTAGATCCTTCCAATCCACGAATTTCTATTATATTTCCTTCCCCATTCAGTAAATTAGCAGCATATAAGCCGACTTCACGTCCTATTTGATAATTGTCGGCGCCAATAAAAGCCGTATAGTTACCTGTACTTGTCTTGCGATCAACTAAAATAACCGGAATGCCTTCTCCCATCGTCTTTTCTATAACCGGAGTAAGTGGAATAGCCTCGTTGGGCGAAACCACAATTAAGTCAACACGACTCGCGATAAAACTTTCTATATCCTGGATTTGTTGCTGATTGCTATCATAAGCAGTCTTTATTGAAACTTTCAAATTGGGATAAAACGAGGCTTCCCTCAACATTTCCTCATTCATGGTTCGACGCCAGGCATCATCACTACATTGCGAAACACCAATCACAAGTTCAGTTTGTTTCTGTAGATCTGAACATGCCATCATGGTAAGGATGGTGAATGCTAATATGAAATAGTTAGTTCTCATTGGTATAAAGCAAAAGTAACTATTTGTTTTAAATTACGAAAGGCACATGACAGTTACTGCGCAGTCATATGCCTTCTTTAGATAAAAATTAAAAAACCAATCAAATCATTTTAATCAAATTATCTCACGTATTCCGGCATTGCACCCCGTTGTGTGCAGACGAAAGCTGAAATATCCACAGCTTTTTGATGTGCTTCACGGATGTTTTTCCCCAGTAGCAAAGAAGCCACGAAGGCCCCGGTAAAGGCATCTCCTGCTCCAACGGTATCTACAACTTTTACTTTAGGAGTGTGTAAGTAGGATGTTTCATCAAGAGTAATTACATAACTACCGTCAGTGCCTTTGGTAAGGACTACCGTCTCTATTTGAAAGTGTTGAATCAAATGCTTGACAACAATTGATTCTGTCCGAGCGGACAATCCAAACATTTCAGTGAGTATTGCGATTTCCTCTTCGTTGATTTTTAACATTGTACACTGATTGAGTGATTCTTCAATCAATTCACGGGAATAAAAATGCTGACGCAAATTGATGTCGAAAATCTTCATGGAATCTTTAGGCACTTCATCTAAAAAGGATTTGATGGTTGAATGAGAAACCACATTACGTTGTGCAAGAGAACCAAAACAAACAGCCTTGGTTTGTTGTGCCAAGTGCTTTAATGCATCTGTGAATGGGATATTGTCCCAGGCAACTCCTTCGCAAATTTCATATTGTGGTACGCCGTCCCCGCTCAACGTTACCTGAACAGTGCCGGTTGGAAAATCAACTTCAGAAATCAAAGTTTTGAGTTTTTTCTCTTTCAATACCTGTTTTATTTCTGCCCCCAATTCATCCTTACCGATGGCACTGACAGCATAACCATTCAAGCCAAACTGAGAAACATGGTAGGCAAAGTTTGCCGGTGCGCCTCCTAATACTTTCCCTTGTGGAAACACATCCCATAAAATTTCTCCCAAACCTACAATAGCATTTTTCATGTTTCTCCTTATTTGAGTTTTAATTCTATTTCTATCTGTTCTAATGATTTACCTTTGGTTTCAGGTATCCATATTTTCACAAAGACAAAAGCAATCACACTGAAAATGCCAAAGATTCCAAAAAGATAGTTCAATCCCAAAGCACCTTGAATAACGGGTGCAAAATAAACAGTCAGGAACGTACATAGCCAACTGATGGCAGTTGAGAATGACATTGCTAAACCCTTGATTCTATTAGGATATATTTCCGATATGATTACCCACATGACAGGGGCAAAAGAAGCCGCAAAGAAAGAGATGTAAACCAAAAGGGCAATCAGAACGCTTACACCATGCTGTGTTGGCATGGAAAACGCGTAGGTGAGATATGCCAATGAGAAAATCATACCTGTTGCACCCCAAAGTAAGAGTGTTTTACGACCTTTCTTGTCCACTAACCACAAAGCCACTATTGTCATCAGAAAGTTCACCAAGCCCACAATCATGGACTGCATCATTGAATCACCTTTTGCTGATCCTGCTACTTGAAAAATATCGGGTGAAAACATGATAACTGCATTGATACCGGTGATTTGTTGCAGGGCTGCGATGATGGTACCAATCAAGACTATCTTTCCGGTTTTACCTTTAAACAGTTCGCTGAAACGAATTTTCGGTTTATTCCTTTCTGAAAAAATAGACTTTTCCATTTCCGGCAATTCGCTTTCTATTAAAACCTTACCTCCTACTTTTTCTAAGACTTTGATAGCTTCCTCTTTTCTGCCCTGTGACAAGAGCCATCGCGGACTTTTCGGGAAGGATGTCAACAATAAAACCAAATACACTGTCCCGAAAAAGGCCGGCACAACCATCATATATCTCCAACTGTTTTCACCCCAGTCCATTACCCAATAATCGATGACATAAGCCAACAAAATACCTATGGTGATGGCAAACTGATTCATTGAAACCAAAGTTCCTCGCTTTTGAGCCGGAGAAATTTCAGAGATATAAAGAGGTCCGACCACCGAAGTTGCACCCACAGCTATACCTGATAAAACACGAAAAGCGGCGAGTGAAAAAAACGAGTTAGACAATGCACAGCCCAAAGCCGAAACGATGTATAACACTGCCGTTGCGATCATCACATTTTTTCTGCCGTATTTATCTGCAAAATTACCGGTAAAAAGTGCACCGATCAGACAGCCTATGGTTAAGAGAGCGGCAACGGTACCCAAACCACTATCTGTCAGTGAAAACTCAGATTTAATCATATCTGTGGCACCCGCAATCCCAGCCATATTTAAACCAAAGAGTAATCCGCCATTGATTGCGACAAAAGTTATCCAATATAAATATCTGTTATTGTTCATGTTGATGTTTTGTTTATTGAGTTTTTGTAGTTTGCATTTACGGTTATCACCGCTTTAGTTCATATATGCTGATGTCTTCAGCACTCCAATGACCATCTTCTTTGAAAAATTCCAACTGATTAAACTGCGAAGATGTAAAATGAATATTGGTGAGTACTATTTCCCCTTCATTAATAAAAATTTCTGAAGAAGCCTTATCTACCAACAGTCTCACATGATATATATTACTTAAGCTTAAGGGAGCAAAAGGTATGGATGCAAAATTAGGATGAAAATCAGTCATACCGGATTCTTTTCTATCAACCATAATAGACCTTTGGTTCAAATCAAAAATAAATTTTACTTTTTCTTTGCTTTCATTCATTAAACTAAAACCAAAGATTTTTGCCTGTTGAGGTTTGATGGTCATATTTAGTTCAAAAACTCCAAATTGCTCTTTCAAAATACTTTCAACTAAAGTAGTTGTCGTAATTGTTTTATTGGCAATTTTAGTTTTTTTACCACGTAATGTATTTATTTCAGCAACAGGATAACTCGCTACTATTAGGTGTTTACCATTATGCAGAAGAGTCAGTTCACGGGGAACAGTCATTGCACTTCTGAAATTCAATGACGGGACATCGTTAGCGTAATCCCAGTTGCTCATCCAGCCTATAAAAATTCTTCGTCCGTCATTTTCGGGTATATTACTCCAGGTAACGCCTGCATAGTTATCACGGCCATAATCTAACCATAGCGGATAAGGTAACGGATCGGCTGTAAAGGTTTTACCATCAAAATTACCAATAAAATATTGAGAAGCAGAGCCATGATTGGGTCCACCCGGATTAATACTTACAATCAGCACCCATTTGGTTTTACCTTGATATCGAAGGGGAAATAAATCCGGACACTCCCAAACACCGGCATGAGAACCTATACCATTTCCAAATTCGCTTAATCTTGTCCATGATTTCAAATCAGGTGAACCATAGAAAGTTACAGATTGCTTGGTAGCTAACGTCATTATCCATTGATTACTTGTGTTATGCCAAAACACTTTTGGATCTCGGAAATCCCAAATTCCAGGATTTGGAATCACAGGATTGCTATTGTATTTAGTAAAGTTACGCCCTTTGTCTGTTGAATAGGCAATAGATTGAGTTTGTTCCTTGCCTGCACTTGTATAAATTGCTACAATGGCGTTCTCACCAAATCCGGCTGTATTGTTTTTATCAACTACCGCACTACCCGAAAATATTGAACCCAAAGAATCGGGAGCAATGGCGGGTGGAAGATAAGTCCAAGAAACCAAATCTGTACTTACTGCATGTCCCCAATGCATGTTTTGCCAACGGTTTCCGTATGGATTATACTGAAAAAACAAATGATATTCCCCATCAAAATAAACCATACCATTCGGATCATTCATCCAGCCGTATTGGGGTGTAAAGTGATAAACAGGACGAAATTGTTCGTGATATTCAAATTCAAACTTATCGGATTGTTTGATATTATTTACACCCAGCTCTGCACGATGTGTATTTTCAATTTCTATTGATACCGACTGATTTATGAATTTCGTAACATCTATTTTTACCCAATAGTCAATTTGCTGTTGAGCCAAACGTATCCATAAAATTTCAGGTTCGGATGCATCAGGGTAATGAATGGTGAATTTCAATTCATCAGCTTTTTCTTGGATGGGGATGAGGATATAATTTTTTTCAATTTTTAATTGATGTTGGATGGCTTCGTTGGTTGACTTTTTATTACAGCCCGTGCTGATTATTAGCACGGACAGTAATAAAAACCCTATTAAATTTCTGCACATTGTTGTAAGTTTTATAAATTTAGCTATTCAGTTACGTCATATCCAGGGTTTTGTTGATATAAGCCTCCTGAAAAATTTATTTGAGCTTGAGGGATAGGGAAATACTCATCTCTTCCTTTAACAAAAACAGTTTCATCATTGTAGTAAGTCCTAATTATTTTCTCTTTTTCTATATATTCATTTATAGTTTCAGTCGCAACTCCCCATCGCACAAGATCAAAGAAACGTTCACCTTCCATAGCGAGTTCAAGTTTACGTTCAAAACGAAGAACTTTGCGAGCAAAATCTTGAGTCCAATTGCAATTTATTCCATCTTTATATTCGTCTATTACATAATTAGCAGCATTGTTTGTTGAGTTTAGTTTTTTCACATAATTGCTATTTTTCGCCCTATTTCGGATTTGGTTAATTAATGGTAGCGCTTCGTTTTGTCTTCCAAGTTCGATTAACGCTTCTGCTTTCCATAGTAACACATCAGCATAGCGAATTATTTGGAAATTTAATGCACTTCCTCCCCATGGCCATCCTTTTACCATATGAGGGGAACCTGGTCCTACAACAAATTTTTTGCAGCTATATTGTCCGTAAGTAGCAGGTTCACGTGCCCATCTTTCATCGTAATTACGAGTATAATTTTTCCAAGGGATACCTATACGGCCTACTGTGAAATCAAGTCTTGGATCAATATTGTATGCAAATCCATCTGCAGCTTTCAAAATATCACCGGTGTTGTAATTATCAAAATCAGGAATTCCACTAGCAGTTGTTTTATAAGAATTCACTAAATTTTGGCTGGGTTGAAAAAATCCATCTCCACCATAAATAGGGCCACGTGGTGTACAAACCAAATTGCTCCAGTTGATCCTTCCCAAGTCAGTACCATCATCAGTGGAAAATTCAATACCAAATATAGACTCTGGGCCGTGTTCATACTCTACTTCAGCTAAATGTTGAAAATCTGCCAAAAGGTTATATCCCCCTGCAGCAACTTCGTCGCATAAAGTAACAACATTGCCTAACAATGTTTGATTGATTTCTTCAACTTGGTTGTTGAGAGCATTTTGCTTGTATGCCCTATACAGGGTTGCCTTTGCCTGATAAGCTAATGCAGCGTATTTGGTTACGCGTCCGGCTTGCGGTTGGGTGGGTGGCAACAGCTCTGCTGCCTGTTTAAATTCCTCAATGATTTTTTCTAAAATTTCATCTCTGGTGTATTCATCATTGGAAATATTAATATAATCTTTTGTTTCAACATTCTCATCAAAATATGGAATTTTATTAAACAATCGGTTTAATTCAAAAAAGTAATGTGCGCGTAAAAATTTCATTTCTCCCAATCGTACATTTTTTAAAGGTACTTCTTCTTCACTTACCTCATTTAATCTTCTAATTGCGCTATTAGCCCTTTGTACGCTGATGTACATATGAAACCATTTTCGATCCAGTAATCCATTGGTCGCATAAACTCCTGTAAAAGTTTCAAAAGCGTGAAATTCCCAAATATCAGAAATTCCTCCTCCTCCTTTATATGCTGTCTCTGCACGAACATCTCCATATATCCAGTTTGTTGTTGGTGAGAGGAAAACAAGGTTGTCGCCTTCCGGACCAGCTAAAGCTGAATACGCTGAAGTACATAATGCATCAATAGCAGCCGGAGTACTTAATATTTCATCACTTAGTTTGCCTTGTGGCTTTGAATCTAGAAAATCATCACTACATGCAATGATCCCCAAAGAGATAAATATGAATGTTATTAATTTAAATTTCATGACTGTAAATTTTTAAAAATTAAAATTAAAACCGAATGTAAATGTACGGGGTAAAGGATAAGGATATCCTAATCCTTCAGGGTCAGCTCCAGTATATTTCGTGATTGTAAGCAAGTCTTGACCTTGTAAATAAAAGCGAATACTGGACGCTCCTAATTTTTCTGTAAACTTCTTTGGGAGAAGATATCCAAGTTGAATGTTTTTTAGCTTAGCATAAGAACCATCTTCGATAAAATAGTCAGAACCACGATTTTCCTCGTTAGTGTTTACTGCAGTTAAAGCTGGTATGGTTGAGTTTGGATTAGTGACGGGATCAAACGCATCAAGTAATGAGACACCGTGATTCCCTGTCCATAACTGGAAGAAATCTGTATAGAACTTTGAATTGTTCCACGCTTTTCTTACAATACCATTCCAAAACATGGAGAAATCAAAGGACTTGTAATTTATTGCGATATTTAATCCACCAATAAACTTCGGTAGGTCTGTACCTAACCAAGTCCTGTCTTTGTCATCGACAACTCCATCTTCATTTAAATCTACGTAGCGTATGCGTCCGATTCCCTTTCCAGGTTGAATGATACTATCATTTAAGTCTTCATCAGTTTTATATAATCCATTTGTTTTATAACCCATCCATGAACCTAAAGGTTGTCCCACTATACTTTTATCAATTCCGTTTCCACCACCCCAGGTGTAGTAAATGTCTTCTGGAAGATCTGTGATGGTGTTTTTATAGGCAGTACCTGTAAAAGACAATTCATATGAAAAATCTTTATTCACTATATCTCGCCAAGTGACTGTTCCTTCTATACCATTATTTGTGAGTGAGGCACCATTGTAAGACATATAACCACCTTCTCCAATAACAGCGATATATGGTCGATCAATCAACATATCTTCTGTTTCTTTAATATAATAATCCAACGTTAAGGTGAGCCTGTTTTTTAACACCGCCAAGTCTATCCCAAAATTTATTTGTGTGGTTACTTCCCATTTAATATCAGGATTGCCTGAGCGTTGTTTTACGATACCATTGTAGATTGTACCTTGGTTAATTCCTTCAAGATCGTAGCCGGCCGTGTGTAAGTTAAATAGGTACTTTGTGTAAGTAGCTTCGTTGTCCATTTGATCATTTCCGTTTTGTCCCCAACTTGCCCTTAGTTTCAAATCGGAAATAACATCAATTTCTTTCATAAAATTTTCCTCAGTAATCCTCCACCCTGCTGAAACTGCAGGGAAAAATGCTGAATTATTATTGGCACCAAACCTGGATGATGCATCGTTTCTAATTGTCGCTGAAAGCAAATAACGATCATTATAGGCATAGTTTAATTTTCCAAAATAAGAAACAAGAGTGGTTCTGTCTTTCAATCCGTTATTGTTTTGGGTTCCCTCTCCGGCACTTAAGTAGCGATAATCTAACGATTCAAGCAAATAATCCTCTCGCTGTGCATCCATAAATTCATAAATTGTTTCTTTAGCCTCCATTCCGGCAAACATATTTATACTATGTCTGTCAATAGTGAAGTTGTATGCTGCTGTGTTCGACCATATCCACTCCCTGTCATAGGCAGATTTTACATATAATACATTTTTATCAACAACTCTACTTGTTCCTTCCGACCATCTTGGCTCAAAATTGGAAAGAACTTCATTGCGATAATTTAAACCAAAATTACTTTTAAGTATAAAATTTTTAATTGGTTCAATTTCCATAAAAATATTCCCGAAAATACGCCATTGATTTAGACGGTTATCTTTTTGTTGATTAAGGAGACGTACAGGATTGGGTTTGTCACCTAGTCCTTGAGTAGGACCAGCATAACCTCCATTAATGTCATATACGGGAATTAGTGGATGTTGCGCAATGGTCAACTCTTCAATTCCTCCGGGCTTAAGAACTTCCGACCAGTTACTTACATTCAAATTTTCCCCTAAACGAACCTTGTTTTTAAGAAAACTATAGGTATTATTTAAACGAATATTGAATCGTTGAAAATTCGTGTATTTAATTAATCCATCCTGATCAAAAAAGTTAAATGAGAACAAGGATGATGAGTTATCAGCAGCTGTTGTAACTGAGACATTATAATTTTGCAATAATGCTCTTTGATAAACTTCATCAGCCCAATTTGTATCTCCTGCAGGTATTGTTTTGTCAATGTCAATAAATTCCGGAATTACCGGAGTATCTCCATTTCCATATTGGTCGTGACTTGGTTGCACCCCATCATTCTGATAAGCTTTCCAGTAAACATCACCCCATTGTTGTGCATTAAGTAGCGGAATGTTGGTGTGATATTGCTGTGTAGTAATCTGTCCATCAACATTTACCCTGATTCCTTTTTCTTTTCCTGATTTTTTAGTCGTGATAATGATTACCCCGTTGGCAGCCTGTGTACCATATATTGATGCAGATGCCGCGTCTTTCAAAACTTGTATGGATTCTACATCATTCGCATTCAAAAGCGTCGCAATATTGGCACGTGTTTGCACGCCGTCAATTACATATAACGGGGCACTATTGTTAATCGTTGTTACACCCCTGATTGTTGCGGCAGTGGAGGTTCCACCGGGCTGACCATCTGTCGTGATATTTACCCCCGGCAATCGTCCCTGTAAAGTTGACATGATATTACCTGTCGGGATACTACTCACATCACTCAATTTTACAACAGAAACGGCACCGGTAATTTCAGCTTTTTTCTCTGTCGTGTATCCGGTAACAACGACCTGATCCAAGAGTATTGCATCCGTATTCAGTGCAACTTTGAGTTGCTTTTGTGTTCCGACTTTTATTTCCTGCATCTGCATCCCTACCATAGAGAACTGTAAAACAGCATCCTGAGATTTTACGTTAATTGAGAAATTCCCGTCGAGATTGGTAATAACTCCATTTCGGGTACCCTTTTCAATCACGCTTACGCCAATAAGCGGTTGATTATCTTCCGATGATGTTACAACACCACGTACTTCAACCTGCTGAGCCATCACGACGATCGAAAAGATCATTGAGAATAACAGTAGTAACTGTCGAAGTCTGATTTTTTTGTTTTGTCTTTTCATGAGATTCTGACTTAATTGTTTTTAATCAATCACTAATTATTTTATAAGTATTTTTTTTACAACTACATGTTCATTTGCAATAATTCTGACAATGTAAACTCCGGGCTTAACTATCGTGTTTAGCATTATCTTATTGGGTGACAACTTTTTTTTTATAATTTCTTTTCCTTCCATATTCATCACACTGACATCCATGGTTCCTGCAATTCCGGTTATTGACATCATTTTATGCTCATCTACTATTACACCTATCTTCTCTACATCATTCTGTACTACCTGAACATCCGTTGTATTATTCCAGATTGAATTCAACTCCCAACCTTCAAATGCAGATAAATTTGTAGTACCACCATTTGAAAACAATTCAATATCAGTTGCATCCGCAGCTGGAAAAATTAATGACGAAATTACATTTTCTCCGTCGTTAATAAAGATTTCAATCGTAGATTCATCCACAAAAACATGGAATTTAAGTTGCACCGTTTTATTTTTCATCGGAATATTCAGACGCTTTGGAAACCTGTCGCTAAAAGAAACATTTCCTGATTGTGTGCGGTCAAAATAAACATTTGAGGTGGCAGCGTTATACCCCAATACAACTTTGTACATCCTTTTCGCACAGAAACTGATTCCAAAATCCTGATTTATTTCTCCTGTTAAATCAAACGTGAATTTAGCTTCGTATATATTTCTTGCTGGTTTAAAGTCATCAAACAATTGAGTACCTGTTATCGGTTTATTTTCAACATATACCCGCTCCTTTCGAAGCGATTCAAATCCTTTGAAAGGGCGCTGAATCATGACAAATCCTTTTTCCGACGTTTTCAGTTCAATTTCGCGCGGCAACGACTGAACACCTCTCCAGGGAGCAGTAGGAGTTACAGTAGCGTATTCCCAGTTACTCATCCAGGCTTGCCACAAAGGCTGGGAATTTGAATCATCATAATCACGATACGGACGGACAGCATAAAAATCGGGGCCCCAATCACCCCACAAAGTATGCTCAAGTCCTGTGTTAATAAGCACATCCGAGAACATGATCTGATCAATTAGAATGTGCCCCCAGCTTCCTGTACTTTCATCTACTATTTCAATAAAAGCGTCTTTTCCAAGAAACTCACTAACATTCCACCCTTTCCATCTCAACGACTCAAAATTATCTCCTGCAGAGCTTCTGACTATTTGCCCGTCCACAATTAAACGTGCACAAGTTAAATCAATACTATTTCCACCACCAATCAGGAAATTAATATTGTTTTTCTCAATTTTGAACGGCGAAGAAATCATTTTACCGGTATTACCATCACCCCCATGATACGAATTCACTAATTTACCTCCTATATAACCAGAAACAGACATTTGATTCTCCAGTGTTCCATTTGCAGGAGCAGCTCCAAATGCATCCCCCTCTACACGCCACCCATTAAAGTTATCTTTCTCAAACGATTCAAAGACAACACCATCTATACCTGATCCATGGTGTAAGTGTGAGTCATATAAGGGATCTAAGGTAAAACTTGTCCCATCAAAATTTCCCACAAAGTATTCGGCTTTATTGGGTCCCATCCCTACAATCAACACCCACTTCTTAAATTCATGATTTCCATTTACGGGTAATTGTACCATGCTTGACACCTCCCAGATTTCCTGACGGGCTGCCATTGGGCCGAAAGAACTCAGATAATCCCATTTTTTGAGGTCTTGTGAAGCATAAAAAAGCACCTTTCTTTCATCCGCGAGGACAATATTCATAACCCATTTTTTTGTTGGTTCATGCCAGATGACATCCGGATCACGAAATGAATTGCTGTTTATGTCGAGAACCGGATTCCCCTGATAATACTGAAAACGGTTATAATTAACGTCATCCGAATTGCAGTAAGATATGGACTGATTCTGTAATCCTGTAGAGTGTGCAGATGTATAGATTGCAACCATGGGAACTTTACCTCTCGTGTTGAAACCTGCCGTGTTATTTGTATCCACCACTATTGAACCGGTAAAATAACTGAAACCTGTTCCTCCGAGCATTGGCCAGTCCAGTTATTTCCAATGGACTAAATCAGTGGATATTGCGTGTCCCCACCAAAAAAAGTGATATTTACCATCGTATTTTGTTAATCCACAGGGATCTCCAATCCATCCATCCTTTGCAGTAAAATGATACTGAGGGCGATACAATTCATTGTAAAACTCCTGTGCATGAATTACTGTAAGCATAAACGACATTATGCCGGCAATACTACACAAAATAACCCTATGTGATGATTTTTTTATCATTATGCATTAATTATTAACTAATAACGATGTGATTAATGTAACTCCCATCTCATTTAGAAAAACTATCAGAACAAAAAAAGATGAGAGTTACAAAAGGCTAAACAGGATTACTTTACAAACTTATGAGCTGCAACAGGATTACCTGCTTTATCGAATATTTTAAGGATATACATTCCACCACTCAAAGTAGAGACATCAACTCCTTCACGTATATTTTCACCATTGTATACATGTAAAAGAGATCCATTCACATTATATAGACTTACTTTGCCAATCTGGTTATTATGATCAATGGACAATAAATTCTGATTGAATTTCAGCCTCATACCTAATTCGATTACCGCATTAAGTCCGGAAACACTCTCTTTTAATTCGTCCAACGCATTCTTGGTTAGTCTGACTACATTAGCCTGATATGGGTTTGTTCCGTTTTTGATCGCCCATTCATAGCCCCCTATACCAATTGTTATACAGGTTCCTTTATAAACATCTGTGGGTTTCCATCTTGAAACAGCAGAGCCAAAATAGTCCTGCACATGTCCCCAGGTTCCCAATGTAGTAACATTATGAGTTGACTCCCATGTCAACAACTTATCTGGATTATCATTGGGTATTGACAAATCAGCAATATCCATGGTCCAGAAACAGTTGTGATCTTCTTTCCATCCAGCACCAATTAATGGTATTATGGTGTATTGATTGCCATTGTCTCTTGTTACACTTTCTGTGGTCAGCCCTGCAAAAAGCGGATCTGTCGATCTGTCAAAAACAGTTTTTGTCACATCCCAGGTTCCGTAAGCTGTTGCTATATACCAAACATCGGGATTTTCTGCACCAGGACCTGCACCACCAACCACATTGGGCCACATATCTGTGCGACCGAATTCATATAACAAGTTGTTGGCATAAATGGACAACAATAGATTTCCACCGGCTTTATAGTAGTCATTTAATGCATCCGCAACTGCGTATATTTCATCAGGTGCATCGGCATAACCACTTTCATTGTCGGCATAAATCCAGATTACTCCATACTGTGATAAATCAATAGTTCCAATTTCAGATACGGGGATATAATCACCACCATAAGTAGTTGTAAACCATTGCGCAGCCGCTTTCTCATCGTCATCAGTAATTGCTGTTACTGATGCTGCAACATTTAAGAACCCTGCCTTTTTTGTACTGGCAGATACAATTACGTTGAAAAATAAAACGCAAAGAATGAAAAGTAAACATTTTTTTTTCATGACTTTAAATAATTAAAAATTAATACTATGGATATAATTAAACTTTTTGATCAAGTCAAAAGAAAGTTTTATTAAGACAAGCCCATTAATGTCGAAAATTTCATATAGTTTAAAAAAATAAGTCATAAGAGTTTATAGGGAGTAAATAAATTTATGTATTGACTTGTTATTCCCTTCATAAGTCTCAATCAGATATAAACCACTATTGAAGTTGCTGATATTTAATGTGTATTGCGATTCTGATATAATGAAAGATGACATTATTTGTCCTTCGATCGAATATATATTTACTTTAGCTCCTTCAGAAAAATTCTTAAATAGCACAGATTGATTTTCAACGACTATTTTGGAAATATTTTTTTCTCTATAAAGAGTTTGAGTGCTGAGGTCATCAAACGATAGTTCATCCAACGCATTTTTAGTTAATCGTTCAATATTTGATTGAAATTCATTAGGTCCGGAATTTTGATTCCACTCATAGGCCGCTATGCCGATTGTAATTGCTTTACCGTTAAAATCGGCTTTTTGATTCCATCTGGTTATAGCTGTGCCGAAGTAATCTTCCACATGCCCCCAAGTTCCTAGTGAGTTTGTATTCCACACATTTTCAAAATCAATCATTTTATACTTATCATCATTTGCTTTATCTGGCTGGGGATTCCAAAAATAATTATGATCTTCCTTCCATCCAGAACCAATCAGTGGAATTCTTGGGTAACTATTTCCATTACCTTTGATAACATTTTCTACTCCGGTCATTCCAACATAAAGGGGATCAGTAAATCTGTTGAATACCTCGGGGGCACCCGAGAAAGTACCCCAGGTTGGTGAAATGTACCAAGTGTCATTATTGTTTCCTCCGTCACCAAAACCTTTCATATCGTTTGGAAGATCATATCTGCCCAAATCGACCACATAACGTGTAGCAAATGTTGAAAGCAATAAATTGCCACCGGATTTATAAAAATTATTGATTGCCGTTTTTACATCAGCATCAAGGAATGCAGCGGCAAATTCATTATTGATGGTTGTTTCATCCGACTGACGATCGAAATGGATCCACAGCGCTTTGTAATCTGACAGATCTATTGTACTATTCTTAATTTGAGAAACAGGTACAAATACTCCACCATAGATATTAACCAGCCAGTTGGCAGCAGCGTATTCATCATCATCACCGCTGTTCTGAAGATTATTTAATGTTGTAAAAGTACTAACAAAAGCAACTTTTGAAGGTTGTGCATTTATTAACTTAATGCAGAAAAGAAAAGTTAAAAAGAAAAATAATTTTTTGTTCATAGTGATTAAAATAAATAATTAGTGTTTTATGACTTTCTTTACCTGAGAGAAATTGTCAGAATTAATCTGAATTAGATAAACGTTATTTTTTGTCAAATTCTCACCTGAAAAAGATTCAGGATAAACGTTACTTGCCAGTATTCGACCCAAGGAATCATAAACATTTAATGAGCAGTGTTTGGGTAGGTTTTCATACACTAATTTGTTGTGTGAAAAGTAGATCTTACTTTTTTTATCCTGAGTATCTCGTATGTTTGTGATGCTTTTGGGATCATATTTCCAAGCATTTAAGGAATTGATAAGGGTTGTAGTGCCTTCCGAAAAAACCTCAACACCATTAGAATGATAATCAGTTGGAAATATCCTTATCGAAAATGCCCATTTGTCGTTTATGAATATATCCATAATTGAATGGTCCATGAATACGTGTATTTTACATGTTTGGCCGACTGATAAAGTTTCCGGAAGAGGACTGCTGTATAAACCGTTATACAACCAACCATCGTTTACCAGGCGATTTATTGAGCGTGCATCTACAGTAAATAAATTTTTGTTTGGTTCATAAAAAATTTCAATGGCATGGTCATCATCACTTTTTCTTACCCGGAAGCCAAATTTTTGGTTCTGTTGTGATGATATGGTAAATATACCTTCGATTTCAACTGCTTTACCATAAACAGAACTTATAGTTTGAGTTCCATTGAGACTTCTTTTATTGATGCTATCGTGTGATACAGCGTTGGATCTAAGGAGCTTGAGTCCTTCATAGGGTTTTTGTATAAGGGTGTTACTGGAATCTATAGACCATTCTCGAGGTAAGCTGTAAGTATGTGCCCATCCTAATTGGTAGTTATCCTCACCACTTAATTTATCCGGAACAATTCCTATTGCGATGTTTTTTCCGTTCTTTTGCATTATTGATGGAGATAAAAGCCCAAAACCATCTTTTGACATATTACCCACTTCAATCTCTTTGGGTATGTGCGAGAACGGATTAAATGTTCCATCATGATTGATTGTCCCAACCCAATACAAAGTTTCAACACCTTCCTTTGCACCTAGAGGGGTAGCTATAAACATCCATTTTCCATCGTTCATTTGAACAACAACGGGCATTTCCCAGAAAGCACCATAATCTGAATTTGTAGCTTGATAAAATAAACTCCCATCATTACTCCATGTTTTTGAGTTTTTATCATATCGATGTAAAGTGGTTGCTCCTTTGCCATTTTTTCGAGTTCCCACTACCATGTAGATGTTTTCCCCGTGTTTAAAAATATAAGGATCCCTGAAATCCTCATCTAATCCGCTGGGTTTGTGCGGTATGATTGGATTATCTGTACGTTTTTCCCAGTTTATAAGGTTGTCACCAGTGGGAATTGCTTCTGCAATAGACGCTTTCCCAAGATCAACAGAAGTATAATAAATATGTGGTACACCATTGGTTAAATGGGAATCAGAAAAAACACAACCCGACCAGGCTCCTTTAAAATCATACCATGTATTGGGGACTATGGACATTTTTTCTTCCTTCCATGAAATTAGATCTTCGCTACTTAAATGTCCCCAATGTATTCTTCCCCAATAAGGTCCGTTTGAATTTTTTTGGAAGAAAATATGGTACTTGCCATTATAGAAGACAAGCCCATGAGGTTCATTTGTCCAATTGGCAGCAGGCATAGCATGGAAAATTGGTCGTTGAATATCATCGGCAAATCGAATCTTCGGGATGGATAAATCCGCAGGATTTTCAGGAGTTTTCATATCCTGTACAAAATCATGTTCGCCCGAATATATTCTAAAGTCATCAATTAACCCATTAATTGTATTCAATCTAAAAGGACCCAGCCAACGATCAGTGTCATTATATGATTTTCCAATGTACAGGTTTGCAGTACCCGGATTTATGTTATTTGCTGTAAATCCTTTTGTTGCAATTAATTTATTGTTTTTATACAGCCTAATTTCTCTGTTATTAACACTGACAACAGCTGCCAAATGTGCCCATTCATAAGTAGGAAATTTATCCGGAGCATAACATATTATTTTTGAACCATTAATAAACATTTCAAACCCATATCTTCCGTGAGCATTAATTGTAAAAGCAAACCCTGATGTAGGAGTCATGTTTCCGGCTATGAATGTTTGCGCGTCATCCGCACCATTGATTTCCATCATAGGATATGACTCCATTGCACACCATACTGACGCAGAAATTGCTGATGTGCTTAGATCGGATGCATTGAATCTACCTTTAATATAGGTTGAATAACCGTCAAATCTCAAAGTATTCCCTTCTGCTCCCGGGATATTCTCTCTGATCGCTTTGGCATCATTAACAAGGAAAGTTTGATTTGATATTATTTCTCTGACGGAGGTTTTAGATTCGTTTAATTCCATTGGAAAATGAGCGACAAGTTTAGATTCGATATCCAAAGTATCTGTGCTAATGTTGCTAGTAGCTAAGTATGACAGTGCATTGGATGTTAATCGTCTTAGATTTAACAAATACTCATTGGTCTTGTCATTTTGGTTCCATTCATATGTTGCTACACCAATGGCTATGCAATTTCCTTTGTATTCGGAAGTAGGTAGAAACTCAACAATTCCTGCACAACAAAAATCTGTAACGTGGCCCCATGTGCCTATTACTTTTGCATTATTCTCTCTTTCGAAAGCATCAACAACATTCCCGTCGTATCCGAATGAATTCAGATTCCACATACAGTTATGATCTTCTTTTTGTCCTGGACCTATTAAAGGAATGGTTGTGTAGGGATAAGTTGAGTTATCTGTGGATAATCCGTTGCTGTATATAGGATGCGTAGAATGATCGTAAACCATGCCAATAACAGGGTTGATAGTCCATACATCAGTATTGTAAGTAGACTGTCCCACACCTACAATGTTGGGAGCTCTCTCAGTCCTCCCCAAGTTAATTAAATATTGAGTTGCATGTGTGGTTAATAAGAGATTCCCTCCCTGTTTATAATATTCCTTAAATTTGTCCACAACTTGTTCATTTAGAAAAACAGGAGGAATATTACTGTTATCTTCCCTGTCAATATGTAACCATATTGTTTTATATTGAGATAAATCAACCTCATTATTTTTGATGGAGGACACCGGAACAAAAGATCCGTTTGCTGAAAAAAATACATTGAACCAATTAGCAGCTGCCTTTTCATCATCGTCTTCGATCTGATCAATATTTTCATATTCTGAAACAAAAGCATATTTCATCGTGTTTGAAAGCACATGCTGATAGGTTATTAAAAATAACGTCAAAATACACAAAGTAATTGGTGTTTTGATTCTCATGTTTTTTTGTTTTAAGGTGTGATCGTTAGAGAAAAACTGCTACACACAGTACAAAAGTAATTTGGCTATCTTGTCATAAGTATAAAAAATGTTACATTTAGTTGTACAATTGAGACGATATTTAAAGTTTGTGACTAATAGTCAATAATTACTATTTATAGTTAGGACAAACATAAATTTTTTTGATTAATATGTTTTTGTCTTTTACCATAACCTTTCATTTTACAGATTCCATAATTTATGGAATACTCTTCTTGTTCGGTTCTTTTACTGAATGATTACTTTTTCTGTCCATGATTGATTTCTATTTTCGTTGAATAGTTTTACGAGGTAAACCCCTTGAGATAGGACGATTGAAGTGTCTATATGTGATAATTGCTTGGCAAACAGTTTTTCACCACTCAAATTAAATAATTCAGTATGAATCCTGTTATCGGGATTTGGTGTTTTGATAATTAGCCCATTTTCAGTGATGTAAATATTAGCTTCAAATTCTCCTTCTTTTTTAAGAGTAAAAATATTAGTGTCCGTATCTTCTCTCCAAATACTCTTGAGCGGATAAATGTCTATGTCACATTCAACGGCTTCACCAACAACAAAAAACTCCATATCCTGACTTTCAGGGTCTGGGAAAATAAGTGCTGAAGCTAACTCTGCACCATCATTTGCAAAAACTTCAATACTTGACCAATCCACAAAAATATGTAATTGGATTTTTCCATTTATTAACTGTGTCCTTTTGCTGAAAACTTTTGCAAATTTATCATTGGGTGTTGTACCTGACTGAGTTCTATCCACAACTAATTGTTGATTTCTCATATTATAAAAGACTTTGGTCAGCTGACCGTTACCAACGCGAAGATTAAAGCCAAACTGTGTGGTTCCTGTGGCAGGTGTGACTGTAGCCACGATTTCAAACTGTTGACTTTTAATGTCCTTTAGAATATTTTCATCTTGGGCTGATATTGTTTTTTTCTTGAAAGAGTGGGCAGGTTTTCTTAAAGATTCATATTCTTGAATGGGTGTTTGATACAAACGAATTCCCTCATTTGTTTCTTTTAATTTTAGCTCATAAGCCATGGTGAATGCCCCGTTGTATGGGTCGGTAACATTCGCCAGGTCACCTGAATAATCAAAGTTTGTCATCCAATGAATCATAATTCTGCGACCATCGGGTGTATCGCTAAAAGTTTGACCTGCATAAACATCATTTCCAAAGTTCGGATTTATGCTCGTGTTTGAGTCAGGAATGAAGAACCAGTTATTTCCTATATTTTTAAACTCCCCAATCATATAAGCTTTACTGCTTCTCATTAAAACCCATTTTTCTTGAGTGCTGCCTTCAACCGGTAATTTGAAAAAGTCCGGGCATTCAGTGTGGATGGCATTTACAAGAACATCATCAATAACTTGGTTATTATTATATCCGCTTTCAAAAGTCCAATCTTTCAAATTTGTGGAAGAATAAAAACGCAAAGGTCCACCGGCAATAACCATCATCCATTGGTTGCTTTCTTCGTGCCAGAACACTTTTGGATCACGAAAATCTCCATGATTCATTGGGTCGTCTTCAGTCTTGATGACCGGTTCGCCATTTTTGTATTTTGTCCAGGTACGACCCTTGTCTGTTGAGTAAGCAATAGATTGTTGTTGAGTCCTGCCTGCGCTGGTATAAAATGCTACCAACCCTTTTTTCTCATCTGTATCAGTGAAAAAACCGCTTGTGTTTTCGTGGTCCACCACTGCTGATCCGGAAAAAATAGTACCGAATTTATCGGGATACAATGCTATCGGATATTCTTTCCAATGTACCATATCCGATGAAATGGCATGTCCCCAGTGCATTGGACCCCATTGTTTGCTATAAGGATGGTATTGATAGAACAAGTGATATTCTCCTTCATAATACACCATTCCATTCGGGTCATTCACCCAGTTAGCTTCCGGGGAATAGTGGAATTGCGGACGATAATCTTCAAGATATGCAGTTTCCGGATTGTAGCGTCTTTTAATGATTAATTCGGTTATGGTAGAAACTCCTGATTCTCTGTCTTGCACTTGAATCCATATGATATTATTGCCCTCATCCAGGGATATCATATAAGGTGTGCCTGTTGTTATACTGTCCTCATTAACAAATATATCGTTAGATGTTTCTGTTGCCGGATCTAAGGATATATTTTCAATTTCATAATCCACAAATGTCAGATATTTAAACGTGTTGTTTGAAAATTTGGGTGATATTTCAACAGAAGTACCTAATGAAGTTAGTAATGGTAACGTGGAAATTTCTGTAAAATATAAATCCTGAAATAACATTTCTGAACTGAAGTTTGTAACTCCGAAATATCCTTCCAAAACTTCATCATCACCTGTTACAACCAATAAATGGTCGTCTATATAAACTAAAATGTTTGAGCATATTGCTTCTATGCGTAAATTGAAATTGTTTTTCTTTTCATAATTCGGCAGGGTTTTCAGATTTCCTTCTACGCCACCAACAGTAATATCAGATATAGCACCCGTCTCAGGGTCTTTATAAAATTTCAGAACCCGTACGCTTTCATTGTTGTTGTTGTTGATGTCAACTGCATAATACACAGAATGGTCTTCATTGGCTCTAAATACTAAACCTCCAGCCTGGGTGTTCTGACTTAAGAATTTGATGTCAGCTTCATACTTGAAGTTTGCTGCTGAAGTGACAGAAAAATAGGGTGAATTGCCGCTGCCTGTTCCTCTTAATCCTTCAGATGTAATCCTCCAATAGCCGGTAGTTCCTTTATCTTGCTTCCAATCATAAGTGTTGGTTCTGAATTCTCCGTCATTTCCCAGGTCTTTGACAAGAATAAGGATATCTGAAACTTTAGCTTTGCTGTTGTAAGTTAATATACCCAACCTACCTGCCTCGTAAGTGGGGAATGTTGCTTGTTTTACCTCTTCGTTGTTAAGATAAACTGTTAATTGGCCCGTTTCGGTAAGTTCTATTTTAAATGGGACAGCTTGGATTGTATTGATCGTAAATTCTTGATCAAACAAATTAGAGTCTCCTTCCCTAAAAGCTTTAATAGCAACCCGATTGTCGTTGACAACTCTTAATTCCGTTCCAAACCACCTATTTCCTAAATCTCCTACTGCACCAAACACAAAAGACATCCTGTCGCCTTCCAGAATTTCAATCTTACCTTCATAGCTAAATGCTGCTGCGCTTACAGAACTGATAGCAAGATTGTTCCCTCCTTTCCTGTTGATAATGTAGCTGATGTCAGATTTAGAATAAAAACTATCTTTTCCACCCATGCCGGACAGTTCATCTTCCGATATTTGCTGTTCATTTCCGTTATCATGTGTTTTTACAATAAGGTCTGAAACTCTGGCTACAGCATTCCATGTTAAAAGGCCCCAGCGTCCACCTTGATAATTATTAAGCGTAACTTCTTTTACTTGAGTGCCATTTAAATAAACTTTTAAGACATTATCTTCATTGATGTCGATTTTATAACCAATGGGTTTGGTGGTGTCAACGTCGTATTCTTCAACAAAAATATCTCCTCCATTATCCCCAACTTTAAATGCTTTTATCTGCACTTGATTTTCATTCTTTATCAGTAATTCGGATGCATACCTATCTCCATCAGCTTTATATCCAAACACGAAGGACATTCTGTTTTGATCAACTTGCCAATTCAGTATCTCAACAGTACCTTCAATCGAAATTGTAGAATACTCTGTTTGAGATAGGACAAGATTATTCGCCTGGTTTTTTCTGAAAACGGTATAAATAGGTTTTGTTTCCGAGAAATCTCCGGTCAAATTTTCAAGATTTGCTTGAATGCCCGGAATGTCACCAATTTCTACGTTGATATTTGATACTTTAACCTTACTTTGAAAAGTAAGAACACCTAAATATCCAACTTTGTAATTTGTGATCGTATGCTGATGACATAAATTGTCATTGACATAGATATTTAACTGGTCGCTTTCTGTTACAATAATTTTGAAAGGGATGGCTTGATTGGTATTGACATTGGTTACTTTAATACGTTCGAAGAAAATGCCACCGTCATCTCCGTCTCTAAAGCCTTTCAGGTAGATTTCATTTTCTCCTAATCCTGCTCCGGATCTCGCAATTTCGACTCCGTAAAAGCCATTTCCCGTGTATCCATAAACCAAAGAGAAACAACTTCCTTCCAGGAATTCAAACTCAACTTCGTAGCTAAAAGCGTCGGCTTTTGTTTGTGAAAGAATCAAATTATTCCATCCTGTTTTGTTAACGATGATAGATCCATCACTTAATTTATTGTGATCTCCATATAGCCCATGTAAGTTTGTTTGGTAGGCAAACACTGATAATACAAAGTTTACCATTAAAAATAAGGCAAAAAATCTTGAGAGTCTAGTTTTTTTCATATCTGTATGTTGTTTAAATTTAAAATTTAAATATTGAATATTTTTTGTCTTTCATCCAGTTTATTTGAAGTGTGTATAAATCATTTGGTAAATGATTGGTGTTTACGCTATGATGATGTTTTTGGTGCACCAGTCTTCCATGCATGTTGTACAATGACAATGAGCTTGTAGATTTCTCTGATAATACTTGAATTTGTTTGTTCTTATACTGAATTTGACAGGAAGGCATTTTGTTTTCTTCGTAGCTGAATTAATTATCAAAACCAGGAATGATTTGTATGCAATCTAAACCGATTAATGTTTTCTCACCTTGTGTCTTTTGATTAGTTCCTGTGAGTGTTATTTTTAATTCGATAAATCCATCATCATTGGGCATAAACTCACCGATATCGACAGGACCTGAATGACTTACGGACGAGGCATATCCGTCATATGTAACAGGTGAAAGTTGTCCGTTAACTGTGAATGAAAGCATTCCAAAATCATTTGCCTTCGTTAAATATAGAATTATATGTTGCCGAACTTTAGCTAAATTTTCAAATCGAAATAAAACATAGTCTCCTATTTCTCCATGTTTTAAAAGAAGCTGATAAAATCCGCTCCACTCCCCGCTTGTAAAGGGTGTCATATCTTGAATGACCATCTCAAAAGATGGAGACACGTCAAGAGGAGAGATTTGTTCAAACTCAATTGCGTTTGGTATTTTATAAACTCCGGATTCAGGCATTATGTAATCAATGGCATCCAATCCTGAAATATTTTTAGCTTTTGCATTATAATCACCATACCAGAAAATGGTAGTAGAATAGTCTACCGCTCCGGGTTTCCAACTTAGCATTTCTAAATCGAATTGAAACATATTTTTAAAAGGTATTGCGTCCAAATTACGACTCCTGAAAAATGTATTGTATCCATGTGAACTTGGTTTGTCTGCCCGTGGTGCTCCTCCAAAAGGTGTTTGGAAAGGGATAACCGGCGCCCATGAACAATTGTAGTAGTCTTCTGTCCCGGTACCAAAGTGAGAAGGAAATATGTCGTCATCAACCCAAATTTTCTCATCTCCTTCACCATACCATCTGGGAGAATAATTGAAGAGAGATAAAACATCCCCCATATAAACTCCTTTCCCTTCAATATAAGCAAAGTTCCAATCATAAGCATTTGAAGGATTGTTTTCATGTCCACAAACAACTAAGGGAAGATTGTTTTCCTGTTTCCAAGATGCATGAAAATACAGTGTGTTGTCAATCCAGCTATGTTCTTCAATATTGGCACTTACAAAAATGTGTACACTTTCGTTAGAATGGTTCGTGAGTATAATTTTGCCGTCATTTTTATACGGCATAAACCAACGGCTTGTTATACTTCCTTTTCCATCAGAGTCCAAATACCAACTTTTTACGTTTGGAGCTCCCAGTCCTCCCCCGGAAAACTCCCCCAATGGAACCCATGAAGTCTTTTTTTTGTCAAACTCAGTTTCCAGAATTATTTTTCTCATAAGTTGTTCGTATAGCTCCGGCTGTTCTGTTTTGACAACAATTTTGATGGTGTTCACGGCATATTCACCTTGTGGTAAATTAATGCAGATATGTTCGTTAGGATTTAGTGTTGTTTCTGTTTTTTCGGTTAAATTTTTTTTGTGGATTAACGGTTGTAGCAGGATTGAATTTACTGTTTGAATTTTTGAGAGATTTTTTTCGTATACATCATAGGTGAAAGTTTCAATGGAAGTATCGTGTGGATAAGTCCTGTAGTTTATGGCATAATACCTGGGAGGTGTTGAGGTTGAATTGTGTTCTTCAAAGGTGATTTTACAGCTTTGCGCATACGAAATAGGCAAAAATAAGGTACTTCCTCCTCTTCCGTCGAATTTTGGATCATAATTAGGGTGTGCCTGGCGAAGGCCATTTCCTGCTTGTATATTCCATTTCATTAAATCATAAGCAGGGATAGTCCAGTCAGGCAATCTGTTTCCGTCAAAATAAAATCGCAGTGTTCCATTTTTGTTGGTGCTGGTCATCCATATTCTTGTGATAACGCCGGGACCAGATTGATCGAATAACACTTTTTCACTTCTTCCGGATATAATATCTGTTCTGATAAATCCGAATCCGTCATCGTTTGCCCACCATCCCGGAGCATGTGGTGCGACTGATCTTCTATCATAACTACTTTCTTGTCCTGCCGTGTAGGTGGGAAAGTTTGATGCGGTCTTGAAACAAACAATTTCATCGAGTAATGACTCATAGCTGACCGCTATGGAACCAGCCGCAGAAGCCTTGTGTTGTGCGTCGGGTAAAAACAATACGAACACAAAGAGTGATAAGCACAAAGAAAAAGTTTTTTTCATGGTTTTATTTATAAGTTCAAGTTCTGATGTTGAAACTCGTTAAAAGTAAGAGGTTAAAAGCTGTGTTTCTGTAACATCTGTTGCATCTTCTTATATTTTTGATACAAAATAAATAACAAAAAAGGGAAAACTTTGATTATTCAAGTTTTCCCTTTTTTAATTCTTTCATTACTGATAAGAAGAGATTAGGTACGTCTTTCTTTGATTCTGGCTTTCTTACCGGTCAGCTTGCGCAGGTAATACAGTTTGGCGCGGCGTACTTTGCCATGTTTATTAACAGTAATTTTGTGAATAAATGGAGAATCCAAAGGAAAAATACGTTCAACACCTATGTTACCAGACATTTTACGAACCGTAAAACGTTTGTTTCCTTCGTGACCGGAAATCTTGATGACATCACCACGGAATTCCTGGATACGCTCTTTGTTGCCTTCTGTAATGCGATAAGCTACCGTTACCGTGTCTCCTGCTTTGAATGCAGGATAATCTGTCTCTACTAAAAATGCCTGTTGGGCAATTTTCATCAAATCCATTGTTCTTGTTTTTTGAAATTAAATTTTCTACGCAATATTCACAGTTCTCACTTAGCTGTCAGAGATTGGGTAAAAAATCGGACTGCAAAAATATAACTTTTTTTTGAATTGGCAAAAGGGCTAATTTTTATTTTGATGCGCTAAGTAGAAATATCCCCACAAAATGTGACTAAAGTGTAAGATTTATCTTATGGATGATTGGTTTTTCAAAAAAAGATATTATCTTTGCAATCCAATATCGCGGAGTGGAGCAGTGGTAGCTCGTTGGGCTCATAACCCAAAGGTCGTTCGTTCGAATCGGACCTCCGCAACTAAGCAAAAAAGGGGTTGTCTTTACTTTTGAGACAGCCCCTTTTGTCGTTTGTTTTTAAGTTATTGTTCTTTAATTATCCTCATTGTGCTCACCCTTTCCCCTATCTCTGCACGCACCATATAAATACCGGCAGGCAGGTGGGTGAGGTTGATTTCACGTATATCACCTGCGGCTTGGGTTACGACTGCACCGTGTATATTGTAGATACGAACGGCGGTAACCGCTTTCTCAGCCTGTATATGCAGGATGTCCCGCACAGGGTTAGGATAGAAAGTAACGGTATGGGCGACGAGTTTATCTATACTTGTTGCGGTAGGCTCTATCTTCACTGTATCCTTAACAATAGTACCGTTGGCATAGCAGATAGCCTTTTGAGTGGGATTAAATACCGCTCCTTCAGGCTCGATAATCTGACAATTATCAAATTTTATTTCTTTAAATCCATAGATTGAACCATTGCTAGTCCCCTTCGCCGTTACAGCAGCATTATCAAAAATAAGTGTCTCATAGCCGGTACCGCGAATACCGTACATGGGGCTTGTAACATTTACAGTACAATCTTTAATCGTAAGCGTGTCTGAAGCACAATCAACATTTATCCCAAAATCATTGGTACGAGTGTTTTCTATATTAAGCGTACCGTTACCTTGAATGGTGCTGTTGTTGTTGACATCTATAAGTGACCAGCCGTTAGCTGTCAGATTATTTTCGCCGACAACCTCTATTATAAGTCCATCAATGCTCGATTTAATTATATTTTGATCGCCTGATTTATTAATCATAACATTATTGAGAGTAAGAGTTTGGGTATCAGGGTTATAGCTTGCGGTTCCTGCACTTACACCGGGGATAGCGCTTAGGTTGTCCTTATTGGCACTGGTTACCTGCACGCCACAAATCCAAAGCTCGTAGGCAGGTAAGTAGTAGGTGGTGCCTATTTCCGGATTACCGGTGAAGGCGCCACCCGTTCCGGCAAACATATTAAGGTTCCAATCCGTTGCACCCGTTGCATCTGCATTAGCGGGAATACTCCACTCCAGTCCGGGACCTGTAGTGCTTAGCTTAATGCCTGTACAGTTTTCAAACATGGACCGGTAACAGGAGATAGCCAGTGTCGTAGCCGGTAGCTCCGGCAGACTTGTCAAGCTGGTACAACCGGAGAACATCTCGTTATAGCAGAATGGATTCAGCGTCATGGCAGGCAGTTCCGGTGGCGCAGTCAGCCCCGTACAGCCCGAGAACATGCCGATGTAACAGCCGGCGGCTAGCGTCATCGCCGGCAGTGCCGGCGCGTTTGTCAGGCTCGTGCAGCCGCTGAACATTTCCTGGTAGCAGGCAGGGGCCAGTGTGGTTGCAGGCAGTTCAGGCGCCGTCGTCAGTGCCGTACAGCCGTAAAACATCTCCCTGTAGCAGGAAGAGATCAGCGTCATCGCCGGCAGCACGGGCGCTTGTGTCAGAGAGGTGCAGCCTTCGAACATTTCCTGATAGCAGCCGCCGGTAACTGTTGTGGCAGGCAATGCCGGTGCGGCAGTCAGTCCCGTACAGCCCATGAACATACGAACATAGCAGTTGTTAGACAGATTTGTCGCCGCCAGTTCCGGTGCACTGCTAAGTGCCGTACAGTTCTTGAAGAGGTTCGCAAAGCAGTTGGCGGCCATTGTCGGATGGTTGCCGGCTTCCACTATCGTGTAGTCAAGCAGGGTCTCGATGTTACCGGAGCAGGCAACCGATGCTGTATCGGCGTCAATTATCCAATAAGAGAGATTGCCGCCGGTGATGAGGGTGTTATTTTTCCCGCGGAAGTAGAGACGGAACTCGCCGGCACCATTGTTCGCTGCAGTCGCGCCATCCCTGGTAAACGCATTCCAGTTTGTTGCATCGGTAGAGTAGAAAAGCTCTCCGTTCCACGACACCGCGCTCGGCGTGATCTTGAAGGTGTCCGCACTGGAAAAGGTGAGATAGGCATCCAAGACCGGAGGGGCCTTGGCTGTCGCCGTTGTGTCCGCGTCGGAGACGGTGGCCTCGTATTCCGTGCCGCCCGCCGTGAAGTCATAGTTATCGTTGGGCAACCAGAGGTAGAGTTTGCCATTGTTGTCAGCAAAGAGGTCGTTTACGCCGTAGGTACCGAGTGATGTAATTACGACAGATGCATTGGGCGTAAGTTTCGGTACTGTTACGCACCAGACGCGCGCCGTGCCGTTGCTGGGCGCGGCCATCGCAAAGTCGCCGTCTATGCGGATGGAGCCGCCGGTGAAGTGGTTCGAGCCGGAGATGTCCGGCGCGTTGCCGGTATCGCCTTCCTCCACGTTGCCAAGGCCGCCGCCGACGCCCGGTGCGCCGCCCGCGCCGCCGATTGCGAAGAGCGTTCCGCCGGAGACGGATAATGCCGCGCCCGCGCTGCCGGCGAGTTGCTGTCCGGTGCCGCCGCCGATGCCCGCGGCACACTTGCCGCCGGTAGCGATGACGTGGCCGCCGGAAATGTTCACTGTGCCGCCCGTTCCGGCGATGCCGTCGGGATTGCCGTCGTTATTGCCGCCGCCGATGCCCGCGCCATATTGTCCGCCGGTGGCTGTGACAGTGCCTCCACTGATGTTCACCGTGCCGCCCGCGTCGCCATCGCCGCCGCCGATTCCCGCGCTCCAATTGCCGCCCATTGCTGTGACGTTGCCGCCGGAGATATTCACCGTTCCGCCGTTGCCGCCGTCGCTACCGGCATAGCCGCCCGAACCAATGCCCGCGCCCATCTCGCCGCCGTTGGCCGTCACCGTGCCGCCGTTGATGGTCACTGTGCCACCGCCGCCACCCCCGCCGCCGCCGATTCCCGCACCGAAGAACTCACTGCCGTTGGCCGTCACGATGCCGCCGTTGATGGTCACCGTGCCGCACGCGCCGTTGTTGCCGCCACCGATGCCCGCGCCGTACTCGCCGCCGGTGGCCGTCAGCGCGCCCGCGTCATCGCCGGGCGCGTTGGTGATGGAGAGCGTTCGCCCCGCAGAGACTTCAAGGCCCGCGCGGTTGTTTCCGGACGTCAGCGTATTCGTTCCCGCAAGAAAGAGCGAGACATTGGCTCCTGATTCCAGCGCGAAGGGGCACTGCTGGTTGCCCGTTGCAGCGAGCGTCAGGTTCGAGAGCGTGACCTCGCTCGTCACCCCCGCCGCCACAACCACGCACACCTGACCCGCCGTGTTGGTACCCGAAATCGTGAACGGCCCCGCGTTCGTAAGCGTAAGCGTTGGCAAGACATACGACCACCCCTCGCCGCTCGAGCCGGCTTCATAAAGCTCAATTCCGTTGATAGTCACACCGACGGACGCGGGCAACGGAGTGTAGTAGTAGTCGGTACCGATCTCCGGGTTGCCGGTGAAGGTGCCGCCGGTACCGGCGAACATTTTTTCGTTCCAGTTCCACGCGTTCGAAGCATCTGCACCGTTCGGGATGCCCCAGGTTTGGCCTGTTCCATTTTCATACAGCGTGATGCCCGTACAGTTTTCGAACATGGCGTTGTAGCACCATTCGACCAAATTCGTAGCCGGAAGCTCCGGCAGACGTGTCAGACCCGTGCAGCCCTTGAACATGGCGTTGTAGCACCAGCCAATCAGATTTGTAGCCGGAAGCTCCGGCGCCTGCGTCAATCTCGTGCAGCCCTTGAACATTTCCGCGTAGCACGCCCAGCCCAGCGTGTCGGCAGGCAGTGCCGGTGGTGTTGTCAGGTTCGTGCAGTCTTCGAACATGCCTAAGTAAGAGATGTCTGCCAGCGAGTCGGCAGGCAGCGACGGTGCCTCGGTCAAAGCCGTACAGTCTTTGAACATTTTTTGGTAGCAAGCGAAAGCCAGCGTTGTGGCAGGCAGCTCAGGGGCTGTTGTTAGTACTATGCAGCTATCAAACATCTGCTCATAGCAATTACCGGTCATCGTCAGTGCCGGCAGTTCGGGTGCCTGTGTCAGCGAGATGCAGTCTTCGAACATGGAGCAGTAGCAACGGCTTTCCAGTGTCGTGGCAGGCAGCACCGGTGCCTGTGTCAGCGAGGTGCAGCCCTTGAACATGGAGTCGTAGCAGGTTGATCCCAGCGTATCGGCAGACAGCACCGGCGCCTGTGCCAGGCTTGTACAGCCTTCGAACATGCCTTGGTAGCAGCTTCCGGCAAGCGTCTGCGCCGGCAGCACCGGCGCCTGTGTTAAGCTCGTGCAGCCTTTGAACATGTACTGGTAGCAGTAATTGGCAAGCTCTGTTACCGGCAGCACCGGTGCTTGCGTCAGTGATGTGCAACCGCGGAACATGTCGGCATAGCAGAAATCGAACATCTTGATCTCCGGCAGCGCGGGTGCTGCCTTCAGACCCGTGCAATTGCGGAACATGCCGAAGTAGCAGCCTGTATTCAGCTTCGTCGCCGTCAGCGGCGGGGCACTGACGAGCGCCGCGCAGTCCTTGAAGAGGTTCCCGAAGCAGTAAACGTCCATCTCCGGATGTTCACCGGCATCAACCTTCGGATAGTCGAGCAGGGCTTCGAAACTGCCTGAACAGGCAACCTCCCCGGCGGCATCTATTACCCAGCCGGGCTTATTATAGCCGTTAATGCGGGTGTTGTTCGTCCCTCGGATGTGCAACGTGTATGTGCCGGTACCGTTGTCCGCCGCAGCCGCGCCTGTGATGGTAAAGGATTCCCAGTCCGTCATGTTGGTGGAGTAGAAAAGCTGTCCGTTCCACAACACTTCGCTTGGTGTGACAGTAAAAGTATCCGTACTTGAGAAGGTAAGGCAGGCCGGCAACGGAGTGTAGTAGTAGTCGGTACCGATGACCGGATCGCCGGTGAAGGTGCCGCCCGTGCCATTGAGCATGATAAAGTTCCATTCCTTTGCGGGTTGCGCGTTGGCGGGGATTCCCCATGTCGGACCTATTCCGTCTTCGTAGAGCGTAATGCCTGTGCACTCCTTGAACAAGCTGTGGTAGCATGCAGCGGTCAGATTTGTGGCCGGCAATTCCGGCAGGCGCGTGAGTGCCTCGCAGTTCGCGAACATGGAGTTGTAGCACCGCACGGCCAGTGTCTTGGCCGGCAGCGCCGGTGTCTCTGTCAGACTTAAGCAGTTTTGGAACATGCGTACGTAGCATTCTTCGGCCAGCGTCTCGGCCGGCAACGCCGGAGCGTTCATCAGGCTTGTGCAGGTATTGAACATGTCGAAATAACAACCCTTCGCCAGCGTTGTGGCGGGAAGCTCAGGAGCACTGATCAAGGCTTCACAGTTGTAGAATAATCTGTAGAAACAGAAGTCTTTGCCGGCAAGCGAAAGTGTCGGGTTATCACCATCGGTAAGTGTCATGATATTGCCCGAGGCTCTTATTTTTCCTGACATTACAAATCTGGCATAATTATCAATGCTCCCATGGTAATTTCCCTTGAAAAAGACGCTATCACCTGCCGCAAGATTAATATCCGTACCAAAGGTGTAGGCAGTCCAGTTGATACCGTCCGTGCTTGTCTGAATATCGGCGGTAATACTGCCGGTTACACTTAATTTTACATGACCCGCTTCATCGGCGGTAAAACAGAGATAATCAACTTGGGCATGTAAGCCGCTTGCTCCTATCAGCAGCAGGAGCATCAGGCATAGAAGCCTGAGGGTGGTTTTTTTTGGTTTCATAGTGTTTGTGTTGAGTTTAAAGTTCTAAGTTTATAAAGTTTACTGTTTTTGTTTTTTTATTTTTTGCAAAAATACGAAAAGCAGGATTTCAAGTAGTGGCTAAACAACAAAAAAGAGTGGCTAAACAACAAAAAAGCTAATTTGACAAGTTTGTTTGTTTCCAAACAGAGGGTTGGACACCCTCTTTGGCTTTAAACTGACGGAAAAATGTGCTTGTATCGGCGTAGCCCAAGCGAGAGGTAAGTTCTGTCATTGTTGTTTTGGGGTTGTTAGTTATAATCCGTTTTGCTTCCTCTATTCTTAAAGAATTGATCCACTGACGGAAGGTAATACTCATTTCAGAGTTGAAGTGGGACGACAGGTAGGTGCGATTAGTTCCTAAATATTTAGCCAAGTCATCAATGGTAATACCCGGTATCAAAAAAAGCTTTTCTGATATCCACGACTCCATGGTTCTGTTGACATTGGTGCCGGATATATCTTGGTTTATAATTTCGGTTGTAGTGTCGGACACTGAAAGTGATTGTTCATAGTTGGTTTCTTCTACCATCATCGGCATCTCTATTATTTCAAACTGCCACGGATAGTTGAGCAGTTTTATACCAAAAAATGTATAAAAACAGAGCAAGAAGAGATTGAAAATAACACTTATTTCAAAATTGGGATATTGGGTGGTAATAAGAGCAAGCACACCAATCCCAAGTGCTCCGCAAAACGCTATGGCAATCCAACGCATACGAGCCGCAATGTTGTCCGAATAGAAATTATCCATCACTCTGCGGAACGCACGGTAGTGGCGTGTAAAGTAGACTGTAAAGTACACAAGTATAATGCAATATGTGGCACCAAAACTTAACAGGTAAACCGAAATCGCAACAGCCGATTCCGGCAACAACAGATAGCCTACCACAATCGCAACAACATACAAAACAATAGCGACTATCTGACATATTAGTGATTTTGATTTAATACTTTTAGGGTCAAGTAACATTACGCAGACAAGAGTAAGTATAAACGCCTGTGTTACTGAAATCGAGAGTGTTATTATTTGTGTAAGCAAAATGTCTTGACTTGTCGCATCAGCAGTTTTTCCGGTATGATCAAACAGTTCTACTAAATTTCCTATAGCAACACAAAAGAAAGCCACAGCCAACAGTCGCTTCGCAATACGGTAGTTGCGCATCGCCGCCCTATTTTCGTTAAATTGTGTAAGAAAAAGCAATCCGAAAACAGAAGTAGCCACAAACAATGCTACAAGTGAATAGTAATAGAGTGTTGCTGTCATCGGTTAATTGTGTGTTTCTTAATCTTGCGCGCTACATGATATTTTTTATCAACCTGAGATACAAAGGTATAAAAAATCTGCTTTTAATAAAACTTTAGCATGTTTATATTGAACTTGGGACTTCGCCTCAAACCCCAGCCCCGGATGATTAGTTACAACACTTTCAATATAGCAAACCAAAAAGCCAAAGCGGAATTTTATTTGCAAAACCAATTTCTAAATCATCCAAAGCTAAATAAGCATCCGGCAAACCCATAATTTGCTCTCTGCCTTTATTTTTTCCACCAACTTCAAAGTGATATTTTTGATTTATCAAAAAATCTGTCTCTTTGGAAAATTCAACGGTCTCAGTAACATTTAACTGATTACAAAAAAATGTTTCTCTTATATTTCCAAGGTCCGGCTTGCCACTAAGCGCAAAAGCGTAGCATAGATTGGTATTTCCTAAATAAATTTTTTCCGGTTTTGTCAGTGTGCTGAAACTCTTGGATTTTTCTTGCAAGGTTTGAATGGCTTGTGCTTTTTGTAAAAAATGAATATAAGCAAGCAGACTGTTTCTGCTCACACCTACGTCTTGACTTAACCGAGTGATATTCGGAGAGAAAGGAACCATTGTAGAAATGATGTAAAGCAGCTTTTTTACCTTATCAATGGATGAGAAATCAATTTTTTCTACCGTAGGCAAATCAAATTCAAGAACAGCATTAATGGTTTGAGCCAATTTGGGCAAATAGCTCTCTTTACCTTCTAAATAGTAGGGATAATACCCAATTTGCAAATATTCGGAAAATAGGGGCAAAATTTTAATTTGGGAGGTGATGTTTTGAGCAATTTCAACATGATTGGTCAAAATTTGCTCTAATGTATATGCTTCAATATCAAGTATTTTCTCACACTTTAAAAACTCTCTAAAAGACATTCCCGGCAGAAAATACTGCACAGCTCTTCTACTCAAATCGGCCTCGCCTTTTGAGATTTCTAAAATAGACGAGCCTGTAAAAACAATTTTCAGTTCAGGGAAACCATCGTATAAATTTTTAATTTCCCTTGACCACGTGGCATATTTGTGTACTTCATCGAGCACCAAAAGTTCGCCGCCATTCTGCACAAAACTTTTACCTAATTCATACAGCGATTTTCCGCTAAACCAAATATGGTCCAAGCTGGCGTATAATGTTTTTTGTGGTGCTTTTCCATAATTCTCTTTGATATACTGTAAAAGTAAAGTGGTTTTCCCGCTTCCCCTTGCACCCAAAAGCGAAATCAACCGATTATCCCAATTGATTTTTTTGTACAAATACCGCTTAAACTGCGTATTTGTTTTATTTAGCTGTTGATAAAAAACTGTGTATAATGCTTCCACCTCTGACTATTTTTTTACAAAGATAGTAAATTGTTTTTTACAAACAACAGTTTCTGCCATTTTTGTTGTTTGTAAACAACAATATTTGATGTTTTTGTTGTTTGCAGACAACGATAATTTCAATGGTTCCCGAACTCGGGGCAGCCAAAAGAAAAAGAAAACACAAAAGGGGCTGTCTCAAAAGTAACTATTTAACAAAATCCATAAGGTGTCTTAGAAGTGTTCAAATGCAAGGCACTGAGATTGAGGGCAAAGGAGCATACTGAAGTATATGACTGAGTCCGAATATCGAAAGTAACGCAGCAATTGGGCACTTATAAGACAACGCAAAAAAAACCTCAGCTACATAACATAACCGAGGGTTTTCTATGATTTTGATAAATTCCAAAATTCCTTTTTAGGATGCAAAGGGGAAGGAGGATTTTATTTCTTCTCTTCTCTTGGTGGGCGAGGCAATAAAGCCTTGCGTGACAGTTTGAATTTGCCTGTCCGGGCATCAATATCCAGGAGTTTAACTTCGATGATGTCGTTTTCCTTGAGTCCTGAAGTTTCCATACTTTCGATGCGTTTCCAGTCAATTTCGGATATGTGCAACAGACCTTCTTTACCGGGTAAAAACTCCACAAAGCAACCATAAGGCATGATGGATTTTACTTTGGCTTCGTAGGTTTCTCCGACTTCCGGCGTAGCTACAATACCTTTAATCTTTCTCACGGCAGCATCAATGGATGCTTTATTATTGGCGGCAATTTCAACACGTCCCTGGTCACCGATCTCTTCTATGGAAATAATTGCACCGGTTTCAACCTGCATGGCTTGAATAATCTTTCCGCCGGGACCGATGATGGCACCAATCATTTCTTTCGGAACGAACATCACTACAATACGTGGAGCATGCGGTTTCAAATCTTGCGCGGCTCTGCAATGGTTTCTTTCATTTTATTGAGGATGTACATACGTCCTTCTTTGGCTTGATTTAAAGCTTTTTCAAGGATTTCGTACGACAAGCCATCTACTTTGATGTCCATTTGAGTGGCAGTGATACCATCTTTGGTACCCGTCACTTTGAAGTCCATATCACCCAGGTGATCTTCATCACCCAAAATATCGGACAATACCGCGAAATTCTTTCCTTTATTTTCAGAGATCAATCCCATGGCAATACCCGAAACCGGTTTTTTAATTTGAACACCGGCGTCCATCAAAGCCAGAGTACCGGCACAAACTGTAGCCATAGAAGACGATCCGTTGGATTCCAGAATATCGGAAACAACACGTATTACATAAGGATAATCCTCAGGGATCATGGTCTTCAATGCACGGAAAGCCAGGTTACCATGACCCACTTCGCGACGGCTGACGCCTCTGGACGGGCGGGCTTCTCCGGTTGAAAATGGTGGAAAGTTATAGTGCAATAAAAATCTTTCTGTTCCCTGATTCAAAGCCTCATCAATAATTTTCTCATCTTGCTTGGTACCTAAGGTGACGGTAGTCAACGACTGTGTTTCACCACGGGTAAAGATAGCGGATCCATGTGCTCCCGGCAAACAATCAATTTCCGACCAAATCGGGCGAATCTCCGTAGTTTTACGACCGTCTAAACGTTTTCCCTCATCCAGGATAGAACGCCGCATCGCTTCTTTTTCAACTGCGTGATAATATTTGTCAATTAAATCTTTCTTTTCTTCGGCCACTTCAGGGTCCAGTGTTTCAATGTATTCTGCTTTTACAGCTTCAAAATTTTCAACCCGTGAATGTTTATCAGCATTGCAGGCAGTTGCCAAAGCATATACTTTATCGTAAGTTTTTTCGCGAATGTCTTTTTCTAATTCTTCGTCATTTTCCTCGTGGCAATACTCACGCTTTTGAGTTTTACCTACGTCCTCCATCAGCTCCAATTGAACCTTACAATGAACTTTGATGGCTTCATGCGCAATCTTCATTGCTTCTAACAATTCTTCTTCGCTCACTTCTTTCATTTCGCCTTCAACCATCATAATATTATCCAAGGTAGCGGCAACAATGATATCCATATCGGCATTTCCCAATTGCTCGAAAGTGGGATTCACAACAAACTCACCGTCAACTCTGGCAACGCGAACCTCGGAAATTGGCCCGTTGAAAGGCACATCCGATACAGCCAAAGCAGCGGAAGCAGCCAAACCGGCTAAAGCATCAGGCATGTCTTTGCCGTCGGCAGAAACCAACATTACATTTACAAAAGTCTCAGCATGAAAATCATCCGGGAAAAGCGGACGAAGCGCACGATCGACCAGGCGCGAAATCAAAATCTCATAATCCGAAGGACGACCTTCCCTGCGAAGGAAACCACCGGGGAAGCGACCGAAGGCAGCAAATTTTTCTTTATACTCGACTGAAAGCGGCATAAAATCCGTATCCGGAAGTGCTTCTTTTGCAGCACAAACCGTAGCCAATAACATGGTGTCACCCATACGTACCATTACAGAACCGTCAGCCTGTTTAGCTAACTTTCCGGTCTCAATGGTAATCTCTCTTCCATCACCCATTGTGATGGTTTTTGTAATTACATTCATAAAAATTACATGTTTATTTTTTAATACTTCTAAATGTCGGGCGCAAAGGTACGATTTAAAAATGGATTTTAACCCATACCATGGAACTCGTAACTCGCGACCCCGACATTAATAAATTAATTTTCTCTATATCTCTATAGATTTTTTATGTTTGCAAGACCTCAATGCTTTGCTTAACTTCGCATCAAATTAAACCTGGGGCGTTGCCCCAAACCCCACTTCATTTTTTTGTTTTGACACAAAAAAATGAAGCAAAAAAAGTCAAGACTGCGCCCGCTTCGCTCAAAAAACTTGCGCTTGATTGACTAAATCGTTCAAACTCGCTGCTACGCAGCTCAGACAAGAACGATTCTTTACGTCAATCTCACTTGTTTTTTGGCTCATCGGACGAGGTCCGGTCGCGATTCAATGCATAAAATTAATTGTATAAAATATTTTTTGTTATATACTTAACCATTTTAAAATAAAAACATTATGGAAACAACTGAAAATTATGTAATGCCTCGTATTGGTGAAAAAGCACCTTCTTTTACTGCTGTAACGACTCAAGGAACCATCAATTTCCCTGAAGATTATGCCGGGAAATGGTCTATCTTGTTTAGCCACCCTGCCGATTTTACACCGGTTTGTACATCTGAATTTATGACTTTTGCATCCATGGCTGAAGAATTCAAAGCTTTGAATTGCCAGTTAGTCGGTTTGTCTGTTGACGGTCTGTATAGCCACATAGCCTGGCTGCGTACCATCAAAGAAAAAATTGAATATAAAGGTATGAAAAACGTAGAGGTAAAATTCCCCTTGATCGAGGACATCTCTATGAATGTAGCCAAAAAATACGGTATGATTCAGTCGGAAAGCACAACGAAAGCTGTCAGAGCGGTATTCTTTGTTGACCCGACGGGTATCATCCGTGCCATCATTTATTATCCGCTTTCTTTGGGTAGAAACTTTGATGAATTGAAACGAGTGTTGGTTGCGTTGCAGACTGCTGATGCCTTTGGTGTGGCTACGCCTGCCGATTGGAGACCCGGTGATGATGTAATCGTTCCGACTGCCGGTTCTTGCGGTACTGCTCAAAGTCGTATGGAAGGGAAGGAAGAAGGTGTGACTTGCTATGATTGGTTCTTCTGCACCAAAAAATTAAACAAAGAAAAAGTGGAAAAAACTTTAGGAGCTAAATTATAAGGGATAAAATTGAGTTATAATATTCTTTTAGATTGATTTTAAAAAAACCTGCTACCTCGGAACTCGTGAACCCGGACCCCGAAAACTCGTGACATAAAAATGAGGCTGTCTTTACTTTTGAGACAGCCTCTTATATATCAATAAAATGCCAAAAAACTCTTTAGTTTTCGTTATGATTACATTTCTTGCAATATGGCATCAAAGTTACCGACAATTAAATGTTCAACTCCTGCAAATTCAAAGGTAACATTGTACTTTGTGTTGTCTATTTTTACAATCTTAAACCAGCCTATCCATCCACTGGTCTTTCCTTGAGAGGTTACATTTACGTCCTGGAAGGAAAAGTCGAAAAATTGACTTCCATCATTTTTGACAGTGGTAATGTCAACTTTTTCACCTGTAATCAAATCGTTTGAAATGTGGAGCATACCGGATTCTTCGTTAACCGTAAACATAAACTCAGCTCCATGTTCCATAATAAATGCCTCACCATTTGTAATGTTAAGTTTTTGGGCATTCATAATAATTTGATTTTTCAAAATTGCAGTAGGGTCTTTTTCTTCTTCGCAAGAATAAGCAGTAAATAATAGACCGATAGCTAAAAGTGCCATAAATAATTTTTTTGTTTTCATATGATTTTATTTTTTAAAAATTAGTATTTCTTTTTTAGTACGTGACAAAATTAACGATAATTATTGTATTTATTATTATCGGCCTCGCGAATTCGGAACGCATTACCTCGGAACTCGCGACTCCGGGACGTATAAACTCGAACAAAGCCTCTACTTCATGTGCTTGGTGGCTTTTATCTGCCGGATGGTGATGATTTTGAAACGCCGGAAGAAATACGCAAAATAGCGAAAGGCCTCAAACAGCATTATCCGTAGACATCCTTTTATACCGGACACTGCACAGGCGATACTGCATGTACTATCATGAAAGATGAAATGCCCGAGCAACTGCAAGTATTCAGTGTGGGTTATTTTGAATAAACTTTCGCGAGTTCCGGGGTTACGAGGTTTGGTTTTCAAACACCAATTTTGCCCTGCAGTTCGTCTTGTCCTGACTGCACATTTCAAAAAAATAAGTATCATTATCCTCATCTTCGGCTAAGTGGATTTGGATGGGATCACCGAAAAGGATTTCGCTCATAAAATTGATATCGAAACGTTTTAATTTTTTATGGCTGTAGAAATCCGGTGTAAAACAGTTGCTTATCCACTCTACATAGCGCATGGTGTTGACGTGTCGGTTAAAATCAATATGGCTGTACTTGGCTTTGAAATCATCTGTTAACCTGCCTTTCGTTTCTTTTAATTTTACCGGTTTTTCAATGGGCACTTGTTCGCCTGTGGCAAATTTTTGCATATTTCCAAGTTGCAACAAATCTTGCGGTTTGCGACTGTTATAATCAATCATTGCCCAAACAGAAGTAGCATACCCAATGGTGTTTTGATTCTTATCTTTGATATGAAAACTACGCGTGGTAATCATCCTACCGATATCTTCAATCCAGGTTTCAATATAAATCTGTTCAAACTGCTTTGGGAAACTGTCCATTTCAATTGCCAATCGCAAAAGTACCCAAGTGTTGCTACCCTCATTCAATTGCCTCATTCCAAAACCGTTTTCCTCCGCATTTTTGCTTGCAGTTTCCATCAATAGGGCAGTTAAAGACGATAAGGAGATTTGAAAATTAAAATCAACGGATTGTGGTGAAACCTCAAATAGGTAGGCTTTTTTAAAAGAAGAAGGTGCAGTCATATCATTGACGGTGTCCCATAAGTGCCCAACTGCTGCGTTGCTTTCGATATTCAGGCTCAGTCATCAAGGGCAACACGCAGGTCTACCCTTACTGCCCTCAATCTCAGCGCCTTGCATTTAGACACTTCTAAGACACCTTGTTATTTTTTAATTGAACATTTATTATGAGACATCGCTAAACAATCTTTTAGGATTTCTACTTGATTGAAAACTTATAAATACACACTTCTTCATACACTTCTCCCGGTCGTAAAACCGAATTAGGGAAGTGAGCTATATTCGGCGAATTGGGGAAGTTTTGTGTCTCAAGGCAGATGGAATCTTGCTCTGCATAGGTCTTACCGTATTTGCCTGTTTGCTTTTCCACCCAATTGGCCGTGTAAACCTGCACCCCCGGTTGGGTAGTCAGCACTTCCATAACGCGACCGCTCGTCGGTTCGTATAAAGTGGCAGCCAAAGCCAATTCCCCGGGTTGGTTTTTACGTATGGTCCAATTGTTATCAATACCCCGTCCCGGAACATATTCTTCTGCATCAATGTATTTCTCAATTACGGTCGGATTGCGAAAATCGAAAGGTGAATGGTCCACCGGTCGGATTTCACCGGTAGGAGAAGCAGTATCGTCCAACACTGTATGGAAATCGGCATTGATTTGTAAGATATGATCGCGTACTGTTCCGTTGCCGGCTCCCTTCAGGTTGAAGTACGAGTGATTGGTCAGACCTATTACCGTTGCTTTGTCGGTTGTAGCCCTGTATTCAATCTTTAACTCGTTTGCTTCGGTAATGGTAAATGTTACCACCGTCTTCAAAGTTCCCGGATAACCTTCTTCTCCATCAGGAGAGATATATTGCATGCTGATGCTGTTGTCGGACTGTTTGATCACATCCCAAACTTTAGCATTGAAGCCTACGATACCTCCGTGCAGGGCGTTGCCTCCATTGTTTTTAGCCAAGGTGTATTTTACTCCGTCCAGGGTAAATTCTCCGTTTTTGATGCGATTGGCGTAGCGGCCACAGGTTGCACCAAAGTAAGGCTCTTTATCAATGTTTTCCTGCAAAGTATCAAAGCCTTGCACAATGTCATTGAACTTACCGTTTTTATCTTTCACTAACAAGCGGGTGATTTTTGTACCGTAGTTTGTCAGCTCGGCAGTCATACCGCTTTTATTTTTGATGGTGTAGCTGTTGATTGTTTTCATATTTTTTTGTTTTTATTTTTTTTTAACCACAAAAGGGCACAAAAGACTTTTAACCACAAAAGGGCACAAAAGACTTTTATCACAAAAGGGCACAAAAGACTTTTAACCACAAAAGGGCACAAAAGACTTTTATCACAAAAGGGCACAAAAGTTTTTTTTACCACAAAAGGGCACAAAAGTTTTTTTAACATAAAAGAGCACAAAAGGCTTTAAACCACAAAAGACACAAAAGAAGTATGAGGTTATTCTTCTAAGTCTTTGTACAAATTATTTACATAAGTTTTAATGCCGTATTTATACAAATTATCCACATTGAAATTAATAAGAATACCTTTTGGTACTTGTAATAAATTCATATAAGTCAGCAATTGTGCTTCGTGAACCGGAAGTATATACTCTACTGCTTTCAACTCAACAACAATTGCATCATTAACTAAGAAATCGCATCTGAGTTTTACATCTAAATTGTTTCCTTTGTATTTGAACGGAACAGTTAATTCGGATGCATACCTCATATTTCTGATGTCAAGCTCAAATCCAAGACATTTATGATAAACACTTTCAAGTAAACCGGGACCTAAGTATTTATGAACTTCAATGGCAGCTCCATTAATTTTATAGGTCAAATCCAACAGATATTTTTTCGTCATATTATTTTTAGGTTAAATTATTAAATCACAAAGGGGTACAAAAGACCTTTAATCACAAAAGTGGCACAAAAGTTTATTTACCACAAAAGAACACAAAAGTTGCTTTTACCACAAAAGAGCACAAAAGGCTTTTTTACCACAAAAGAGCACAAAAGTTAATTTTACCACAAAAGAACACAAAAGTTTTTTTTACCACAAAAGGCACAAAAGGAATTACTTTTAAGGTATGTAAAGTTACCGCTTGTAACTTTGTTCATGTTTTTAGTTTTTTACTTTTAACCACAAAAGGCACTCAAACATAAATTACCTCTTTTGTGTTCTTTTGTGACTATCTCTTTTGTGCCCTTTTGTGGTAAAAGCCTTTTGTGGTTAAAAAAACATAAAAGAATCACGCCAATCTCGTAGCACCATCCCCAATTTCAGCGATATAGAAATCAGGTTTGATACCGATCCTCTTTTCGTAATTAGCACCTACTTTTTTGATGAAAGTATCAATAGCTTCGTCTTTCACCAAAGAAACAGTACAGCCACCGAAGCCTCCACCCGTCATGCGTGAACCAATAACTCCGTCTATCTTCCAGGCTTCTTCTGCCATGCAGTCGAGTTCCGGACCGGTCACTTCATAATCATCGCGCAAAGAAACATGAGAAGCATTCATCAACTTGCCGAAGAGTTTCAAATTACCTGCTTTCAACGCTTTCACAGCATCGGAAGTACGTTGCACTTCACCCACAACGTGACGGGCACGCTTGTGTGCAACAGGGTCGGTGATGGCAGATTCAATTTTTTTGAAATCAGCTTCAGTCAGTTCAGCCAGGAATTTGATCGGGCGCACTTTGTTGAGTTGTTCAACGGCCTTTTTACATTCCGCAACACGTTGGTTGTAGGCACCTGAATCTAATTTGTGAGGAGAGTGTGTGTTGGAAATAACAATTTTAACGCCTTCCAGTTTCACAGGAACCAATTCATATTCCAAAGTTGTGGTATCCAGATATACCGCATGATCTTTAGCGCCATGAGCCGACACAAATTGGTCCATGATGCCGCAGTTCACCAAAGCAAATTCATGCTCGGCTTTCTGTCCGATCAATGCAAGGTCTGCCCGACTGAATCCAGCTTTCATCTGGTCATTTAATGCAAATGCAGTCACCACTTCCAAAGCTGCTGATGATGATAATCCTGCACCATTAGGCACATCTCCCCAAATCAATATGTCATAACCATCCGTGAAAGTTTTTCCTCTCTTGATAAATTGAGCCATCACCCCCAAAGGATAATTTACCCATGATTTTTCGAGGCGGGTTGTTAGCTGGTCAAACTTTAAAGATTTAACTTCAGGAAGATTAAGTGATTTGAAATTCATCACTTTTTTGTCGTTTTTGGCGATCAGGAGTCTGGTACCAAAACTCAATGCGCACGGGAAAACCGGTCCCCCATTGTAATCGGTATGCTCACCAATTAAGTTTACACGACCCGGAGCAAAATAAACAGCTTCAGCGGGTTTACCGTAAGCAGCTTCAAAAGCCTTCTTTAATTCTTGTGTTGTCATATCATTATATATTTTTAAAAAATTCGAAAAGTGGCGCAAAATAATAAAAATATCATGAAAAAGCTGTTGTAAAATAATGTTATATAACAATTATGGACATAGATACCAAAAAATGATATAAATTGACTCATTTCTCTCATTTTTTTGAATACTTAGTGTTTCTCAAGCCAGTGCCAAAGTGAACACGCTAATTTTGATGTGATTGGTTTCCATTAATGCGAGTACACAAGCCTCCAAGGTAGATCCGGTTGTCAATACGTCATCTACCAACAATACATGCTTTTTCTCAAAGACCGTTACATCATTCAACGCAAAAATTCCCTGCGTATTTTGATACCTTTCAAAAACCGACTTTTTAGTTTGAGTAGTATTTTCTTTTATCCTGATCAGGTGAGTGGCGTCAACCGGCTTATTCAATGCTTCCGACAATCCCCGCGCTATCCATTCGCTCTGGTTGTAACCCCTTTTGAGTTGTTTTTTGGGATGAAGGGGAACGGGGACGATGACATCAATGGAAGCAAAATCGTCTGTATCAAGCAAATCAACCCCTGCAAACCGACCCATAACACGACCGATTTCTTTATTCCCCCTATATTTCAATTCATGCAATAATTGCTGAAAAGGTGAACCTTTGTAAAAATGGAAATAGGAAGTAGCGCGATAAACCGGCACTTTTCCCCAGAATCTTTTTTCAACTGTATTGTCTAACTCCAAATGATAATTGGTTTTAGGCATTTGATGGAGACAATGAAAGCAAATCAGTTCTTCACCACGCACGAGGCTTTCGTTGCAGATGACACACAAATTAGGATATAACAAATCCAAAAGGCATGTAAATAATTTTTTCATGAAAGGCAAACAGATAGAACAGACAGAAAGCTTGTTGATTTGGTTAAATAAAAATCCAAAAAAGTTCTTGGAAATTGAGGTTTAGGTTCTTGTTTAAGTTTTGGTTAAAAAAAAGATATAGCGAAATATAATTTTATGAGACAAAAAGGCTTAGGATGAGCGTCCAAAGTTTGGGAATGAAGATAATCAATCCGATACATGCCGAAATAATCGCGGACACCAATACGGCGCCTGCAGCTATATCTTTGGCTTTCCCTGCTAATTTATTTTGTTGTGGGGAAACTAAATCCACCATTTCTTCAATGGCTGTATTTACCATTTCAGCGGTAAAGACCAAGCCAAAACACAACAAGCAAAACAACCATTCAGCAGTACTGATGCGCAAAATCCATCCGAAAATTATTACCAATACGGTAACAGTCAAATGGATGCGCATATTTTTCTCGGTTCTGAACACAGTGGCTACTCCCCGGAAAGCATTCCTGAAACTTTGTATCAAGCGCTTCATATCATACTTTCACACGTCCGATATAGGAACCGTCCCGTGTGTCAATTTCTATGGTTTCCCCTGTTTCGATGAATAAAGGAACGCGAACGGTAGCACCGGATTCAACGGTAGCAGGTTTCAATGCGTTGGTGGCAGTATCACCCCTTAAACCGGGCTCAGTATAAGTAACTTGCATTTGTACTTTCACCGGCATTTCAGCATACAACACCGTATCGGTAGAGGCATCGGAAACAACTTCCAAGCTCATGCCTTCCAATAAGAAGTCCACACCGCTGATCAAATCATGGGCAATTGGATGCTGGTCGAAAGTTTCCTGATTCATGAAAATGTAATCATCTCCCTCTTGATAAAGATATTGGTACTGACGACGTTCTACGCGTACACTCTCTAACTTTTCTCCGATGTTAAACCGGCGATCCAATACGGCGCCACTGACCACATCCTTGATTTTAGTGCGCATGAAGGTATTGCCTTTACCGGGCTTTACGTGCAGAAACTCTACAACTACATAAATTTTACCATCCAAACGAAAACAGGTTCCGTTTTTAATGTCTTGAGCGTTAATCATATTATATTGTTTTTGGCAATTTGCTAAAAATGTATTTTTAAAGATGAATGGACAAAAGTAATAATATTTCTTCATTTTTTGGCTTGAACCAAAAAACGAAGCAAAAAAATTCAAGATTGCGCCCTGCAACACTTTGACTCCGCGAACACGCATCCCGGAACTCTCATCGCGCACCGCGTGACCCCGGAACACGGAACTCGGACCCCGTGAACCCGCAAATCACTCATTCCTTTTTTGCACATTGTAATATATCTTCATCTGGTTGCCCAAGATTTTGGTAAATCCTTTTACGTCGTCGGCACTCCAGGCTTTGTTCATTTCGCCGTATTCGCCAAAGTCGGTTTTCATAAGGTCGTACGTACTCTCAACACCTACCAAGGTATATCCAAGTGGACGTAACTTGATGATGACATCACCGGTCACGTTTTGCTGTGAGCTTTCTAAAAATCGCTCAATATCGCGCATCACGGGTTCTAAATATTGTGCTTCGTGCAGGAACATGCCATACCAATTGCCCAATTGATCTTTCCAGTATTGCTGCCATTTGGTCAGGGTGTGCTTTTCCAGCATTTTATGTGCATTGATGATCAACAAAGGTGCGGCAGCTTCAAAACCCACACGCCCTTTGATACCAATGATGGTATCACCGATGTGCATATCACGACCGATGCCGTATTGGTTGGCGATGGCTTCCAGTTTATTGATCAAATTGACTTTGTTCTTGTCTTTTTTTCCGTTGATAGCAGTAATCTCACCTTTTTCAAAGCTGATGGTGACGGTTTCCTCACCGGTTTTTACCACCTGACTTGGATAAGCTTCTTCCGGCAAAGTTTGCTCTGAGTGCAAAGTTTCTTTCCCTCCTATGCTGGTGCCCCATAAACCTTTATTGATGGAGTATTCCATCTTTGTGAAATCGGCTTCAAAACCATGTTCTCTTAGATAATTGATCTCGTATTCACGTGTCAGCATCATATCCCGCGTAGGGGTCAGAATCTTAATACCTGGCGCCAATACGTCGAAGGTCAAATCGAAACGCACCTGGTCGTTGCCCGCACCCGTGCTGCCATGCGCTACAAAATCAGCGTTAATTTTTTTTGCGTAATTGATAATGGCGATTGCCTGGAAGATGCGCTCGGAACTTACTGAAATAGGGTAAGTGCCATTGCGAAGCACATTTCCGAATATCATGTATTTGATGCTTTTTTCGTAGTAATCTTGTGTGATATCTAAGGCCACATGTGACTTCACACCCAAACGATAAGCTTTGTCTTCAATGACTTTCAACTCTTCTTTACTGAATCCGCCGGTATTTGCAACGGCGGTATGTACTTCATAATTCTTTTCTTTAGCTAAGTACATGGCGCAGAAAGATGTATCTAATCCGCCCGAAAATGCTAATAATACTTTTTGTTTCATTCTATCTAAACATTTAACTTCTCCATGTTTCCTTAAAGGAAACTCCAGAGTTCATCAGTTATTTTTTATTTTTCTTTATCTTTTGCACTACTCCCAATTTCTTCTTCGCTGCCTTCTTGGGGGAGGCATTCGGATCATACAACATCCCCGTACACAGGCAGTATCTTCGGTTGGTACGCAGCAATATGTCATAGTTCACACAACCTTTGCATCCTAGCCAGAACGCTTCATCGTCGGTGAGTTCAGCAAAGGTTACCGGGCGATATCCTAGTTCAGTATTGATTTTCATCACTGCCGCACTGGTCGTCAGACCAATGATTTTTGCGCCGGGAAATTTTTTCTTCGATAATTCAAAGGCTTTGGCTTTGATGCGCTTGGCTACACCAAGCCCTCTGTATTCCTCCACGACTATCAACCCGGAGTTGGCAACAAATTGTTTATTTGCCCAACTTTCTATGTAGCAAAATCCGGCAAATTTATCCCCATCCAATGCAATGATAGCCTTACCTTCTTTTTTTATCTTCTCAGCAATGTACTCCGGTGAGCGGCGGGCTATACCTGTACCGCGCTTAGCTGCCGAGTCGGCAATGGTCTCTAATATTATATCTACATAGCCTAGATGGCTTTCATCAGCTATGGTCACAACAATATTGTCTTTTGGTTCCTGTTTCACAATGTACGCAAATTAACAAAACAACTTTTTTTACCTTTTACTCTCGTTTTTATCAACAAAAATCACCTGCATCAGAGAGGAAATCTGATCCCTTCTGACACCATCGCGAGGAATGATCAATATGGTGTCGTCTCCCGCAATGGTACCCAATACTTCTTCCGCTCCTTTGTTGTCGATGTCCCAGGCTATAGCAGACGCATATCCCGGTTTGGTTTTTATGACGGCAAGATTACCCGAAAATTCCAAACTCAACACAGCACCGTGCGAACTTTCTTCGTTCAGGGTTCCTTGCGGACTGACAGTCTTGGTGGTGGGGGGCAATACATACTTATAAGTTCCGTTTTCCAGGGGCGTTTTGGAGACTTTCAATTGCTTCAAGTCGCGCGATAAGGTCGCCTGTGTAACGTATAAATCCTTTTCATTCAACAAAGCAAGCAGCTCCTCTTGATTAGATACTACCGAAGAGCGGAGAATTTCTGTGATAATTTGCAAACGATTCCTTTTGTTCTTCATCTTGTAATTTTTACTGTAAAAAACCAGATAAATGCATAATTATTTATTAAGCGCCGCAAATATACAGTTATTTTTTGTATATTCGATCAAATTTGTGAATAATATTTCATCTGTTTGTTTATTATTTTTAGTTGTCAGATGGAACCTTTGACGATTAAAATAATCATTAAACATATAAAGTAATGATTATTTTAACCGTGTCGGTTTCATGTGGTTGTGTTTTATGTATCTTCATTTTTTTGTCTTGATACAAAAAAACGTAGCAAAAAAAATCAAGACTGTGCCTGCTTCGCTCAAAAAACTTACGCTCGATTGACTAAATCGTTCAAACTCGCAACTTCGTTGCTCAAACATGAACGATTTTTAACGTCAATCTTACTTATTTTTTGGCTCACCAGGCAAGGTCGGTTTGTGTTGTGCAACTTAACTCCGGAATTCGTGTAAATCTGCGAATCTTATCAGCGTTAATCTGCGAGAAACCTACCTCGCGACCCCGGAACACGCACCACGCACCTCGTGAACACGGAACACGTACCCCGCAACAACCATTGACCATTAATAATTATTCCCTTATCTTTGCGGATTGGTCAAAATTGAAATCCGTCTATGTCTGTTGAAAATAATTCAAACCATATTATCGTCAAAGGCGCCCGCGTTCATAACCTCAAAAATATAGATGTAAAAATACCGCGCGACAAATTGGTTGTAGTTACGGGTTTGTCCGGTTCCGGTAAGACGTCCCTGGTGTTTGATACCCTTTATGCTGAAGGGCAACGGCGTTATGTGGAAAGTCTGTCTGCTTATGCCCGTCAATTTTTGGGACGCATGAGCAAGCCGGAAGTTGATTATATCAAAGGCATTCCTCCTGCCATTGCCATTGAGCAAAAGGTAAATACACGTAATCCGCGCTCTACGGTTGGGACTTCTACCGAAATATACGAATACATCAAACTATTGTATGCAAGAATCGGTAAAACATATTCTCCGGTTTCAGGTGATTTGGTGAAAAAGCATGAAGCACAAGATGTTGTGGAAGCTGCCATACAGTTTCCTGAAGGCACACGTTTGATGATTCTGACCGAAGTAAATGCAGGGAAACAGTCTTTACGCGAGGCATTGGATGTTTTGTTGAAAAAGGGTTTCAGCAGGGTTCAAATCAATGGAGATACCTTTACCATTCAGGAATTACTTGCTCAGGAAACAATCACGGGCGAAAAGATGTATTTGATTATTGATCGGTTGACGGTTGATATGGCGCAGGAGGGTATCAGTCGTTTGACAGATTCAGTGGAGACCGCATTTGCTGAAGGGAGTGGAGCTTGTGTACTAAAAGTTTTTTTAGCTGATGAAACAAAGACTTTACATTTCTCCAAATGTTTTGAAGCCGACGGTATTGAGTTCGAAGTGCCGACTGTGCACACTTTCAGTTTCAATTCGCCCATAGGTGCTTGTCCCGTTTGCGAAGGTTTCGGCAGGGTTATCGGCATTGATGAAGATTTGGTGGTGCCCAACAAATCACTTTCTGTGTATGAAGATGCGATTTTTTGCTGGCGGGGAGAAGTTATGGGTGAATGGAAGAAAGAATTTTTGCGTGCTGCTCCCAAGTTTAATTTCCCTGTCCACAAACCCTATCATGAATTGACGGACGAACAAAAACAAGTATTATGGAATGGCAATCAGTATTTCTACGGCATTAACGCTTTCTTTGATATGCTGAAAGCCAATCAGTATAAAATTCAATACCGGGTGATGCTTGCCCGCTACAGGGGCAAAACCATTTGTCCCGAATGCCGGGGGACTCGCTTGAAAAAAGAAGCTTCATATATTCGTGTTTCCGGAAAATCAATCAATGAGTTGGTGCAGATGTCTATTGTTAAGCTGAAAGATTTTTTTGACAATATTCAGTTAGATAAACACGATGCAGCTATTGCAGAAAGACTTTTAATTGAAATCAACAATCGCTTGCAGTTTTTGTTGGATGTCGGTTTGGGCTACCTGACTTTGAATCGTTTGTCGAACAGCCTTTCCGGTGGAGAAAGCCAGCGTATCAATTTGGTTACCTCCTTGGGAAATAGCTTGGTTGGTTCTTTATATATTTTGGATGAACCGAGTATCGGGTTGCATCCGCGTGATACGCATCAATTGATAGAGGTTCTGTTGCGTTTGAGAGATATAGGTAATACGGTTGTTGTGGTGGAACATGACGAAGAAATTATGCGTGCAGCGGATTATTTGATTGATATTGGTCCTGAAGCGGGAAGGAAGGGGGGAGAGATTGTGTATGAGGGGAAGCCCCCTAAATCCCCCAAGGGGGACTTTTTGGGGATTGCAGAAAACAAAAATTTTGCTTATCAAACAGCTGATCCTATTCTTTATGGAAAGTTGAAGGAACTGGCTAAGCAACATAGGGTAAATCCTACGCCGGCAGAAGACCTTTTGTGGACTTTTTTGAGTAATAAAAAACTGGAAGGTTATAAGTTTAGGAGACAGCATGTTATAGGAGATATCATAGTAGATTTTGTGAATCTTGAACAGCAATTGGTTGTTGAAATAGATGGTAAATATCACGAAGATAAAGAGATAATTGAATATGACAATCTCAGAACAGCATGGTTGGAAAGTCAAGGCTACAAAGTAATCCGTTTTACAAATGATGAGGTTTTTCAAAATACCGACCAAGTCTTAACAAAAATCTCCCAAACTTTGCACGCACCAAAGTCCCCCTTGGGGGATTTAGGGGGCTACACCATTAAATATCTCCTAGGTTTAGAAACCATCCCGACTCCCTTACATCGCCGCAAGTGGAATAATTATATTGAGATTTTAGATGCCAGAGAGAACAATTTAAAAGGCATCAATGTGAAGTTTCCTCTAAATGTGATGACGGTGGTAACAGGAGTGAGCGGTTCCGGAAAATCTTCCTTAGTGAAGTCGGTTTTTTATGAAGCACTCAAAAAATATTATGAGGATGTAGCTGATAAAAGCGGTCAGCTTGACAATCTCAAAGGCTCTATGCATCTGATCAAGGGCATTGAGATGGTTGACCAAAATCCCATAGGGCGGTCATCGCGTTCTAACCCCGTGACATATATCAAAGCCTATGATGAAATACGTAATCTCTTTGCGGATCAGCAGTTATCCAAACAAATGGGTTACAAAGCTTCACATTTTTCTTTTAATACTCCTGGAGGAAGATGCGAGGAGTGTAAGGGTGAAGGAACCGTGACGGTCGAAATGCAATTTATGGCTGATTTGGTCTTGGAATGTGATCATTGTCACGGTAAGCGTTTTCAGCAAGATGTGTTGGAAGTGCGATATAAGGGGGTTAATATTCACGATGTACTTGAGATGACTGTAAATCAGGCGATTGAGTTTTTCACCGAATACACCGGAAGTACGCAAAAGAAAATTGTAAAACGTCTGAAACCTTTGCAGGATGTAGGTATAGGGTATGTAAAACTGGGACAATCATCCGACACCCTTTCCGGCGGAGAAAGTCAGCGTGTAAAGTTGGCTTCATTTTTAGCTTTGGAAAAAACAGAACCGACTATTTTTGTTTTTGATGAACCCACTACCGGTTTACATTTTCACGACATCAAAACCCTGCTCAAAGCTTTTGATGCATTGATTGACAAAGGACACACCATCATCATCATTGAGCACAATCCCGAAATTATCAAATCTGCCGATCATATCATAGATTTGGGTCCGGAAGGAGGTGATGAAGGCGGCTTCGTCGTATTTGAAGGTACGCCGGAAGCACTTGTAAAATGCGAAACTTCTTATACCGGAAGATTTCTGAAGGGGAAAATTTAGTTTATTTCAACTCATATTTTAATTTGGCGCCAATGCCATAATGGTAATAGGCGTATTGATGTAGAAAAATCGGATTGTAGAAAATTTCAGGCTCCAAATATAACTGCGAATATAAAGGTATAGTTTTGCTGATTTTAATATTCCATCCGATACTATACCTTGGATTGATATTATAAGATGTAAGTTCTGAATTATTCAATAAGTTTTCCCATCCGACAAAGTAATCAAGATTAAAACCCGTTGATATATTTACAATTTTGGAGTAAAATTTATATGAAACAGGTATTGAAAGGTACTTTTCTCTGACACGGGAAGTTAGGTATTCTAAATTGATATTATTATAAAATGTTGTATTTCTAATTATTTGTCTGCGATTAAGTTCAATTAATAGACCATGAAATTTATGAAATTGTCTTTCGTAAGAAAACGATACATTGTCATGTAACATTTTGCCTTGATTCATTTCACTGACTACACCGAAGCCAATAAAATTTTTGTGCTGGGCCGTTAAATTTATTGAGAAAAGAATAATACCAAATACTATATGTCTGAGTTTCATATGTTATGACAAAATTATGAACTAAATTTTTCTGTTAAGCATTTTATTTTCCCTTTTTTGATTTGAGGTTGAAACAAAGTAAAATGCTTAATGCGTTTTGAAGCTGCAAATGTAATATAATCTGCCGAAACACAACAAGAATCTGTCAAAATCCTTATATGATTTTCAAAATTTACTTTGAACAGATTTCTGAGTAAATCAAACAAATTAAATAAACGGTTTGTGAACTGATTCGGTTTTAAGTTGTCGTCTAATGCCTCCGATGTCCTACCATTTAAATGAGCGGTTTTTATGTTTTACAGGCTTATTAAAGTATGAAAATCGCCCTTATTCTGAAAAAATCATCATAAATCCATTTTTATTCTGAAAAATTTGTATTTTTGTGATGCTTATTCTGAAAAATTTGTAGCCAAATGGATTTTAATAAAGAAATAATATTCAGCTCGTCAGAACCCAACTTCTCCCGTAAGCTTTCCCAAGCTGAGATTGATGGGAAATTACGAAAAATAGCTCCGCGTATTTATACGACCAATTTGTTGGATGCACCGGAAAATATTATTCGCAGGATTTTTTTTGAAATATTAGCTTGGCGTTTTCCGGAAGCAGTCATCTCGCATCGAAGTGCCATTGAGCTTAGTCCGACCGAAGAAGGACATTTTTTTATGACTTCATCTTATAACCGCAGGATTACCGACTTACCCGGTTTTACAATCAATATTTATAAAGGAAAACCTGCATTAAAAAGTGATACAAAGTTCAATGGACTGTACATATCCTCGGAATATCGGTATATGCTTGAAAATCTACAAGTTTCGAGAAAAACGAAAGACGGAACTGAAAAAATTCTACCTCAGTCAGCCATAGAAGAGCGACTTGAACGTATGATTTTGCTTGGCGGTGAAGAACGTTTGAATGAATTTAGGGACAAAACGCGTGAAATTGCGAAGGAACTGGAAATGATGAAAGAGTTTGAAAAATTATCCATCATCATTTCCGCCTTATTAAACACCCATAGTTCCGATTCATTAGAAAGTGACACTGCTAAAGCGCGAGCCGCAGGCAATCCTTTTGATAAAAACAGAATAGAATTATTTGAAATACTTTTTGAGCAACTTAAAGACCGTTTTTTTACGGAAAGACGCGATCGAAATAACAATGAAGCCTCTTTTCGTATGTTTTCTTTCTTTGAAAGTTATTTTTCAAATTATATTGAAGGGACTAAATTTGAAATAAATGAAGCCAAGCAGATTGTGGACACTGGTGTAACCATTCCCAAACGCGTGGATGATTCGCACGATATTTTGGGAACATTTGCCGTGCTTTCCAATCGGCATGAAATGCAAAAATCCCCGCAAACAGCTGATGAACTCATCGTGTTACTTAAACACCGACATCGTATTATGATGAGTGGGCGTCCTGAACTTAACCCCGGATTATTTAAACAAAAAAACAATCAGGCAGGGAATACCGTGTTTGTTGACTATCGTCACGTAGAAGGCACACTACAATACGGTTTTCGTTATTTTCAATTATTGAAAGAACCTTTGGCAAAAGCTATTTACATGATGTTTCTCATCAGCGAAGTACATCCATTTTTAGATGGAAACGGACGTATAGCCCGAATAATGATGAATGCAGAACTGGTATGTGGCGAACAATCCCGTATTATCATTCCCACAGTGTTTCGGGAAGATTATTTATTAGCATTGCGTAAATTATCTCGAAAAAAAGACCCCGAAACCTATATCCGGATAATGGAAAAACTACACCATTTCAGTGACAATCTTTACGGACAAGATTTTGATGAACTCAACCGTTACTTGCAGGCTTCCAATGCTTATGAGGATCCGGAAGAAGGTAAACTGCAATGGATTGACAGAAATTTTTCGTCAAAAAGCGAACTTCTTTAATAGCTGGATCAACAAACACCCAAATGATAAAGAATAATTGATATCTTTGCTAGCTAAAATTTCATAACATCATCATGACGGACAAACTTATCATATTTGATTTAGACGGTACCCTTTTGGATACCATAGAAGATTTAGCAAATGCCATTAATTATGCTTTGAGACAATTTAATTTTCCCGAATTTGAAACTGAGAAGTTTCGACTTTTTGTGGGTAATGGGCTTAATAAGCTGATTGAGCGTGTTTTGCCTGAAGAACATAAAAATGAAGATGTCATCTCCATGGTGAAGCATGAATTTTTCAAATACTATTTGTTGCATGCCGATGATTGTACAAAGCCCTATCCGGGTATCCCCGAATTACTTGTAAAATTGCAAGATGCAGGTTATAAGCTTGGGGTAGCGTCCAACAAACCGCATCAGCCAACGGTGGATTTGGTAAAACATTATTTTCCGGAGATTAATTTTGTACGGGTATTTGGTCAGCGTGACGATGTTCCGGTGAAGCCCGCTCCCGATATCCTCAATGAAATACTAGCTGATGCAGGTGTACGTAAAAGTGATACTGTTTTTGTGGGTGATTCCGGCGTAGATGCCTTGACTGCGGCCTGTGCTGAAGTCGGGTTTATCGGTGTGTTATGGGGCTTTCGGACAAAAACCGAACTTGAAGAACACGGAGCAGTGCGTTTTGCAAGTGAGCCCTGGGAAATTGAAGAGTTGTTGACTTAATTAGAATTTGGACCGGAGTTTTTACGTTCAACCTCTACTTCTATTCCTTCATCTTTAAAGGCTTTCTGTATCAGTCCGCCGGCGAAGTGTTTAATTCCGAGAAAAAGGCAATCTGCTATGCTGACAGCACTATCGTTAAAGAAGAAGTAAAGATAAATAAAGATTTTACCCATAGGCATATATAAACTCAATACCTACACACCATCAACCTCTACCCTAATCTTGTAAATGACATCCTGCATATACAGGGAGAGCAAGCAGTTACTGCCGTACGTATATCCATAATGTAAACGGCGCCGCCGTAGCCCAAATAGGCGAAAATCTAAGTGAAATCAACCTTGCCCATCTGCCTGCCGGTATCTATATGGTACGTGTAGAGACAGTGGAAAAGGTTAACACGATAAGGATAATTAAATAAAAAGTATATTTAGAGAAGAGGCTGTTT
>Ga0116172_10000186_pt1 | contig 66748 bp, 64 predicted proteins | sample AD_UKC083_MetaG_FD_89799 | JGI IMG/M metagenome (GOLD analysis project Ga0116172, IMG submission 89799) | Active sludge microbial communities of municipal wastewater-treating anaerobic digesters from USA - AD_UKC083_MetaG | ecosystem: Engineered > Bioreactor > Anaerobic > Digestate | place: USA... | reverse complement strand
TGACATTCAAGTATTCATTAAAACCGTTATAAAGAGTTTGAAGATTATTAGCGAGGGGCTGTTTGATTTTATCAAAAATAGTCATGTTATTGATAAACTTTGGAAGGTTCTCATGAATCAACCGGTAGGCAATTGTGTTTGATTTTTCCTCAGAGGAATACATATTCTTACGATTTTTGTGGAAGCCGGTAAAATATGTAGTGAAATTTTTAAACTCCTGAACAAGTTGTTTGTCGGTTTCTTCAGTTATAAAACCAAGCAAATCCTCACGTATCAATTCTTTTCCGAATAGACGTTTTGTATCAAATGATTTTGAGATCTGTTTACGTAGTTTGGATTTGACTGTTCCAAATGCTTTTTGTTGTGATTCTTCTCTGTTTCTTATTTGAAAATATAGATAATACTCTGAAAGGTCGTTACTATCCAACTTCAAATCTTCTAAAGAATCCTCTATAAAATGTTTGTGATATTCGTCAATAATTTTTTTGACCAGTATATAACTTTCGGCACGATGCTCATCATTTTCTAAAATGCCGCTGTTTTGGATGTGTTCCAGCGTTTTTCCGACAGGTTTTAATTCAAATCTCAACGTTTTCGAGAGTTGGTAAAGATTGGTAAAGTCCTTTAGTGTGTTCATACTCTATTTGTTTAACAATTAATATTACTAGTTTTTTACTGATATAAGGTACCATCCTGTAAGCGAATCGTGGTCTTTCATCCCTGCGGTGTACTTCGGTTTGTGGCCACGAAGTTTATCCTTGAATGTCTGTTCTGTCTTGAGAAAGGTGGCCTCCTTGAGATCGGCATCTATAATGGGAATCCCGAGTATTTCCAGATCCCACTTTATCGAGGAGGCACCTCCGGACCATACCCAGTTTACTTCGGGGGTTTTCTTTCCGGACTTGGACAGGTAGCATGGCTCGATAGCAATCGCAATGCGATGCCCCGTTGTCGTATCAAGGAAGTATTTGTTGAAGCCAAGCCAGTTAAATGGCTCTTTGGAATTCTGACGGAACCTGCTTTCACACGACCTTCCACACCGTGCTATTTGAGTGAAGTTTGTACGTCCTGTATTGGTTAGAAAAAATTCCATGGTATCGATGACGAAAGTGCGGATAAGACGCCTGATTTTCACAAAAGTGAACTTGTTTTAACCATTTTTTGAGTGGGCTACTTAGCTATTTTCTTTTATTATTTCCACCCACCCAAACCCCAATGAATTTTTTTCGCCGGCGCCGCAGGAGAGCATCATGCGGTGTATTTCGGGAGGAGCAGTGAGCTCGAAATCAAAGAGGTATCCCCTGATTTTGCTTTGTTCCGGAGTGCCCTGTTTTATTGTTACCAGTTTGGAACGGGGGATTCCGGTCAATGTGAAACAGAACGGAAAAGAATCGGGCAGGGGAGCGGCATTGGGTATCGCCTGGTACTTATTCCGGAAATGATTGTTAAGCAGGCGGGCATAGTCCTCGTCCTCCGGCGACAAATAGCTGGCATAGGACCATCCGGGGTATTGATAGCTCAGTACAATCGGCGACAGGGCCCGGTAACGCATGGTTTCTGCCGGTTCCGTATCGGGCAGGCGTTCAATTTGCGCCACGCTCAGATCCAGCCTGTTAAAAGAGTCTCCCAGGTAGACTTGCCGATTCCGGAACAAGCCGAGAATAAATGTTTCTGCGGCATCGGTCACCTGAAAAGAAACTCCGAGGGTCAGCCGGTCTTCGGTGATTTCAAACAGATTCTTTTCTTTCCACAGAACCTTTTTTCCAAAATCAAGAGGCGAATAGTTAAATAGTTTAAATTGCTTCTGGCCATCCCGATACCCCTGTGTATGAAGAAATTCGGCAAAAGCTCTGTCTGCCGTTCCAAGAATGTGGTAAATCCAGGCTCCTATGTAATACTGATAATCCACCGGGAGCATCTTCTGCCTTCCCAGTCTGTTAAATTCTATATGAAATCTCATGAGTATAAAGATACATTAAAATGACTAACAGTGTGTTGATAATTTGAAATATACAAATATTATTTTTATTTATGCCCATTATTGCCATAGTTCAGTGCCCTCAAAATTATAAACACACACCGTCAAAACGTGACGTAGTGATGCTTTTTTAGAGACCAGGCTTTCCAATTACTTTATCGCGCCTAGAGTTCCTCACCCCGACGATATGTCTGAAATTATCGTCATTGCTTATCATAAGCCCTTTTCTGTGGATTAATCGGCAATTCATTAACATATGAGCCTCTTTCAGGATGTTGGCACCAAAAGACAAGGGAAACCTCGCGCCCGCGGAGGGAAGGACCCGGTTGCGTTAGCAAACGGGAGGCGTTTCCCTTTCTAAATATCTTGCGACGGTCCTCTTATGGCACACGCGGCCTGTACAACAATCCCGCTATTTTATATACATTTGCGCGATTTTTTAATGAGCGGATCACCGCAGGATAATACAGATGAAGAAAACACAAACAGCCGGTCCCCTGTCGAAATTATCGATGGCAGGCCTGCTCATTTCACTGGGGATTGTATACGGAGACCTGGGAACCTCGCCGCTCTATACGCTAAGAGCTATGCTCAACGGGGCGACTACCATAGACCGGGATTTTGTCCTCGGGGCTCTGTCCTGTATTTTCTGGACCCTGACGCTTCAGACAACTTTCAAATATGTATTTATTACCTTAAGGGCCGATAACAAGGGCGAGGGTGGCATTATGGCCCTGTTCGCCCTGCTGAAAAAACGCAAGGACTGGATTTTCATTGTGGCCATTGTGGGAGGCTGCGCATTACTTGCAGACGGGATCATCACTCCGGCCATTACAGTTACCTCGGCCATTGAAGGCCTCCGGATCCTGAAGCCCGATATCCCCGTAGTCACGGTGGTTTTCATTATCCTTTCCGTCCTGTTTTTCATACAACAGTTCGGTACGGCTTTCCTTGGTAAGTCCTTTGGACCGGTCATGCTTTTTTGGTTCTCCATGATTGGGGTACTGGGGCTGGTTCAGCTGGTTCGTGTCCCGGATGTCCTTCTGGCGGTCAATCCCTACTATGCCATAAAATTGTTGACCGCCTATCCCAGCGGTTTCCTGCTTTTGGGGGCCGTGTTCCTGTGTACCACAGGGGCCGAGGCATTATACTCAGACCTGGGACATTGCGGGTTACGCAATATCAGAATGTCCTGGATCTTTGTCAAGACGGCCTTGTTGCTTAATTATTTTGGACAGGGAGCCTGGATTATTGGTCATGCCGGCGAAATTACTTCCCGTGTTAATCCGTTTTATGCCATAATGCCCGTGTGGTTTCTGGTCCCGGGAATTATTGTAGCCACGGCAGCTGCCATTATTGCAAGCCAGGCGCTAATAAGCGGATCGTTCACCATAATCAGCGAAGCCATTTCACTCAATTTCTTCCCCAAGGTGCGCATAAGCTATCCTTCATCGCTGAAAGGACAGATGTTCATTCCGCTTGTGAATGTGATCTTATATCTGGGTTGTTGTTTTATGGTCTTCCATTTCAGGGAATCAGCGGGTATGGAAGCGGCCTACGGGTTGGCCATTAACCTGGCTATGCTGGCTACAACCGTGCTTCTGATGCTTTATCTGAGAGATAAACTTCCCTCGTACCTGCGCATCCTGTGCGGAGTAGTTTTCTTTGGCGTGGAACTCTCTTTCCTGGCCGCCAATCTTTCCAAGTTCAACGAAGGAGGCTGGATTACCCTGGTGATCACCGGTGTTTTTGCCCTGGTTATGTATGTATGGAACAGGGGGCGCCGGATAAAGAACAGCTTTATCTCGTATGTGAAGATAAAAGATTACCTGCCAATCATCAAAGCATTATCCGGAGATGAATCGGTTCCCAGGTATGCCACTAACCTGGTATATATCACACACGCCAACCGGGTGACCGATATTGAAAATAAAATCCTGTATTCCATTCTCAGGAAACAGCCTAAACGCGCAGGTACTTATTGGCTTCTGCATGTAGATATTGTTGACGATCCGCACATAACGGAATACGAAGTTACGGAACTCATCCCGGGGATAATGATTCGGATAGACCTCCGGATGGGATTCAAAGTGCCGGTGAAAGCCAGCCTGTATTTCCATAATATTGTGTTCGAGCTCATGGCCGAGCATAAAATTGACCTGATAAGCTCCTATCCCTCTCTAAAACAGTATAACGTGCTGAGTGACTTCCGCTACGTTGTCATAGACCGCGTGCCTAACAAGGAATATGAATTCAGCCATAACCAGAAACTGATTATGGGCCTGTATTTCCTGATAAGCAAGATAGGGATGACCGATGTGCGTTATTTGGGGCTAGATGTCACCAACGTAAATGTCGAGATGGTGCCCCTGCTGGCCCGGTCGGAGATCATCTACAACGAGAAACAACCGCCCGTACGTACTAAAGACCCCAAAAAGATCCGTACTTCGGATATCACGTTTACCCGGGTGAATTAAAATCTCACGATCCTTACTCCAATGCAGGATTTGATGCTGTTCACGTAACCCACCAGCGTTTGGGTGTCAACCAGCACTTTTCCGGCCGGTGACGAAGCATGCAAAAAGCCTAACCGGCGCTGGCCGTTGGAGCAGCCGCGGGCATCGGGACAGCAGTCGTGTTCACACTCATATGTTTCGTAGGCGTAGGCGACGTGGGTGATATCCAGTCCTTCAATATTGGTTACAAAACAAATCATGTCCCCGTGACGGATCTGATCCAGACTGTTTTCCAGCCTGGATTTGGGAATATAAAAATAGTCGGCGCTGTTTAAGAGCTGTTCCGTTGCGGCAATTTCCGGGATCAGACCGGGACTTTTGACCAGTGCAGGATACTTGCCGGCGTTTTTAGACATGTACGAAAATGTTTGATTAAGAGGGGTTTGCGACAGTTCGCCGGTAACTTCGCGGAGCAGTCCCCGTGCCTGTGCCTGAGCTATCCATTCGCTGGTGTAATGAATGCGGCTGGCATACCCGTCTGTGATCCCGTTCCGGTAGCGGAATTGCCTGAGGTTTTCGCAGAAAGCTTCAAAGCTGCGGTCTTTCTGTCCGGCGGTTTGCGCCATGCACGCGCACGCCTCGACCAACAGGATACAGTCGGTTTTGGCGAGGCTGACCGTCAGTGCCTCGGGCTCCTGTTCCAGCGTCCCGGCCACGTACGGTGTGCCCATCATGGCTCCGGCCGCTGCCATGATCCGCACGCTCATGGGTTCGTCCTTCAACGGCTCCAGCACTTCCATTACCTTGTTGTAAACGTCTTTATCGGCCTGATTAAAACGCACCTGTGCCATGGAGGCACCCATCGTGCAACCCGTAAAAAGGGCCATCAGCAGTATGATTTTCAATGTCATTTTCATACTGCAAAAATAATAAAAGTCTAATGCCTAAGATCTGCGGGATCTGCGGAAATATCTATTAGTTAGTAAAATCACTGTGAATAAAAGAATTATGCCGGCAATAATAGAAATGATATTGTATAGCGGCGAGCGGGGCGCTTTCCCGGGCAGGTCTGTTGCAAAAGGATTTTCGGGAGAAAGGTACCGGCCCTTTTCAATTAACTTTAGTGTGAAATTTAATATGGCATCGCCGTTTCTGAAAGTCACCTCGTCCAAAGTGAGCGGAACATAATAATCGGGTAGGACACCCCGGCCGTACGGTACACGGGAATTGACTACATTGTCGAACACAACCTGCATCAGGGGTACACGGAAGGAAATCATGGAATGAGGCAGACGCATTTCCGTGAATTTCTCGGCATTCATGAAATGGTAGGCAGTGCGTGTTTCCCTGCCTACAACAACGCCTCTTCTACTGCGCACAACCAGGGCAGGAAAAACGGTAGCCGCAGAAATGGAATTCTCGTTGGCCAGGACATAAATTTTGTTGCGGTAGTTGACGGCTGTATCGGGGATAACAACCCGGAGCGAATGACTGTCCGAATAATTAAAGTAACCATCCTTTCCTTCTTCTGCCACGAAATCCGGAAAAAGCTCATCTTCTGGTTTTTCAGAAATTCCCTGAGTGTAATTCATGGAATATTTTAACGTCTTGAATCCTCCTTTACGATTTACCCGGGTATATCCGTTCAGTCGTAAAGTATCGGTGGCAATATGTGAGAAAATTCTTTTAAGTACCTCCATATCGCCTCCCGGGTTGTTGCGCACATCAAATACCAAATGCGGAACCTGCGCTACAGAGTCTATGAAAGAGACAATGGCTTCTTCCTGGGTCTGGTTGAGTTCAAAAGTGGAGAGCCCGATATATGCCGTTGAGTCGTTCAGCATCTTTGTAGCATACCCATCCCTGTACCAGTTCAGCATAAAGAATTTCGTCCAGTCAGTGGTATAAACGGGAAATCCTTTTTTCGTATCTGCCCCTTTGATCTCTACTTGTTCTCCACCGACAAAATCCACTTTCATATCAAAATTCTGAGAACCATAGGGCGGATTAAAGAATGGGCCCAACCCAACGGTCGCTAATCTGTAGTGAATATAACTTTCCACTTTGGCATCGTAATCCGTAACATTTGCTGTAACAATCTTCTTTATGGAGTCGGCCGGAATTCCATTTATTGCATGAATCTGCCTGCCTATATATTGTTCATATTCTTTTACTGCCCTGTTACATGTCAGGGTGTCGCTGAACCAGCCAAAATAGATCTGAGGCTGATAAGGAGGATACCGTGTTTCTTTTATCCAGGGCGCATTATACAGAAACAAATGACTGTCATGGATTTTCGCAGTGGTCCTTCGCAGTAGTCTCCAGAAATCGTTATAAGGAACAGATTCCCCGTAATTTTCTATATATTTGATAGATTCGGCCGAATAAGCCGTCAGCTCGCCTTCAGATACCACATCATTTAAACCCGGATAGCAATCCTTAAGGATCTCTATGAACAGTAGGAAATCTTCCAGCGCCTGTTCCTGCGTCAGGGATTCTATCGGTTTTATCTCTGTTGGTTTAATGAAAGTGGTTTTTAGGCCAAAAGGGGTCATGGGGTCGGCCGGTTTACTATTAATAGAAATGGAAATTTCGATACATGGCTGGGGAATGGATCTGTACCAGTATCCCACTTGGCCGAGAATACGTCCTTTTTCAAGCTTCTGTCCGGTCTTAAATTCTTCACTTCCGGTGAGGCCGCTAATGTATATGGTTTTCCCGTCTTCGGTCAATATAGCAATCGTTCCGTGAATGTATTTTGGATCAATTGTTTTATTTGACTCAACAAAGCTTTTCCGTGATTCCTCCAGCATCTGATCATAATTTTTCAGGTCATTGCTTATACCCGAACTGATACTGAAAGTCAGGTTATGTAAATACCCAACGAAAATATGTTTAATGGTCCCGTCAACAGGGCATACAACATTAGTTCCCTCGGGTGCCGCTATAACCAAATGGTCAAAATTCAATTCGTTATCTATATAACACTGAGGAGTATAAAGAATGCCGGCACCTGTACGGGTTCCTTCAACAGGCCAGAGATAAGTGACAGATTCTCCTGACTGTTGTGCACTTAATTGCACAGTATTGAACAAAGTGAATGCGACAATACATTCGATAAAAATGGCAATGAATTTTTTCATATGATATATCTGTTAAAATTATACTACCTGTATCGTTTCTCTGTCTGTATAGTTTTCTGTCTGTTCAATTCCCCGTTATTGTTATAACGACTGGTGAAAATTGGTGTCGTCGGACATTTTCACATAGTGCCAGGCTGTTTGCATCGAAAGAAGCAAGGGCGGATACCTGGAATTATTATGCGGCTCATTATCAAAAGTTTATCAAAAAAACTATAGCATAAATCATGCCAAATACTTAATTAACAAGCAAATACAAACATAAAGTTTAGCTGTTTAAATGGTGGCAAACACGGAGTGCCGCGCAAAAGGGGAGGCGCTTCAGAAATCTAATCGCTGTGCCATCTCCACACAAGGAAAGGACATCAACAAGATATTTAGTATGGGAAACGCCTCCCGGTTGCTGGCGCAACCGGGTCCTTCCCTCCGCGGGCGCGAGGTTTCCCTCTACTAAATATCTTGTTGGGTTCTTACCCGAATTGGAGAAAACCCGTTCTGATTTTTGGAAGAGCATTGCCCGAATAACGGTGGTAGGTGGTAAGTAGGCCGAAAATCCTGATCGCGCATAACAAACACATATACAAATAGATACGCTTTTCAATAGCCAAACTGCTACTTACCACCTCCCCCTCAAATTGCCCAAAAACCGCGAAAACAGCCGGAGGTGGTAAGTCCCATAAATAAAGCAAAACCCCACAACGCCCAAAATAACAAAGATATACAGGTGTTTGTTACATAGTCGTTACTTACCACCTCCCTTCTGGGCTGCAGCCAAAAAAAGCGGTGCTGCATACGCAGCCGGTTCAGGGAACGGCAAATCAAGGGTCAAACAACCATTGCATTCAAAATACATAAAAACAGCGCGTTAGAGTCTGACCACATTTGATCCTTGGAGACAGAACGTAAAAGATCCCATCTGTATGAGCCAGGTAAACCCGGAGTGCCGCGCAAGAATGATTTGCGTTTTATATACCGTTGATATTCCAATATTTATGTTTTCACAAATAGACGTTGCGCGGAAAACCGGGTTTGACAAGATAAGAACACCACAAGATATTCAGAAAAAGGGAAACCTCGCGCCCGCGGAGGGAAGGACCCATTGGCTTCAGCCAATGGGAGGCGTTTCCCGTTCTGAATATCTTGTGACAGTTCTTGACTGCGCTTAAGAAATTCTCTACAATCTGAAGAACAGCTTGGTTGCGTCAGCAACCGGGAGGCGTTTCCCGTTCAGGGAGCGGCAGCGTGTGCTGCATACGCAGTCGGTTCAAGGTCTGGGCAGCAATCTGGGCAGCATAATGGGTCTAAAGCGGAATCCCGCCCCAGACCCATACACTTCGATAATAATTTATGGATTCTTGAACTTTGTGTTAAAAAGTATGAATGGCCAGGCCGCTCCGGAGTTTGGGTTCAAACCAGGTAGTCTTGGGCGGCATGATGTTACAGGTGTCGGCAATGTGTATGAGCTGTTGCATGGTAACCGGATAGAGGGCAAAAGCCGCGGCCATTTCGCCCGAGTCCACGCGGCGTCTGAGTTCATTCAGGCCGCGGATTCCTCCTACGAAATCGATGCGTTTGCTGGTTCTCAGGTCTTTGATGTCGAGCAGTTTGTCAAACACCAGGTTGGAGAGCACCGTTACGTCGAGCACTCCAATGGGGTCGTTATTGTCGTATGTGCCCGGGCGTGCCGTCAGGGAATACCAGCAACCGTTCAGGTACATAGAGAAATTGTGCAGGCCCGAGGGAACATAAGGGGTGCAGGAATCGGAACCGGCAGGTTTCCCGTCGCAGCAGCAATCCACCATAAAGTCTTTGGACAGGACTTCCAGAAACGCCTCGGGGCTCATGCCGTTCAGGTCTTTGACTACGCGGTTGTAGTCGATTATCTTCAGGTGGCTTTCGGGGAAGACAACGGCCATGAACCAATTGTATTCCTCCTCTCCGGTGTGATGGGGATTGGCGGCTTTGCGTTCGGCACCCACTAATGCGGCGGCGGCCGTGCGGTGATGTCCGTCGGCTACATAAAATGCGGGGACCGAGGCAAAAATATCGGTAATATGCCTGCAAACGTCCGGATCTGTAACGGGCCAAAAGTGGTGTCCGAATCCGTCTGCGGCCGTGAAGTCGTATTCGGCGGGACCGGAAGCAATGCGGGATACTATATCGTTGATTTCTTTAACATCGGGATAGGCAAAAAATACCGGTTCTATGTTGGCGCTTTGTATGCGCACGTGGATCATCCGGTCTTCTTCCTTATCTTTTCGTGTCAATTCGTGTTTTTTGATCTTTCCCGAGAGGTAATCCTCCACGTTGGCGCAGACCACCAGCCCGTACTGGGTCCGGCCTTCCATGGTCTGGGCATAGACGTAGTACATTTCGCTGGTATCGCTTACCAGCCAGCCGTTCTGCTTCCATTTCCGGAAATTCTCAACAGCCTTGTCGTAAGCCTGTTGGGAATGTTCGTCAATAATGGGGTCAAAATCGATCTCGGGCTTTGTGATGTGCAGCAGGGATTTTTCGCCTGCTTCTGCTTTCGCCTCGGCCGAGTTGAGCACATCGTAGGGGCGTGCAGCGATTTGTGTTACAAGTTCTTTCGGGGGCCGCAGGGCGGCAAAGGGTTTGATCTTAACCATAGGGCAAAATGCTGTTTATTTGTTCAGCTGGAATTTCCTGTCGCCTTGTTTAAAGAAGCCCACTATCTGTCTGGCAGCTGCCAGACCGGCATTGATATTGGCCTCAGCAGTCTCCGCACCCATCTTTTTGGGAGTAGCGTAAACGCGCGTGTGGAACTGGGCCGTAAGGGCGTCGATATTCGAGGGAGCTACGTCTGCGGCATATTTAAGATCGGTACGTGCCAGCAGTATTTCTTCGAGTTCCTGTTCGTTGATCACTTCTTTGCGGGCGGTGTTAATAAGGCAGGCGCCTTTTGGCATGAGTGACAGAAGGTTTTTACCAATGGATCCTTTTGTTTCCGGCGTGGCGGGGATGTGAACCGATACGTAATCGCACGAGCGGTATAATTCTTCTACCGAGCCGGCTGCCCGTATGCCTTCGGCCTCCATGGACGAAGCGGAAACAAAGGGGTCAAATGCCATGACTTCCATTCCAAACCCTTTGGCCAGGCCCGATACCAGTCGTCCTACGTTCCCGTAGGCCTGAAGTCCCAGTTTCTTGCCTTTGAGTTCACTGCCGGTTCCGGGCTGGAATTGATTACGGGCCATATAGATCATAAGCCCGATGGCCAGTTCGGCCACCGCGTTGGCGTTTTGTCCGGGAGTGTTCATGGCCACGATTCCCCTGCGGGTACAGGCTTCCAGGTCCAGGTTGTCGTAACCGGCACCGGCGCGTACAACTATCTTGAGGTTAGGGGCGGCATCTATCACCTGCGCCGAGACTTTGTCCGAGCGAACGATGAGTGCGTCGGCAGCGGCAACGGCAGCATAAAGTTCTTCTGTAGAAGTATATTTTTCAAGTAATGAAACCTTCATGCAGGCTTCTTCGGCTATAATGCGAATCCCGTCCACCGCTTTTTTTGCGAACGGTTTTTCGGTAGCTACCAATATGTTCATGATTTTCTTATTTATGAAGTTTTTCAAAGTCCTGCATACATTCGACCAATGCCTTTACACTTTCAACGGGGCAGGCATTGTACACCGAAGCACGGAATCCGCCTACGGAGCGGTGCCCTTTAATACCCACCATGCCGCGGGCTTTTGCAAAGTCCATGAATTCGGCTTCCAGCGCTTCGTGTCCGGGAGCCATTACAAAACATATGTTCATGATGGAACGATCTTCGGGAGCAGCGGTGCCGGTGAAGAGGGCGTTGCGGTCTATCTCTCCATACAACAGGTCGGCTTTCTCTATATTACGTTTGTTAATGGCGGCAACGCCTCCTATGCTTTTAAGCCATTTGAGGGTCTGGGTCATGATATAGATAGAAAATACGGGAGGCGTGTTGAACATCGATTCGCCTTCCCTATGGGTCTGGTAGCTGAGCATGGTGGGAACATAACGGCTTACCTTGCCTGTCATATCTTTACGAATGATCACAAAGGTCACTCCCGCGGGGCCTACGTTCTTTTGTGCGCCGCCGTAAATAAGGGCATATTTGGAAACGTCAACCGGACGGCTCATGATATCTGACGACATGTCCGCAACCAGGGGAACCGGGCAGTCGATATCTTTACGGATCTCGGTGCCGTAAATGGTATTGTTGGTTGTGATATGGAAGTAGTCCGCATCTTTTGGTATTTCGTATCCTTTTGGAATATAGGTGTAATTCTTGTCGGAAGAACTGGCCACGCAAACGGCATTACCCAGGTTCTTAGCTTCTTTATAAGCTTTTTTAGCCCATACGCCGGTATCGAGGTAGGCCGCTTTATTTTCCATGAGGTTCATGGGTACCATGCAGAATTGAAGACTTGCACCGCCTCCGAGGAAAAGAATATCATAATTATCGGGGATCTGCAGCAGTTCTCTCCAGAGAGCGCGGCATTCATTCATAACAGCTTCCCAATCTTTGGAGCGGTGTGAAATTTCAATAACGGACATTCCCGATCCGTTAAAATCCTGTAAAGCATTAATGCCGGCCTGAAGGGCTTCTTTAGGCAGAATGCAGGGCCCGGCGTTGAAGTTGTAAACGGTTTTCATGTTATTGACGTGTTTATTGTTACAATTTGAATGATATAGCAAAGATATGGCAAAAAATAATTACCTACGACTTGTTTTTACTAATAATCTGTAAGTTTTTGCCCGATGTTTCCTTTTCGCAGTAATGACATCTCAAATACAATCCATTAGGGGACATGCGGGTAGTGAACCGTGTCTCTACCGGTTCGTGGTTAGTCACACACCTGGGGTTCAGGCAACGTGCCAGCCCGTGAATTTCGGACGGAATAGATACCTGACGCTTTTCCACCACGGCATAATCTCTTATGATATTGAGCTTTGCATCGGGCGCCACCAGCGCAATCCGGTTCACATCGTCTTCTTCAAAGAATTTGTCGGAAATCTTAATGATGGCTTTTTTACCCAGGACCTTGCTTTCAAGGTTGGTGCCAAAGGTCATCTGAAAATCTCCGTTCGTAAGACCCAGAATTTCTATTACATGAAAGAGCTCGTTGGCAGGAATGCGGTCAATGACAGTGCCGTTGCGGATAGCGCTGACTTTCAGCTTCTTCTTTTCGTCCATTGTTTCTTCGTTTTCCATAGGTTATTGGTTCATTAGGTAAGTGATAATACCCATACGGGTATAGACCCCGTTCCGGGCCTGGTCAAAATAGTAAGCCTCGGGACGCTCGTCTACGTCAATGGCAATTTCTTTTACCCTGGGGAGCGGATGCAGGATGCGCAGGTTGGGTTTTGTGCCGTTAAGCATAGAGGCGTTCAGGCTCAGAAGATCCTTTACCCGTTCATATTCCATTGGGTCCTGGAAACGTTCCTGTTGTACCCGGGTCATATACAGAATATCGGCCTGTTCAAAGCCGCCTTCCAGCACTTGTTTTTCTTCGTACCGAATGCCGCGTTCGTTCAGGAAATCCTTGTATTCCTGGGGAATTCCCAATTCGGGGCAGGAAATGAACGTGAAGCGCGGATTAAAATGACTCATTGCCTGCAGCAGCGAATGTACAGTCCTGCCGTATTTCAGATCACCCACCATGGTGATGGACAGGTTGTCCAGTGTGCCCTGGGTTTTTCTGATGGAATACATATCGAGCAGGGTCTGGGTGGGGTGCTGATTGGCGCCGTCCCCCGCATTGATCACAGGACACCCCGCTATTTCGGAAGCAAAGCGTGCGGCCCCGTCCAGCGAGTGCCGGATGACAATCATGTCTGCATAGTTCGATACCATCTTGAGTGTGTCTTTTAGACTTTCACCTTTGGTCACGCTGGTAGAACTCAGTGAAGAGAATCCTATAACCCTGGCTCCCAAACGATTAGCTGCCGTTTCAAAGCTTAGACGGGTGCGTGTGGACGGTTCAAAGAAAATGCAGGCGATGACTTTGTCCCTGAACAGAGGCTGGTTGGGATTTGCCTCGTAGGCCGATGCCAGGTCCAGTACCTGCAGCATTTCTTCTTTATTGAAGTCGTTGATGGAAATAAGTGATTTCATATATGCGGAGTTACGGTTTTCAGGCGGGGTCCAGTACGGATGTGAGGGCTTTTGCCCTGGAGGGAAGGATGGCTACGACAATACGGCAGGGGAGCGGCCCTCCCGTGAAGGACTGATCAATTATTTCTGCCTGCAGATCCCTTACGGCTTTCATAACGGCATTGGTTTGTTCGTAGGTGTATTCAAGGGTTATATTTTCTCTTACCTGTTTTTCCACAGTCTGTGCATGTTCCAGCGCATCCCGGGCAGCTGTCCGGTATGCGTTTATGAGGCCGCTCACGCCCAGTTTGATGCCTCCAAAATACCGGATGACGACCACAAGCACATCGGACAGTCCAAAAGAAATCAATTGCCCGAAAATAGGTTTGCCGGCGGTTGAAGACGGCTCTCCGTTGTCATTGACTCTCCAGGTTGCTCCGTCGGGGCCCAGGCGGTACGCATAACAATGATGGCGGGCATCAAAGAACTTTTTCCGGAGGTCCTGAAGGAGATTTTTGATCTCGTCTTCTGTGGAAACGGGATAGGCAAAAGCAAGGAATTTACTGCCTTTCTCTTTATACAGGCCCTCTGAGGGAGCGGCAATGGTCGTGTATATCTCGCTTGAGGACATCATGCGAAAATACGGCTTTTGGCTATCTTTGCAAAATGAACGGCAAGATTTCTTCCAATTTTATACAGGAATTCATTGAAGCCTGCTCCAGGGTGCGTCTGAGAACGGACGCCAGTCTGTTGGAGCAGGTACATGCCGTAAATCCGTGGTTCATTCCGGCATTCACAAACCGGCGCCTGGATGACACGCTGTGTATCCCGGAGCCTGATAAGGCAAACATTGCGGCTTTACTGGACTTTCGTCCGGAAGAAACATCGCCCCGGCACATAGGGATAGTGGCTGCCGGCAATATTCCGCTTGTATGCTGGCACGATTTTGTATGTGTCCTGGCTTATATTGAACGGCATCCGCTCGAATGTGTTCTGGAGATCAAGCTTTCCCGGAAAGATAATGTATTGTTGCCCGCCATTGCGGAGGCTCTTGAGCATGAGATGAACTCCGGTGCGTCTGTATTCAGACAGATCCGGTTCACCACCCGGCCGGACCCCGGAGTACAGGCCCTTCTTTTTACCGGGGGTGCCGGGGCCGAGGCTTACTACCGTGGGGCTTTTCCCGGTTGTCCCATGCTGGTTCGTACCGGCAGAACGTCGGCAGGCATACTTCGCGGCGGAGAGTCGGCGGAGGAGCTTTCTGCCCTGGCCCGGGATTGTTTTTTGTTTTTTGGTCTGGGATGCCGGAATGTGAGCTTTCTGTGGGTGCCCCGGGGGTATGATTTCGGACCTTTTACCCGGGAGACGGAACGTACAATGGGCCCGGTACTCCGTTCGCATCAGGGATATATGAATGCCTTCCGCCATGCCCGTGCCATTTCGCTCATGGAGGCGGAAAATGCCCATGAAGAAACAATCTGTAAACGGTGTTTTGTATTAAAAAAATCCGGGGACATGAATCCGTCCGTGGCCGTGTTGCACTATATGGAATACGACCATCCGGAAGAAATAGAGGAACATCTGAAAGCTAACGCAGACCGGATACAATGTGTTTCGGGCACGCCGGAAGTTCCTTACGGCCGGGCTCAATCTCCGGATTTTACTCAATTTGCAGATCGGTTGAATACCATAGAATGGCTACAAAAATTATAATTCTGCTGGGTCCAACGGGCGTAGGAAAAACGGCGCTGGGCGTTGCTCTGGCCCGATACCTTAATTCCCCCGTAATCAACTGCGACAGCCGTCAAATCTATAAAGAACTAAATATTGGCGTGGCAAGACCTTCGCCTGAGGAACTTGCTGCCGTAACGCATTATTTCATTGCCAGCCACTCCATTCACCAGATTTATTCTGCGGGTGATTATGAACGGGAAGCCTGGGATCTGGTTATGAAACTGGCGCCCGCTCATGAATACCTGCTTATGGTTGGCGGATCCGGTTTATACATAGATGCCTTCTGTGAAGGGATGGATGATCTTCCGGAATCGGATCCGCAACTGAGGGAGCAGTTGAATAATACCTTACTCGAACCCGGCGGGATAGAACAGTTGCGTGCGCAGCTTAAACTTCTGGACAGCATTGCCTACGCCCGGACCGATCTGTCCAACAGCCGGCGGATAATCCGGGCCCTTGAGGTCTGCCTGCTCACTGGCAGGCCGTATTCGTCGTTTCTGAACAATACTTCAAAGAAAAGGCCTTTTGAAATTGAGAAGATCAAACTGGAAAGACCTCGCGGCGAATTGTATGAGCGTATAGATAAAAGAGTGGACTGTATGATGGAACAGGGTTTACTGGACGAGGCCAGGGGCCTGTATCCATATAAAGAGCTCTCTGCGCTCCGGACAGTGGGCTACAGAGAGCTCTTCGATCATTTTGAAGGGAAATATTCGCTGGAACAGGCAGTCAGTCTTATCCGGCGCAATACCCGAAGGTATGCCAAGCGTCAGATGACTTATTGGAGGGATATTCCTAAAACGGAAGATCATCCTCTCCTTCGCCGGGTTCCATTTCCATAGGAGGCGGAGGTACTGGAAAAGGTTCTGCGGCACCCGAAGCAGCTTCTTTCTCCAGTTTCCAGGCACGGACCTCGGTATACCAGCGGCCGTTATATTCCCTCGATTCCAGATTAACAGAAACTTTAACAGGATCACCTGTTTTTAACGAGGCCAGTTCGCGTACCTTGTCGTCGCCGAATACGGAAATACATACTTTCCGGGGATATTGCGATTCCCGGGTTTCCAGAACAAATTCCTGTTTAACCCAGTTTCCCCGTGTGCTTACCCCGTTAAAAACGGGCAGCTTCTGAATGAGTATGCCTGAAATTTCCACGGTGTTATTTACTTGGTTTCTGCAGGGGCTGCAGTAGCAGGAAATATCTTATTCATTTCTACTTCAAAAACCAGCGTACTGTTGGGTCCGATCTTGTCACCTGCTCCGTTGGGGCCGTAACCCAAAGCGGCGGGGACATAAAGAATGATCTTGCCGCCTTCGCCAATCAGTTGCATGCCTTCGGTCCAGGCAGGAATAACCCGGTTGAGGGGGAATTTGGCCATCTCGTTGTTTTTGTAGGAAGAATCAAATTCGGTACCGTCAATAAGGGTGCCTACATAGTGCACTTCAACCGTATCTTCTGCTTTAGCGCGGACTTCGTTGCCTTCGCGGATAACCTTATATTGCAGACCGCTGGGAAGTTCAACCACACCTTCCTTGGTCTTGTTTTCGGTTAAGAAAGCATTTCCGGTCTCGAGATTGCGCTGGCCTTCACGTTCCATTTTCTTCTGCATGTAGGTCTGGATATCGCTGTTCCAGGACATCATTTCATCCTGTGAAGGATCTTCTTCTCTGCTCATCATCTCTTTATATGCTTTGATGATGGCGTCGTTATCCAGTGCTCCGAAATTGGATTGTTTTACCATCGAAGCCAGGGAATAACCAATAGCGGTGCTGACGGTGTCGATTTCTGCTTTTGTGAAGTCCGGATTTGCTTGTTTAGGAGAGGCGCTGTTGCAGGAAACAGCAAAAATGCCGCATAAAAGGGCAAGGGAAATAAATTTTAATGTTCTCATTTTAATATAGTTAGAAATAGTATTCAGAGAAATGCTACAAACTTCAAAGATACAAGCTATTTATTGTTATTCAAATAGGAGTAACAGCAAAGTTTATGCAAAATACGTGCTCCCACATTGGCATCCCATTCGTCTTCCCCGTACCCGGGCGCCACCTCGCAAAGATCAAATCCTATTATTTTTTTATTTCCCGAGGCCAGCAGGTAAAGCAGGTAGTCTGCCTGTGAGAAAGACAAACCTCCCGGAACCGGCGTGCCGGTGTGGGGACAGAGTTCGGGAGAGAGGCCGTCGATGTCCAGGCTAATATATACATGGGACGGAAGACTTTCCAGTATCCTTTCGCATTCTTCTCTCCAGGAGAGCCCTTCAAACTGGTCCTGATTCAGTGCTTCGTCCGGGAAAAAAGAAAGGCGGTTATCGCTGCATATAAGGTCAGCTTCTTCCTGGCAATAATCTCGCACGCTTACCTGCACGAGGGACGTAACGGATGGCACAGAACCGAGGGCATTGTACATAATGGATGCATGGGAGAAGGTAAATCCTTCATAGGCTTTTCTGAGATCGGCATGGGCGTCAATATGCAGGATCCCAAAAGATCCGTAATGTTCTCCAAGCGCCTGCAGGTAGCCCAGCGGCACCGAATGTTCTCCGCCCACGAGCCCCACGAATTTGCCCCGGCGGAGCTGCTCGGCGCATTGAAGATATACAATGCGGTTCATGCGCGCACAGGCCTGATTTACCTCTTCGAGCGCCTGGTCAGCACCCGCTTCTTCCGGCCCGGTTCCCGCTTCCCAGGCGGCGATCACTTCTTCTGCTTTCAGACGGGCCCCTGTATTCAGGGCCAAAAGCTCGTCATTGGCAGGTAGCGTGGCAATGGGAATTTTCCAGGCGTCCGGCACGCGGGGATTAAACAGGTCAACCTGTACCGATGCGTCAATTATGGCCCCGGGGCCCCTGTGAGTCCCGGCACGGTAAGAGGTGGTCACGTCCCAGGGAACAGATACCAGAACTATGTCTGCTTCTTCGGTTGTATACGGAAGGGCAAAATAGCTGCCGTTAGCTGCGCCCGGTTGGTTCGGATCGAATGTACTCATACAATACCTTCTCTAATAATGTCATGAATATGGAGCATCCCAATATATTTTTCGTCCTGCAGGACAATCAGCTGTGTAATTTTATTATTCTGCATCATCTGGTAGGCTTCAACAGCCAGCTGATCGTGCATGACGGTCTTGGGCGTCGCAGTCATTACTTTGGACGCACATAAAGTTTCCAGAGCCTGACCTTTTTCCACCATACGCCGGACGTCTCCGTCCGTAATAATACCAACCAGTTTGCCGTGGCCGTCAATAACAGCCGTTGCTCCCAGTCGGTTGCGTGATATTTCAAATATGGTTTCACGTATGTTCTCTCCGGGATCCACTTTAGGACAAAGTGACCGGTCCATAATATCAGAGACCCGGGTGTACAATCTTTTTCCCAGAGAACCTCCGGGATGGAAACGGGCAAAATCGGCGGGGGTGAACCCTCTCAGCTGCAAAAGGGAAACGGCCAGGGCATCGCCCAAAACCAGCTGTGTGGTAGTGCTTACGGTTGGAGCCAGATTATTGGGGCACGCTTCTTGTGATGCTGTTGCTCGGAGTACGAAGTCTGCATTTCTGCCCAAAAACGAATCGGGGTTTGATACCATCCCGATAAGCGGATTGCCCATCTGTTTGATAAGCGGTACCAATACTTTAATTTCTGAAGTATTTCCGCTTTTTGAAAGACAAAGGACAATGTCATGGGGCTGAATAATACCCAGGTCGCCGTGAATGGCGTCTGCGGCATGCATAAAAACGGCGGGTGTACCTGTAGAGTTGAGGGTGGCAACGATCTTTTGTCCAATAATAGCACTTTTGCCTATTCCGGTAACAATAAGGCGGCCCATGGAGGAGTAAATCAGTTCAACGGTCCGGACAAACGAATCGTCAATGGAATTCTTCAGCGACTCAATGGCAACGCGTTCTTTTTCAATAACGCCGAGAGCCGTTTTCTGTATTTCGGATAACGATGTGCTCATAAAATTTTGTAAGAACAAAACAATCATGTAACTTAGTTGCACAAAGGTAGTAAAATATGTGTACTTCAACGGAATTGCATCTGGAGCTCAAAAAACACTTTGGATTCAACTCATTTAAAGGGCAACAGGAAGAAATCATTACTCACCTCATGAACGGAGGGGATGCTTTTGTCCTGATGCCTACGGGAGGTGGAAAATCATTGTGTTACCAGTTGCCTGCCTTATTATTGGAGGGAACGGCTATTGTTGTTTCCCCCCTGATAGCCCTCATGAAGAACCAGGTGGATGCCATCCGTGGTTTTATGCAGGGAGATCTGGGCATTGCCCATTTTCTTAATTCTTCGCTAAATAAACAGCAGATCGGCCAGGTTAAGGAATCTCTCCTTTCCGGTAAGACAAAGCTGCTTTATGTTGCCCCGGAATCGTTGACAAAGGAAGAAAATATCCTGCTACTCAAGCAAATCAAGATTTCTTTTTACGCTATTGACGAAGCGCACTGCATATCTGAGTGGGGTCACGATTTCAGGCCTGAATACCGCCGTATTCAGCCATTGGTGCAGGAAATAGGTATAGCTCCCATCATTGCACTTACGGCTACAGCTACCCCAAAAGTGCAGCAGGATATCCAGAAGAACCTGGACATGATGCAGGCCAAAGTGTTCAAAACGTCGTTCAACAGGGAAAACCTTTATTACGAGGTGCGTCCCAAGGTAAAAGTAGATAAGGAACTGATTAAATTTATCAAAGAAAACCAGGGTAAAAGCGGAATTGTATATTGCCTGAGCCGTAAAAAAGTGGAGGAAATTGCCTCTTTCCTGCAGGTAAACGGTGTAAAAGCATTACCCTATCACGCAGGCATGGATGCTCATACCCGGACTTACAATCAGGATCAGTTTCTTATGGAAGAAGTGGATGTTATTGTGGCTACCATCGCTTTTGGGATGGGCATAGACAAGCCCGATGTGCGTTTTGTTATCCATTACGACATTCCCAAATCGCTGGAAGGATATTATCAGGAGACCGGGCGTGCCGGACGTGACGGCGGGGAGGGACAGTGCATTGCTTTTTACAGTTTTAAGGATATTCAGAAGCTGGAAAAGTTCAAACAGGGCAAACCCATTGCCGAGCAGGAGATCAGCAAGCAGCTGCTCATGGAAACTGTTGCCTATGCGGAAAGCAATGTATGCCGTCGCAAAATGCTTTTGAATTATTTTGGGGAAGATTACCTGCAGGATAATTGCGGTAATTGTGATAATTGCCTCTACCCCAAAAAACAGTTCGAGGGCAAGGACGAAATGTGTCTGGTACTGGAAGCGGTTCAACAGTCTCTGGAACAATTCAATACGGAACATATTGCAAATATTGTAGCCGGGGCAAGTAATTCTATTATAAAGTCATACCAACACCATAAACTGGATGTGTTTGGTCTGGGAAAGGACCGGACACCCCGTTTCTGGTGTGCCATTGTACGGCAGGCAATTGTAATGCATTTCTTATTCAAGGATATAGAAAAATACGGAACGCTTTCTCTTACTCCCGAAGGAAGGGAGTTCCTTGTGAATCCGCAGTCTGTCATGTTATATGAAGATCGTGAAATGCAGACCGATGACGAAGACGAAACCGTTACCATTGGCACTTCCGGAAAGGCGGGCGGCGGCGGCGGTGATGACACCCTGCTGGCATTGCTCAAAGACCTGCGCAAGGATCTGGCCCATAAACTCAAACTGGCTCCTTTTATTATTTTTCAGGACGTGAGCCTCGAGGACATGTCCATTATATATCCGGTAACACTGGATGAGTTGGTGCAATGCCAGGGAGTGGGCGAAGGCAAAGCCAAAAAGTACGGAACTCCTTTCATTCAACTTATTGCCCGCTATGTAGAGGAAAACGAAATTGAGAGACCGCAGGACATGGTGGTCAAATCTGTGATAAACAAATCACTGAATAAAGTATATATCATCCAGAGTATTGACCGCAAGCTTGCTTTTGAAGATATTGCCGATGCCAAAGGACTGTCTATGGATGAACTTCTGGAGGAGATCGAAGTCATTGTTAATTCAGGTACCAGGCTGAACATAGACTACTACCTGGAGCAGACCATAGATGACGACAAACTGGACGAGATATATGATTATTTCCGTCACGATGCCCAGTCGGAATCTTTGGAAGAGGCCGTCAGGGAATTGGGACCCGATTTTTCAGAAGAAGAAGTGCGGCTTGTAAGGATAAAGTTTTTGGTTGAGGTTGCCAACTAAAATTTTATCTTTGTCTGTTTATGCGTAAAAGCACAATAATAACCGCCGTAATTTTATCCGCGCTCCTTCTGGGGGCGTGCGTTTACGGTTATTTTACCCTGTTTCGTAACCCTGCGGAGGAAAAACCCGGTAACACCACGTATGCCATAGTACCCCTGGATGCCGTGCTGGTGCAGCACTTTTCGCGTTTCGGCACACTGGGGTCCGGGGTATTAAATGACGGAGGTTATGTGGCCACGTTGCTTACAGGGGATGGAAACCTTGCCGTTTTCTTTGGTCAGTTGTATGATTTTTTTGAAAAAAAATATCCTTTGTTAAAGGACGCCGAGGCGCTGTGTTCTGTACATGTGTCGGCCAAGAATACCTTAAGCGTGCTTTTTGGAATGTCGGTTTCCGGTTATGAAGATACTGCCTGGTGGAATGAATTCATTGCCGAAGGAAGGATCCCCGCAACTACCAGAATCTATGACGGGGAAAAAATATTTTCGTTGTATGGCGGACTTAACCCGGTTCAGGTGGTTTTTGTCAATGGCTTTCTTATAGCCTCGGCTTCGCCTGTGATCCTCGAAGCCTCTGTGCGTCACCTGGTCAAGGGCAGTTCGTTGCTCGATAACGCTCAGTTTGCCAAGGTGGTGGAACAGGCTGTGATGGCCAAGCCATCGCGTATCTTTATTGTCCATTCGCAGATCCCGCAACTTTTTGCAGCCTACATGGGAAGACCGCTGCAGAAGTATGCCGCTTTTTGCCGTACTACGGCAGGATGGACAGCGCTTGACGGTGTTTGTGATACTACCGGTCTTCGTATGGACGGGTATACTTTCCTAGGCCAGGGACACAGGGAATTTTTTTCTGTTTTTAGCGGACAGGAACCGCAGAAGCAAATGGCTTTTGATATTTTTCCCGCTAATACGGTCGCCGGGATTACCCTCGGATTATCGGATGTTCAGGCTTATCTGGATAACTATGCCGAATACCTGGATGTAAACAGAAAAAAAAGAAATATGCCTTCTGCCGAACGGGTTGCATGGTTCACTTTGTTGTATCCTACAGAGGTAGCCGCAGGCTGGGTGCCGTTCAGGGGCAGGATGGAATGGCTGGGAGTTATTCATTCCCGGTATATTAACCAGGCCAAAATTCAGTATGCCTTACTCAACAAACAGGTTGAGGGAGCTGTAATGAAGCATCCGCTCCCCGGAATTCTGGGCGAACTGTTTGGCGATGTCTTCCGGGTATGTGAGGCGTCACATTATTGTTATCAGGGATCATATATCCTTTTGGGCGCCGAGGACCTGTTGAACGATATTAAACAAAGAAATGAGGCCGGCAATTACCACTCGTTGAGCGCCAACATGAAACAAACTCCTGCGGGGAACCATGTTATGGATGCATCCAATCTTACGGTATTCCTTCAACCTACCCAGGGAATTGATTCGCTTATGACGCTAATGGACAAAAGGTATGCCCCGAGACTTGATTCCCTTCGCACCTTTAACGCCCAGTATTATTTTCTTCAATTTTCTGCAATGAGTGAACGTATATATACGCATGCGCTCATTTACGGCGATAAGCTGGAAACATCGCCTTTACTTCCCAGACCACGGCCAGTAAAGTTTAAAAACACCGTGGCCCGCGATTCGCTGCAAAGGGCTGTGCCTCCTTATAAGATACAGAATCATTTCACCAAACGTCAGAACCTGTTGTTCCAGACGCCCTGGCCCGAGTGTAAGCTGGTTTTGAAGGACCATACAGATAAAGTGCTTTGGGAAAAGACTATGGAAGGAAGCATTCAGGACAGGGTGGAACAAATAGACTTCCTGAAGAATCAAAAACTTCAGATGCTTTTTGCCGTAGGGAACAGACTGTATTTGCTTGACAGGCTGGGAAATCCCGTGTCGCCTTATCCCAAATCATACGGACAGAGTATCCTTTACGGGCCGTTTGTGTTTGACCCGCAATCCGGAAAAGATTACCGCATATTTTTGGTCCACCGTGACGAAACGCTCAGATGTTACAATAAACTCGGGAATCCATTCCCCGGCTGGACCGATTTTACCCTGCCTGACTATTTGACAGGCACACCACGCATGCTGGTAATTGAGCGGGTCCCTTATTGGGTTATTTATACGAACAGTCAAACGGTTTTCCTGTCGGGGAACGGTGAAACGGTGGCATTGACCTCACTGGGTGAAAGCCTCCAGCCCAATGCCGAACTGGAAATTTTAGGTCCCGGACAAGTCCGCGGCACAACTATTGAGGGAAATACACTGACAATAAATCTGAATTAAATGAATTTCTTTTCCATTTTTCTTTTGATACTGCTCGGTGGGTACCTGATTGTCCGGCTTTCTCTTCGCCTTTTTGCCCGGAAATTATATAAAATGAGCCAACGCGCCCGGGAGCAGGATCAGCCAGGCGACCCCGGTACAATGCCCGGAAAGAAAAAGATTAGCCAAAATACAGGCGAATATATAGATTACGAAGAAATCGCCGATTGATGAAATCTTTCCTTCGCATACTTGCATACGGTAAGCCATACGGAAAATATTGGCCGCCCTATTTTTTCCTGTCTGTGTTCAGTGTGCTTTTTGGGATAGCTAATTATGCACTTATTGCTCCTTTACTCTCTGTGCTATTTGAGCCGCAAACCCTGGGAGGAATTGCCGAAAGACCGGAATTCAGCCTCTCGGTCACCTATGTGAAAGAACTCTTCCAGTATTATCTGGGCGATATCATGAATTCGTCCGGCGTGCTTAAGGCGCTGGTATATGTATGTGTTATTCTGTTGATCGCTACTTTTTTGTCTAACCTTACCCAATACCTCTCTCAGCGGATACTGGTAAGTATGCGTACCACAATAATGCAGAATTTACGCTCGGATCTTTTCAGAAAGATCAGTCGTCTGCATATCGGGTATTTTCATAATCAGCGTAAGGGAGACATTCTTTCTTCCATTTCTAACGATGTAAACGAAGTACAGAATTCCGTAGCCAGTTCGTTTCATGTTATTTTCCGGGAACCATTGCTCATTGTGGGATTTCTTTCCATGCTGTTCTATATGAGTCCCAGACTAACCCTTGTTACCCTGCTGACTCTGCCGGTTTCGGCTTTGCTTATCGGGAGGATCACCAAGGCGCTCCGCTCCGGAGCCGAAGTATCGCAGGGTCTGCTGGGTAAGATCGTCAGTCATTTTGAGGAAGCTATCTCGGGTAGCCGTATTATAAAAGCATTTAATGCCCAGAAATATGTTCAGGGACGGTTCGAAACGGTAAATGCCAGTCACCGGCAGGCAACACGAAGGCTTTATAACCGACAGGAGCTGGCTTCCCCGTTAAGTGAATTCCTGGGAATCGGGGTTGCTGCCGCTATCCTTTTTTACGGAGGATGGCTGCAATATAAAGGTGAGCTGGGTATGAGCTGGCCTTCTTTTGTCGTTTACATAGGGTTTTACTGGCGTGTGCTCGAGCCGGCGAAGGCCATTACCAAGGCATATGCATCTATCCGCAGGGGAATGGTATCGGGCGAAAGGATCTTTGCCATTCTTGATGTCGAGCCGGGAATAAAAAAAGATCCCCGGGCACTGCCTCTGGAAACTTTCAGCAAAACAATAGAATACCGCAACGTCTCGTTCAAATACAGCCCCGGAGGTGAATACGTCCTGAATCATATTGATCTGACCATTCCCAAAGGCAAAGTGGTGGCCCTGGTTGGTCCCTCGGGTGCCGGAAAAACAACGCTTGCAGACCTGCTTCCACGTTTTTACGATGTGCATGAGGGTGAGATACTTCTGGACGGAACGGATATCAGAAAGTATAAACCCAAAGACCTGATTGGACTTATGGGGGTTGTGACGCAGGAAGCCATACTCTTTAACGACACAATAGCCAATAATATATCGTTCGGAACGGAGAATGTCCCCGGGGAAGAGATAGAACGTGCGGCCCGGATTGCCAATGCACATGAATTCATCATATGTATGCCGGAAGGGTACGATACCAATATCGGCGATCGCGGGGAAAAACTTTCAGGAGGACAACGTCAGCGGATAGCCATTGCGCGCGCCGTACTTAAGAATCCCCCCATTCTTATTCTGGACGAGGCGACCTCGGCCCTGGACACAGAAAGCGAACGGCTGGTTCAGGATGCCCTTACACAACTTATGAAAAACAGGACCTCGGTCATTATCGCCCACAGGCTTTCCACTATTTACAATGCAGACGAGATAGTGGTCATGCAGAAAGGAACCATTGTGGAGCGGGGTACGCACCAGGAACTTATGGATAAAGGCGGAATGTACAAACATCTCTGCGATTTACAGATCTTTGTATAACTAATCAACTATCATTATGAGTCAGCCTATTCTAAAAACAACATCCTTAAATGCACTTCTCGAAGCCAGCTTTAAGAAGTACTGGGACTTTCAGGCGTTAACCAACTTTAAAGGCGAATCCGAAACCCTCTATTACAGGGACGTGGCACGACGTATTAAAATGGTGCACCTTGTTTTTGAACGCTGCGGTCTAAAGCACGGAGATAAAGTAGCCTTATGCGGACGAAACCAGAACAACTGGGCGGTGGCCTTTCTGGCTACCATAACCTATGGAGCCGTAATCGTTCCCATTCTCCATGAATTTAAACCGGGCAATATTCAGCATCTGGTTAATCATTCCGATGCGCGAATATTCTTTGTAGGCGAACAGGTCTGGGAAGGTCTGAGTGAAATGGAGATGCCTAATGTAGAAGCTATCATTGGATTACAGGATTTCGATATCCTTTACAGTGCCGACGAAGAAATCCATTTCGCCCGCGAAAAAATAGAAGCCCTGTATAAAGAGCTTTATCCCAATGATCTAAGCATTGAGGACGTGAAGTATTACAGGGATAAACCAGATGAACTGGCTTTAATAAACTATACCAGCGGTACCACCGGATTCTCAAAAGGTGTGATGCTTTCTTATCGGTGTCTTATTTCCAATGTTATGTTTGCCGAAGAAGTGTTGCCTACCGTCGGGAACGGGGCCAGTGTGGTGTCGCTTCTTCCTTCTGCGCACATGTACGGTCTTATGTTCGAGCTGCTGTACGAGATGACCAACGGGGCACATGTATATTTCCTTACCCGTACCCCTTCGCCCAAAGTAATCGCAGAAGCTTTTGCAACAGTAAAACCCAAAGTGATTATAGCAGTGCCAATGATTATAGAAAAAATTTACAAACAGAAACTTTTGCCTTTGCTCAAGCGACCGTCCATAAAAGTTATGCTGCGGATGCCATTTATAGATCAAAAGATTAAGAAGCGTATCCACGACGAATTGGTGAAAGCCTTTGGCGGTGAATTTGTAGAGATTATTATTGGGGGAGCAGCGTTCAATCATGAGGTGGAACCGTTCCTCAAGAGCCTGAACCTTGCCTTTACGGTGGGTTACGGTATGACTGAATGCGGGCCCATTATTTCTTATTCACCATGGTTTATGCGGCCTCTTTTTTCCTGCGGTAAGGCAGCTCCGAGGATGTTAATCCGTATTGATTCCCCCAGGCCGGCCACTATTCCGGGAGAGATCCAGGTTAAGGGTGATAATGTGATGCTGGGATACTATAAAAACCCCGAAGCTACCGCAGAGACCATGACCGAAGACGGCTGGCTGAAGACCGGCGATATGGGGACTATGGATAAAAAAGGTTTTCTGTTCATCAAGGGTCGTTCAAAGAATATGATTCTGGGACCTAACGGACAGAATATCTATCCAGAAGAAATAGAAAGCTCAATTAATAACATGTCGTACGTGAGCGAAAGCCTCGTAATCATGGAAGAAGGACAGTTGGTGGCACTGGTATATCCCGATTTTGAAAAAGCGGCTGCAGACGGACTGCCAGATACCGCAATGAAAGCCACTATGGAATCTATGGTGGCCCAGATAAATATGGAACTGCCCAAATATTGCCAGATTTCCCGTGTTAAGATTGTTCCTGAAGAATTTGAAAAAACTCCAAAAAGAAGTATTAAACGGTTCTTATACAATGGATAAACAGACTCAGTTTGATTTACATTATTTGGAAATGGCCCAGATCTGGGCAAAAAATTCCTATTGTGAACGAAGAAAAGTGGGCGCTTTAATGGTCAAAGACCGGATGATCATTTCCGACGGGTACAACGGCACCCCCCGCGGGTTCGAAAATGTTTGCGAATTACCGGACGGGACCACCAAACCGTATGTTCTGCATGCCGAGGCAAATGCCATTACAAAAGTGGCACGCAGTAACAACAGCAGCGAGGGCGCTACTATATACATAACGGCCGCCCCGTGTATTGAATGTGCCAAACTCATTATCCAGGCCGGGATAGTAAGGGTGGTTTTCAGGGATGAGTACCGTTCCAGGGAAGGCGTAGAACTTCTTGAACGGGCCGGAGTAATTGTAGATCAAATGTGACAAAGTAAATTATGGAAAACAATCAGAAAGTTAAACATGTAGGGGCTATAGTAGTTTTAGTTCTGCTGGCCATTGGAGTTGCTGCATTCGTCAGATGGCAGACCGGCGGCAGGATGAGAACGGGTCGTGAAGCGCAGCTGGGCCGTGAATGGTCTAAACTGGAGTTGATCCTGAATCAGATACAGAATAATTATGTCGACTCTGTAGACGTTTCGTCATTTATTGAAAAAACCCTGCCGTTTATTATGGAGGAATTGGATCCTCATTCCATATACCTGGAACCTAATGATCTGAAAACAGCAGACGAAGAACTGAAAGGCAATATAGAAGGTATAGGCATATTATTCAATGTGCCAAACGATACGGCCACAGTTATCAATGTAGTAGTGGGAGGTCCTTCTGAGCGTATGGGCCTGCAGTCGGGCGACAAGATCATAAAAGTAGATACGCAGGTAGTGGCCGGGCGAAAACTGCCTCAGGATTCTCTTGTCAGCCTCCTGAAAGGGCCCAAGGGGACTGAGGTGGATGTATGGGTAAGACGTTATGGCGAACGGGATCTTATTAAGTTTTCCATTATCCGCGATCAGATACCTGTACATAGTGTAGATGTGGCCTATATGGCCGATTCGGTTACCGGGTACATTAAGCTCTCCAAATTTTCCATGACCAGCTATACAGAAGTACTGGGCGCCATTTCTGACTTGTTGAAACAGGGTATGACCAAGATGGTGTTCGATTTGCGTGACAATACGGGCGGATACCTCGATCAGGCCCTTAAAATTACGGGAGAATTCCTGGATGAGGGGCAGTTGGTGGTATATACAGAAGGCCTGCACAGGAAGAGGCAGGATTTCTATGCCCCCAAAAGAGGTTTTTGCTATAATATGCCTTTGGCTGTACTCATTAACGAACGCTCGGCCTCCTCTTCTGAAATTATGGCCGGTGCGTTGCAGGACAACGACAGGGGTGTTATTGTTGGACGTCGTTCCTATGGGAAAGGTCTTGTCCAGGAACCCATATATTTCTCCGATAACTCGGGCATGCGCCTTACTGTTGCACGTTTCTATACCCCCCTTGGAAGGTCCATTCAGAAACCTTACGGCAACAGTACGGAAGAGTACGCCTATGACATCGTGGAAAGATACCGCAATGGTGAACTTATGCAGGAAGATTCCATTCCCCGGAATGATTCGCTTAAGTATGTGACCGCTGCAGGGAAGATCCTTTACGGCGGAGGCGGAATTATTCCGGATGTTTTTGTACCGCTCGACACGGTGGGCGTGAATGACCTTTACGTACGCATTTCGCGCGTGAACCTGCCAATACGGTTCAGTATGGATTTTGCCGATCGTAACAGGCAGGAATTAAATCGTATAGGCTCGTTGGAAGAACTCGATGCCTTTTTTGCACGAAAACCTGTTGAACAGGAATTCCTCGGTTACGTGGCAAAGAACAACATAGCCGTTAAATCTTCCGAATGGAAAGAATGCGGCCATATCCTGCTTACCCAGGTAAAAGCCTATGTGGGTCGCAACACAAAAATGGACGACAAAGGCTTCTATCCTTACATAGGCAGGATAGACAATGCGTTACTGAAAGCTTTGGAAGTTTTATAGCCGGGGTTATTCCTGTATATACCCGAACTGTTTGAGTTTGCGTTTATTTTCACGCCAGTCGGGATCGACCTTTACATAGAGTTCAAGGAAAACTTTCTTTTCAAAAAATTCTTCCATGTCCAGACGGGCCTGGGTTCCTGTGCGTTTAAGAGCAGCTCCTTTGTTTCCTATGATGATTCCTTTCTGGGAGTCACGCATGACGTTGATGATGGCCCTGATGTGGTAGCGCTCTTCAGACTCGGTAAATTCTTCCACCACTACCTCGGTGCAGTAAGGAATTTCTTTGGCATAATTCAGAAAGATCTTTTCCCGGATAATCTCAGAGGCAAAAAAGCGTAAGCTTTTATCGGTAAGTTGCTCTTTATCAAACCAGGCGGGTGATTCAGGCAGCAGTTCAAGGATTCTGTCAAATAACGATTCAAGATTAAATCGTTCCAGCGCACAAACAGGAATTATATACGCTTTAGGGACCAGCTGTTCCCATCGCGTCATAAGTTGTTTAACTTCTTCCTGCGTACTTTTATCAATTTTATTAATGACCAGAATTACCGGAACGTTGAGGACGTTCAGTTTGTCTATATACTCCCGGTTCTTAGTGATGTTTTCAACGACGTCGGTCACATAGAGAATGATGTCGGCGTCTCCGAGAGCCGTGTCGACAAAATCCATCATGCTTTCCTGGAGTTTATAGTTGGGTTTGAGTATGCCCGGCGTATCGGAATAGACAATCTGGTAATCTTCTGAACTGACAATGCCCATGATCCGGTGACGTGTCGTCTGGGCTTTAGAGGTAATGATAGAAAGGCGTTCCCCAACGAGGGCATTCATAAGGGTAGATTTGCCCACGTTGGGATTGCCTATAATATTTACAAAACCGGCTTTATGCGCTTTGCTCATATTAGTCGTAAAAACCTGTCTTCAACATATTTATCTCTTCCTGTGAAAGGAAACGCCATTGTCCGCGTTTGAGATTTTTCTTGGTGAGGCCGGCAAAGTAAACCCGGTCCAGTTTCATAACCTTGTAGTCGAGAGCTTCAAAAAGACGACGTACTATGTGGTTGCGTCCGGAATGTATTTCAAGGCCAATCTCTTTTTCATCATTGTCAATATAGGAGATCATATCTACCTGCATGAGACCGTCTTCTAACTCAATGCCCTCAACCAGCTTTTCCATGTCCGGTTTTTTCAGGTTCTTGTCCAGACGGGCCTGATAGATCTTTTTATGATTGTATGAAGGATGCGTAAGCTGCTCTGTGAGCTCTCCGTCGTTGGTAAACAAAAGAACGCCCATGGTAGCTTTATCCAGACGGCCCACCGGGTATACCCTTTGTTCGCATTGCCCGGCAATAAGATCCATAACGGATTTTTCCGCATGTTCGTCACTCATTGTGGTGACAAAACCGCGCGGTTTATTCATAACAATATAAGTCTTGGGTTCTCCCTTAATACGCTGTCCGTTTACGCGAATATCGTCTTCGGGTTTAACCTTAACTCCCATTTCGGTGATGATTGTTCCATTTACCGAGACGAGACCCGTACTGATAAATGTATCGGCTTCGCGGCGTGAACAAAGTCCCGAGTTGGCAATAAACTTATTTAAACGAACTTCTCCGGGAACTTTAGGTTGTTTGGCAACCGGCGCCGTTTTTTCCGGAGTTCTTGTCTCATAACGGTTTGTTCTTTGGGGTCTGTCCGAGTTGTAACCGCCTTCTCTGCGGGGTCTGTCGGAATTATAACCGCCTTCGCGGCGCGGTCTGTCTGAGTTGTAGCCGCCTTCTCTGCGGGGTCTGTCGGAATTATAACCGCCTTCTCTGCGGGGTCTGTCGGAATTATAACCGCCTTCTCTGCGGGGTCTGTCGGAATTATAACCGCCTTCGCGGCGCGGTCTGTCCGAGTTGTAGCCGCCTTCTCTGCGGGGTCTGTCGGAGTTATTGCCTCCTTCTCTCTGTGGCCGGTCGGAAGAATACCTTCCCTGGCCGGTACTACTCCTTCGATTCTCATCAAAGTGTCTTTCCTGTCTGCGTTCACCGTAAGGTGCCCGCTCTCTTCTTTCTGCCGGGCGCTCATCACGAGCGGAGCCGGAACTTTTTATGCGCGCACGCTGTTGGCGGGGCGCATTTCCCTCTCTCTGAGAGGATTCTTTCTTTTGCATTATTTTTTAATTTGAGCGGCAAATGTACGTGAAATTTCTTAATATTGCATTATGAAGTATCCTGCCTTTTTTCGATTGACTCCTTTAGTACGGGAAAATTTAAATGTTTCGCTTACAGCAGTTAAGACCAACCGGCTCCGTTCAGTCCTGACCATAATGATGATTGCCATTGGGATTATGGCTCTTGTGGGGATCCTTACGGCCATAGATGCCATAAAGGGATCTGTGACGGATAGTTTTAACAGTATGGGCGCCAGCACCATTACCATTAAAGCGAAAGGATTTGCCGGTGAATCTTCAGAAAACCGCAGAAGGATTAGAAATACTTCCACCATTACTTATCAGCAGGCCGAGATGTTTTCCGGAATCTATCCCGTGCCGGCAAATATTGCTATTTCTACTCCGGCCGGGAATATGGTAACGGCAAGCTACGGGGCAGAGAAATCCAATCCCGATCTTACAATTATGGGAGTGAACCAGTCCTATTTCATGGTTAATGTACTTGAATTGTTTTCGGGCAGAATTTTTTCCAATTATGAAATGACCTCGGCCGGTTTTGTGACGGTTATCGGCAACGGCATCGTGCCTTTGTTCGGAGGAATAGATCCGGTTGGGGAATTTTTGAATATTGAAGGACGTCGTTACCAGGTGATAGGGGTGTTAAAAACAAAGGGTGCTTCTTTTGGCGGCGGCGCCGATAAGCAGTTATTTATCCCTTTGGGAAATGCCCGGAGTGTTTACGGCGGAGACGACATGAATTACGAAATAAAGATTCAGCCGCTGGAAGGGGCAGATCCGCAGGAAGCCTATGAAGAGGCTGAGATACGATTTCGCAATGTACGCCGGCTTTCGCCCACAGACGAAACCGATTTCAGGATTGAACGAAGTCAGGATATGCTGGAACGTTCTATGGAGACGATGCGGATTGTGACTATTGTGGCGTTCATTATTGGTTTTATTACCCTGTTGGGCGCCGCCGTAGGTCTTATGAATATTATGCTTGTTTCTGTGAATGAGCGAACCCGTGAGATAGGTACCCGTAAGGCAATGGGGGCTACCTCAAGGACTATCAAACAACAATTCCTTTTTGAGGCTATTGTTATAGGACAGCTGGGAGGTTTGGGCGGTATTGTTCTGGGAATTTTAGCGGGAAACCTTACTTCACTGGCTATGGATACGCCTTTTGTAGTTCCCTGGTTATGGATGCTGCTGGGAGTGGTGGTTTGCCTTGTGGTAAGTATACTTTCCGGTTATATTCCGGCCGTTCGTGCCAGCCGGCTGGACCCGATTGAGGCGCTTCGTTACGAATAAATCTTTTATCTGAGAGAGAAAATATAAGTGATTTTACCTTCCTGAACAGCAGGAGCAGAACCGCTTACGTTAAAACGAGCCTGAAGTGCAGCCTTTCTGGCAGCTTCCCAAAGCGTTCGGTTCTGTACGGTAGTTCCTTCAATGCCGGGTGTGGCTGCGGTCACTTTCCCGTAAGTGTCAACAAGAATCTTTACGACTACTTTTCCCGATGTGTTTTCTGTATATTCGGGCAACGGCAGCTTTCCCACTACCGAACGCCCTTCCAGTTGAGCGGAAGGTGTCCCGGCGGGATTCCCGTTGAGGATATTTCCGCCGGCATGTCCGGCCTGCGGATTGTCAGAGGCCAGCCGGGCAGTTTGTTCGCCCGCGGTGGTGTCTTTGTCGCGGCTTCTGAACAGAGCCCGTTCATTTATTACAGGAGGTTGGGGATCGGGAATTTCCACATCGCCCTGGTCTCCGGGAGTGCTTTCCCTGGTACGTTGGGTACCATCTGTCACCTTGGGCGCTTTGGCCAGCTGAACCAACTCGGGTTCTTTTTCCGGTACGGGCATGGGAGAACGGGGCTGTTCTCCCTGCTCGGCAATCAGCTGGAGCGGGACGGCAGGGGGTGTATCCTCGGGTTCGAATTCAATTTCAAGGGCGGGTTCCATCAGGGGCGGTATACTTTGCATCCCTGCCAGCACCAGAAAACCTGCCAGCAGTGAATGGATGATCACTGTGAGCAAGATCCCTGTGCTGTTGCCTTGAACCTTTTTCATTATACGTTATTCCGGTGAGGTGGCCAAGATAATTTTATACTGATTGCGTTTGGCGATATTCATTACCTGTACTACCTGTTCCATGGGAACGGATTTATCTACATATAAAGAAACCGTAGGATCTTCGCTGTTCTGCAGAAGTCCGCGCAGTTGTTCTTCAATTTCTCCGAATGGGATGGCGCTCTGACTGCCGTTTATATGATAAGAGAAAGTGCCTGCAGGCAGGTAATGTTTAATAGAAACGCTTATCTGCGCCTTGGATGATATCTGATTAGTGCTTTTTGGTAAAAGCAGTCTGAGCGCATTGGGATTAACGAGGGTGGAAGTGACCAAAAAGAAGATCAGCAACAGGAATACAATGTCTGTCATTGAGGACATACTGAATCCTGCTTCTATTTTGGAATTTCGTTTTATTGCCATAACTGGTTATTTAACAGGTTCCTGGAGAATATCCATAAATTCCAGTGTATAGGTTTCCATCTGGTTTATTATGTGCCCCACGCGCGCCGTCAGGTAGTTATACGCAAAATACGCCGGTATTCCAACCAGCAGACCGGCCACGGTGGTTACCATGGCGGTGTAAATGCCTCCGGAGAGCAATGTAATGTCAATATTGTTGCCGGCCATGGACATATTGTAAAAAGCCTGAATCATCCCTATGACAGTCCCCAAAAAGCCGACCATTGGAGCGCCGCCGGAAATGGATGCCAGCACGGGAAGGCCCCGCTCCAGCCTGCCTACCTCGATATTGGCCTTGTTTTCAATGGCGGACCGGATATCGGGTACAGGCCTTCCAATATTGTGCAGACCTCTTTCAATGAGCCTCGAAATGGTCGTATTGTGATCTTCACACAGATGAATGGCTGCCTGTACTTTCCCTTCATATATATATTCCTTTATGTTGTTCATGAAATTCTGGTCTACTTTGGCTGCTTTTCTGAGAACTACCAGACGTTCTCCGAATATATAAACGGCTATGATAGAAAGGGCCAGCAGTACAAGCATTAGCCAACCCCCTTTGGCGGCCATATCTAATAATGAAATTGAAGAGGCTTCCGCAACGGCCACAGCCTCGGTTTGAAGTACAAAGTTCAACATATCAATCTATTGTTTTTAAGTTTTCGTAATTAACTTTCCAGAGAAACAGACCCTCCGCCGGCACGGAATGACCGGCCATCGAACGATTTTTCTCCTGTAATACCTGCAAAATCCATTCCACAGGTTTTTTCCCCCGCCCCACCTCGAGCAGCGTTCCCACCATGCATCGTACCATATTACGAAGAAATCTGTCGGCAGTGACTTCAAAAAAAAGCAGACTGGCCGAGGCAAACTCGGGGCAGGACGTATGCCAGCCGGCAGCTGAAACAGTGCAGATATTAGTTCCTGTCTGTGAATGCAGTTTTGAAAATGACGTAAAATCATGAGTGCCTGTCAGGAGTTCCGAGGCACGGTTCATGGCTTCAACATTGAGCGGTATGGGAGAATAGGTGCCGGGGGCCGCAGTAAGGTCGTCAAGGAATGGATCCTTTTGCAAACGAATGAAATAGCGATAGCTACGACTGGTTGCACCGAACCTGGCATGACAGTCGCCGGATACGGGAAATATTCTGTGAATAATAATGTCCGGGGGCAATATGGCATTTATTTTGTATTCTACAGAACCGCGCTCAAAGACGTTTCCTGTATAGTCAAAATGAGCCCAGAAGTCCTTTGCGTGAACACCTGTGTCGGTCCTTCCGCATCCGGTAACGGAAACCGTCTCTCCCAAAAAAAGAAAGAGAGCATGCTCAAGGACGGCCTGCACGCTGGGGGCATTCTGCTGGATCTGCCAGCCGTGATACCGGGTTCCTTTGAACGACAGGTGTATAAAATAACGCATAAAGAGTGTATATTTGACAAATATATATGAAAAAACCATAACAGATAAAGCAAATATGGAAACCGTAAACATTAAAGAGTTGAATGAGCGAATCCAGCGGGAGAGCGCGTTTGTAGACATAATGACCATAGAAATGAGCAAGGTCATTGTGGGGCAAAAGCCTTTGATTGAAAATTTACTGATAGGTCTTCTGGCCAACGGACATATTCTCCTTGAAGGGGTTCCCGGACTTGCTAAAACTTTGGCTATCAAAACACTTGCAAGTGTTGTAGATGCAAAGTTCAGCAGAATTCAGTTTACTCCGGACCTTTTACCCGCAGACCTGATTGGAACGCTTATTTACAGTCCCCGCACCGAAGAATTCCAGGTAAAAAAAGGCCCTGTTTTCGCCAATTTTATTTTGGCGGACGAAATCAACCGTTCACCGGCAAAAGTGCAGTCCGCACTGCTTGAAGCCATGCAGGAACGTCAGGTGACCATTGGCGACAAGACCTTTCCTTTACCGGAACCATTCCTTGTACTTGCCACCCAGAACCCCATAGAACAGGAGGGAACCTATCCCCTGCCCGAAGCCCAGGTGGACCGGTTTATGCTTAAAGTAGTAGTGAGCTATCCGGGTAAAGAAGACGAAAAACGCATTATACGCATGAACAACAGCGGTGAGTTTCCGACGGCCGCACAGGTGCTGAAACCCGAGGATATAAAGAAAGCCCGGGAGGTGGTACGGGAAGTATATATGGATGAGAAAATTGAAAGATATATAGTGGACCTGGTTGTGGCCACACGAAAACCCGAGGAATATAAACTGGCTAATCTGCAGAGTCTTATTGCCTACGGGGCCTCGCCCAGGGCCAGTATTTCACTGGCAATGGCCGCTAAGGCTTATGCCTTTATCAAACGCCGCGGGTATGTTATTCCGGAAGATATACGTGCCGTTGCCTATGAGGTGCTTCGTCACCGTATCGGGCTTACATACGAAGCCGAAGCCGAAAACGTGGTTCCCGAGAATATAATTACTTCTGTCATTAATGCCGTAGAAGTGCCTTAGTATACCGTTATGTCTGACGATTTGTTAAAAAACGTACGGAAAATTGAAATCAAGACCCGGGGCCTGTCTCATCAGATATTTGCCGGTGAGTACCATTCCGCTTTTAAAGGCCGGGGTATGGCTTTTAGCGAAGTGCGGGAATACCGCTACGGAGACGACGTGCGTAACATGGACTGGAACGTGACTGCACGCATGAACGTGCCATTCATCAAGGTTTTTGAAGAAGAGCGTGAATTAACGGTTGTCCTGCTGATTGATGTGAGCGGATCACGGATTTTCGGAACCCGGACAAAGCTGAAAAAAGATCTGCTGGCCGAGGTGGCGGCCGTGCTTAGTTTTTCTGCGTCTATCAATAACGACAAGGTGGGTGCTTTGTTCTTCAGTGACAAAGTAGAGCAGTTTATCCCTCCCAAAAAAGGCCGTTCGCATTTGTTGAGAATTATTCGCGAGATGCTTGAATTTGAACCATCGGGCAGTGAGACGAATATTTCGGAAGCATTGCGTTTCCTTACCAACGCAATAAAAAAACGCTGTACTGCATTTCTCCTTTCCGATATGATAGATGTTGATGAAAGACAATATCCCCGGTTTGAAGAAGCAATGAAAATTGCGGTAAACAAACACGACATTGCCGCAATAAGACTGTACGATCCCCGTGAGGCCGAATTGCCGGCCATGGGCCTTGTCCGTTTTGCCGATGCCGAAACAAAACGGGAGCAATGGATTGACACTTCCGACCGCAATGTGCGTAATGCATACGCCGCATGGTACAGGACTTCGAACGAAAACCTTAACAGGGTACTTAATAAATACCATGTCGATCACGTTCAGATAGCAACCGATCAGGATTATGTTCAACCACTTATCCGTCTTTTTAAAAGCAGGGCGTAATGCCATAAAGCAATGAAGCCGAAACATCTTTTTTGTATTATTCTTTTGATTCCCGCTTTCTTGCAGGCCCAGTCCGGTTCAGAAAGCGTCCGATTGCCCGGGGTAACGCCAGCCGGTATCCGACAGGCACGGGAATCTGTGCTCGACAGGGACAGCATCCTTATTGGGGATCAGGTCTGGTGGATCTTGTCGTTACCCGACCAGGCCAGGGACCCTTCTTTTACACGTTCTGTGGAAAGCCCGGAAATGCCGGGTGAAGCTGTCGAAGGCGTGGAGATCTTAGAGGGCGTGCGGTTCGACACCATTTTTCACAGAAAGAAAATGCAGGAAATTCAGGCCCGGATAAAACTGACGTCTTTCGACAGCGGATCCTATTCACTTCCGTATATGCCGTTGTTCCTTAAAAGAGTAGACGGAGGAACAGACACCCTGTGGTTTAAAGGTCCCGTCCTGTATGTAAACACAATTCCCGTTGATACAACTTCTTTCAAAGCTTACGGGTTAAAACCCCAGATGAAATATCCCATAACCGCTGCCGAGATACTCTCTGTCGCGGGTCTTTTACTTGCTTTGGCAGCTATTGTGTACCTGACGGTCCGGATTATAAGGCGCCGCAGACAAAACCTCCCGCTTTTCCATTCACTGAAACCCGCCGAACCGCCTCATGTGGTGGCTCTTAAAGCGCTGGATAAAATAAGGGCCCAGCAGTTGTGGAAGACACAAAAGGTTAAGCATTATTATACGGTTCTGACAGATGTTTTACGTATATACTTCTATAACCGTTGGGGAATCCAGGCCATGGAACAGACGTCTGCCGAAATGCTCGGGTCGCTGAATTCTGTATCTGAAAAAGACGAATTGCTTACGAAAGAGGTAATAACTGAGTTGCAGAAGGTCCTTAATACAAGCGATCTGGTTAAGTTTGCCAAGTATGTACCCGCTGAAAACGAGAATGAAGAATCACTTGCACTGGCCGTGAAGTTTGTTACTTCCACTGCCCGTTACGAAGAAACTGAAAACAAGGAAGAATAATTATGTTTTTTGAATACCCGAATCTCCTCTACCTGTTACTGCTGCTTATTCCGGCGGCAGGTTACTATATTTACAGGGAAATAAAGGGGAATGCTCCGTCGCTGCAGGTCTCTACTTTGCAGCCTTTCGCCGGGGAAAGAAAATCCCTGAAACATTTTTTGCGTCACGTTCCTTTTGCCCTCAGGATGATTGCCATGGCCGCCATTATTGTGGCTATTGCCCGTCCGCGTTCCTCATCTGACTTTGAGACAACAAATACCGAAGGGATAGATATCGTTCTGGCCATGGACGTTTCCACCTCTATGCTTGCCAGGGATTTTAACCCCGACAGAATTGCCGCTGCAAGAGATATTGCGGTGCAGTTCATTGCCGAGAGACCATCAGACAGGATAGGCATAGTGGTCTTTGCCGGTGAAGCCTATACGCAATGCCCTCTGACCACAGATCGCATAACCCTTATCAATATGATGAAGGAAGTTCAGACCGGACTCATTGAGGACGGGACGGCCATTGGCAACGGGCTGGCAACCGCAGTGGCACGATTAAAAGACTCCGATGCGGTAAGCCGGGTTATCATTCTGCTGACCGACGGGGTGAACAACAGGGGAGAGATTGCTCCGCTGACAGCAGCCGAAATTGCCCGTACGTACGGTGTTCGCGTATATACCATAGGCGTGGGAGCCCAGGGAATGGCTCCTTATCCGGTGATGACTCCGTACGGAGTACAGATACAACAGGTTCAGGTGGAAATTGATGAAGAATTGCTTAAGCAGATAGCCACTCTTACAGATGGCGAGTATTTCAGGGCAACCGACAATACAAAGCTTATGTCCATATACAGCCAGATCAACCAGATGGAAAAGAGCAGAACGCTGGTAGATTCCTTTCCCGTCTACAAAGAGCTGTTCATGAAATATGCGCTTATTGCTCTGGCTGCGCTGGCGCTGGAATATTTGTTGCGATGGCTTGTTTTACGCAGAATACCGTAGATTTATGATACAATTAGCTCAAATACAATATTTGCTTATCATTGCGGTTATCCCGTTCCTTTTTTTGTTCTATGCCCTGTACCGCAGGCGCGGAAGAAAAATCCTGGCCCGTTTTGGTGATCCGGAACTTATGAAACCTCTTATGCCCGGCATCTCTTCACGACGCGGATGGTGGAAGCTGAGCCTTTTCTGCGCGGCCCTGTTCTTCTTTGCGCTGGGTCTCTCCAGACCGCGTACGGGTGCCCGCCTGAAAGAAATGGAACGATCCGGCGTGGAGATCATCGTTGCCCTGGACGTGTCCAATTCAATGCTCGCAGAAGATTATTCTCCCAACCGTCTGGAAAGGGCCAAGCTGGCAGTGTCGCGCCTTGTAGACAATCTGGGCAGGGACCGGATAGGACTTATCGTTTTTGCAGGAGATGCTTTTGTGCAGCTTCCCGTAACCACAGATTACGTCAGTGCTAAAATATTTCTAAAATCGATATCTACCGGATCTGTACCCCGTCAGGGAACGGCTCTGGGACAGGCCATCCTTACCGGGATCCGCAGTTTTAGCCTCGACACACCCGAAAGCAGGGCCCTTGTGCTCATCACGGACGGGGAAAACCACGAAGACGATGCCGTGGCAGCTGCTGCCGAGGCCAAAAATCAAGGCATTCAGGTACATTGCATTGGTATCGGATCTGAGTTCGGAAAGCCCATTCCCCTGGCCGACGGTTCCCTTCTTAAAGACGAAGAGGGAAACACGGTAGTCACTCGTCTCGACGAACAAACACTTATGAAAGTGGCTGAGGCCGGAGACGGTATTTATGTGAGAGCGGGCAATACCGATTTTGGATTGGAACGCATTGTGGAGAAAATCCATGAACTGAATGAACAGGAATACCAGTCGGTTGTTTTTGAGGATTTTGATGAACAGTATATGTATTTTTTTGGAATAGCGCTTTTTTTATTGCTTATAGAATTCCTTATAAGTGAACGTAAAGGACGCCGCTTTAAAAGCTTTGACGTATTCGGTAAAACAGCCGTCTGTCTTATTCTGTTAACAGCCCTGTCACAGGCCGCACTGGCTCAAGCCGATAAAAAAGATGTGAGGGCGGGGAACCGAGCTTTCAGGAAGGGTGAGCTTGAGAAGGCTATGGTGGATTATCACAAGGCTCTTTCCAGGGATTCCACTTCTGTGAAAGCAAAGTATAACCTGGCTAATACACTGCAAGAAACAGGACAAAGCGCCCAGGCTTCTCAGATAATGGAACCGGTGGCAGATTCCATTGTTTCTCCTGTGCAGAAAGCAGATGCCTGGCACAACGCAGGCAATATGCAGTTGTCTCAGAAAGAATATGCCAAAAGTATAGAAGCCTATAAAAAGTCTCTCAGGCTGCGTCCGGACGATACGGAGACCAAAACCAATCTGGCCTATGCCCAGAAAATGCTAAAGGATCAGGAAAACCAGCAGAACCAGCAGAATCAGGACCAGAATCAGGACCAAAACAAAGATCAAAATCAGGACCAGCAGAACCAGGATCAGAATCAGGATCAAAATCAGGATCAAAACAAAGATCAGGATCAGGACCAGCAGAAGCAGGAGCAACAACAACAGCAACAGTCTCCTCCAAAAATAACACCCCAGGCAGCCCAGCAGATGCTGGATGCCATACAACAGAAGGAAAAAGAAACCCAGGATAAAGTGAACAAAGAAAAGGCAAAAGCGGCTGTTCCGGTCCGCACAGGCAAGAATTGGTAATAAACAGAGCCAAAATATATGAAACGCACAATATTACTCATTCTGATTACTTTGTCTGCATTCATTGCACAGGCACAGGTACAGTTTACGGTGGAAGTCCCTAACGTAGTCGCATCGGGAGAACGGTTCAGACTGGTTTATACGGCTACCGATGCAAAGGTAGATGCTTTCAATGCGCCCCGCATTGAGGGTTTCTCTGTTTTGGCCGGTCCCACAACGTCTACGATGAACAGGGTGGAATATGTGAATGGTCGCAGAACTCAGAGCCGCTCCGTTAGCTATACATATATTCTTGAAGCGGCGCAGACCGGAAAATTCCGGATTGGCGAAGCGTCCGTTACTTCAGAAGGAGCTACTTACAAAACCCAGCCCGTAACAGTAGAAGTGGTCGCCGGTAATCAGACATCCGGACGCGATCGTTCCGAAAAAGAAGAGGGCTCTTCTGCCGAGATTTCGGCAGATGATATTTTTCTCAGACTCAATGTCAGCAAAAAGAGGGTGGTAAAAGGAGAATCGCTTACTGCCACATTGAAATTATATACCCGGGTAAATGTTTCCGGCGCGGAAGACATCCATTTTCCTACTTTCAACGGATTCTGGAGTCAGGAAGTATACGCTCCCCAACAGATAGACTGGCAACGTGAGAACGTAAACGGCGAGATCTACCAGTCTGCCGTATTACGCAGGTATGTGCTGTTACCGCAACAAACCGGGACTATTACTATTGATCCTTCGGAAATCGTTTGTGTTATCCAGGTACGTAATGCAAGCAGGGGTAATTCCATGCTGGATGATTTTTTTGATTCGTACCAGACAGTACGTAAAAGGGCTGTATCTCCTTCAGTCTCTGTTTATGTGAACAATCTTCCCGACGGAGCGCCTGCTTCGTTCAACGGTGCGGTAGGCAAATTTTCGCTGAGTACAAAAATGGGCAAAGATTCCATTCTTGCTCACGATGCCGTTTCTATGTATATTACCATTACCGGGGAAGGGAACATTAACCTGCTGGAAGCTCCCAAAGTGTCGTTTCCTCCCGATTTTGAAGTGTATGACGTTAAGATTACCGATAATTCGCGTAGCTCCGGAGGCGCTTATTCCGGATCCAAAGTGTTTGAATATCCTGTTATCCCTCGCAGCCACGGTGCGTTTACCATGGACCCGGTCACGTTTTCCTATTACGATGTAGAGAGCCGTCAGTATAAGACGCTACAGGCCGCCCCGCTTACACTGAAAGTGGGGAAAAGCACAGACACGGCCACACAGGGAATTGACCAGGGTGCCGGAACTCACAGACGCATTGTACAAAGTCTTGGACAGGATATCCGTTATATACGGACAGTTGTTCCGGTATGGCATAAGAAAGGGGCTTTCTTTGTTAGCAGCATTGGTTTTTATGTAATTATCCTTATCCTTTTCGGTATTTTTGGAGCATCTTATGTATTACTTAACCGAAGAAGAGAACGCAGGAAAGACATTGTAAGGGTAAGAAACAGTAAAGCCAACAAGATAGCCCGCACCAGGCTCAAAGCCGCCGCCACTTTGCTGAAACAGGAACTGTTTTCCGGATATTTCGAAGAAGTCCACCGCACATTGTGGGGGTACATTGGAGATAAACTGGCCTTAACGCAGTCGGATTACTCAAGGGAAAGAGTTATACGCATGCTGGAAGAAAAGAAAGTGAACGCCTCTGTAATAAGCGAGTATATGGATTTAATAGAAGCCTGTGAATTTGCACGTTACGCACCCGATCCGGGACAGGTGGAAAAAGAAAAAATCTTTGAGCGTGCTATGGCTGCCATAAGTAAAATGGAACAGGGTCTAAAATTATAAGAACATATGAAAAAGCTTGTATTGATTTTTTTCCTGATCTGTTCTGCCGGTCTTTATGCACAATCTCCTGCTGATAGTCTTTGGAACGCGGCCAATACGCATTATGCCGAGGCCCGTTATAATCAGGCATTGGAAAATTACCTGGAGATAGAAAAAATGGAACTCGAATCGGCTGATCTCTATTACAATATTGGGAACACCTACTTTAAAATGCTATACGTCGCACAGGCAATACTATATTACGAACGGGCTTTAGGCCTGGAGCCCAATAATCAGGACATAGCCTATAATCTTCAGCTTGCCCGGGAACAGTGCATAGATAAAATTGAACCTGTCCCGGCCTTCTTTGTTGTAGACTGGGTAAGGGAAGCAACCCAATCGCTTCCCTCCGACACCTGGGCCTGGTTCGCTATTGTGATGCTTGCCGTTTCACTTTTGCTATTGCTCGTCTTTTATTTTGCCCGAAAGTCCGGTTTAAGAAAAGCTGCATTTGTTTTGGCTGTGATCGTTTTTGTATTTGCCGGAATTTCGGCGGCTTTTGCCTGGCAGGGAAAGAAAACGGCTACGCGCCAGGATGCCGCCATAGTATTTGCTGCGGTAAGTGCGGTCAAGTCGTCTCCTGACGCCCAGGGAAAGGATCTCCTGGTTATCCATGAAGGAACAAAAATATTTGTGCTTGAAAAAGTAGGAGACTGGGCCAGAATAGAACTTCCCGACGGCAGACAGGGGTGGGTAGCGCTGAGTGAGATAGTTTTTGTATATTAGCAGCCTCAATCAATATTTCTCCAATGGATTATAACACACAAAGAGACAAGCTTATACTCCCTGAATACGGGCGTTATGTTCAGGAAATGGTCAAAAAAGTAAAGACCATTAAAGATAAGGAAGCCCGTACCATTCAGGTCAAAGCGGTGGTAAACGTCATGAGCATTTTGAATCCCCAGTTGCGTGAAATGAACGATTTTCAGCATAAATTGTGGGATCACGTTCATATCATATCTGAGTTCGATCTGGATGTGGAAGCTCCTTTTCCGCCACCGGTCAAGGGCAACCTGGTATCCAAGCCTCATACTATAGATGCCGAAAGAGAACCGGTAAAGGTTATGCATTACGGACGTAATATCCAGAATATGGTCATGGCCATAGCTGCCAAGCCCGACAATGAAGAGCGAGATGCTATGACAATGTCACTGGCGCTTTATATGCGTAAGCAGTATCTTATATGGAATAAAGATACCGTATCCGATCAAACTATATTTAATGATATTTATGTTTTGTCCAATGGCACTCTCCGGGTGCCTGAGGGAGCAAAACTTTCTGAAATTCAGGGCGAATTCAGGCAGCCCAACACTCCAGGCAGCCGTACGCAGCAACGTCAGGGACAGTGGCATAAAAATAAAAAGAAGAAGAACAGGCAGTAAATGGCCAAAAAAGTCAAAGATCGTCAAGTTCATGAGAACATCCGTCTCATAACCGGATGGTTGTTCCTGGCTGTGGGCCTGTACCTGCTCATTGCCTTTGGTTCCTATTTATTTACCTGGACGGTGGATCAGAGTTTGCTGAGCCAGGAAGATATCCTTGCCTCAGGTGAGAAGGCTGCTAACAGCGGCGGCATTCTTGGCAACCGTGTAGCACATTTTTTTATTGGTCATCTCCTGGGAATAGGTGCTTTTATAATTCCTCTTTTTCTGGTTACTTTGGCTGTGGTCTTTCTTAGAATTAAGAAGGTAAAACTATTGTCTCTGTTTTTTATTGCTGCATATGGATGCATTATCCTGTCTGTCGCCTGCAGCTATATTTTCAGTTTTACTTCCTGGAAATATCTTTTTGGAGCCGGTGTGGGAGGTACGTACGGATACCGTGTGAATGAATGGCTTATAGATATGTTGGGTTTACCTGGCACAGGTGTGCTTATTTTCTTTGTGCTTACTGCGTGGCTGGTGCCTATTGTTGTCAGAATAGTACAGCGCAGAAAAGAACGTCGGGCCGGGAAAGCAACCGTTGTTGCTGCCAGTGCCCCTGAAACGCTCCCCGAGCCCGCCCGGGAGATCCCGGTTCCAGAAGAGATACACGTTCCTGTTCTGGAAGTTGAACCTCCTGCCGGTGAAAAAAACACGCCTTCTTTTGAAATAGAAATGGCAGCGGAAGAGTCCACCGGGGGAACCATGGAATTATATGATCCCAAGCTCGATTTGCCCAGGTACAGGAGACCTGAACTGTCTTTACTTGAAGATTACAAAGACAAATTATCCGAGGTTCCCCAGGAAGAGCTGGAACGCAACAACCAAAAGATTGTTGAATGTCTGAGGACATACAATATCCAGATAGAAAAAATTGTTGCTACGCCCGGTCCTACTGTTACACTGTATAAAATTGTTTTATCACCCGGTATTCGCATTTCACAGTTTACACGCCTGGAAAGCGATATTATGCTGTCTCTTGCTGCAAGAGGTATGCGTGTGATTGCTCCCATCCCGGGTACCAATATGGTAGGTATTGAGGTGGCAAACGACAAGCCTTCGCTCGTTCCCATGAAAAGTGTTCTGGATTCCACAAAGTTCAAAGAATCCAAAGATGATTTACCGGTGGTCCTGGGTAAAAGTATTTCCAACGAGATCTTTATGCTGGATCTGGCCCGAATGCCTCACCTTTTAGTAGCAGGTGCAACAGGTCAGGGGAAATCGGTGGCTCTGAACGCGATCCTTGCTTCGTTGCTTTACAAAATGCATCCCGCCTATCTGAAACTGGTGCTGGTTGACCCCAAAAGAGTGGAGCTGAGTCTTTATTCCCGCCTGGAAAAACACTTTCTGGCTAAATTGCCCGATACCGAAAATGCCATAATTACAGACACCAAAAAAGTGGTCCATACGCTTAAGTCTCTCTGTATAGAGATGGACACACGGCTCGAGTTGTTTAATAAAGCGGGGGTGCGCAATATTAAGGAATACAATAAAAAATTTCTTGACAGACGGTTAAATCCGGTCAAAGGACACCGTTTTATGCCATTCATAGTGGTGGTTATAGACGAGTTTGCAGACCTTATCATGACAGCCGGAAGAGATGTGGAAGGCCCTCTTACGCGTCTGGCACAGATGGGCCGCGCAACGGGCTTACACTTAGTAATTGCCACGCAACGGCCTACCACTAATATTATTACCGGTACCATAAAAGCTAATTTTCCGGCAAGGATTGCTTTCCGCGTTGCTTCACAAACTGACTCCCGCACCATCATAGATGTGGCCGAAGCCAAGCAGTTGGTCGGACGCGGCGATATGCTTATTTCTACCGGCAGCGACCTTATTAGGGCGCAATGTGCATTTATTGATACCCCCGAAGTGGAACGCCTGGTGGAATTCATTGGTGCGCAACAGGGATATGCCGGTCCGTTTGAACTTCCGGAATATATAGACACAGATTCTCCCGAGGTTGCAGGCAGGCCCGAAGGACCAAGGGATGAGCTGTTTGAGGAAGCCGCCCGGATGGTGGTGCAGGTGCAGTACGGATCCACTTCGCTGCTTCAGCGAAAAATGAACCTCGGATACAACCGTGCCGGTCGTATTATGGATCAATTGGAAGGGGCCGGTGTAGTAGGCCCGTCCGACGGCAGTAAACCCCGTCAGGTACTGGTGGGGTCCATGGAAATGCTCGAAGAACTTCTTGGCAAATAGAACAAACACTATGCGAAAGACTGTATTTTTAGCCCTGTTCCTGGCTGGAATGAATTGCGTTGCCGTGGCACAAACTACGGGAGAATTAATGAACCAATTTATTCAAAACATCCGGAGTGCCGGCTCCGTTGAAACTTCATTTCTTTGGAATAACAGAGTCCCCGGGAAAATGATTCTCCAGGGAGAAATGTTCTATATAGAGATGGATGAATATCAGATATATTGCAACGGAACTACCAAATGGTTTTATAACCAGGGAACGGATGAGACTACCCAAACGCCTCATGACGCCTCTTCTGCGAATATCCTGGACAATCCGGCCTCTTTCTTTTCGCGTCTCAATACCGATTACTATCAGCCCGGAACTCCCGGGAAAAAGCGGCTTCCTTCCGGTGAAGAAACATGGGAGCTCACGCTCATCCCGAATTCAGTCAAAGCTCCTTTTACCTATCTGGTGCTGAGTCTTTCCGTTACGGATCTTACGCCGCTTTATATCAGGTATTCAGATACTGGGGGCTCTGAATACTCAATTACTCTGAAATCTTTTACAAAGACTCAGGCGCGCCCCCGGTCGTTTTTTGAAAGAAAAGGCCAATGAATGATACGGAAAGATTAAATAAAGAATACCGGTCCAGGGTAAACAGGACGCTGGACTATATAGAGGCGCATCTGGATAAAGCCATGACTTTGGAAGAACTGGCCGCTATCGCCAATTTTTCCAAGTTTCATTTCGGCAGAATATTTTGTTCCATTGTAGGCGAAACTCCCTATCAGTTCCTGTTAAGAATACGCATTGAAAAGGCGGCCCAACTCCTGCTTACGGAAAAGCATGCCAGCGTAAAAGAAATTGCCTATCGGTGCGGGTTCTCAGATATATCGGTGTTTTCCAGGCATTTCAGCCATTATTTTAGCGAGTCTCCTTCTCATTTCAGGAAGGCCAGGCAGGAACAGAGCAATATGTATCAACAGGAACGCAATATTGGTCAAGGTGAGAGCAATAATACGCAAGTTTGCGACAAACCGGTAATGTACCTTTGTCCTCAGCATAAAACAATTAAATGGAGGACAAATATGAAAACAAACAAAAGTGTGGAAGTCAGAGACCTTCCCAAAATGACCCTTGCGTATATAAGGCATATAGGACCTTACAAGGGAGATGCACTTCTCTTTGAACGGCTCTGGGGAAAATTATGTACCTGGGCCGGAGCGAAAGGCCTATTACAGCAACCCGATCTCAAATCGCTTGTGATCTATCACGATGACCCCAAAGTAACCCTGGAGGATAAACTCCGTATGAGTGTCTGCATTACGGTTCCGGAAGACACTAAAGTGGACGGGGAATTCGGGAAAATGGAGCTTGAGGCGGCTAAATACGTGATTGCCCGCTTTGAGATTGACGCTGCCGGTTTTATGGATGCCTGGGACTGGGTTTACGGGCACTGGTTCCCTTCCAGCGGCTATCAGCCCGATGACAAACCTTGTTTTGAACTCTATCCCTGCGAACCCCAGAACGGAATATTTCTCGTAGATATTTGCGTGCCTGTAAAACCCATGTAATTTCACGTATTTTTGTTTTTATGAATTACCTTTGCCGTCATGACGACAAAGGTAATTGCATTTGATGCGGACGATACGCTGTGGGTTAATGAGCCCTATTTTCAGGAAACGGAAAAAATATTTTGTAAGTTAATGGATAATTATCTGCCTCCGGCGGAAACATCCCGCGAATTGCTGAAAACCGAGCTCAAAAATATCTCGTTGTACGGATTTGGAGTCAAAAGCTTTGTGCTGAGCATGATAGAAACGGCTGCCCGGGTAAGTGACGGTCAGGCAAATATGGAACTGGCCGGGAAGATCATTGAGATGGGACAGGTTTTATTGCGTAAACCCGTTGAATTGCTGGACGGAGTTAAGGAAGTACTACAGGAATTAAACGGTACGTATTATCTGGTGCTTGCTACTAAAGGCGATTTGCTGGATCAGGAACGTAAACTTCAAAAATCCGGTCTGGACAAATATTTTCACCATATTGAAATTATGAGTGACAAGAAAGAGGAAGATTACCGCAAATTGTTTAAACGTCTCAATTGCCGTCCGGAACATTTCCTGATGGTGGGTAATTCATACAAATCGGATATTTTGCCTGTACTGGAACTGGGCGGTTATGCCATATATATTCCTTATCATACCACCTGGGCCCATGAGCAGGCGGATGAAGAAATTGAATCTCCCAACTGTTGTAAAATAAACTGTTTTTCTGAGCTGATAACGCTGCTGAAAAAGTAGACTCTTTTTGTTTGATCACGTGGGCTTGTTTACGGCCCGGTTTACAATTCTTCTTGCCGGAGGATAGAGGTTATTGGTCCGAAGCCCGAGGTTTTTTACAAAACCCAGGGGCAGGCCCCGGAATGTGATAAGAATATATCCTTTTTCTGTTTCCCGCGGAAGAACCAGGGCATCGCGCCGCAGGAAAGCCAATACCTGTTCCGGCGAGGCGGCAAAACGGGGAAAGGCTCCGGGCGCCAGATCTCCGGCCAGCGCCAGATCTGCCGAGGGTATCCAGTCGTTTCCTTTTTGTGTGGCAACAGCTATTCCGGAATGTACCACGTTCAAAATTTTTTCCAGATTGCGCATTGCCGGATGCAACGCTTTGGGATAGGCCTTAAGTATAGGACCTTTCATAGCATACGTATAACCATCACGCAGCCAGCGGGGACATTGTTGGGGCGGAGGAGACGGCCTGACTACCGGGTAACGGAAAGCAACTGCCGCTCCGTCGGGTTTGGCCACCAGAGCCATAAAGAATCCTTCTCCTTTGACTTTGTGTGGCATGTATTTTTGAGGCCCGAGGATAAGCTTTGCCCCCAGTGTGTCACACAGCCATGCCACCTGGTCCTCATCTTCTTTCCGGTTGAATGTACAGGTGCTGTACAGGAGCAATCCCCCGAGTTTCAGGGCCGGCCAGAGATCATTCAGGATTCGGCGCTGACGTTGGGCACAGAATTCCACGTGAGCGGGAGACCACTCCTTCCTGGCTTCGGGATCTTTCCGGAACATACCTTCCCCGGAACAGGGCGCATCGACGGCTATCAGATCAAAATAATCCGGCAGTCCGGAAAAAGAGGCCGGATCGTTTTGAGAGACTACAACATTGGAACAACCCCATCTGGCCAGATTTTCTGCTAAAACGGGAACACGCGACCGGATAATCTCGTTGCTTACAAGCAAGCCGTCTTCCGGCATAATGTCCAGCAGAAGGGTGCTTTTGCCGCCGGGAGCCGCACAAGCATCCAGTACGCGCGGGGCGTTTATGGTTTGAAGAAAGGGTTTCAGTTGCCACAAAGCCATTCCCGAAGCTTCCTGTACATAATAGGCTCCCGCGTGAAAGAGCGGATCTGCGGTAAAAGAAGGTCTTTGAGGCAGGTAACGCCCGTTCGGGCACCAGGGAACTTCTTCTGTGCCGGGAAAAGCGTTGGCTGTTTTGCGGGGATTAAGCCTGATGCTTACAGGCGGAGGGGTGTCCAGGGCGGCCAATAAAAGATGGGCTTCTCCGGGAGGAAGCTGTTCCTGCATGAGTGACCTGAACGCTGACATCATGGCTTTTCAGGCACGTGATATTACTGGTTCAGCCCCTTGGCCAGCTGTTCGCTGAATTGGTTTACGAAATCTTTAAGTTTACCGCCCAGCATCATTTTGATCATCATATTGAGCTCGGCGTCCAATTCCAACTGCAGGTCGCAGCCTTCACCGGCAGGTGTCAGATGAAGGTTGAGTGTGAAGGCGAAAGGAGTGGTTCCGTATTGCTGCATGACAATAAGCGACGGGGCTTGTCTTTCGGTAACCTGAACGCCCATTTGCATTCCCTGCGCCTGGGCAATAATGGTGTCCTTGGTAAGCGTGACCTGTCCTTTCTTGTCTTCAGGAATTTTGTCCTGAAAACGTGAAAAATCTGAAAAAAGTTCAAAGACAATATCCGCCGGTTTGTTGATATGTTGAATATCTCCTGTGATATGTGTATTTCCCATATTTATTTTCCCCAGGTATTTGGTGTAAGACGCCATCTTTTAAGCGTCTCGAGATGTTCATCATTAATGTATTTTCTGTCAACTGCCTCACCGATAAGCGTACTGTAGTTGGTGAGAGTATGCAGGACACAGTTGGCTTTTTCAAAAGCTCTGCGGGCAATGTCAAAATTATAGGAAAAAATGGCTACCATCCCCAACACATTGGCGCAGGACATTTTAAGGCAGTCAACGGCAGAAAGAGCCGATTGTCCGGTGGAGATGAGATCTTCTACCACGACCACTCTGGATTTGGGTTCCAGTGAGCCTTCAATCTGTGCTCCGGTCCCATGGTCTTTTCGTTTTGGACGAACATATATGAAAGGCTTATTAAGACGGTCGGCGACGAGGGCACCCATGGCAATGGCTCCGGTAGCTACACCGGCGATCACTTCTACATCGGGGTAATTCCGGGTGATCAGTTCACACAACGCCTGGCAAATATATTGCCTGACCGGAGGAACAGAAAGTACTTTTCTGTTATCGCAATAAATGGGAGATAACCATCCCGAAGCCCACAAGAACGGTGTTTCGGGATTCAGACGTACGGCTCCGATATCCAATAAATGTCGTGCAACTGTTTTTTCTGTAGATTCCATAATGATTTTGACATATCTTTGTACAAATGTACAGTATTTTCTTTAATAATAGGTGCCTTCAGGTGTGTGATCAAAACAGTCCCGCCTGTTCACTTCCAGACATTACCGTTTACCGTCCCGGCGAGAATGAATCGTTTGATCAAATTCCTGTTAATTTTGAAATCAGGAAAGAAATCCGGCATCTTGTGCTGCCTGTCAGGGACCCGGACGCATGTTTTAAAGAAATGTGCAGGTCTTTCGATCTGCTGGAGGCTGCGGGCGGTATTGTGACAAACGCCGGGGGAGAGGTCCTTATGATTTACAGGTTCGGGAAGTGGGACCTTCCAAAGGGAAAAAGGGACGAAGGAGAAACCATTGAACATACCGCATTGAGGGAGGTTGCCGAAGAAACGGGTGTGAAAGAACTGCAGCTCCTGGAACAACTGGACATCACATATCATTGTTACCGGTATGGGGGGAGCAATGTGCTGAAAAAGACCGTATGGTACCGGATGAATTCATCTTATACGGGATTACTGGTGCCCCAGAGTGAAGAGGGAATAGAAATGGCCGAATGGGTCCCCCGTATTGATATCCCGGAAAGGATGACTTCGGCCTATGCTTCTATCAGAGCGTTGATGGAGCAGTATCTCAGATTATATTGAAGATATTGGTAAACCCTGTAAGATCAAAGATATCTTTTATTTCGGGACGGAGACCACGGACTTTCAGGCTGCCTCCTTTTTCCGAAATAAATTTCTGAAGCACAAGGAACTGACGCAGTCCGGAACTGCTAATGTATTCAAGCCCCGTGCAGTCAATGATCAACTCTTTCAGGTCACTTTTCAGAATAGGAGCAATAGCTTCTTCAAAAATGGCGGTATTGCCGGTGTCCATTCTTCCTTCTACAGACAGAACGGGAACGGCATCGTTGCTTATTTTAACTTCCATATTTTTTTTAATTTTGGTTATTGTGTGTAAAAGCAAAGGTAATGAAAAAAACAGGATCATCCGCCAAAGTCATCGAACAGAATATTGTCTTCCGGAACGCCCAGATTATCCAGCATATTTATTGCTGCAGCAGTCATAAGCGGGGGACCACACAGATAATATTCCACGTCTTCCGGCTGGGGATGGTTCTTTAGGTATTGGTCCTGTATAACCTGGTGTATAAAACCGGTATATCCCCTCCAGTGATCTTCCGGTTTTGGCTCCGATAAAGCAATGTGGAAGGAAAAATTTGGAAACTGTTTTTCTATTTCCCGGAAATCCTCTTCGTAAAAAATTTCTCTTTTTGATCGGGCACCATACCAGAAAGAAACTTTGGCATCGGTACGGAGTGTCTTGAACAGATGAAAGATATGAGATCGCATGGGCGCCATGCCCGCACCGCCGCCAATAAACAGTTTTTCTGCGTGGGTGTCTTTCAGGAAGAATTCGCCGTAAGGTCCGGATATCATGACTTTGTCTCCCGGCTTGCGCGAAAAAATATAGGAGGAACAGATCCCGGGATTCACTTTCATAAAAGCACCCCTTGTCCGGTCCCAGGGAGGTGTGGCAATACGTACATTTAGCATGATCCGGTTCCCTTCGGCCGGGTGGTTGGCCATAGAGTAAGCCCTGAACCCGTATTCTTTATTGATCATTTTCAGATCCCATATTTTGAGCGCATCCCAGTCCTCTCTGAATGTGTCCTCAACCTGAATGTCCTTATAGTCTACAGACAAGGGAGGAATGTCTATCTGAATATATCCGCCCGAGCGGAAATTCAAGTGTTCCCCCCGGGGCAGTTTCACGACAAATTCTTTAATGAAAGAGGCCACATTCCTGTTGCTCACTACTTCGCATTCCCATTTCCTGACGCCCATCACCTCTTCCGGAATCTGTACCTGCATATTTTCCTTTACTCTTACCTGACATCCGAGCCTCCACTGACTCTGTTGTTCTTTTCGTGTAAAAAATCCTGTTTCGGTAGAAAGGATAGATCCGCCTCCGGAAAGCACCCGGCATTTGCACAGGCCGCAGGTGCCTCCTCCGCCACAGGCAGAAGGCAGAAAAATGTTATGTTCCGACAAGGTTCTCAGCAATGTATTACCGGGTTCCGTTTCAATTTCCTTTTCTCCGTTGAGTGTGATTTTTACTTTTCCGGAGGGGGTGAGACGGGCTTTCACAAACAGGAGAAGTGCCACCAGGATGAGGGTCACTGCCAGTGTTACGCCCGTAGTTAGCAATAGGGTATTGAGAATGTTCATTTTACTATAACTGAATGCCCATAAAACTCATGAACGCTATGCCCATGAGACCTGTGATAATGAACGTGATCCCCAGCCCTCTGAGCGGTTTGGGGATATTTGAGTAACCAAGCTTTTCACGGATGGCAGCAATGGCCACAATGGCCAGAAACCAGCCGATGCCCGATCCCAAAGAGTAACTGATAACCTCCCATACATTCCTGTAAGCTCTTTCCTGCATAAACAACGAACCTCCCATAATAGCACAGTTTACCGCAATCAAAGGCAGAAATATGCCCAGATTGTTATACAATCCGGGTGCGGCTTTCTCCACAACCATTTCAACCAGCTGCACAATGGCGGCTATTACTGCAATAAAAACGATGAAACTCAAAAAGCTAAGGTCTGTGGCGGCCCATTCCGGACGAAGCCAGGCCAAAGCTCCGGGGGAAAGTATGTATTTATATAACAAATAATTAACAGGAACGGTAATCACTAGTACAAAGACGACGGCAATGCCCAGCCCCGAGGCGGTCTTGACTGTCTTGGAAACGGCCAGATAGGAACACATTCCCAGGAAAAAGGCAAAAACCATGTTTTCAGTGAAAACAGCCTTTACAAAGATGTTTATTATTTGCTCCATTCTTTTCCGGCGTTAAAGATCCATATGATCAGACCTACTATAATAAGTGCCATGGGGGGCAGTATCATAAGTCCGTTGTTTTCGTAAAAACCGCCGTTCCCCATGTACCAGCTTTGAGGAACAATACGGTAACCGAGCAGAGTCCCTGAGCCAAGCAATTCCCTGAAAAAAGAAACAATCACAAGGATCATTCCGTAACCCAGGCCGTTGCCTATCCCGTCCATAAAAGCCGGGATGGGTTTATTTCCCAGCGCAAATGCTTCAATACGTCCCATAATGATGCAGTTGGTGATAATGAGTCCCACAAAGACTGACAACTGTTTGCTTACATCGTAGGCGAACGCTTTTAATATCTGGTCTACGACAATAACCAATGTTGCTACAACAATCAATTGCACAATAATACGTATGCGGTTGGGAACCGTATTACGGAAAAGCGACATGATGAGTCCGGAAAACCCGGTGACCAGTGTTACGGACAGAGCCATGACCAGGGCGGGTTCCATCTTAACCGTAACCGCCAACGCCGAACAGATTCCCAGTACCAATACAGAAACGGGATTGTTCTTAAAAAGCGGGTCTAAAAAAATTCTCTTATTCATGTTTTAAAAAAGGGATGTATTTTATAACGCATTCACGGATCATGGTTTCGACGGCCCGACTGGTGATGGTACCCCCCGATATGCCGTCAACCGCATTAGGATTCCCGGCCGCCTTGCCTCCTTTCACTACCGAAACAGAAACGAATTCGCCTTCTTTATATAGCGATTTGCCCCGGAAGGGTTCACTGAACGGTTCTTTTGAAATCTCGGCCCCCAGACCGGGTGTTTCGCTTTTGTGATCGAACACAGCGCCGTAAACGGTCTCAAAGTCGTTATCGAGAGCCAGGTAACCCCAGATAGGTCCCCAAAGCCCGGTTCCGTGTAACGGAATGATATATTTCTTTGATCCGTCCTCCAGGGTGCAGACAAACAGGGGCAGCCCGTCCGGCCCCACTGCCGTATCCTTTATATAACGATTGTATTCCTTTTCAACGTATGCGTTGCGGTCTTTAACCGTGTATGCCCCGCCGGCAAGACCTGCCGACCTGAGAATATAGAGACGTGTTTCCGTTCTTACATTGCTTTCCTGGCGCGGACGCAGGACCTGGGCGGTTAAAGCCAGGATGGCGGCTACTACTATGACAATGGCCGCAGCATAGAGGAACGTATACAGATTTCCGTTTCTTATTTTATTGTCCATGGCCGGCCGTTCTTTTTATTCTGCGTTTCATGTTAATGGAAACAACGTAATGGTCTATCAGGGGGGTGAAAGTATTCATAAGCAGGATGGAAAGCATCATTCCCTCGGGATATCCCGGGTTGTAAAGCCTTATGATAAGTGTCATGGCGCCTGTAAGCAGGCCGTAAACCCATTTCCCCGATTCCGTCTGGGGACTGGTAACCGGATCGGTGGCCATAAAAACACAACCGAACGCGAATCCTCCCATAACCAGGTGATAATGCAAAGGTTGACCCGTTAACAGACAGATAATGCCTGCTCCGGCTACACAGGAAGCCATGATCTTCCAGCTCGCCACACCCGTATAAAGCAAAAGAGCCGCACCCAGAAGGATGCACGGCACGGAGGTTTCGCCCACCGATCCCGGAATAAAGCCCAGGAACATATCTCTCCACGAAGCCATTCCCTCCCAGGAAGTCCCTTCTGAAAGTCCGGCCAGTGGAGTGGCTCCGGAAAAACCGTCTGTCCATACATCGTCCCCGGACATATGTGAAGGATATGAAAAAAACAGAAAAGCCCGGGCCAGCAGTGCGGGATTCCAGATATTCATTCCGGTCCCGCCAAAGATCTCTTTGCCTATAATCACGGCAAAAGCAACAGCCAGCGCAAGCATCCAGAGTGGAACGGTCACCGGCATAATCAGAGGAATGAGCATCCCGGTAACCAGGTATCCTTCGTTAACCTCATGGCCCCGGATCTGGGCCACAGTGAATTCTATTCCCAGGCCCACAACATACGAAACAATAACAAGAGGCAGCACTTTGAGGAACCCGTACCAGAAAATCTGCCAGAAACCCGGCAAACCGGCCCCGGTTCCTGACGCCAGGTAATGCTGAAGCCCGGTGTTGTACATCCCAAACAACAAACAGGGAATGAGCGCGATGACCACCACAATCATTACCCTTTTAAGATCGTTACAGTCTCTTATATGAGAACCTTTCCGGGTTACGGTGTCCGGGACCCTCAGAAAGGCATCAAACGCATCGATTGTAGAACGAAGAAAAGTAAATTTTTTAATCCCTTTCATTGCATTTCCTTTATCATCAGATCAATACCGTCCTGCAGGATTTGCTGGATCTCCACTTTGGAAGAACACACGAACTCACACAAGGCCAAATCTTCCGGGATTACTTCGTAGATGCCCAGTGCTTCCATTTTATCTATATCACCCGCCAGAATGGCTTTCAGGAGGAAAGATACAAAAATATCCATGGGCAGAACTTTCCGGTATTCGCCTGTCATAACAAATGCCCGAACGCCTCCGTTTGTATTGGTGTTCAGATCAAACCGGAATGTTTTGCCAAAACGCGTTGACAGGTAAGAAAGGTAAGTGCGGGCCGCACTGAATTTCTTAAAACGTAACGGCCTGGCCCATCCGAATAATTCCCGCGTATTTCCTTCCGGCAGGAAAGTGACCTGCTGGTGGTAGAAACCCAGGAATCCGGAGGGTCCGGCATTATCACCCGTAAGAGGATCGCCGCTCACGTAGCGCACTTCTTCTTCCCTTGGGGCTGCATATTCTTGTAAAGCGGATAGTTGTAGTCCCTGACGGCAAAGAACGTATTGCGGACGGAGGCAGGCAGAGCCGGTCAGGGCCACCATGCGGCTGTTGTCGTACATTCCGGTCAGAAAAAGATGGCCAATGGCGGCAAGACCCATGGGAGAGAGCGTCCACACCACTTGTCCCTTGCCTACGGGACAGACGTGATGGATTTGAACGCCGACATTTCCGGCGGGGTGCGGTCCCCTGAAAATGTGTATATGCGCTTTAAGCCGTTTGAAAACACTGTGAGCCGAGGTATTGTGGGACAGCCCAAGGTGTATGTTTCCGGGACAAAGCCGTTCAATAACACGCAGGCCCATCTCCAGCTGTTCCTGCCTGTCGGCAAAAACAAAATCATAATCAGGGGCGAGTGGGGCGGAGTTAAAGCAGCTGATAAACAGTGCCTTGGGGGTGTCTTCGGGACGTGCTATCAGACCGTAGGGGCGCTGAATTATGTAGGGCCACAATCCGCTTTGTAGTAGCAGATCAACAATCTGTTCCCTGGGCAATTCCTCGGGAGCAGCCGTAGGAAATGTAACGGCGGTATCTGTATTGTCCGGTAAAATGCGAATCTCAAGCAGCCTGCGTTTGTCTCCCCTGACAATGGCGCTTACCCGGCCGCTTACCGGGGAAGTAAACAGCAGGTTTGGTCTGTTCTTATCTGAGAACAACGGAGTGCCAATGAGTACCCGATCGTTCTCCTTACAGAGTAATTTAGGTATTATGTGTTGAAAATCAGTTGGTTTTATGGCGTATTCGGCGGACGGTTCCACGGGAACCGTCAATCGGTCAGCTTCGCCTTTAAGGGGTATGTCCAGGCCCCTGCGCAGTCTGTAATGAGCAAACATATTTTGTTTTTTGCAAAAGCAAAGATACAATAATCTACGTCTTTTTGTCCTATATTTGCCCGTATGAACGGGAACTATTTGCAGGAGTTGAATCAGGCTCAGAGACAGGCGGTTGAGGATATCAAAGGACCATCACTAATCATTGCGGGCGCCGGAAGCGGCAAAACAAAGGTACTTACCTGCCGGATTGCCTATATGTTGCAACAAGGCATTCCCCCTTCGGGTATTCTGGCCCTGACTTTTACCAATAAGGCAGCCAAGGAGATGAAAGAACGGGTGGGCCTGTTGGTGGGCTCATCTGCCGTCAGGTACCTCTGGATGGGAACTTTCCACTCTGTTTTTGCGCGTATCCTGCGATCAGAGTCAGAACGGGTTGGTTTTCCAAAGACCTTTACCATTTACGATAAAACGGACAGTAAGTCTGCCGTAAAAAGCTGTATTAAGGAACTGCAGCTCGATGACAAAACTTATCCTGTAAACGAAGTAGCGGCAAGGATATCCAAGGCAAAGAATAACCTTTGTACGGCCACTGCCTATGCACAGGATGCAAATGTACGTCAGGCAGACGAGGCAGCGGGACGCGCCCGCATCACAGATATTTACTCGCTGTATGCCAAAAAATGCAAATTGGCCGGGGCTATGGATTTTGATGATCTGTTGCTTTATACCAATGTTCTTTTCAGCCGGTTTCCCGAGGTGCTGGCACGCTACAGGGAGCAGTTCCCGTATATTTTGGTGGATGAGTACCAGGATACGAACCTGGCTCAGTACCTGATCATTAAAAATCTGGCACTTGAACACAGAAACATTGCCGTCGTAGGCGACGATGCTCAGAGTATATATGCCTTCCGCGGGGCCCGCATAGAGAACATTCTGAACTTCAGCAAAGATTTCCCCGAAGCAAAGGAATACCGCCTGGAACAGAATTACCGTTCCACCCAGACTGTTGTCGATGCCGCAAACAGCCTTATTAAGCACAATATACGCCGCATGCCCAAAGAATGTTTTTCACGCGCCGAAGTCGGGGATAAGATTGAATTGCTGAGTGCTTACACAGATGCCGAAGAAGCGTTTATGGTCGTGTCTTCCATCTCGTCGCGAATCTATACTTCCGGTGCCTCTTACGGGGAGTTTGCCATTTTATACAGGACCAATGCCCAGTCCCGCATATTGGAAGAGGCGCTGCGTAAAAGAAATATGCCGTACAGGGTGTACGGAGGATTTTCATTTTATGAACGGGCCGAGGTAAAAGATATGATGGCCTACCTGAGGCTCATTGTGAATGAAAAGGACGATGAGGCTTTCAAAAGAGTGATCAATGAACCGGCCCGCGGCATTGGCCCTGTCTCGTTGCAGAAATTGTTTGCCGCCGCTGCTTTTTCAGAACTTTCAGCCTATGAATTTATTAAAAAGGGGAATCTCGAGGCGGCCGGGCTTAAAGGAGCGGTTGCCCAGAAACTGACCGCTTTCGTTGAAATGACAGAAGCCGCCAAAGCCATGCAGGCGCAGGGCGGCAATGCCTTTGAAGTGGCTGTTTCAATAGCAGGAATGTCAGGTTATTTGCATGCTCTCAAACAGGATACGTCTCTGGAAGGTGTCTCAAAGTTGAACAACGTAGAGGAATTACTCAATAGTATTCAGGTTTTCTGCGGTATTGCCGGTGAGGATGTTGTTGAGCTGGAAACGGAAGTTTCCATTCCGGAAGAAGGGTCGGAAAATCCTACGATGGAAAGGTTTTTGGCCAATGTGGCCCTGCTGTCTCAAACAGATGAACAGGACGGACAGGATGCCGAGAAGGTCAGTCTCATGACGGTTCATTCTGCCAAGGGGCTAGAATTTCCTTACGTCTACGTTGTGGGAATGGAAGAACAGCTTTTTCCCTCGTTACTCTCTTCCAATACCATTACGGAACTGGAAGAAGAGCGGCGTCTGTTCTATGTGGCTATGACCCGTGCCAAAAAAGGGCTGACCCTTTCATTCGCCCATACGCGCATGCGCTGGGGGAAAACAGGCTCCAACCCTCCGAGTCGCTTTTTACGTGAGATTGACAACCGTTTCCTGAACCGGCCCGTACCGGATCCGGGCGCCCGCGACCAGGATGAAGATTCTTTATCCGTTATGTGGGATCATACCGGCAGCCGTTTCGGGCGCAGCGGTACGGGACGTTATAGCAACAATTCTTCGTGGGGGCCCGCTCGCAGAGAGGCGCCGCAATCCCCGGTTGAACCGTTGAACCCCGGCTTTTCAAAACCGTCCGCTTCCCGTGATTCCGCTTCATCTGCTGAATTCAAAGCTGAAGATCCCGCTCTGTTGCGTGAAGGGATGGAAGTAGAACATGACCGCTTTGGACGCGGCCGCATTCTTAAACTGGAAGGGGAGTCCTCCAACTCAAAAGCCGTTATTGACTTTGAATTCGGCGGGTGCAAAACACTTCTGCTCAAATTCGCCAAGTTAAGGCGGATCTGAATTTAACTGAACCTAAAGCCAGCATAACAACCGCTGCAAGAGCCATAAGCGCACCAAAGTAAAACGGGGCGCTGGTATTGACTTTATCATATAATGTACCGGCTATAAGACTTGCCGGAAGAAGTGAAATACCAAGGACGGCATGGTATATCCCAAAAGCAGTGCCTTTCAGTTCCGGGGGGACAAGATCGGAAATCAGGGCTTTTTGGTTCCCGTCTGTAAGGGCACTGTATAAACCGTAAAAAACAAAAAGCGGAATAAGCATTCCCGGCGAATTGAAGAATCCAAAAAAGAAATAGGTAACAGCGTAAATGGCATAGCCGGCCGTAATGAGCAAAGTGCGTCCTGTTTTGTCGGACCATTTGCCTGCCGGAATGGCAAATAATACAGATACGACACTGAATATCATGTAAAAAAACGGAACGTATTCCTGCTTCACGCCGGACTCCGCTGTCTTTACCAATAATAATGCGTCTGTTGAATTACTTAATGAAAAAAGAAATACTACCGCCAAGAAATACCAGAAACGTTTAGGCAGCTGAATAAAAATGTTTTTGCGGGCGGGCCGGTCGCAAACCGGAACAACAGGCAGGGTGGTTTTGGCAGGAGCCTCTTTTACGAGTAAAATAATGGACATTACACCAAAAAAGGCAGGAATAGCCGAAAGCAGGAACAGGTTTTTGAAAGAAATGTTTACAATAGACAAAAGCAAAAAAGCCATAAGCGGTCCGAGAATCGCTCCGCTGTTATCCATTGCTTTCTGAAATCCAAAATTTTTACCTGATTCGCCTTTTGTTGTAGAGGCACTTATCAGACTGTCTCTGGGAGCCGCACGCAATCCTTTTCCTATCCGTTCAATAAACCGGAAAATTAAAACATGAATCGGAATGGTTGCCAGCGCATAAAGGGGGGTAATGAGTGCAGTAAGGCCATATCCTATGATCATGAACGGTTTCTTTTTTCCCAGTTTATCGCTCCACAGACCCGAAAACGCTTTAAGTAATGAAGCCGTGCTTTCGGCAATGCCTTCAATAAGCGATATGGTAGTTTTTGACGCCCCCATAGAAAGGAGAAAAACAGGCATCACACTATAAAGCATTTTCGTGGAGGTATCTGTTAAAAAGCTTGTTAATCCGGTAGCAAGAATGTTTTTTGGAATTTTTGCCATGAAGGAAAATATTTATTTACCACTATCCTGTTTCTCCAGGAATGCTTTTATTACTGCATTATATTCATTGGGCTGTTCCAGTATGTGTGAATGCGAAGCGCCTTGAAATACATGCATTTGTGACCCTGGTACCAGACTTTGAAAATAGGCTACGGTTTCGGGACGGGCTTCGTCAAACTCGCCGCATGTAAACAAAACCGGTACTGAAAGCTCTGACAGCCGGGAGGTCAGGTCTGCTTCCCTGAGCGTACCGGTAAGGGTAAATTCGCTCGGGCCCCACATGTATTCATATACTGCCGTTCCCATATGCTCCATAGACAAAAGGAGTTCTTCCGGCCAGGGATCCATGCGGCACAGATGCAGTTGATAAAAGGCCGTCACCGCTTCCTGGTAGGCCGGAGCTCCGTAATTTTTTTCTGCTTCGTATTTCAGGATGGTGTCTTTAAAAGAATCCGGAAGGTCCTCAATCCAGTCCCGCTGATCTTTACTCCATAACGGACTGCTCAGATAAGGTCCGGAAAGGATGAGTGATTTCACCCGCGCGGGTTGTTTGCGTAACATGTATTCCACTGCCAGCATGCTTCCCCATGATTGGCCCAGGATATGTACTTTTTTCAGCTCAAGAGCGTTGCACAGGGCGTCCAGTTCATCTACAAAACGTGGTACATTCCACAGGGTCGTGTCCTCCGGCCTGTCGGACCGGCCGCAACCCAGCTGATCGTAAAAAATGACCGGGCGTTCATCTGACAATGCTTTAAGGGGATCCATATATTCATGCGGAGCTCCCGGACCTCCGTGGACTGTTAACAAAGGGATCCCTTTTCTGTCTGCACCTGCAATCCGGTACCATATTTTTCCCCCGGGGACCTCAACAGTACCTTCCATTATTATGCCTTTACTGTAAGAATATCGCTCCATCGTGTTGTGTATTGCGGAGAAAGATGCCGGCGGTTCATGATCACGCCGTCCGAAGACTGCGAGCCTACCCCAATGAGTCCGGGCGCAATCTGTGTATTGATCTTATCCATGGTTTTCATGAGACGGGTGTGCTTCTGGCGGTCTGTGGAGTCATAGAGATCCAGTTGAACGGACTGGCCGGGAGAAAGGCTTGTCAGAATAACACCGCCCTTTTTATAACCGTATCCTTTGTGGTAAAAGGATGACAGGCAGCTGAGTACTCTTGTATTAATCTCCAGCGTACTGTCCGTGGCTACGGGGAATGTAACCATACGACTTTCAAAAGGATGGATGTTATTTGGTTTAAACCGGTCGGTCAGTAAAAAGACCAGGACCTGATGACATACGCTTTTCTGTTTCCGGAGTTTTTCACAAACCATGGCAGTAAACAGCGATATTTGTTCTGCCAGTTGGTTGTAATCCCTGATCTCTTTCGCAAAACTCCGGGAAACGCATATTTGTTGTTTTGGGGGCATGGTATAGGCAAAATCAATGCAGGGAAAGCCGAGCAGTTCCTGTTGGGTGTGCCATCCGGTTATGTTCATTTGCTGACGGATCCATTCGGCGGGTAACCGGGTAAAATCAAATGCGGTTTTTACTCCAAAAAATTTCAGCCGGGCCGCATGCTGTCTGCCTATTCCCCACACGTCATCTATCGGGAACCGTTTAAGGACCTCTTCAATGGCTGTTTTTTCGTAAAGGAAAAAACCACCCCGGAGCGCCGGGTCTTCTTTACAACATTTGGAGGCAATTTTGGCAAGAGTTTTTGTGGGCGCAACTCCTACCGAGACAGGAATTCCGGTATGCTTCAGACACCGGGCCGAGGCTTCCCGTGCAAAGGCTCCCAGGTCTTTTCCCTCCATGCCCCGCAGATCCAGAAACGCCTCGTCAATCGAATATACCTCAATAGCCGGAGCCATTTGCCGAAGGGTTTCCTGGACCCGGTCGGACATATCGCCGTAGAGAGCGAAATTAGACGAAAAGACTGCAACACGGTTGCGGGCCACCAGGTCTTTGATTTGGAACAATGGAGCCCCCATTTTAATTCCCAGAGCTTTGGCCTCGTTGCTCCTGGAAATGGCACATCCGTCGTTGTTGGACAGCACAATTACCGGTTTGTTGCGCAGTTCGGGGTGGAATACCCGCTCGCAACTAACAAAGAAATTATTGCAATCTGCCAGTGCGTACATGGTTATAATTTACGGATGACGTATCTGACTACACCCCAAATAATGAACTCATTTTCCGGGGTTACTTTTATGGGGCTGAATTGCTTGTTCGCGGGAACGAGCAATATATGATCTTTATGAACCTGAAGATGCCTGAGAGTAAACTCCCCGTCCGGAAAACAAACGGCTATGCATCCGTCGTAGGGTTCAACGGACTTGTCTATTACCAGAATATCGCCGTCGCCAATCCCGTCGTCAATCATACTGTTCCCGCTTACACGGGCGAAAAAGGTGGACGCCGGATTTTTTACGAGCTCCCGCATAATATTAAGCCGCATATGCGAAAAATCCTCTGCCGGCGAAGGGAATCCGGATCGCGCACTCTCGGCCTGATTATATAGATCAGTTTCGCTCATATAAATGTCATTTGATTAACAAATAAGCCGCAACGTCTGCCACGAAGCGGAGCGCAAAATCGCTGTGGCTTCCTGTTCCTTTTATAAGCCTGACGTAAGCGCCTCTCTTCTTAAACTGCTCATAGGCATAAGCGGCACATTCGAAGGGTACGTAATCATCTTCGGTGGAATGATAAAAATATACAGGCATTTCCGGAGTCCATCCGTCCACATGGGAATTAAGAGCCAGATAATCATAGAGGCGGTTTAGGTCTGCATTCTTTTCTTTTGTAAAAAAATCGGGATGAAGGTATTGATGCATGTCTGTCCCGAGGGTGTTGGTAAGGAATCCTTTTGAATGGTATCCGTCACACCAGTCGGGGTAATGTTCCGCCAGTATGCCATAGAAAATGTTTTGATAATTCAGGTGCAGGTCATAATAATAGTCCATGGACATAACAATAAACGGAAGGATGGGGTATCCGCTTTTGCCCGAGGCGGCAAAACCGTCAAAAGCAGCTCTGGGGTCATAACAACCGCCACCCAGAAAGACTTTGTCGATTTTAACGTTATACTCATCGTGTAACTGATAATATTTTGCCAGAGCCAGCCCCACATTAGCTCCGTAAGAATAACTGCCGATAACCGTTTCTTCCGGTAAAGAAATGTCAACGGTTTTCAGGTATTCTTTGGCCGCCAGCCTGAAATCGGCTGCCACCTTCCCTGTGATTTCGGGCATCAGGAAAGGATGTACGTAATCTGTTGTCACTCCGTAGCCAATCAAATCCGGTATAAGAGTTATATACCCGAAGAAAGCCGGTAATCCCATGGGATTTGGAAAAGTTCCGGATGGACCGCCACTTTTTAACACGTGCGCAATGCCCGGAAATTCAAAGGTCATCCGAACATCATTTGGCCTGGTCGGGTAGACAATACTTCCGGATGCCACAATAGGATTACCGTAAAAGTCAGTAGTCCGGTAATTAATGATCACTGTTTCTGCAGTCAGGTCTTTCAGGATAAATCCGGCGTATTTCTCTATGGTTTCGGCATAAGGAGCCACTTCGTCATAGGATAAAAAATGTTGGGGAGTTAGCGTCCCTTTTTGCAATACCGAGATAAAATAACGGGTTTCCTTAATTTCCAGGGCATCCTGATGACCGGCGCAGGAGAAAAGTATAAGAACCTGAGCGACACAAAAAACAGAGAAGAAATATTTCATAGGGCATTTATAAGACATATTTTTGTCAAAATTAGTGCAAATTTCTTACGCCAGACCGCGTCTGGTGCGCAAGTTTTTTGCTTCTTGCCCGTTTTTTTTATTGCACACCAGACCGTGTCTGGTTTATTCACTGCGAGTGTTATTCTTTCACGATAGAATAAATTCCATGTTCTTCGACTACTTTCCAACCTTGATTGATTTGAATTTCATAGCTATCCCCCTGAATAGCATTATTGGTAATATTTGTTGGAGGAAGAAGGTAAAATGCAGACCAATTGTTCATCCTGACAATACCGTTTTTCGCCTTAATTTGCCCCCATTCTCCCATAATGCTCATATTACGTAATAACACTGCATCACCTAATGAGATAACTCTGTCATTGGGATTATAAGTGAAATTTATTTTCTGGTTTGCTATACAAAGTTTGGATGTTTCAGGTTTAAGCAAGTCTTTGAATTTTTCTATGTCCCCAAAAGATTTGAGTTCTTCTTTCTCATTTGCTACGATTTGAGCATAATCGTATTTGATAAGCAGTTTATCTAATGTACTTTTATTAATTGTAATAGCATATTGCGGCTCTGCTTTCTTTATTAAGTAAATTAAGCCTTTAGCCAAATCTTTATCATAACGCCATTCTGCATATATCTGATCCAAAATAGTAGCATAAGCAGATCCGGTAAAATATCCGAAAGCATTTGTATATCCCCTTGAAATATCATAATTTAATCTGTTTTTTACATACTCTTGCATATTTTCTGTCGATAGTTTCACTCCGGTATATTCTGCCAGACCTTCATTCAGTTCATATAAATCTTCGTTATTATTTGGGTATAAACTTTGCCTGTAGGTGCGTATGTATAATGCGTCATGCAACCTCATTGAGTCTCCGCTCAAAGCTGCCTGTAACGCTTTCAGCTCGATTTGAAGCAATGCCCGTCCCTGAATTTCATCCATATAGTAGTTGACGGAGTGTTGGTTTTCTATACCCAGACTTTTCTGATATGTATGGAATATCTCATGACTTAACAAATTGATTCGTTGCTGACACGAAGAGTTCATTAATGCGGCATGAATAATAGTAACATATCTTTTACCCTCGTAATCGAAAAAACTGTTTGGAGTTACTAACTTAGTTGGGACACGGAGTTAAGCATAAAAGTTTAATTTTGTGTAACATGAGAAAACAAAGAACACATTACGGCAAAGCATTCAAAGAGAATGCGGTCAAATTAAGTTTAG